>Ga0137397_10003439_pt1 | contig 11012 bp, 7 predicted proteins | sample czorhiz116metaG_FD_106658 | JGI IMG/M metagenome (GOLD analysis project Ga0137397, IMG submission 106658) | Vadose zone soil microbial communities from Angelo Coast Range Reserve, California, USA - czorhiz1.16 metaG | ecosystem: Environmental > Terrestrial > Soil > Vadose zone | place: USA...
AGCTTTGCGGGACTGGATGCCCTGGGACCGTACCTGGAGCTCAACGCGCTCTTCGCCAATCCGCCTTTCCTCCATTGATTTTTATGGCAATGCGGCGCCAGAAGGCACATCATCGGTCACTCTGCTCCGAGCCGTCGGGCCAGAGGCAACGGTACGGCGATGCCGTGAAGGACGGTCATGCAGCTTTCGGAGTACTCCCTCGAATGCCTCCGCGATGACGGAGAATTCATTCTGCACCGGGGTCACGCGAAGGAACCAGGACTGCTTTCCGTTCTGCTGCTGACCCCGGCTTCAACTCGGCCCAGCCCCGAAACCCTCAAGAAGATCGATCACGAATATTCATTGAGAAACGAACTGGATCCCGCCTGGGCGGCGCGGCCCCTGGCGCTTTCCGAGGGACGCGAGCACCTGACGCTCGTACTCGAGGATCCTGGCGGCGCCACTCTCGATTCATTCCTGTCAGGGCCGATGGAGATCACACAGTTCCTGGACATCGCTGTCGGTCTCACCACGGCGCTCGGCGGATTGCACAAACGGAAGTTGATTCACAAGGACGTGAAGCCGGGCAATGTTCTGGTTGATGGCGCGACGGGCCACGTCCGGTTCACCGGGTTTGGGATCGCGTCCCGCCTTCGTCGCGAACACCAGGCCGCCGAACCCCCGGAGTTCATCGCCGGAACACTTCCTTACATGGCGCCTGAACAGACCGGCCGCATGAATCGCTCGATCGACTCGCGAAGCGACCTCTATGCCCTCGGCGTCACGCTCTACGAGATGCTGACCGGTCAGCGCCCCTTCACCGCATCTGAACCGTTGGAATGGGTGCACTGCCATATCGCCAGGACTCCGGTACCGCCTGACCAGCGAGTGATGAGTGTGCCCACATCGATCTCGGCGATTGTGATGAGACTGCTCGCCAAGACTCCCGAGGCACGCTACCAGACCGCGTCCGGCGTGGAGCATGACCTTCGGCGCTGCCTCGATGAATGGCACGCATACGGCCGCATCGCGGATTTCCAGCCCGGCCAACACGACGCTCAAGATCGGCTCGTCATCCCCGAAAAATTGTATGGGCGCGCTCGCGAGATCGAGACGCTGCTCACCGCGTTTGATCGCGTCGTCGCAGGCGGCAGGCCGGAATTGGTGTTGGTGTCGGGCTACTCCGGGATCGGCAAATCCGCCGTCGTCAACGAGCTGCACAAACCGTTGGTCCCTCCGCGTGGCCTTTTTGCATCGGGCAAGTTCGACCAGTACAAGCGCGATATCCCCTATGCGACCCTGGCGCAGGCGTTCCAGAACCTAACGCGCCCGCTGTTGAGCAAGACCGAGGAGGATCTGCGCCCGTGGCGCGATGCCCTTCATGACGCGTTGGATCCGAACGGACAACTGATGCTGGCACTGGTTCCGGAATTGAAGGCCATCATCGGAGAGCAGCCGCCGGTTCCTCAACTTCCGCCGCGGGACGCTCAGCGGAGATTTCATCTGGTGTTTCGCCGGTTCCTCAGTGTCTTCGCGCGGCCGGAACACCCGCTGGCGCTGTTTCTCGACGATTTGCAGTGGCTCGACGCGGCGACGCTGGACCTGATCGACGACCTGCTCACGCAGCCGGACGTCGGGCATCTGCTGCTCGTCGGCGCCTATCGGGACAACGAAGTGGACGCGACGCATCCGCTGATGCGCAAACTGGATGCGATGCGCAAGGCCGGCGCAATCCTTCAGGACATCGTACTCGCGCCTCTTACCCGTGAGGGCCTCGACCAGTTGATGGCGGACTCTCTTCGTTGCACGCAAGAGCATGCTGGCCCGCTCGCCGAACTGGTACACGGAAAGACGAGCGGCAATCCATTCTTCGCGATCCAGTTTCTTTCCGCGCTGTCTGAAGAGGGCTTGCTCACCTTCGACCATGTCAACCAGCGATGGTCCTGGGACCTGGCTCGCATTCGCGCCAAAGGCTATACCGACAACGTGGCGGACCTGATGACCAGGAAGCTGGTCCGCCTTGCTCCCGACACCCAAACGGCGCTCACGCAGCTTGCCTGCCTGGGCAACCGCGCAGAGTTCACGATGGTGCGTGTGGTCTACCAAGGCTCACTGGAGCACATGCATGCTCAGCTTGCCGAAGCCGTCGGGGCAGGTTTGATCTTGCGTTCGAAAGACTCTTATCACTTCCTTCACGACCGCGTCCAGGAAGCCGCGTATTCTCTCATCCCGCACGAATTACGCCCAGCGACGCATCTCCGCATCGGCAGGATGATGGCCGCGCATACGCCGGCGGCCAAAATCGAGGAAGGGATCTTCGAGATCGTCAACCAATTCAACCGCGGTTCTCACCTGATCGGATCGATTGCGGAGCGTGAACACATCGCCGAACTCAATCTCATCGCCGGAAGGCGCGCAAAGAATTCGACGGCGTACGCCTCGGCGCTCAAGTACGCCCAGGCGGGACGGGGATTGTTGACGGACGACACGTGGAACCAGAACCACGAACTGGTCTTCTCGCTCGAATGTCTGTTGGCCGAGTGCGAATTGCTGACCATGGATATGGCCGCTGCAGAACGTCGGCTTTCCCTGTTGGCCCAGTGCGCGAACACCGCCCATGATCTCGCTGTCGTCATGCGTTTGCGTCTGACGCTCTACACCGCGTTGGCTCGCTTCGATCGCGGCGTCGACGTCTTTCTCGAATACCTCAGAGGGCTCGGCACGGATTGGTCCGCACACCCTACTGACGAGGAAGTCTTACGAGAATACGACTACATCTGGTCCTTGGTGGGAAGTCGACAGATCGAGGAACTCGCGGACTTGCCCGTGGCGACCAACCCGGATGTGCGCGATCTTCTAGACATTTTTCTTGCGATCACAGCACCTTCGATGTTCATCGATGCCAACCTTCATGCTCTCGTGGCCTGCCGGATGGTCACCCTGTGCCTGGAGCACGGCAACAGCGAGGCGTCCTGCTTCGCGTATGCCCATTTCGGTATGGTCGCTGGGCCGCATTTCGGAAACTATCAGGCTGGATTCAGGTTTGCCAAGCTTGGTTACGATCTGGTGGATGAGTGTGGATCGCATCGCTATCGAGCGAATGTCTATGCGTGGTTTGGAGGCCTTCTCGCGCCATGGTCGAGACACCTCAAGACAGGACTAGAGCTCGTACGTCGTGCTCTCGACATCGGGACCAGAATCGGCAGTTTCACGTTCGCCGGATACTGCCACTGCGTGTTGAACACCAATTGTCTCGCCGCCGGAGATCCCTTGACCGATGTGCAGCGTGAGACCGAGACTGGTCTCGCGTTCGCGACCAACATCAGGTTCGGCCTCGTCATAGACTGCATCGCCGCGCAGCTCGGGCTCATCCGGACGCTTCGTGGCTTGACACCGACATTCGGCACGCTCGATGGGGAAGGTTTCGACGAGCTTCAGTTCGAGCGACGCCTGGCCGGCACTGGTGTTTTGGCGTTACCGGAATGTTGGTATTGGATTCGAAAGCTGCAAGCGCGTTTCTTTGCGGGAGATTATCGTAGCGCAATTGAGGCGTCATCGCATGCCGAACGACTGCTCTGGACATCGCCCTCCTTCTTCGAAGTCGCGGAGTACCACTATTACAGTGCTCTCTCGCGAGCTGCGTCCGTTGATTCGGCAACCGACGACGCGCGACAGCGGCATCTCGAGGCCCTGGCTGCTCACCAGAAACAGCACGAGATATGGGCGCTGCATTGCCCGGAGAATTTCGAGAATCGCGTTGCACTGATAGAGGCGGAAATGGCGCGGATCGAAGGCCGCGTGCTCGAGGCTGAGCAGCTCTACGAGCAGGCCATCCGCTCGGCGCACGACAACGGCTTCGTCAACAACGAGGCGATCGCGTACGAGCTCGCCGCGCGGTTCTACGCGGCCCGGGGCTTCCACAAGTTCGCCGACACTTGCCTGCGCGAGGCGCGGTATTGCTATCTGCGTTGGGGCGCCGACGGCAAAGTGGCGCAGCTGGATCATTGGTACCCCCACCTCCGGAAGGAATCACCGTCCGCGCAGGCGAGCGCAATCCTGGCGCGAACCGAACTCCTGGATCTCGCCACGGTGATGAAAGTCTCACAGGCGGTCTCGCGTGGGATGGTCCTCGAACCACTCATCGACAGTCTCATGCGCGCGGCGCTGGAGCACGCCGGCGCTGAACGTGGGCTTCTCATCCGTTCGATGGGCGATCAGTTCGTCATTGAGGCGAATGCCTCTACGGCGGGAGAGTCAGTCACAGTGCACCAGAAGGATGCCGCAGTCACCGCTGCCGGGGCATTGCCGGAATCGGTGGTTCGCTACGTGATACGAACTCAAGACGACGTGATTCTCGACGACGCTGCGGCGGAGAATCCGTTTGCGACAGATCCCTACATCGTTGATTATCACGTCCGCTCGGTCCTGTGTTTGCCGCTGATCAACGACGCTAAGCTCACGGGCGTCCTCTATCTCGAGAATAATCTGGCCGCGCGCGTGTTCACTCCTTCGCGGATCACGATACTGAAGGTGCTGGCCTCGCAAGCCGCGATCTCGCTCGAGAACTCGCGGCTATATCGTGATCTAGAGGATCGTGAACTCGCTCGGAACCGCCTGATAGCCGTTCGCGCGGACGTAAACCTGGCGCTCGCGATGGACGAATCACTTCGAGCCATTCTTCAGTGCTGCGCCGAAGCCGTCGTGAAACACCTCGGCGCCGGGTCTGCCCGCATCTGGGTGATGACGACGGATCAACGATTTCTCGAGCTGCACGCGAGCGCGGGAATGTTGACGCACCTGGACGTCGCTCATCGTCTCATCCCTGTCGGCCACTCGAGGATCGGCGTCATCGCTCAGGATAGAGCGGCCCGCGTTACGAGCAACATCGGCGACGATCCGATCTCGAGCGATCGCGAGGTGGCTCGCCTCGAACGTGTGGGATCATTTGCCGGGTTTCCACTCCTTGCCGGCGATCGCGTCGTCGGCGTTCTGGCAATGTTCTCGCGAGAATCCCCCAGCCATGCCGCGGTCGAAACGCTGGGAACCCTGTCCGACACGATTGCTCAAGGTATTGAGCGAAAGCAGGCGGGAGAAGCGGTTCGTCGGAGCGAAGCGTTTCTCGCCGAGGCACAGGCGTTGAGTCAGACCGGCAGCTGGGGTTGGAATACAGCAACAGGCGATCTGTTCTGGTCGCGCGAAACGTACCGGATCTTCGGCTTCACGCCGGACGTCGCCCCGACGCTTCCGATGATTGCGGACGTCGTCCACCCCGACGACCGTGCCCGCTTCGTACACGAGACGGAAACGTTTGCACGGGATCACACGGACTTCGAGCACGAGTATCGCTTAAAGCTTCGTGATGGTTCGATCAAGTACGTGTACGCAGTGGGACGCTTCGCCGTTCGCGGGTTTCCGAATTTGGATTTCATCGGTGCCATCATGGATGTCACTGATCGCAAGCAGTCCGCAGACGCACTGTTGAAGGCGCAATCGGAACTCGCTGAAGTGGCGCGACTGACGACGATGGGCGAGCTGGCGGCGTCGATCGCTCATGAGATCAACCAACCGCTCGCGGCCGTTGTCACCAACGCTCAAACCTGCGCTTCACTGCTTGGTGCGGAGCCGCCTCACTGGCTTGAGGTCAAGAGCGCCGTTTCGGACATCGCCGAGGCCGGCAAGCGCGCCAGCGATGTGATTGCACGGATTCGACTGCTGCTCAGCAAAGGCGTTCCCGAACCCTCTGTATTGAGCGTCAACGAAGTCATTCGCGACGTGATCGCGCTGACTCGCGAGACGATGCAGACGAAACGCATCATGCTTGACACAAGGCTTGTGCCCGATCCACCGCCGGTACTCGCCGATCGCGTACAGTTGCAGCAGGTGCTGGTCAATCTCATCATCAACGCTGCCGATTCGATGGGTGAGATCAATGACCGGCCTCGAACGGTCACGATTAGCTCGAGCTGCGATGACGGACGACAGGTCGAAGTCGCTGTTGCCGACTCCGGGACAGGGATCGACCCGCGGCATCGTGATCGAATCTTCGACCCGTTTTTCACGACGAAAGGCGACGGCATGGGTATGGGACTGGCGATTTGCCGCGGCATCGTCGAAGCCTGTGGCGGCCGGCTCTGGGCGACGTCGAACCCCGATTGTGGAACGACGTTCCGTTTCGTCGTGCCGGCTGCAACAGCCGGGGGCGTATGAGCGGACGGGCGAAGGTGTTCGTCGCCGATGACGACGTCGACGTGTGTGTAGCCCTGTCGCGGTTGATTCGCACTGCTGGCCTTCACGTAGAAACGTTTGGCACCGCGGCGGAGGTTCTCAGTGACGATCGCCTGAGGGATGCTGACTGCCTGGTGCTCGATGTTCACCTGCCTGATCTCAGTGGACTCGAGCTGCAGGCGAAGCTGACTGAACTCGGACTTGAATTGCCGATCGTCTTCATCACCGGACGCGGGGATATCCCGATGTCGGTGCGAGCCATGAAGGCCGGCGCGCTGGAGTTCCTGACCAAGCCGTTCGACAACCAGCAATTGCTCGACGCGATTGAGCAGGGTGTCGCACGTTGCCACAACGCGAGGCTCCACGAGGAGCAATGCATTGATTTGCAGCGGCGGTATCGGTCGCTGACGGTACGCGAACGGCAGGTTTTCACGCTCGTCGTTCGAGGCCTCCTGAACAAACAGATCGCCGGCGAACTTGGCACGGCCGAAAAGACCGTCAAGATCCATCGAGGCCAAGTCATGCGGAAGATGGAAGCCGCGTCGCTGCCCGATCTCGTCAGGATGGCAGAGAAGCTCGGTCCTACCCTGCCCTAAGGTCCTAGATCCCGCCTAACCCCAACGTCTGATAGACGCACCCGTCGGCGAGGACTATCGTGGCGTGCATGCAGCCGACTGAGAGCCCGTTGGTCGCCATCGTCGACGACGATGAATTGTTCCGACGATCGATCGAGCGGCTCGTCCGCTCAGCTGGCTTTAGGGTCGAAACGTTCGGCTCCGCTGAAGACTTCCTGGAACGTGGCGACTTGGATCGGACGGCATGCGCCATTCTCGACATGAAGCTGCCGGGCATGAACGGCCTCGACCTGCAGCAGCGGCTCATCACAAGGCCTACACCGATCCCAATCGTGTTCGTCTCGGCACACGATGAAGTCATGATGCAGGCGAATGCGCTCCGCGCGGGTGCGGTCGCTTTCTTGAAGAAGCCGTTCGACAACAGCACGCTGCTCGACGCACTAAGTCGATCGATTCGATAGCGTTGGAGGATGCCCATGCAGGTTTTGATCGACAGACCAACCGCACCCGAGCCCCAGGCGCGTGGATTGTCTGAGGGACGGCAAGTACCGGACGGCATCGTTGGGCACGCCCCACGCTTCCAAGAGACTCTGGACCGAATCCATCGTGTCAGTACGACCGGCGCAACCGTGCTGATCACTGGCGAGACTGGAACCGGCAAGGAGCTGGTGGCACGCGCGATTCATCGGCGGTCACGACGGGCGTCGCACGCGATGGTCTGCGTCAACCTGGCTTCTCTGCCTAAAGAACTGGTCGCGTCCGAGTTGTTTGGTCACGAGGCGGGTGCATTTACAGGGGCCTTCCAGAAACGTATTGGACGGTTCGAGGCTGCGAATGCGAGCACGCTGTTTCTCGACGAAGTCGGCGAACTGCCACTGGGCGTCCAGGTCACTTTGCTACGCGCCCTGCAGGAGGGTGAGTTCGAGCGTATCGGCAGCAATCAGACAAAAGTCGCAGACGTTCGAGTCATCGCCGCAACGAACCGCAATCTCGAAGAGGCTGTCGAGGATGGCCAATTCCGGAGTGATCTCTTTTATCGGCTCGCAGTGTTTCCCATCCATTTGCCTCCGCTGCGAGAAAGGAAGGAAGACATCCCAGGCCTCGCCAATCATTTTCTGGCAAGGGTTGCGGATCGTCTGGGACGAGCGTTTTCGACCATCGAGCCCGAGTCGACGGCTCGTCTGATCGAGTACAGCTGGCCGGGCAACATTCGGGAGCTACAGAATGTGATCGAGCACAGCGCGATTCTCTCTGATGGCGGGATTCTAAAGGTTCCACCGGTGCTCCTCCCGAGTCGCGTCACTGGCGCGACTGTGGCCTCCAGCCTCAGCGATACGATGGTTGCCGGCGAAAAGCATCTGATCGAACGCGCACTCGAGGAGACCAACGGACGAGTGTATGGACCAACGGGCGCGGCGAATCGTCTCGGAATTCCGTCTTCCACGCTCGAATCCAAGATCAAGCGTCACCGAATCAACAAGCATCAGTACCGCACGTCGGCGGCCTGAGTGACGCGACCAACCACCGCGTGGTGCTGTGCCGAGTGTTGTACTCCGGCGTCGAACGCGCGACGTCGTAGTCCTCGAATCAGCAGGCACAGTACCACTCGTCTCGGTAATGTCTAGAGTGCTCACAACGCCCTGCCGGACCGCGCCAGATCGCAAATTTATGAATCGGCGCGAACGCTCCACCGACAGACCCGCTACAACACTCGGAAATGCATCGATTTCGCGGGCACGTCTCTTGGTCTTGACTGTGACATGGAGTCAAACGAGACCAACCGACCCGCGCCAGCACGCAACAGGCGACGGGCTCCGGCTTCGATCGCGAACGTTTCGTGCCCGAATGAGAGCAAGGCCAGTACTTCCGACGACGGGCTGTCGGCGTTCTTAAGTGTGCGTCCTCGCCTGTTTGGAATCGCCTATCGGATGCTGGGCAGCGCCGCCGAGGCCGAGGACCTCGTTCAAGACGTCTGGTTACGCTGGCAGACCACAGACCGGAGCGTGGTCCGGGACGCCGCGGCCTTCCTGGCGACGACCGCGACGCGACTGGCGATCAACGTGCGCCAGTCGGCACGCTCGCGGCGGGAGACGTACGTCGGGCCTTGGCAGCCGGAACCAGTCGACACGAGCAGCGATCCGTTGTCGGCAGCGGAACAAGACCAGGAATTGGCCTGTGGCGTTCGGATGCTCCTGGAAAGGCTGACACCGACCGAGCGCGCCGCCTACATCCTTCGGGAGGCGTTCGACTATGCATACCGCGACATCGCGAGCGTCCTTCGGCTTGCGGAAGCTAACGCTCGGCAAGTAGTCACCCGCGCGCGACAGCACATCGTGAACGGCCGCACGACGGCCACGAGTTCGACCGAGCTCGAGCGTCTGCTTCGCGTGTTCATCGCAGCGGCACACGATGGCGACGTCACCGGCCTCGAAGAGCTCGTTGCATCGAACGTCGTCTCCAATTCCGACGACTTCGTGCACGCTGCGTGACGGCTGATGTGGCCACCGATCGGATTGGCGCAGTGTGCGCCTTCGAGGCTGTCATGAGTGCAACAGTACTGGCGAACGATTTCACGTCGGAGCGCGATCCGCGATCCGCGATCTGCTTCGTCGGAACATCCAAGGCGTGGTGCGCCGTCGTCGAGCGAGCGGCGCGTGTCGCGGCGACCGACGTGACCACGTGCCTGCAGGGCGAATCGGGCACGGGGAAAGAAATCATCGCGCGCTTCATCCACGCATCCTCACCACGAAGACATGGACCGTTCATCGCCATCAACTGCGCGGCGTTGCCAGATCAGTTGGTCGAGTCGGAGCTCTTCGGATTCGAACGCGGCGCCTTCACCAGCGCGCAGCAGTCGAAGCCTGGGCAGATCGAGTTGGCCAGGGGCGGCGTGCTGTTCCTCGACGAGATCACCGAGTTGACGCCATCGGCACAGGCCAAGCTGCTGCGGGTCCTGCAGGAGCGTGAGTTCCAGCGTCTCGGCGGCATACGCGTCGTCAGCGCCGACGTTCGCGTGGTCGCCGCGACCAATCGCGATCTGCACCAAGCGGTCGCGGAAGGCACGTTCCGCTCGGATCTGTATTACCGCGTGAACGTGTTCGACATCCGAATTCCTCCGCTCCGCGATCGCGATGATGACGTGATGCTGCTCGCTGAGAGTTTCCTCGAAGACATCGCGCGGGCTCGGGACGGACGACGCTTCACGTTGACGCCTCTGGCGGCTGGCGCTCTGCGTGCGTATCACTGGCCGGGCAACGCCCGTGAGCTCCGGAACGTCCTCGAGCGCGCGACTGTCATCTGCGACGGCACACTCATCGAGGCGGACGATCTTTCGCTTGACCCAGCGCCAGCGTTCTGCCCCTGTAACACGACTGAGCTGAAGAGTGTTGAGCGTTCGACCATCGAACGCGTCATGCGCGACATGAACGGCAACGTCTCTAAGGCCGCGCGAACGCTGGGCATTTCGCGCACACAGTTGTACGGACGCCTCCGCAAGCACGGCTTCGGCCAAGCGACGATCTGACACTCGACCTCGGGTGTTCACAGTTCGTTCATCGCCGCTGACCCGTCACAACGCGGCTTCGTATCCGGTCAATGGCTCATAGAAGCGGGCCACTGCAGATTCGGAATCACTGCACCGCGGCTGGAGGAACAGCATGGAAAGCACAGCATCGTCGGCGCCCTCGCTGTCGCATGGAAGCGACACACTCACGCAGGAAGCCACAGTTCGATCGCTGATGTCGAGGGATCTCGCGGGAGATCCGGCCAGAGAACTCTCGATGATCACCATCGAGTACCCGCCGGGAAGCGTGGACCCGGTGCATACCCATCATGCGCAGGCGCTCGTCTACGTACTGGAGGGCACCATCGTGATGCAGGTCAGGGGTGGGACGCCTGTCACATTGATGCCTGGCCAGACCTTCTATGAGGGGCCGGACGACGTGCACATCGTTGGCCGCAACGCGAGCCAGACTGCGCCGGCCAAGTTCCTGGTGTTCCTGGTGAAGGACAAAGGTGCACCGCTTCTGACGCCAGTCAAGTGACAGGCGGTGCTTCAACTGGATGACGCAGGCGCAGGCTTCGGAGCTGAGCATGACCGGGAGACAGCCATGATGAACTTCGATATCGCAGCGATCCTCACGGGCGAACGCATGTTGACGAAGTACACCGGCGGCCTCGAGCCTCCGTCACGCGACGAAGATCGCTCGACTTGCGTACCACCTGTACGAGACG
>Ga0137397_10003440_pt1 | contig 11012 bp, 8 predicted proteins | sample czorhiz116metaG_FD_106658 | JGI IMG/M metagenome (GOLD analysis project Ga0137397, IMG submission 106658) | Vadose zone soil microbial communities from Angelo Coast Range Reserve, California, USA - czorhiz1.16 metaG | ecosystem: Environmental > Terrestrial > Soil > Vadose zone | place: USA...
AGGCCGTGGCCATCTGCCTGCTGCACGCCTATCTCAACCCGGTGCACGAGCGGCGGCTGGCCGAGCTGGTGCGGGATGCGATGCCGCACGCGATCGTCTCCTGCGCCTCCGACGTGGTGCCGGAGATCCGCGAGTTCGAGCGCGCCTCGACGACGAGCGCCAACGTGTACGTGGCGCCGCTCATGGCGCGCTACCTCGAGGATCTCGAGCGGCGGCTGACCGCGCTCGGCGTTCCCGGACAGCTCTACATCATGCAGTCCTCCGGCGGCATCGCCTTGCCGCCGCTGGCGCGGCGGCTGCCCATTCGTCTCGTGGAGTCGGGCCCCGCCGCCGGCGCGCTGGCCGCCGCGCAGGCCGCACGCGAGCGCGGCGACACGCGGCTGCTCTCGTTCGACATGGGCGGCACCACCGCGAAGGCGTGCGTGATCGATGGCGGGGCGCCGCTGGTGGCGCGCGAGTTCGAGGTGGCACGCGCCGACCGTTTCAAGAAGGGCTCGGGACTGCCGATCCGCGTGCCGGTGATCGAGATGATCGAGATCGGCGCCGGCGGCGGCTCGATCGCGCGCGTGGATCGCATGGGCCTGCTCAAGGTCGGCCCCGACAGCGCGGGCGCCGATCCCGGCCCCGCCTGCTACAACCTCGGCGGCCGCCAGCCGACGGTCACCGACGCCGACCTGCTCCTCGGCTACCTGGACGCCGAGTTCTTCCTGGGCGGCCGCATGCGCCTCGACCGCGCCGCCGCCGAGCGCGCGGTGGCCGAGCACGCCGCGCGCCCGCTCGGGCTCGACGTCACCGCGGCCGCGTGGGGCATCCACCGCGTGGTCAACGAGAACATGGCGGCGGCCGCGCGCATCCACGGCATCGAGCGCGGGCGCGACCTGCGCGCGTATCCGCTCTTCGCCTTCGGCGGCGCCGGGCCCGTGCACTGCTGGCAGGTGGCGCGCGTGCTGAAGGTGCCGCGCATCCTGCTGCCGTTCGGCGCCGGCGCGATGTCGGCGTGGGGCCTGCTGGCCGCGCCGCTGGCCTTCGACTTCGTGCGCACGCGGCGCGCGCGGCTCGACGTCGGCGACTGGGACGCGCTCAACCGGCTCTTCGCCGAGATGGAGGACGAGGGCCGCGAATTGCTCGGCCGCGCGGGCGTGCCCCGCGACGGCGTGAGCGTGGCGCGCATCGCCGAGATGCGGTACGTCGGCCAGGGCCACGAGGTGGAAGCCGCCGTGCCGACCGGGTCGCTCTCCGAGGCCAGCCTGCCTGCCATCACCGCCGCGTTCGAGGCGGCCTACCGCGCGCTCTATCACCGGCTGCCGCAGGGCGTGCCGATCGAGGCGCTGAACTGGCGCGTGACGGTCTCGGCCCCGCCGCCCACGCTCGCGTTCGGCGGCGCCGCGGCCGGCGGCGGCGCGGCCACGGCCGCGGTGAAGACGCGTCGCCGCGCGTGGTTTGCCGAAGCCCCGGGCTGGGTCGACACGCCCGTGTACGACCGTTACGCGCTCGGGCCCGGCGCGACGTTCGACGGCCCCGCGATCGTGGAGGAGCGCGAGTCCACCGCCGTCATCGGCCCCGGCGCGCGCTGCCACGTCGACGAGGGACGGACCATCGTGGTGGAGATGCCGGCATGAGGCTCGATCCGGTCACGCTCGAGATCTGCTGGAATCGCCTGATCGGCGTCGTCAACGAGCAGGCGGCGGCGCTGCAGCGCACGTCGTTCACTTCGATCGTGCGCGAGGCCGGCGACCTCTCGGCCGGCGTCTTCGATAGCCGCGGGTGGATGGTGGCTCAGGCCGTCACCGGCACGCCGGGCCACATCAACTCGATGGCGCTCGCCATGAAGCACTTCCTGGCCGCCTACCCGCTCGAGCGGCTGGCGGCGGGCGACGTGCTCATCACCAACGACCCGTGGAAGACGTCGGGACATCTCAACGACGTGACGATCTGCTCGCCGATCTTCCGCGGTGACCGCTGCATCGCCTTCTTCGCCTCGACCTGCCACACGGCCGACATCGGCGGCCACGTGCTCTCGGCCGAGGCGCGCGAGGTCTACGAGGAAGGACTGCAGATTCCCATCCTCAAGCTCTACGACGGCGGGCGCCCCAACGACACGCTGATGGCGATGATCCGCGAGAACACGCGGCTGCCCGAGATGGTGCTCGGCGATTTCCACGCCCAGATCGCCGGCGGCGCGGTAGGCGGCGAGCGCTTGCTGGAGTTCATGGACGAGTTCGGCCTCGAGCGCCTGGAGCCGCTGGCCGACGAGATCATCGGGCGGACCGAGCGCGCGATGCGCGAGGCGATCCGCTCGCTGCCGCCGGGCGTCTGGGAGCACGGAGTCACCTCCGATGGCTTCGGCGAGCCCATCACCATCAAGGTGCGTTGCCAGGTGCAGGGCGACGACCTGCTGATCGACTACGCGGGCTCCTCGCCGGCCAGCCGCCGCGGCGTCAACGTGGTGATGAACTACACGGAGGCGTACACGACCTACGGCGTGAAGGTGATCGTCAGCCCCGACGTGCCGAACAACGAGGGCGCGTTCCGGCCGCTGCGCATCACGGCGCCCGAGGGCTCGATCCTCAACGTGCGGCGACCCGCGCCGGTGGCCGCGCGGCACGTCATCGGCCACTTCCTGCCCCACGTCATCGCCGGAGCGCTCGGCCAGGCGGTGCCCGAGCGCGTGATGGCCGAGGGCTCGGCCAACATCTGGGGCGTGCAGGTGTCCGGCAAGGACATGGCGGGCGAGCCGTTCAGCTACATCTTCTTCTCCTCGGGGGGCACCGGCGCGCGCGCGGTGAAGGACGGTCTCTCCGCGACCGCGTTCCCGTCGGGCGTGCTCGGCACGCCGGTGGAGGTCACCGAGAACCTCTCGCCGCTGATCGTCGAGCGCAAGGCGCTGCGCGACGACTCCGGGGGCGCCGGCAAGTACCGCGGCGGGCTCGGCCAGACGATCGCCTTTCGCGTCCGCACGCGCGAGCCGTTCGTCTGCTCGATCCTCTGCGACCGCACCGCCCACCCCGCCGCCGGCTTCCGCGGCGGCGAGCCCGGCGCCCGCGGTGAAGTGCTCATCGACGGCGTGGCCCCCGCCAACCCCAAGGCCGAACAAGTGATCCCACCCAACGCACTCGTGGAAGTCCGACTCCCAGGCGGGGGCGGTTATGGCCCGAGGGCCGAGCGCGACTCGGAGCTCGCGGATCGCGATCTGCTGGAAGGCTACGTGACGCGCTAGAGGAACGGGGGGCGAAGCCCCCCTTCGAGCCTACGCTTTAGGCGCGTCGCCGAGCGCGACGGCGACCAGGGCGCCCATCGCGTCAGTCGGCTGCACGCCGCGACCGAAGGCGGCCACGTGGCCGGCGAGCCAGCCGACGCAGGGCGTGCGGTCCTCGAGCACGCCGCGCATGGCGGTCCACTCCTCCGCGAACGCGGCGCCGAGCTTGCGGTGGCGCTCGGCGCTCTCGATCACGAGCACCAGGCGCGCCGGCCGCCCATCGAGCCGCTTCACCGCCGTGAGCATTGCGTCGGCGGCGCCGTGGACCAGGGTCTCCGGCGAGGGCTCGACGCCGTCCGTCGGCGACGCATCGGTGTAGCCGATGCCGGAGGCGTAGGGCGCCTCCACGCACGCGACGCTGGCCAGCGGGCTCGCCGCCCCCCGGCCATAGACCGCGGGACCGCCGAGCATGGTGCAGACCGTCCGCATCTTAGGCCCCATGAAATCCCGCCACGAGGCGAGGAACGTCTGGGCGGCGTCACCGCCGACCGGACGCGCGAAGGCGAAGGCCAGGCCGCGCGGGTAGCGTGCGCGGAACGGCCAACCGGCCAGAACGAGCCGAGCCGCCGCCTGGCCCGCGTCGCGAAGATCGCGACCGGCCGTGGCGACGACACCACTGGCGGCCCCGTCAGCGTTGCTCACGCAGACGACGAGCGCGCCTTCCCGCAAGGGGCCGTGATCCGTCAAGAGCGCGGTGGCGGAACCGCCCGCCACCGAAACATGTCCAAGGACCTCGCGCAGGGCGCCGACGCCATCGCGCGCCGCCGTCCCCGCGGTCACCACCAGGGCGAAATCGGCGGCTACGGCGCCGAGCCTACGGCTGGCGCTGCCTGCGGCCTCACCGATGGCGATATCGGGGTCGGGATGACTGCTGATACCGATGGCAATTTCGAGCTTCGCGCTCGCTTGCTGCTGCGTGGGGTGGAACGCCGTATCGAGCATGAGGGGGCATCACTGCGTGCCCCATGCCAAGCCTCAAAACCGCGAAATATAAGGCTGTTTCTCACAATACCGGGCAGTATTACGTGTCGGGACGGCACGGGCGATGACCAGAATCGGCAGTTCGCCGGTCCGATTTGGACCGGCTAGGGCGGGCCTAGAGGACCCCGTACTCCTTGAGGCGGCGGTAGATCGTCCGGCGGGAGATACCGAGGGCCTTGGCGGCGGCTTCCTTGTCGTCCTTGTAGACCGCCAGGGCCTTCAGGATGAGCTCGCGCTCCACCTCGGCCAGCGTCGGGACCGTCTGGGGGCCGCCCGTGCTGGCCGCCGGCGTCACCATGGGCGAGCGCCCGAGGGTGGGCAGGTCGGTGAGCGCGATCTGCTCCCTGGCCCCCATGGCGTAGGCCCGCTCGATCAGGTTTTCGAGCTCGCGGACGTTGCCGGGGAAGCTGTAGGCGCTGAGCGCCGCCAGGGCGTCGGGGGACATGCCCCGCACGTCCCGATGGAAGCGGCGGTTGAACCGGCGCAGGAAGTGCGAGACGAGCGCCTGGATGTCATCGCGCCGGTCGCGCAGCGGCGGCAGCATGATTCGCACGACGTTCAGCCGGTAGAAGAGGTCCTGGCGGAACGAGCCCTCGGTCATCGCGCGCTCGAGGTCGCGGTTGGTCGCGGCGATCACCCGGACGTCGACAGGAAAGGCCTTCGTCGACCCCACGGGCCGAACCTGCATTTCCTGGAGAACTCGAAGGAGTTTGACCTGGAGGCCCGGGGAGAGCTCGGCGATCTCGTCGAGGAAGATCGTTCCCTCGTCAGCGCCGCGGAAGAGACCGAGCGCATCGGCCACCGCGCCCGAGAAGGCGCCGCGCACGTGGCCGAAGAACTCCGACTCCAGCAAGTCTTGAGGGATCGCGCTGCAGTTGACGGGGATGAAGGCTCGCTTGACCCGCGAGGACAGGCGATGGATCGCCGCGGCGACCAACTCCTTGCCGGTGCCGCTCTCGCCCTCGATGAGCACCGGCGAGTCGGTCACGGCGACCTTGCCGATGATGTCCTTGACCTTGGCCATCACCTGCGAGGAGCCGATCAGCTCGTTGACGGTCAGCTCCTCGCCCAGGCGCGCGCGCAGCGTGTGGACCTCGCCGCGCAGGAACCGCCGCTCCATCATGCGGGCCATCAGGTGGCGGAGCTCGTCGAGGATCAGTGGCTTGGAGAGGTAGTCGTAGGCGCCTTCCTTCAGCGCCTGCACCGCCGAGGCGATCGTGGGGTAGCCCGTCATCATCACGACCTCGATCGTCTCGTCCTGCTTGCGGATCTCGCGCAGGAGATCGAGGCCGCTCATGTCGGGCATGCGGATGTCGCTGATGAGCGCGTCGAAGAGGCCGTTCTTGAGGAGCTCGAGGCCCTCGGTCGCGGAAGATGCGGTAGTGACCTGGTACCCCCACTGCGTCAAGGCTTCCTTGAGCAGCAGGAGGATGGACTTCTCGTCGTCCACCACCAGGATCTTCGCCGGTTCCAAGGTAAGACCGACTCTAGCATGTTCGATTGCCAAACTGACAAGCTTTAGATTGCGTCGGTCGGCCTCGCAGGTTGCGCGGGGGCGCGCTCCATGTTAGCGTTGGCGTTGACTTTTTACTGGAGGAAACCCAGCCCATGGCCGACTCGGCGACCGTCCATCTCACCGAAGCAAACTTCGACGCGACCCTCAGCGGGCACGCCGGCGTGCTGATGGTGGACTTCTGGGCCGAGTGGTGCGGCCCGTGTAAGGCCATCGGCCCCGTCCTCGAGGATCTCGCGAAGGAGTCCGCGGGCCGCGTGACGCTCGCCAAGGTGAACGTGGACGAGAATCACGGGCTCGCCGGGCGCTACGGCATCCGCTCGATCCCCACGATCCTGTTCGTGAAGGCGGGCAAAGTGGTCGACCAGGTGATCGGTGCTGTGCCGAAGGCCAAGCTGAAGGAGAAGCTGGACGCGCTGGCCGTCTAGCGCGCCGTGCTGAGCTCCGCATGAGCTCCGCCGGCACCATTCCATCGCTGTCGCCCAGCCGCGAGGAGTTCCGAGACCTCGCCGGCCAGGGCAACCTCGTGCCCGTGTTCGCCGAGCTGCCGGCGGACCTGGACACACCGCTCTCGGCCTATCTGCGCCTGCGCCCCGGCCCGTACTCGTTCCTGCTCGAATCGGTCGAAGGTGGCGAGGTATGGGCGCGCTACTCCTTCCTGGGTACCGATCCGCTGATGATCCTTTCGGCCAAGGACGGCGTGAGCACGCTACGGCGGGGCAACGGGCGGCCGCAACGCCTGCCCGATCGTGACCCGCTCGAGGCCCTGCGGCGATTGCTGGCGGAGTTCAAGCCCGTGGCCGTGCCGGGGCTCCCCCGCTTCCAGGGCGGGGCCGTCGGCTACCTCGCCTACGACATGGTCCGCCACATGGAGCGGCTGCCGAAGCGGGCGCACGACGACCTGGGCCTGCCCGACACCGTGTTCATGTTCAGCGACACGCTGCTCGTCTTCGACAACCTGCGCCACCGGATCCTGGTCATCGCCAACACCAACATCGACAAGCGCGACACCGCCTCGCTCGACCGCGCGTACGACCGCGCGGCCGTGCGCATCGGCATGACGCTGGCGAAGCTGGCGCGCCCGGTGCGCGGGGCTCCCGCCCTCACGCTGCCGCCGACCGCGCCGCTCATCGCGCAGGGCGAGGAGGGCTTCACCTCCACGATGGACGAGCCGGCGTACTGCGAGGGCGTGCGCAAGGCCAAGGAATTCATCGCCGCCGGCGACGCCTACCAGATCGTCCTCGCGCGGCGGCTCGACACGCGGCTCGAGACTGACCCGTTCACGGTCTATCGCGCGCTGCGCACGATCAACCCGTCGCCCTACCTCTTCTTCCTGCGCCTGGGCCCCAAGACGACGATCGTCGGCTCCTCGCCGGAAGTGCTGGTGCGCGTGGAGGGCGACCGGGTGGAGGAGCGGCCGATCGCCGGCACCCATCCGCGCGGCGCCACCGAGGCCGAGGACAAGGACATCGAGCGCATGATGGCGAGCGATCCCAAGGAGCGCGCCGAGCACGTCATGCTGGTGGACCTCGGGCGCAACGACGTGGGGCGCGTGGCCGAGCTGGGCTCGGTGAAGGTCACCGAGTTCATGGGCATCGAGCGCTACTCGCACGTGATGCACCTGGTCAGCCACGTGATCGGCACGCTGCGCAAGGGCGCCGACGCCTTCGACGTGCTGCGCGCCACCTTCCCCGCCGGCACCGTGTCCGGGGCGCCGAAGATCCGCGCCATGGAGATCATCGACGAGCTCGAGCCGACCCAGCGCGGACCGTATGCCGGCGCGGTCGGCTACGTGTCCTACTCCGGCAACCTGGACTCGTGCATCACGATCCGCACCATCGTCTGTCACGGCCGCCGTGCCTCGATCCAGGTGGGGGCCGGCATCGTGGCCGATTCCGATCCCAAGACCGAGTGGCAGGAAACCTGCTCGAAGGCCCGCGGCCTCGTGCTGGCGCTCCGGATCGCCGCCGCGCAGGGACGCTCATGATCCTCGTCATCGACAACTACGACTCGTTCACCTACAACCTCGTGCAGTACCTCGGCGAGCTCGGCGCCAAGCTGGAGGTCGTCCGCAACGACGCCATGGACGTCGACGCGCTGGCGCGGATGCGCCCCGAGCGCATCGTGATCTCGCCGGGTCCCGGCAATCCCGACCAGGCCGGCGTCTCGCTCGAGGTCATCCGCCGGCTCGGCCCCACCACGCCCACGCTGGGCGTGTGCCTCGGTCACCAGTCGATCGGCCAGGCCTTCGGCGCCACCGTCACGCGCGCGCGCATGCTCATGCACGGCAAGACGTCCGAGATCCGCCACGACGGCAAGGGCGTCTTCGCGGGACTCTCGAACCCCTTCACGGCCACGCGCTATCACTCGCTGATCGTGCTGGCCGAGACGGTGCCGGACGAGCTCGAAGTCTCGGCGCGCACCGAGGACGGGCAGGTCATGGGGCTGCGCCACCGGCGCTTCCCGATCGAGGGCGTGCAGTTCCACCCCGAATCGATCTTGACGGTCGAGGGCAAGCGGCTGCTGGCCAACTTCCTCGGAGCCCCGGCGCCGGCGGCGGTCGGCTCGTGAGCGGCGACCGAAGTAGCCCCGATAGACCCAACCCCGAGCGAGGCGGCGAAGACGCGCTCGTTCGGGCCATTCGGGAGCTCGCCACCCGCGCCGGTACCGGCGCCGGCGTGCGCGTGGGCATCGGCGACGACTGCGCGGTGCTGGAGCCGAGCCCCGGCGCGGCGCTGCTGGCGAAGACCGATCTCCTGATCGAGGACGTCCACTTCCGCCGGCGCTGGGCCGAGCCGGCCGACATCGGCTGGAAGGCGATCGCCGTCAACCTCTCGGACATCGCCTCGATGGGCGGCCGCCCGCGCTGGGCGCTGGTCGCGCTCGCCTGCCCCGAGGAGGCCCCCGGCGACGAGATCCTGGCCTTCTACGAGGGCGCGCTCGCGCTCGCGCGCCGTCACGACGTGACCGTCGTGGGCGGCGACACCTCGTCCTCGCCCGCCGGCTGGTTCGTCAACGTCATGATGCTCGGCGAGGCGACCGCGCCCCGCCTGCGCTCCACCGCGCGGCCCGGCGACGTCGTGGCCGTCACCGGCAGCCTCGGGCGCTCGGCGGCCGGCCTCGCGGTGCTCGAGGGCGGCACCGCGCCGGCCGGCGTGAGCGCCACGCACCTGGCCGACGTCACGGCCGCCCACCTGCGGCCCGAGCCACGCGTGGCCGAAGGCCTCTGGCTCGGCGCCGCCGGCGGCGTGACGGCGATGATGGACGTCTCCGACGGCATCGGCATCGACCTGCCCCGGCTGCTCGGCGAGAGCCGCGTGGGCGCGCGCGTGGACGTCGAGCGGCTGCCGATCGACGAGGCGACGCGCGCGCTGGCCGGGGCGCTCGGCGCCGACGCGACGGCGTGGGCCACGGGCGGCGGCGAGGACTACGAGCTGCTGCTGACCTGCGAGCCCGGCGCGTTCGACCGGCTGGAACGCGGGCTCGCCGCGCGCGGCGGCGCGCGGCTGACCCGCATCGGCGAGATCGTGGCCGGCGCGCCGGCGGCGCGCTGGCTGTCACGCGGCCGCGAGGTGGCGGTGGCGCGCGGCTTCGAGCACCGCGCCGGCCGGCCGGCGGCCAGCGGAGCGGGCGCGTGAGCAACACCCTCACGCTGCAGGTCTTCGCCCTGGTGCTGCTGATCGTCTGCTCGGCGGTGCTGACGGGCGCCGAGGCCGCGTACTTCTCGCTCGGCCGGGCGCGCCTCAAGCGGATGGCCGGCGCGGGGGGACAGAACGGCGCGAATCCCCCGCTGATCGAGCGGCCGCACGATCTGCTCGTCACCCTCCTGGTCGGCATCACCGTCATCAACATCGGCGGCTCGGCGCTCGCCGCCCACGTCGCCCACCAGTTGGTCGGCCCCCGCTTCGGTCCCGTGCTGGAGATGCTCGGCATGACGGTGCTGCTCACGACCTTCGGCGAGGTGCTGCCGATGACCGTGGCGGTGAAGTACCCCGAGCGCTTCCTGGCCATCGTGAACGCGCCGGTGGCGTGGCTCGGCTGGGTGCTCACCCCGGTGCGCGTGGTGCTCGGCGGGCTCACCGCGCTCACGGTGCGGCTGGTCGGGCGCAAGAGCACGTCCCAGCCCGAGCTGTCCGAGGAGGAGCTGCGCACGCTGGTGGACGTGGGGGCCAGCGAGGGCGTGGTGGAGCGCGAAGAGCGCGAGATGATCCACAAGGTCTTCGAGCTGGAGGACACGCTGGCGCGCTCGGTGATGGTGCCGCGCACCGACATGTTCTGCCTCGACGTGGAGACGCCGCGCGAGGAGATCCTGCCCGCGCTGCGCGAGAACCTCCACTCGCGCGTGCCGGTGTTCGAGGGCTCGCTCGACGTCATCGTGGGCATCCTCTACACCAAGGACCTCCTGGCCTACGTCGCCACCGGCCTTCCCCCCGACTTCGACCTGCGCGCGCACCTGCACCCGCCGTACTTCGTGCCGGAGTCCAAGCGCGCCGACGCGCTGCTGCAGGAATTCCAGGCCAAGAAGCTGCACATGGCCATCGTGGTGGACGAGTATGGCGGCACCGCCGGGCTGGTCGCGCTGGAGGATCTGCTGGAGGAGCTGGTCGGCGAGATCGCCGACGAGTACGACGAGCCCGAGCGGCTCATCCAGCGCATCGACGCCACCACGTTCCGCGTGTCGGGCAAGCTACCGTTGGAGGAGCTCAACACGATCACCGGGCTCAGCGTCTCCAACGAGGCCTACGACACGGTGGGCGGCTGGGTGCTCGATCTCTTCGGCCGCGTGCCGCGCAAGACCGAGCGGCTGGAGACGCCCGAGCTGGTGGTGACCGTCGAGAAGGTCGAGCGCACGCGCGTGGTCGAGGTCCTCCTCGCGCTGCGCAAGCCGGTCTCGACCGAGGCGGCGGCATGAGCCTGATCTGGCTGGCCGTGGCGTGCCTGGTGGTGACGATGTTCTTCTCGGCGGCCGAGATGGCCTTCATCGCCGCCAACCGCCTGCGGCTGCGTCACCAGGCCGAGGAGGGCGACGCCGTCGCCGCCGCGTACCTCGAGTCGTTCCGCCATCCCGAGCGGCTGCTGTCCACGGCCATGATGGGCGTGACCATCGCCCACATCGTGGCCGCCTCGGCCGTGACCTTCGCGCTGCTGCCGCGTTTCGGCGGCTGGGCATGGCTGATCGCGGCCGGCACGGTCACACCCGTGATGCTGGTCTTCGGCGAGATCATCCCCAAGGCGGTGGCGCGCGAGTGGGCGACCGACCTC
>Ga0137397_10003442_pt1 | contig 11011 bp, 12 predicted proteins | sample czorhiz116metaG_FD_106658 | JGI IMG/M metagenome (GOLD analysis project Ga0137397, IMG submission 106658) | Vadose zone soil microbial communities from Angelo Coast Range Reserve, California, USA - czorhiz1.16 metaG | ecosystem: Environmental > Terrestrial > Soil > Vadose zone | place: USA...
CGCGTGCTGACGCGCCTTTGCAAGGTCTCGCTCTCGCCGCAGAGCTGCGTCACGAAAACCGGCGCGGCGTTCGGCCGTTGGGGAAGCTCGCTGCTGATCATCGGCCGCTTCATCCCGGGCGTGTCGCTGGTCGCGCCGCCGGTCGCCGGCGCGCTCGGCATGCCGTGGTCGCGCTTTCTCTGGCTGAGCGCGCTTGGCGCCGCGCTCTGGGCGCTGCCGATCATCCTGCTCGGCTACCTGCTGAAGGAAGTGCTGGCGTCGCTGGTGGACGCGCTGCGGGACTCACGCCTCGACGCGACGCTGGTCGTCATCGGCATCGTCGCCATATACCTCGCCTGGCGCTATGTCCGGCGGCAGCAGGCGATGCGCATCAAGGGCGTGCCGCGCATCGAGCCCGTGGCGCTCAACGCCGCGCTCTCGACGGCGACGGCGCCGATCGTCATCGATGTGCGCTCCGACGATGCCGCGGCCGTTCTCGGGCCGCATATCCCCGGCGCCCGCTTCCACAGCCTCAATACGCTGCACAACCTGCCGCTCGAGCAGCTCGTAGGCCGGCCGGTCGTGCTCTACTGCGCCTGCCCGGAAGAAGCCTCCGCCGCGATGGGCGCCCTCGTGCTGGAAGGCCGCGGCCACCTCGATGCGCGCGCCCTGAGAGGCGGCATCGACGCCTGGGTCGACGCCGGGTTCGAAGCCGCGCTAAGCCGGCGCGCCCCAAACGTCGTGCGCCAGCTCGAGCACGAGCTCTAGCTTTCGCCGCGTATCGTCCTGCGTCACTGTCTGCCCGGCGCCGCCGCCGCTCGAGAACCCGCACTGCGGCGAGACGCCGAGGCGCTCGAGCGGCACGTATTTCGCCGCCTCGTCGATGCGGCGCTTGAGTGCGTCCTTTGACTCGAGCACCGGCGTCTTCGTCGACACAAGGCCGAGCACGATGTGCTTTCCTTTCGGCACGTAGCGCAACGGCGAAAAATCGCCGGCGCGTGGCGTGTCGTACTCGAGGCAGTAGATGTCCGCGTTCAGCCGGTTGAACAGCGCGTCCGCCACCGGCTCGTAACCGCCCTCGGCCATCCAGGCGCCTTTCAGGTTCCCGCGGCAGAGGTGCACCGCAACGCGCATCTGCGCCGGCTTGCTGGCGATGCAATCGTTGAACAGCCGCGCGTAGCGCACGGTGAGCTCGTCCGGATTCTCGCCGCGCGCCGCCACGTCCTTGCGCGCGTTCGGGTCGCAGTTGCATGGCAGCGCCGTGTCGTCGAGATGCAGGTAGGTGCAGCCCTCTTTCGCCAGCTCGGCGATTTCCTGCCGGTAGATCGCGACCAGGTCGGCAAAGAACGCCTCGCGGCCGGCATATGCGGCGCTGTCGTAGGCGCGCGGCCCGAGGAACCAGTGCATCACGTCCGGGGCGGCGATCGTCACCTTGGGCACGCCGCGCTTCACCACCGAGCGCAGGAAGCGGTAGTCGTCCGCCACGATGCGCTGCTTGCGCCGCAGCCGCTCCCTGGCATACGGCGAGGCGGCGACGCCCATGACGCCGCTCTCGGTGCGAAAGCCGAGCGTGCCGTCGCGCAGACCAAAGCCCGCCACCGCGTCGATGAAGCCGGCGGACCAGCTGCGTCGGCGGAATTCGCCGTCGGTGACGCTCGGCAGGCCGAGCGACTCCTGAAACGCGACGATCTCGCGGATGCAGTCGTCCTGCACCGCGCGAAAGCCGGCGTCGTCGAGCTTTCCCACCTTGTGCGCGCGCGCGGCGTCGATGAGCCGCGGCGGGCGCACGAAGCTGCCGATGTGCTCGACGTGGAAAGGCGGTTTCATTTCACGTCCTCGGGTAGCATGCCTCGATGAGTTCCAGAGCGGACGGCGATGCTAGCGGATTCATGATTCTCTCGGATACGGATTTCGAGCGGCTGACGCTGGCCGAGCGCGTCGAATACCTGCGGACTGCCGTCGCCGCGGTCCAGCGCCTGCAAAAGCAGATTCAGAGCATCATGGAGCAGGTCAACAAGAAGCCGGCGGCGTGAGGCTTCGTTCATGTCGTGCCCGACATAAGCCTCGACCACGCGCCATGTCGCGCTCGCCATCCGCCGCAGCGCGGCTTTGCGAGTAGCATCGGCGGCAATCCGGTGACGGAAGCCGAGCGCGCGAAGCTCAAGCTCTGCGTCGACGCGGCGCGCGCCCTCTGGGGGCAGGCATGAGCAAGGTGTACGCGCTGAATCTCTTCAACGTCGCCGACAAGGAGGAATACCTCGCGTACTCGCGCCGCTCGGCGAAGGAAGTGCAGGCGCACGGCGGACGTGTGGTTGCACTGGGCAAGTTCCGCGAGGCGATGCTCGGCCCGCCGCGGCGCGAGGTGCTGATCCTCGTCGAGTGGGACTCGAAGGAGGCGTTCGAGAGCTATTGCAACGATCCGCAGCTCGCCGATCTGCATCCGCATCGCGTGAAAGGCACGTCGGAATATCTCTGGCACCTCTTCGACAAGCTCGAGGACCTGCGGCCCATTTTCAAGTAGCGATGAACGTCCTCGTTGTCGGCGCCGGCCCGGCCGGCGTCTATTTCGCCTATCTCGCGAAGCGCGCGCACCCCGAGTGGCGCATTCGCATCGTCGAGCAAAACCCCGCGGATGCGGTATTCGGCTTCGGACTGGTCTTTTCCGACAAGGCGCTCGAGTTCCTGCGGGCGGATGATGCGGCGACGTACGACCTCATCACGCCGCAGATGGCGACATGGAACGACCTCACCGTCGTGCATCGCGGTGAACGCATCGTGATCGACGGCATCGGCTTCTCGGCCATCGGGCGGTTGCACTTGCTGCGCCTACTGCGCCAGCAGCTCGCCACGGTAGGTATCCAGCCGGAGTACGAGCGCACGCCCTCGAGCTTCGACGGTTACGGCCTCGTCGTCGGCGCCGACGGCGCGAACTCGGCGGTACGCGGCGCCGCCGACTACGGCGCGACGCAGGCGCAGTGCTCGAACAGGTTCGCCTGGTACGGCACGCGCAAGCCCTTTGCGACGCTCACGCAGACGTTCGTGCGCAATGAGCACGGCACGTTCGACGCGCACCACTACCGGCATGCGCCGGACATGAGCACCTTCGTCACGGAGTGCGATCCGGCCACCTGGCAGCGCGCCGGCTTTGCGAGCATGGGCGAGCGCGAAACGATGGAATATTTGCAGCGCGTCTTCGCCGAAACGCTGCAGGCTGAGCCGTTGGTGTCGAACCGCTCGATCTGGCGCAATTTCCCGAACGTGCGTAACGAGCGCTGGTCGGTCGGCAATAAGGTGCTGATCGGCGACGCGCTGCGCACTGCACATTTCTCCATCGGCTCGGGCACGCGGCTCGCCATGGAAGACGCCATCGCGCTGAACCAGGCGCTCGGCGAGCACGCGGAGGTGCGCGAAGCGCTCGCCGCCTTCGAGGCGGCGCGCCGGCCCATCGTCGAGAAGCTGGTCGCGGCGGCCGACGCGAGCGGCGCCTGGTACGACCGCTTTCCCGAGCACATGAACCTCTCGCCGCGCGACTTCGCCTGGAGCTATATTCAGCGCAGCGGGCGGATCGACCCGGAACGCCTCGCCCGCACATCGCCGAGGTTTGCCAGCACCTGACCATGCTATTTCCGACCACGCTCGTCGGCAGCTATCCGCAGCCCGAGTGGCTGATCGATCGCAAGAAGCTCGCGGGCCGCTTCCCGCCGCGGGTGCGCGCACGCGAGCTCTGGCGCGTGGCCGAGCCGTATCTGGCACAGGCACAGGACGACGCCACGGTGCTCGCCATCCGCGCGCAGGAGCAGGCCGGCCTCGACATCATCACCGACGGCGAGATTCGCCGGGAGAGCTATTCCAACCGCTTCGCCACTGCGCTCGAAGGCATCGACCTCGACAATCCCGGCACCGCGCTCGACCGCTCGGGGCATCCGAATCCCGTGCCGCGCATCGTGGGCAGGATCCGGCGCAAGCACCCGGTGGAGCTCGACGATCTGCGCTTCCTCAAGCGCCACACAAACCGGAAAACCAAGATCACCGTGCCGGGCCCATTCACCCTGTCGCAACAGGCGCAGAACGACCATTACCGCTCCGAAGAAGAGGCCGCGATGGACTATGCCGCCGCGGTAAATGAAGAGATCCGCGACCTCTTTGCCGCCGGTGCCGATGTGGTGCAGGTCGACGAGCCCTATCTGCAGGCGCGGCCGGAGAAAGCCCGGCAATATGGGCTGCGGGCGCTGAATCGGGCGCTCGAGGGCATCAACGGCACGACGGCGGTACACATTTGCTTCGGCTATGCCGCCATCATCCACCAGCGGCCGTCGGGCTATTCGTTTCTGCCCGAGCTGGCGGGCTCGCCGGTGCAGCAGGTGTCGATCGAGACCGCGCAGTCGAACCTCGACACCGCCGTGCTGCAGAAGCTGCCCGGCAAGAAAATCATGGTCGGGTGCATCGACCTGTCGGACCTGCGGGTGGAGACCCCTCAGCAGGTCGCCGATCGGATCCGGCGGGCGCTGAAGTACCTGCGGCCCGAGGACGTGATCGTCGCACCGGACTGCGGCATGAAATACCTGCCGCGTGCCGTCGCCGACGGCAAAATGCGGGCGATGGTTGAGGGCGCAAAGCTGCTGCGCGCAGAATATTCATGACAGGAGGCAGATTGAAAATCCCAGCCGTAATCGCAGGCCTTGGAATCCTCGCAGGCTGTGCCGCCGACGGCGGCCCGGCGATCAACCGACCCTATACGGAAGCGGGCATCGTGCTGGGCGCGGCGAGCGGCGCCGTCCTGGGCGCGGTCGCCTACAGCGGAAACCGCTCGCGAGGCGCGCTGATCGGCGCCATCGGCGGCGGCATCGCCGGCGGCGCGGTCGGCGCCTACATGGACAGCCAGAAGAAGGACCTCGAGAAGAACCTGGCGCAGGAGATCAAGCTGCGCCAGGCACGCGTCGACGAGCTGCCGAACCATCTCGTGCGCGTCACGATGACGGGGGACACAGGCTTCAATACGAATTCGACGGACATCAAGCCAGGCTTCCATAGCACGCTCGACAAGATCGCGGACGTCGTGGTGCGCTACGGCAAGACGACGCTGACGGTCGCCGGGCACACCGACGACGTGGGCTCGGCGCAATACAACCAGGGACTTTCGGAGCGGCGCGCGCGAGCGGTGGCGCAGTATCTCGAGTCGAGAAAGGTGAATCCGGTGCGGCTGGCGATCGTCGGCAAGGGCGAAGCCATGCCGATCGCGACCAACGCGACCGACGGCGGGCGCGCCGAGAACCGGCGCGTCGAGATTTACGTAGAGCCGGTGGTGGAGGGCTCGTAGCGGTGGCGGAAAAGTCGAAGCGCGGCATCGCGCGCGGGCTTACCAATTACGGGGACCCGGCGTTCTCGCTATACCTGCGCCGGTCGTTCGCGAAGAGCATGGGCTACTCGAGCGAGATGCTCGAGCGGCCGGTGGTGGGCATCGCCGACTCGAAGAGCGGCTTCAACAACTGCCACCGGCATTTCCCGGAGCTGATCGACGCGGTGAAGCGCGGCGTGCTCGGCGCGGGCGGCCTGCCGCTCGAGTTCCCGACGGTCTCGCTCGGCGAGGTGTTCCTGAGCCCGACGTCGATGATGTTCAGGAACCTGATGTCGATCGACGTCGAGGAGATGATCCGCGCGCAGCCGATGGACGCCGTGGTGCTCCTCGGCGGCTGCGACAAGACCGTGCCCGCGCAGCTGATGGGCGCGGCGTCGGCCGATGTGCCCGCGGTGCAGCTCGTCGCCGGGCCGATGATGCCGACCTCGTTCCATGGCGAGCGGCTGGGCGCCTGCACCGATTGCCGGCGTTTCTGGGCGCTGCATCGCGCGGGCAAGGTCGATGAAGCGGGCATCGCAGAGGTGGAGGGCAATCTCGCCACCACCGCCGGCACCTGCGCCGTGATGGGCACCGCGTCGACCATGGCCTCGATCGCCGAAGCGCTCGGCATGGCGCTGCCCGGAACCGCCGCCATACCGGCGGTGCACGCCGACCGGCTGCGCGCCGCAGAGGCGAGCGGTGCACGCGCGGTCGAGCTGGCGAAGAATCCGCTGCGTCCCTCGCAGATCATCACCGCCAAGTCGGTCGAGAACGCGCTGCGCGTGCTGCTGGCGATCGGCGGCTCGACCAACGCCATCATCCATCTCACGGCGATCGCGGGACGCGCCGGCGTGTCGGTCGACCTGCGGCGGCTGAACGAGCTTTCCGATTCCACGCCCATGCTGGTCGATCTCAAGCCGACCGGCCAGCACTACATGTCCGATCTTCATGCCGCCGGCGGCCTCGGCGCAGTCCTGCGCGAGCTGAAGCCGCTGCTGCATCTCGATTGCCTGACGGTCGCCGGCATCACGCTCGGCGAGCGGCTCGAGCGCGAGCCGAAGTGGGTGGACCGCGGCGTCGTCAAGCCTCTTTCGGAACCGTTATCGAAGCAGGGCGGCCTCGTCGCGCTCTACGGCTCGCTCGCGCCGAACGGCGCGATCCTCAAGCGCTCGGCCGCCGACCCGCAGCTCTTCGAGCGCGAAGGGCGCGCGGTGGTGTTCACGTCGCTCGACGACCTCGCGGCGCGCATCGACGATCCCGCGCTCGACGTGACGGCGGAGGACTTTCTGGTGCTGCAGAACGCCGGCCCGAAGTCGGGTTACGCGATGCCGGAGGCGGGCTACCTGCCGATCCCGGCGAAGCTCGCGCGCGCCGGCGTGAAGGACATGGTGCGCATCTCGGATGCGCGCATGAGCGGCACGGCGTACGGCACGATCGTGCTGCACGTGTCTCCGGAAGCGGCGGCCGGCGGACCGCTCGCGCTGGTGAAGAACGGCGACCGCATCCGCATTTCAGTGCAGCGCCGGCAGATCGACCTCCTGGTGGCGCCGCCGGAGCTCGCGCGGCGCAAGAGCGCCTGGCGGCCGCCGGTCGGCGTCCCGCCGCGCGGCTACGCGCAGCTCTACATGCAGCACGTGCTGCAGGCCGAGCAGGGCTGCGATTTCGACTTCCTGCGCAAAGCCTGAGCGCGCTCAGGGCGCCCGTCGCGCTCTTGTCCATTGGCTTGCTCGCCGGCTGCGCGAGCCGCGGCGCGTGGGTCGGCTGCCAGGCCGCTGATACCGCCACCACGCTCTACACCATGGAACGCGGCGGGCGAGAGCTGAACCCGGTCGTCGATGCGATCTTCACGGCGGCCGGACCCGCGGGCTTCATCGCCGCCAAGGCCGGCGTGACGCTCTTTGTCCTGCACGAGTTCGCGGAAATACCGTCGGGCCTGATGGCGGTGGCGAGCGGCGTGACGTGCTTGGCTGCGCTGAACAACCTGAACGTGGCGCGCCGGCTGGCGGCCGAGGAGAAGGTTCCACCGTGAAGGCGCCGCGCAAGATCGTCTGCCTCGAGTCGTACTGGGACGAGCAGATGTTCCGCCATTTTTCGGTGAAAGCATTCCTCGACGGCATGGCGCCGCTCGTCCATCCGCCGCTCACCGTCGCACACCGCTTCGTCGACTCGCATGCCGGGCTGGCGTATTACCTGCGCCGCCCGGGCGGCGTGATGTGGCGGCAGAAGGAGCTCTTCGATGCGCCGGTCTATTACCTCGCCTTCCACGGCGGTGCGGCGTCCGTGCGCGCGGTCGTCGAGCGCATCGGCGCCGAGGATCTGATCGCCGCCTTCGCCGGTTACGGCGACCACGGCTATCGCAACCTGGTCTATTTCGGCGCCTGCAATGTTTTCCGCGGCGCGCGCGGCATCGCGTTCGCGCGCCGCTTCGTGCGGGAGACCGGCGTGCAGGCGGTGATCGGTTACGCCACGCCGGTCGGCTGGATGGCGAGCCTGGTGTGCGACCTGCTTTTCCTCCAGCGCTTCTATACGGACCCGTCGCCGTGGAAGAATCTGCGGCGCATCTTCAGCTCCGTGCACCGCGACTATCCGGCGGCGCGGCGGCTGAAGCACCTGCTCATTACGCGGAGGGACGTCACATGAGCCTCAACGTGCGGCGCGTGGTCACCGACCACGACGAGGGCGGCCGCTCGAAAGTCGCGATCGACGAGCGCTGCGCCGACGTCATCTCGCGCCGTCCGGGTCACCAGAGCTGCGTCGCCTGGACCGCTCCCGACGGCACCATCTTCCGCGTGGTCGAATACCAGCCGGGCGTCGCGCCGCGCATGCACCGCACGGAAACCATCGATTACGCGGTAGTCATCTCCGGCGAGATCGACCTGCAGCTCGACATCGGAGCCGTGCACCTGCGCGCGGGCGACGTGCTGGTTCAGCAGGCGACGCTGCACGACTGGGTGAACCGCGGCACCGAGCCCTGCCGCATCGCTTTCGTGCTCGTGCCGACGAAGCCGGTTGCGCGCGACGGGAGGGTGCTGCATGCGGTGGGCTAGCGCGCTCGCGTTTTGCCTCCTCGCGGGGGCGGCCGCGGCCCAATCCGATTACCCGTCGCGGCCGGTGCGCATCATCGTTCCCTCGCCGCCTTCAGGGGGCACGGACATCGTCGCGCGCGTCCTGGCGCAGCACTTCTCCAACGCCTTCCGGCAGCAGTTTTTCGTCGAGAACAAGCCCGGCGCGGGCAACGTCATCGGCATCGAAGCGGCCGCGCGAGCTGCACCGGACGGCTACACGCTCCTCGTGAGCGCGAGCACCATCGCGCTGAATTCGGTGCTCTACAGGAAGGTGCCCTACGACCCGGTGCGCGACTTCGCGCCGATCACGCTCGCCGCCACTGCGCCGAACATCCTGGTCGTGAACCCGAAGCTGCCCATCAAATCGCTGACCGATCTGATCGCCGCCGCCAAAGCCCAGCCGGGCAAGCTCACCTACGGCACGCCCGGCATCGGTACGTCGCCGCATCTTTGCATGGAGCTCTTCAAGAGCATGGCGGACGTCGACCTGCAGCACGTGCCTTACAAGGGCACGGCCGCCGCGGTAACGGACATCATCGGCGGCCAGATCGACGTGGCATTCGCGACTGCGCTCACCGCGAAGCCGCTGATCGATGCCGGCCGCCTGCGCGCGCTCGCGGTATCCGGGCCGCGGCGCATCGACACGCTGCCCAATGTGCCGCCGGTCGCCGAAGCCGGCGTGCCGGGCTACGAGGCGATGCAGTGGTACGGCCTGCTCGCGCCGGCCGGCACGCCCGCCGCGATCATCGAGCGCGTGCACGCGGAAGCGATGCACGCGTTGCGCTCGCCGGAGATGAAAGCGCGGCTCGCCGCCGACGGCGCCGAGCCGCTCGGCACGACGCCCGCGGAGTTCGGCGCCTACATCAAGCGCGAGCTCGAGAAGTGGGCGCGCGTGCGGGACGCCGCGCACATCGAGCGGCAGTAGCTAGACGCGCCGCACCATCGCCGGCGTGAGCTGCTTGATGCTCGGCGCGCCGAGCTGCTGCATGATCGCGTGCAGCTCGATACGCTGGAGCTCGAGCACGCGCTCCACGCCCGGCTGGCCGAACGCGCCCAAGCCCCAGATGTAGGGTCGCCCGACGCACACCGCCTGCGCGCCCATGCACAGTGCCTTGGCGATGTCGGTGCCGCGCCGGAAGCCGCTGTCGACGAGCACCGGCATGCGGCCCTTCACTGCCTCGAGGATCTCCGGCAGCGCGTCGATCGTCGAGCGGCCGCTGTCTTCGCTGCGCGCGCCGTGGTTCGAGACGATGATGCCGTCCATGCCGTTTTGCACCGCGAGCGTCGCATCCTCGTGCGCGAGGATGCCCTTCAGCACGATCTTCATCTTCGTCGTGTCGCGCAGCCGCTTGAGAAAGTCCCACGTCATGCTCGATGACTGGGTGTTCGTCAGGCCGGTGAGGTCCACGCCCTCGTACATCGGCCGCCGTCGCAGGTTCGCCGCGAGGCTCGAGCGGTCGTGGCAGCTATTGCAATCGCGATTGTCGGTGCGCTGCAGCCGGAAGATCGTTTCCTGGTTGCGGCCGCCGCTGCGGTCGACGGTGACGGCGACGACCGGGCAACCGGCTTTCTCCGCGCGCGTGACGAACGCCTTGGCGACATCCCATTTGTTCGTCGCGTAGAGCTGGTACCAGACCGGTGCGCCGCGCGCCGCGGCCACCTCCTCGACTGCGGTGGTCGTGACGGTGGACAGGATCATGAGATGGCCGCCCGTCTTCGCCGCGCGCGCCACGGCGAGCTCGCCGTCCGGGTGGAACATGCGGTGGCCCCCGACCGGCGCGATGACGATCGGCGTCGGATAGCGCGTGCCGAGGATCTCGGTGCTCATGTCGACCTTCTCCACGTCGACCAGGCGCCGCGGCCGTAGCTGGAACTTCAGGAAAGCCTCGCGATTGGCGCGCAGCGTCACCTCGTCGTCGATGCCCGAGGCCATGTAGCCGAAGTGCGCCGGCGGCACGTTCTGGCGCGCCACCGGCTCGAAATCGAACACGTTGATCGCTTCCTTGGGACTCTTGATGAGCTTGTCCGGCTCGAGCGCTGCCCAGGGGATCGGGTCCGGCAGGCGCTGCTTGGGCGAGAGCTGCGCCCAAGCGGTGCCGGCAAAGGGGCTGGTGGCGAGAAACTGCAGGAAACGGCGACGGTATGCAGCCGACATGGCTTCCTCCTCCCTCAGGCGGAAGTCTAACGTGGACAACGGTGCCGAGATGCTTTAAGCTTGATCTATTCAGGCTTGGAGGATCCGCCCATGCCGCTGGCCACCGTCCGCACCGACCGTGAGACCATCGCGCGCTCCGATGATCACCGGGCGCTGCGCATCTGGCTGCGGCTGCTCACCTGCACGCAGATGATCGAGCGCGTGGTGCGCTCGCGCCTCAGGAGCCGCTTCCGTACTACGCTGCCGCGCTTCGACCTGATGGCGCAGCTCGAGCGCCATGCCGAGGGCCTGAAGATGAGCGAGCTCTCGCGCCTGTTGATGGTCACGGGTGGCAACATCACCGCGATCGTCGACCAGCTCGAGAAGGAAGGCCTGGTCGAGCGCCTCGATGAGCCGAGCGACCGCCGGGCGTTCCGCATCCGGCTGACGAAGTCCGGCGAGCGCAGCTTCGCCGAGATGGCGCGCGCGCACGAGGAA
>Ga0137397_10003443_pt1 | contig 11008 bp, 10 predicted proteins | sample czorhiz116metaG_FD_106658 | JGI IMG/M metagenome (GOLD analysis project Ga0137397, IMG submission 106658) | Vadose zone soil microbial communities from Angelo Coast Range Reserve, California, USA - czorhiz1.16 metaG | ecosystem: Environmental > Terrestrial > Soil > Vadose zone | place: USA...
AAACGATTCCGTAGTGGAACAGTGTGGGTTCGCTTTCCTGTATTGGGCCCATCATGCCTGCCAGCCTATGCTGGCAAGCGGACAGCCCCGGACCTTTTGGGCAACACGCCCGCAAGCCCGGGGTACACATCGTCTGAGATGCCCAGCCCCGGAGGGGCGAACGATTTCGCGGGATCCGAATAAATCTTTCGCCCCTTCGGGGCTGGTACTTTGACGATCATTTACCCCGGGCTTGCGCCCGGGGCTACACCCTTACGCCGCTCCGCGGCTGACAAACGTTAGAAGCCTACTTGCGGGCAGCTTCGGCCTCCATTATGGCGAGCAGGTTTTCGACCTCCTGGACGTGACCGTGTGTGGGATACTTGCCCACGTACTCTTTCAGGACCGCCTGCGCCTCATTCAACTTGTTACAGCAATGTAAAATCTGTCCGCGCAGGACAGCCGCATCGGCTATCGTGCCGCTACCTGGAAAACCTGTTTTAAGAAGGTCCAACTGGACGATGGCCTCATCATACTTTTGCTGGCTGGCGAGACAGAGTGCGACGTTGTACTGGCTCAAGTCGGTCTTACCCTCACGGTTTTCAGGATCGATCTCGATCACCTTGGCAAATTCGGAAGCAGCCTTCGCATAGTTGTTCCGGTTCAGAAGTTTTTCGGCCAGAGCGTACCGTGCTAAAACGGAATTTGCCTGCTCCTGAACCGCTTTTCTCAGAGCCGCAAGCGAGTCGGGACTGCTGACAAAGGATTCGACAGTTTCGCTGAATTGAGGGGAAGCCAAAAAACGGTCCACTCGGTCGACTTCTTCTCCTTCAGCATCCAGAACCAAAATTGTGGGATACGTTAAAATTGCAAATTCCTGTTGCAAGCGCTTGCCGTCTTCTTCAGTTTCCGTATTCAGCTTCAGCCAAACATATTCGTCCGCCATCTTTTCAATCAGCTGAGGCTCAGCAAATGTCTCCGCGTCCATCTTCTTGCAAAGCGTGCACCAGTCGGTGAACATGTCGGCAATGATCAACTTCTTCTCGGCACGGGCTCTCTCAATGGCTTTCTCGTAGTCTCTTTCCCAGGTGATGCTGGACGGCCTTGAGGGAAATAGTGCAACCGCCAGCACGATTGCAGACAGAACGATGCCGGCCGGCACCAAAACCTTAGGACTAAGAAGCTTTGCGCGTAACATTAATCAAAACGCCTCCGGAACGTGGAATCTGAATACGGCATTGAGGGTCTTATCCGAAACAATGACATCCTTGTTTTTGGGATCGATGGCAATGCCGCGTGCATCTTTCAGGAGCAGGTTCGGTCCTCCGATCGTTAATCGCGGCGGCGCGTCTCCGTCATCGAAAACGCTCCACACGCCGACATAGTCCTCCAGAGCAAAGCGACCGCCGATGTCGTCTCCGTTCTCGCCGCCGGTATTTCCGGGACGGACGACTGCAAAAATCATCCCGTTTACGGGATGGGTCGTCATCAACCATGCGTCTTTCGCCCCCGGACCAGTGATAGTGCGCAGCGGCTTCGTATTGCCCGAGGCCATGCGGTCAAAGATTCGGATCCCGGGGCGCGCTGAGCGTCCACTGCCGCCTTCCCCACTCGCAGTGATCATCAAATTGTGCACTGGGTCTATCGTCACGCGACCAGCGCCTAAACCGGTATCGGGCCCCTCGAGAATCCGGATGGGAGCCACGTCTCCGTTGGCATCCCGGGGGTAGACCAGCACTCTATTGCCCTGGGGGACGAAGATTTCTCCGTGTACCGCATCTATCGCCACGGCCTGCGGATTCAGCAATTGCGTGCTGGGCCCGAAAATCTTTCGAACAGGCGGAACATCACCATTGGCATCCCCGCGGAAGGTGAGGATGGCAAAGGCAAAGAACGAGGGCACCAGAATCTCATCGCGCACGGGGTCGTAGGCCATGTCATGAATAGTTCGGGTGAACAACGTATTCTGTCCTGCAATAGCTCTTACCGGCTTTGCTCCTCCATTCGCCAACCTGGCGAATGCCGCAATCTGCGGGTGGCCCACTCAGTTTGAGACGAGGAGCTGATCTCGTTTGCTGTCGTAGGCGACCGTATGCGGATTGCTCAGCATGGGCGAGGGCGCGTCGGCAGGCCCGCTGCGAATCACACGCTTCGGGACCGGATCTCCCGTCGCATCGACCGGAAATACCGTCGCCGAATGGCTGCCGAAGTTCGCGACCCACAGCTCGTTATTCTTCAGGTCCAGGGCCACGCCCGTTGGGTTCTTGATCATGCTCCGGGGGCCCTTGAGGACTCGAATCGGAGCGGCATCGCCACTGTCTTCCGTACGGTAAACGGTAACGGTGTCGTTCGTATCGTTCGCAACAAACAATTCCTTGCGATCCGGGTGCACCGCAATGGACGTGGGCCAGTTCAGAAGAGTCCTGGGGCCCTGAATCACCCGAAGCGGAGCGACATCCCCGCCGGCATCCTTGCGATAGACGGTAATAGAAGGAGGATTGATTTTTCCCGAGCCGGGAATGTTGTTGTTGCGCCCGACCGGCCAGTTGATTTTTCCATACCGTGGAGGCACATCATACCGGCGCTCCTGATTGGTGCCCCAATTGGTGACATAAATCAGGCCTGTCTTCGGGTCCAGCGCGATCCCGTGCGGATCGGCCATCAGGGTCTTCGGTCCCTGAAGCAGTCGCACTGGAACATCCTGTTCCCTGGCCGTTTTCTTAAAGGTCACGACCGCATGATCGTCCTGGATCGTCATCAACAATTCCTGAGTCTCTTCGTCCCCGACGATGCCGAAAGTGGTGTGAGGAGTGTGCAGCTTTCTGTACGGAGATGCATTGCCCTTGGCGCTCCGGTCAAACACGGTCATCCAATTCAGCGTGTCATTATTGATGCCGTAGATGTCGCCGGTCACCGGGTCAACATAAACGGAGCAAGCGTATTCCAGAAAAGTCTTCTCTCCCTGAATCATGCGCTTGGGCTCACTCAGGGCCGCTCTGGGTGGCGTATTCTCCAGCCGGTCATAGACAAGAAGGCTGAAATTATTCTCCTCCGCGAATATGACTTCGTTGCGGACGGGATCCACGGCAAGGCCGGCAAATGCGTTACGGGGGTCCTTAAGAGTACTGGCAGGCTTTCTTTGAGCCACATCCGCCCGTGTCGCAGTACTCGGCCGGGGAGGGCTGGAAGATCCCGACTGCTGTTGCCGCAATCGGGCCATCGGCGATAAAGCGGCCTGCCGCTGCGCAGGAAGCAAATTTTCCTGCTGTAACGACGCAATCAGCTCCGGATCCGAGACGCAGAACTGCCCGGCCGTTTCAGGAAGCGGTTCTACCGAAACGAGCCGGTCTTTTCCGATGACTTTTGTCTGAGCGGCACCCCGCGATTGAACAGCTTGCGTAGCAGTCCCGAGTAAGGCGACCAGGACAAAGAACCGAATCGTCTCTGAGGCTCGCCGTGCTCGAACCACATGCGCCATCATCCTTCTCCCTTTTTGGCGAAAAATATATCACGCTAAACTCTTCTGTCGCAATAAATGCCTTGGCTTCTGTTAGTTCCAAGTTTAATATTGGCCGCATCGGCTGGTAATTCGGGGACAGACGTATAAATCACCTAATTAGCAAGTAAGGTTACTTTGAATGCTAATTAGGTGATTTATACGTCTGTCCCCGAATTACCCATTTTAGAGGCACAGACAAAAGTGGCCCGGAAACAATTCGGCAAACCATTCGCGAAGATTTTTGCGGCCATCGTGCTGCTGATCGTAACGGTCGTTGGGCTGGGTTACGGCTCGCTGTTGCGCGGAATGGATCAGGCTGCGGAAGCGTATAACCAGGGAGATCGGGAGGCGGCGCTGGCGTCGTACCAGAACATCGAGCAACGCTTGCGGTCTACAGGCGCCCTCCTACTAATACCGGCGAAAGACCGACGGAATCTCATGCTGAACGAAGCGCGCCTGCTTTATTCGTTAGGGCGCTATGATGATGCTCAGGAACGCCTGGACCGCGAGGCCGAAATCACCGGGAGCACAGCCGACGATGGCAGATTCCTTCTTGTGAAGGGTGAAATTGCTTTCCGCAAGGCGATGAAGAATTACCGCGAGTCGACAAAAAAGGACACGCGGTTGTTGGAAGAAGCCCTGCACGCCGCCGAGGACACTCTGCGCGATTCATTGCGTCTCAACCCGAACGACTGGGACGCCAAATACAATTTTGAGTACATCAATCACATTCGAAACCTCATGAACCAGGATCAGCAGGGAAAGATCAAGATCCTGATGGAGAACGTCAGGGTCGAAGAAACGCGGCCTGCAGAGCTTCCTGCCGATCTAACCCCTTAATGGAATTCGCAAGACAAGAATACTTCTGGCTCCTGCTCGTCATTCCTTTCGTGATCCCGCTCTGGGGAATTGGCCTTTGGCACCAGCGTCGCATGCGGCTCCGGTTCGGAAACATTGACAATCTTCAGTCCATCTCGAGGATCTCATGGTCGGGCAGAGAGTGGTTCCGGGGCTCACTGTTTGTAGGCGCGCTCGGCCTGATGGCGCTGGGCCTCGCTTACCCCAGAGCGGTCGCCCGGGAACTTCGTGCGGTTCCTACACCCACGGACCTGGTTTTCTTATTGGATACATCCCCTTCCATGTACGGACGCGACATGGATCCGAGCCGCCTGGGCCGTGCCGAGCGAATTATCCAGAGATTCATTTATCTGAAGCAGCCCCAGGACCGTTACGGCCTGATCGCATTTAATTGGACCAGCGTGGTGCTGTCCTATCTGACCAGTGACCCGCAAAGCATCCTGCTCTATTTCGATTACCTCAACCAGCAGGATACGCCGCAGCCCGGCACCAACGTTGGATCGGTGCTGACAAACGCGATGCGGCTCGTTGCCACGGAGCAGGAGATCGATCGGGAAGCCGCCAAAAAACGCCGCTTCGTTTTCGTTCTGCTTTCTGATGGTGACGACACGGCGCACGAACTCGAGAAACCGCTGGCCGCCGTGATTAAATCGGGGATTAAAATCTACGCCATCGGCCTGGGAACGGCGAATGGCTCGTACGTGCCGCTGGAAGTGGCGGGAGGCTTGAACGGACATGTAGTGAAATACCTCCAGCGCGACGGAGGCGCCCGGCTCGTCAGCCACGCAGAAATGAGAACCATGCGAGAGATCTCCGAAAAAACCGGCGGACGATTTTTCCGGGGCGAGAGCGATAAACAGGTGGACCAGGCAATAGATGAAATCCTGTTGACCGCCCGGCCGGTGTCCGGCTTCCAATCGAACACTGTCCGGAAAGACTTGTATATTTATTTTCTGATGGCAGCCTTCGGATTCCTGTTGGTAGCTGTGTTTCTATAACGCGACCTGGCGCGGCTGAGGAAGAAACTTTGCCGGCAGAATTGAAAACAAAAGAGCAGGCGTGGGAGATCATCGCCAGGATCGAGGAGCAGATCCGCAAAGTGATCCTCGGCCAGGACGATCTCATACGGCGTATCCTGATCGGGTTGTTCGGGCGTATCCCGTACTCGTTCAAGAAGGGGCAGGATGAGAAAACGGGCTCCGGACACATCTTGTTGGAAGGCGTGCCCGGCCTCGCGAAAACGCTGCTCGTCTCCGCCATTGCCAATACCATTGACGCCAGGTTCCAGCGCATTCAGTTCACACCGGACATGCTTCCCGCCGACATTCTGGGAACAAGAATCTTCGACAGCAAGGCCGGCGAGTTCCGCACCGAAAAGGGTCCTATCTTCGCCAACATCATTTTGGCGGATGAAATCAACCGTGCTCCCCAAAAGACGCAGAGTGCGTTGCTTGAGGCCATGCAAGAGCGTCAGGTCACGATCGGCGAGACGACCTACGCTTTGGAAGATCCCTTTTGGGTTCTCGCAACTCAGAACCCGGTGGAGCAGGAAGGTGTGTTTTCGCTGCCGGAAGCGCAGCTCGACCGTTTTTGCATGATGGTTCGCGTACACTATCCATCGCCGGAAAGCGAATACCAGATGCTCTCGGCCAGCCTCGAGAAGACGGGGCTGGAATCGGTAGCCGATCCGTCAGCGGTCCTCTGGATTCGCCAACTGGCAGGCGAGGTCTACGTGGACGACAAGATTCGCCGGTACATCGTTGCAATCGGCCAAAACACCCGCAACACTCGCGCAGACGCACTGCCGATTGTGAAAGAGATGGTCATGCACGGAGCATCTCCGCGCTCCTACAATCACCTGCTGGCGATGTGTCGTGCAGTAGCTTTCTTCCGCGGACGCGACTACGTTCTGCCGTCGGATGTGAAGTACATCGCAACCGATGTGTTGCATCACAGAATCGTTCGAACCATCCGGGCCGAAGTCGAAAACGTGGCGCCGGACGAGATCGTCGGCGAAGTGTTGAGACATACTCCGATTCCTTGAGAGAGGTACTATGGCGCTGGCGCCGGAATTGGCCGAAGAGCTTCGATACGTAGAAATCAATGTGGCTCGGCGCATTCGCAGCCTGCGCTTCGGTCAGAGCCGAAGTCGATTCAAGGGCTCGGGCTACGAATTTCAGTCCCACCGCAAATACGAGGTTGGCGAGGATTTCCGGCGCATCGACTGGAACGTTTCGGCGCGGATGCAGGAACTCTATCTCAAGCGCCATTTTGAAGAACGGGAAGTTTCCGTATTTCTAGTAATGGATGTCTCGCGTTCAATGCATTTCTCGACCGCGAAACATTCCAAGAACCTGCGTGCAATGCAGGTGGGCGCCACCCTCGGGTTCTCGGCCGTCAGCGATAATTGCAACTTCGGGTTCCTGGCGTTCAGCGATAATGTCGAAGCCTACGAGCCGGCTCGCAAGGGCCGCGGGCATGTGTGGCGAACCATCGAGAAGCTTTACAACCTGGAGCCACGCCGCTCTGGAACCAACTGGGAGCTGGCATTGCGTTTCCTGCGCAGCCGGCTCCGGGGCATGTCCTGTGTCTTTCTCCTCTCGGATTTCATTACGGACCCAAACGTGACCCAGCTGGCGGACCTGCCTGATCTGAAGGTACTGGCGCAAAAACACGACGTGGTCCCCATCGTCTTCATGGATCAACTGGAAAGTAATCTTCCAAGAGGAAGAGGCCTGCTCCGCTTACGCTCGGCCGAGGGCCGCGAAGAAATGTTGGTCAGCCTTTCCTCGCATCAGAGGAATGCGTTTGAAACTTTGGTCGAAAAACGCAAAACGGAATTGCGGGATTTGTTTTACGCGCTCGGAATGGAGTGTCTGTTTTTGAACGTGGGAGAAGCGTTTATGGATCCACTGATGATGCTATTTGAAGGGCGCAAGAAAGTATGAAGGTTGGCCGCTTTAATGTTGGCCGCTTTAATGTAGTCGCGGGCTTTAGCCCGCGTTTGCTACAACTTACCGGAACGCGGGCTAAAGCCCGCGACTACATTTGCCTGATAGTGGCGTTGCTCTGCCTGGCACAGAAACCGGTTCCGGAGGTCGTTCCCCCTCCTCCAAACATCGCGTTCACTACGCATCTGGACCGCACGGCGGCGTGGGTCGGCGACCAATTTCATTATTTGATCATCGTGGACTATCCCTCTGATTACCAATTTGTGCTCGATAACCTGACGAAAGAGACGGTGAACATGGACCCATTCCAGGTGATGGACGTCAGGCCGAATCTGGTCGTTCAGAAGAATACCGGCCGGAAATTATTTGTAGACCTGACGCTCGCCAATTTCGTCACAGCTGAAACCAGCATGCAGATTCCACAGTTCACTCTGTACTATTTCCAAAAAGACAAGAACGCGGCGAGTGTGGATCAGGCGGACGCTGAAAGCCTGACGATTCCCGGACCGGTTATCGGAATCCGCAGCACTTTGCCCCCGCAGCCTAACGATATACGCGACGCCATCACGTTGAACTCGTGGAGTCGCGTCCGCTGGGCACTGCCCGCCGTGGCATGGATCTGTTTCGCGGTTCTGGTCATTGGGTTCGGCCGTGAACTGGCGCTGTTTGTCAGGAGAATGAAAGCTCGCAAAGGTCCGAATCGGCGCATGGCGATGGAAGCCGTGCGCGCCCGATGGATGAGCGGCATTCCTTCAGAGTTCACCGATCCGAAGACCTGCTCGAGTTTTTACGACCAGTGCTACCAGAGCCTGAAAGAATACATCGGGTATTACCTGGATACATCCACCATGGGACTAACCGCCGAGGAGATGCGAGCAGAGATGCAACGCCTGGGTGCCAGGGCGGACCTGACGGAAAGAGTAGCCAGGGTGCTCGAGGCCTGCGAGACATTGCGCTACACGCGAGACGGCGTGTCGGCCAACACAGAAGCCGCGCGTGCCGTAGCCCAGGACATGCGGGAAATTTTGAGCGCCGGGAGGTAGCGCATGAGCGGATGCAAATGCAAGCTCGACGCGAAGCGCAAGCGCGATAGCGCGCAGCCTCAAGAGATGGCGCAGCCATAAATCGATGACGTTCCAGCATCTCCAATGGATTTACGTTGCGGTTCCCCTACTGCTGATCGCGGCGGTCGTGCGCTTCTGGAGACGGCACTATTGGGGACACTCTCTCGTCCAGCACCTGCGGAAAGAGATCGGCGGACCCAACCCCATTCTACGCATGCCTGCCGTTCTGGAGGGCACGGCAGTTATTTTCCTGCTCATCGCCCTGCTTGGTCCCGTCTACCCGTTTGTCCTGAATCGCATTGAGCGCGGCGGGTTGCAGATCATGATCGTGCTGGACCTCTCCCAGAGCATGGAGGAATCGCTGGGGAGGGGCACGAGAATGGACGCCGTTAAGGCGAGCACGACCGAATTCATCAAGCGCCGTCCGGGTGATGCCATTGGCCTCGTCGTCTTTTCGAACAATTCGTATCTGGTAACGCCCGCCACGTTCGACCACGAGAGCCTGCTTTCCTATTTGAAGCTGGTGAACGTGCAGACCCTCGTCAACGAGGGATACACGGCCATCGGGGAAGGTCTTGCCACGGCCCAGGATTTCTTTCTATTCAGCAGAGAACGCGGACGCCGCGCCAAAGGTCAGGTCATCGTTCTCTTCAGCGACGGAGAAGATAATTCCGGCAGAGATCCCGTGACGGAATTAGAAAAGGCGCGTCAGGAAGGCACTCGCATCTACTTTATCGGCGTGGCCCTGCAGCCGGGAGCTGCGCAGCAGATCGCCGAGACAGTACCCATCACGGGCGGGAAATTCTTTGACGCTCGGAACCCCCGTCACCTCGTGCAGGCCCTCGATGAGATCAACACCATCGAGAAGGGCCGCTTTTATACGCTCCAGCTGACACGGCAAGAGCCGGCCTACTTTGTTTTCGTCCTGCTGGCCTTTGCGGCGCTGGCGCTGCGGATGATCCTCCACGCCATTCCTCATTTTGTGGAACTCAGCTAAATAGCCGAGGGCTGTCCACGCGGCGAAATTCTCAAAAAGAGACAATAAGGAGGTTGCTTTGAAGATCGGGCTAAGCCCGCTGCAAGGGCAAGCGAGTTTTGAGGAGACGCTGCGAGAATGCGAGCAGGCCGAGGCGGCCGGCTTCGATTCGATCTGGCTTGGCGAACACCACAACCATCCTGTCTTATATCCCGCACCGCTCATCGGACTGGCCGCCGTCGCGAGCCGTACACGCTCGATCCGGCTGGGGACGGGGGTTCTTTTGCTGCCGCTCCATCACCCCGTCATGGTTGCCGAGGAAGGAGCGATGGTCGATATGATTTCGGGCGGCCGGCTGATTTTAGGGATAGGCGCCGGCTACGCTCCGGAGGAATTCGCCGCGTTCGGTTATTCAGTCAAGGAGCGCGGCAGTAGATTGGAGGAGAGCGCTTCGCTTCTTCACCGGCTCTGGACAGAAGAGAATGTCACTCACCGCGGAAAGCATTATCAATTGGACAATGTCACGGTAGCGCCGCGCCCTCGGCAGCGGCCGAGGCCGCCGATCTGGTTCGGCGCCTGGGCGGAGCCGGCGATTCACCGCGCCGCGCGCCTTGGAGACGCCTGGTTCGTTGGGCCTTCTGCGAGCCTCCATGAGATCGCACCGTGCCTGCGCGTGTATCGGGAAGCATGCAGAGAGTCGGGAAAAGGCGAAGGCGATGTCGCCTTGCTTCGCTACGTCTTTGTCGCAAGCAGTACCAAAAACGCCATCAGCGCGGCGGGAGATTCTTTTATTCAGGCATTCGAAAGGATGTACTTCCGGTGGCCTCACCCTGTTGTCAAGCGTCCTGCGGGCCAACTCACCATTGAGCGCCTCGCCGAAAACCGGATTATCCTGGCCGACCCGAGGACCTGTGTTGAGGAGATCATCCGATTTCAAAGAGAGCTGGGCGCGAGCCATCTCGTCTGCCGGTTTTCAGTTCCGGGAATTCCTCGCGAGATCTGCGAAAGGTCGCTGGAGCTTTTCACGCGCGAAGTCATGCCGGCGCTACGCAGCATTACGTCTTGAGACTATGTCCAACGCGAATGACTTTCTCTTTCAGTCTTGCCGCGGTTGAGACTATCATTAGCCCCGCCAAGACCATCAGGGAGGATGCCGATTATGGATCCGATCAGACGTAACATACTGGTAACGGGCGCCGCGGCGACCGCGATGGCCGCAGCGCGGCGCGTGTTTGCTCAGCAGACTGGAAAAGGAGGAAGTGCCATGTCCTTCTACGAAAAGGGCCCGGTTCGCATCCACTATGAGGAGGCCGGTTCCGGCTTCCCGTTGTTGCTCATCGCCGGCGGGGGATTGAACTCGACGATGTCCGGCTTGACCCGCGGCGGGCCCTTTAACCCGATCGAGGAGTTCAAGGGAGAGTACCGCTGCATCGCGTCGGACTTGCGCAACGCCAATGGCGGCCAGTCCTCCGGCCCACTCGAGATCGACCGGCCGTGGGATGCATATACCGACGACCATCTCGGTCTGATGGATCACCTGGGCATCGGGAAGTTCATGGTGATGGGTTTCTGCGTTGGCGGCCCCTTCATCTGGAACCTCTTGCGGCGGGCGCCTGATCGTGTTGTCGCAGCCGTGCTGGCGCAGCCCAGCGGGTTCCGCAAGGAGATGCCCGACCTCTTC
>Ga0137397_10003445_pt1 | contig 11006 bp, 8 predicted proteins | sample czorhiz116metaG_FD_106658 | JGI IMG/M metagenome (GOLD analysis project Ga0137397, IMG submission 106658) | Vadose zone soil microbial communities from Angelo Coast Range Reserve, California, USA - czorhiz1.16 metaG | ecosystem: Environmental > Terrestrial > Soil > Vadose zone | place: USA...
ATCTCCTGGCCCTGGATGGTGGCCGTCCGGTCGCCGCCCAGAACGCCGGCCTTCCAGGCCGGCGAGTTCTTGGCGACGGTCTTGACGAGATACCCCGCGCCGCCCGGCACGTTGAAAATCTCGGCCAGTTCCCCCGTCAGCATCGTGCCGTCGATCCCACCCCAGACGGACTTCTTCTCCAGGAGCAGCTCGCGCGCCGTCCGGAGCGTCACCACGAAGCCGAGGCCCTCGCTGCCGCCGGATTTCGAGATGATGTGGCTGACGATGCCGACGACCTCACCGGCCGTGGTGAACATGGGGCCGCCGGAGTTGCCCGTGTTGATCGTCGCGTTGGTCTGGAAGAACTCCGCCAGCGGCATCGCGCGGTACACGGTGTTCGGCGGCCACCGCGCGCTGATCCACCCGATGCTGAGGGAATACGAGAGCCCATAGGGCGCGCCGACCACGACGACCTGGTCGCCCACCCGCACCCGATCCGAGTCGCCGAGGCGGGCGACCTTCGCGCCCGCGGGCACGCGCTCGAGCTGCAGGAGCGAGAGATCCGCCGCCGGCTCCGACTCGACGATCCGCGCCGCGATCCGCTCGCCGCCGAGGAACTCCACGCTGATCTCGTCCATCGAGTGCACGACGTGCGCCGCGGTCATCACCTTGCCGTCGGCCGAGATCAGTACGCCGGAGCCCGTCTCGCTGAACTGCCCGACGCCGCGGGCCGCCGTCACCTCGCGGCCCTTCGCGCGCACCACGACGACGGAGGGGTTGATCTCACGGAAGAGCGCGGCGAAATCCTGAGCCGTCGCCACCAGCGGCATGAACACCCCGGCGCTCAGCACGGCGCAGGCCACGAGTCGTCGCATCACCGCTCTCCTACAGCCCGATCAGGTCGAAGATGACCGTCGTCGCCGCGTCCGACACGATGATGAGCACGATGCCGGTGACGACGGCAGACGTGGTCGCGGCGCCGACGGCGGCGGAGCTGCGGCCGCACTGGATGCCGCGCAGGCAGCCGGCCATCGCGATCAGCACGCCGAAGACCGAGGCTTTGATCAGACCGGCGACGCAGTCCTCGATGCCGATCGCACCGACCGTTCGCAGGGAGTACTCGACGACGCCCAGATCGAGCATGCCGACGCCGACCGCCATCCCGCCGAGGAGCCCGAGCAGGTCGGCGTACAGGGCGAGCAGCGGCATCATCACGGCGAGGGCGAGCATCCGTGGCAGCACGAGGAACTCGATCGGCGAGATACCGAGCGTCGCCAGCGCGTCGATCTCCTCGTTGACCTGCATCGTCCCGAGCTCCGCGGCGAAGGCCGCGCCGGTGCGGCCGGCCATGATCACGGCCGCCATCATCGCGCCCATCTCGCGCGTCATGCCGATGCCGACGAGATCGGCGACGTAGACCTGGGCGCCGAACTGCCGTAGCTGCATCGCGCCGACGTAGGCAAGGATCACGCCGACGAGAAAGCTGATGAGGCTGACGATCGGCAGCGCCTGCGCCCCAACCTCTTGCAGGACCAGGAGGAAGTCCGAGCGACGGTACCGGGCTCGGCCGAGCAGCGAACGCGCGAAGGCGATCGATACCTCCCCGAGGAACGTCAGCGTCACCCCGGCATCGCGAATGCCCTCGAGCGTCGCGAGGCCAACGCGCGCCAGCCACGACGGCTTCGCGGCGGTCCCGGTGTCTCGACGTTCCGGGACGGCCGTGGCCAGCGCGAGCAGACGACGCACCCCCTCGGGCAGCCCGTCGCGGTCCGCGGCGACGCCGCGGCCGTCGGCCTGGGCGACGACTCGCAGGAGAAACGTCAGGAGGGCGCTGTCCCAGGCCGCGAGACCTTCCGTCTCGAAGCGCAGCCGGCGCACGGCGCCGCCGGTTTCGAGCTCCCGCTGGACTTCGTCCACGGCGGGCAACCGCTCGTGAATGGTCCACGGGCCCGACAGCCGCAGAACGAGCGTGTCCGCGACCTGGCGGCCGAAATCGAGCGTCGCTTCCGGTGCCGCGACGACCGCCATCTAGTCGATGATCTCCACGCGCCGGCCAGCCTGCTCGAGCAGGAGAACGCCGCGCTCGCCGAGCTGCTGCCTCACGGTTGGCGATGCGGCGCCGGTCAGCCAGAGCTCGAGCTTGCCGGAGCCTCTCGCCTGATACGCCGTGACCACCTCCTGCAATCTCCGCGCTGTCGTCGGCGTCCAGATCAGATAATCCACGGGGAGCGCGAGCAGGACGTTACCGTTGCTGGCGCTCGCCAAGACGACCCGATGGTTCATCCGGAGCTCGGTGATCGGCGCGAATGCGTCGTGATAGCCGCGCAGGATCTGCGCCGTGTTGACGAAGAAGCCGGCCTCGACCTCGTCCTCGGATCCGAGCGTCGCCTCGAGGAACGCGTCCCGCCCTCTCGCCGGAGCGGGTCCGAGCTGCGCCAGTGCCAGCGCGATCATCACGTTCTGCCGCGGCGTGAAGCGCGGCTGCTCGATGAAGCGGCGAATGACATCCTGCGGAATTCCGGCTTCCTTCAGCTTGTCTCCGGCGATGATGCGCAAGCGGTTGGCCGGCTCGACCTTGAGGTAGTCGTTGAGCGCGTTGCTCCAGCGGACGCCGCTCAACACCGCGCCGGCGGCGCCGCCGACCGGCATCAGGGCCACGCTCACGCTGAGGTTGCCGACGGCGGCCGCCCAGGCAACGCTGTTCAGCTCCTTCTGGAGAACGGCGTTGCTGGAGTACACGTCCACGCCGAGCTGCGCGGCGTAATCGCGCCGGCGACCGGACACGAGCAGGGCCTTCTGGTACAGCGGATCGTCGGCCGGGTTCCGCTCGGTCGTGGCCGCCTCGCCGACTTCTTCCATGAGCTTGTAGGCGCCCTTCGGAATACCGGTCAGCGTGTCTGCCGGATTGACGATGAGGTTCTTGGCGAATCGGAATGGTCCGGCCGCCGAGTCCGCGACGGCGCTGGCGAACGCCTTGCTCGCCCTGATCTCCCGCAGCTTCGCAATGGCGCCGATCTCGACAACGAGCTTGCGGAGTGCCGAGGTCCCGGTGATCTCGAACGGTCCGTAGTCCGAGCCCACCGTGAACCGGTACATGTAGCCGTCGAAGGCGACGGGGTTCTCGACCTTGTAATGCGGGCCGTTGACACGCTCCTTCGAGAGCACGTCCGAGGGACGATAACTCGCAGGCGCCTCGTACGGATCCGACGGCGCGGCGGCCGTCGCGGCCGTGGCGGCGAGCGAGAGCATCAACGCGACAGCCATTCTCATGGACGACTCCTCTGTGACGTCATCGCGATGCGGCGCGCAGCGCGCCGAGCACGGCGAGCGAGGGCGTCGCGCGACACGCGGCCAGCATGCGATCGATGGCCGCGCCCGTCGCCTCGGCGTCGTAGACGGTGGCGGCGCGACGGCCGTCCGCCACGCCAGACAGATAGATGAGGGCGCGCTCCTGCATCTCGGGCTGGAGCACGAGGAGCTCACGGCAGGTGAACGCGTCGATCTCGGTCCGCGGCGGCAGCGGCTCGATGCCCCCGGCCGCCGGTGCAGCACCGAGCATCGCCAGCACCAATCCGCCAACAAGAGCCGCCGTCGCGCGCATCATAGCGATGCATTCAACCAGACTGCGGGCGGCGACCTGAATCGGACCTTGGTCTCATCACATGGTGAAGGCGCTTCGTTCGCCGATGAGCCGCTTGTCACTCCACCAGTTGCGGCGCGTTCGAGAAATTGGACCTTCGTCCGATGGTGAGCGCGAGGGTGCGGACCTAGGCTCACGTCGTGGCTGTGACATGCCCGCGCGAGCGTCCGGCGATCTCACGGCGCGCGTTCGTCGGCGGCGCGCTTGCCGTCGCGTACGGACCACGCATGGCCGAAGGGCAACCGGCGGGGAAGCTGGCTGCCATCGGCTTCGTCTCGGAGCGCGTCCTGCCACCGCGCTACCTCGATGCGCTTCGGGGAGGTTTGGCCGAGCGCGGCTGGATCGAGGGACGCGGCTTCCGCATCGAGCCACGCTCCGCGGAGGGAGACCTCGAGCGGCTTTCCGGACTCGTCGTAGAACTCATCGGCCTCGGGGTGACGCTCATCGTCACGGGCATCGGGACTCCCGTGGCCCTCGCCGCCAAGCGGGCGACCGCGAAGATTCCGATCGTGTTCGTGACCGGCGGCGACCCCGTCGACTTCGGAATCGTCCCGAGCGCGGCGAAGCCCGGAGGCAACATCACCGGCTACGGCGGCGGGAGCTCGCTCATCCAGAAGCGGATTGCGCTGGTGCAGGAGACGAGCCCGCGCGTGAAGCGGATGGCCTTTCTCGTGAACCTGACGAATCCGATCCATCCACGAATCCTCCGCGCGGCCGTGAGCGCCGGCGCGCCGCTGGGCATCACGCTGGAGGAGATCGGCGTGTTCGAGGCCGCGGAATTCGGCGACGCGTTCAAGCGCATTGCGGCCAAGCGACTCGACGCGCTCTTCGTCCCGGGGGACGCCATGTTCAGCCATTATCGAGCGCGGCTCGTGGCGTTCGCCGCGGCGGCCCGGCTGCCCACCTTGATGTCCCTGTCGGTGGACCTGGTCGCGCTGTGCGGACGCGCCGCCGGCCACGGCGACAAGATCCTGCGAGGCGCACCGGCGGGCGACCTGCCAGTCGAGGAGGCCGACGGGTTCGAGCTGGTCATCAACCTCAACACGGCCAGGACCCTCGGCCTGACGATTCCGGCGGCGCTGCTGCAGCGGGCGGAGACCGTGTCGTGAGCAGACATGGCGTCGCCGCGGCGTGGGTGGCCGCCGCGGTCGTGCTCGCCGTCGCCACCCGGGCGTACGCCGAGTCCTCGCTCGACGACATCCGCGCCCGCGGTGTGCTCCGGGTCGGGGTCAAGACGGACGCCCCTCCGTTCGGATCCCGCGATGCGAACGGCCGGCCCATCGGGTTCGAGATCGACCTGGCGCGCTATCTCGCGCGCGTCCTGTTCGACGACGAGCGCCGGGCGCGGTTCGTCCCGGTGACCACGGCGACGCGATTCGCGGAGCTGCAGGCGGGCTGCGTCGATCTGTTGATCGCCACCGTGACGGCCACCGAGGAGCGGCGGCAGCTGGCGGAGCTCTCGGAGCCGTACTTCGTGTCGGCGTCGCTGGTGCTGGTGCCGGCGGGCAGCGGCGTGAGCGGTCTCGGCGACCTGGCCGCGCGCCGGGTGGCGGTCGTCCGCGGGTCTGTGCAGGAGCGCGACGTCGCGGAGCGACAGCCGCGCGCGCTCCTGACGACGGTCGCCTCGGTCGCGGAGGGCGCGCAGGCCGTCAAGCGCGGCCACGTCGACGCGTTCGTCTACGACGACGTGACATTGCTGACGCTGGCGCAGCACGACCCCGCGCTACGGGTCACCGGCGGGCCCCTCGCACCGCGAGGCTACGTCGCGGCGGCGCGTAAAGGCGACGCCGGGCTGATCCGCTGGCTGGATGGCTGGCTGGCGAGGATGCGCAGGGACGGCAGCTACGTGGAGATCTGGCGCCGCCATTTCCGGGCGTTCGAAGGACGCCTCGTCGGGAGCTGAGCTGAAACCCGTCTCACTCCGGACCAGGCTGCTCTGCGCGTTGCTCGGGGTGGGGCTCCTGGCCCTGCTCGCGACGGGCTGGCAGGCGGACCAGCGGGCGGAGGTGTCGCTACGCCGCACAGCGATCAACCAGCTCACGTCGATCCGCGCGGAGCGCAAGCGGCAGATCGAGGCCTACTTCGCCGGCGTGCGGCGTGACGTCCTGACGCTTGCCGAATCTCGCGACGTCATCGCGGCGATGGAGGAATTCAGGACGGCGTATCGAAGCCTCGAGGCGCAGGTGGCCGGTTGGCCTGACCAGATGCGGGCCCGCTATCGCTCCGAAGTCTCTCGGCACTACCGCGAGGCGGTCGTGCCGCACCTGCGGGCGTTCGAGCCGGACGCTGGCCCGGAGCGAGCGCGGGACGATGTGCCGGAGGACGCTGTGACCATCGCGTTGCAAGCAATCTTCATCGTGAGCAATCCCAACCCTGAGGCATCGCGCGATCGGTTGGACCGTCCGGCGGGCGGCGGACGGTACGCGGAGACGCATGCGCGATTCAACCCCGTCCTGCGATCGATGGCCCGTCAATTCGGGTATGAAGACATATTCCTGATCGAGAGCGAGGGCGGCCGCATCGTCTACACCGCGGCCAAGAAGCTCGAGTTCGGCACGAATCTTCTGTCGGGGCCATACCGGAACACGCGGCTCAGCCGGGCGTTTCGCGCGGCCCGCACGGCCGTCGAGGCCGATTTCGTGCAGCTCGTCGATTTCGAGTCGTACGCCCCCTCGCTGGGCGCGCCGGCGGCCTTCGTCGCCGCGCCCGTCTTCAGGGACGGCCGGCGGCTCGGCGTCGTGGCCCTCCAGCTGCCGGTCGATCGGATCAACGCCGTCATGACCGGCGACCGGAAATGGGAAGCGCAGGGATTGGGCCGGACCGGAGAAACCTATCTCGTCGGCCCGGATCGCCGGATGCGAAGCGATTCGCGGTTCTTTCTGACCGAGCCGCAGCGATACCTCGAGACGGCCGCGAAGACCGGCGTGTCCGGTGAGCTACTCGCGCTCATGCGAACCCATCAGCGCACCGTCCTGTTCCAGCAGATCACCGGCGCGGCCGCTCATGCCGCGCTGAGTGGCCAGACGGGCGTCTCGACGGGGCTCGATTACCGCGAGCAGCCGGTCCTCGCCTCGTACTCGCCTCTCGACGTCGGCGATCTGCGCTGGGCAATCGTCGCCCAGCTCGACACGGCGGAGGCGTTCGCCCCGGAGGCCGCTCTTCGGCGCGCGCTCCTGGCGACTGCGGCCGGCGTGACCGCGCTCGTGGTCGTCACCGCCGTTCTTCTCGCACGCTCACTCACGACGCCGATCCGACGCCTGATCGCCGGTATGGGCAGGCTCGGCCGGGGCGATCTCGGCCATCGCCTTGCGGAGGCGCGTCGCGACGAGATCGGCCAGATCGCGATGGCCTTCGACCGAATGGCGAGCGACCTCCAGGAGACGACCGTCTCGCGTGACCACGTGAGCAGCATCCTCGACTCGATGAGTGACGCGGTGATCGTCGTCCGGCCGCTCGAGGGGGGGTCCGACTGGCGCGACGCGACGGTCGTCACGGTGAACCCGGCGGCGTGCTGGATGCTGGGCCACGCGGCGGACGAGATCGTCGGGCAACGCGTGGGCAGTCTGATCTCGGCGATCACGTCCGCAACGGGGCCCGCTGACGGCCGCGCCGGGCTCTGGCTCGAGGATGTCCTCCGCGACGGGCGGATCGGCGGCCGTGAGGCCGTCTACAAGCTCCATGACGGCCGGCAGATCCCGGTGCTCTTCTCGAGCGCGATCATCGGACAGGGGCGGAGCGCCGTGGGCGGCGTCGTCTGTGCGGCGCACGATCTGACGGAGCTGAGGGCCACCGAGGCGCGCAGCACATTCATTCGCGAGACGTTCGGACGTTACGTGTCCGACGACGTCGTCGCCAGCCTCCTGGGGTCACCCGAGGGGCTCAAGCTCGGCGGAGAGCTGCGAAAGGTCACGGTGATGATGTCAGACCTGAGAGGCTTCACCGCCCTGGCCGAGCGCGTCACGCCGGAAGAGGCGATCCGGTTCCTCAACGACTATCTGCAGACGATGGTCGACCTGATCCTTCACTATCGCGGAACGATCAACGAGATCATGGGCGACGGCATCCTGGTCATCTTCGGCGCCCCGACGGCGATGCCGGACGACGCCGAGCGCGCCGTCGCCTGCGCGGTGGCCATGCAGCGAGCCATGGACGACGTGAACGCGCGAAACCGCGAGCAGGGAGTGCCCGAGATCGAGATGGGCATCGGCATCCACACCGGCGAGGTGATCGTCGGCAACATCGGCTCGGACCGCCGGATGAAATATGCGGCCGTGGGCAGCTCCGTCAATCTGACGGGACGGATCGAGTCGTACACGACCGGCGGACAGATCCTCATCTCCGACAGCACGCGGCGCGAAGTCGGCTCGGTCGTCACGGTGACCCGTTCGCTGCAGATCGAGCCGAAGGGCGCGCGGCATCCGCTGACGGTCTGGGAGGTGGGCGGAATCGGCGGCGCGCATCAGCTGTTCCTCCGCCAGGGAGAGCCTGCGATGGCCGCGCTCGCGGCGGAGATCCCGATTCGCTACGCCATGCTGGAGGACAAGCACGTGGCAAGCCGCGTCTTCGACGCGAGCTTCGTGGCGCTGTCGAAGGGGGGCGGCGAGATACGGTCCGCCGCGCCGGTGCCGCCGCGGAGCAATGTGAAGATCTGGGTCGGTGACGCCGAGGTCAGCTCCGAAGCGGGTGAAATTTATGCGAAGGTGGTCGAGAAAGCCCCGGCGACCATGCCCGGCTTCGTGGTCCGTTTCACGGCGGTGGCGCCGGCCATGACGCGATATCTGCAGCGCCGGCTCAGTTAGTAGAGCCACGAGAGCTGCGTGTTGAGCACCCACTCGGGGGCTCCGGTCGGCTTCTTGACGTTGTAGTAGGCGCCGATCTGCACGGTGATGCCCTGCGAGCCAATCGTGAACGTTCGTCCGACGTCCACCCCGATCGGGATGACCCATCGCTCTCCGCTGGGGGCGTTCCAGTCATGGGAGAAGGTCGGAGACGTCTGGATGTACCAGTCGTTCGAGAAGGTGTAGCTGAATTGCACCTCGACCTGGGTCAGGCTCACGTCCTCTCGACTGCCGCGACCCGCGAAGGACCAGAGATGGCTCACCAAGATGCCGTTGACCCACGGTCCATCCACGTAGAGAAGTGCCGCCGTCGGTCCGGCGGACCACTTCTCAGTGCCCAAGGCCGTGTCGGTCGCGGTCGGGAATTGGACGATGGGACCGGCGCCCCAGACCCACTTTGCTGTCTTGGTCGGCGTCAGGAAAAGGGAGACGTCGATGTCCCCGAGCCCTGTCGTCTCTTCAGGGCCTGGGACATGGATGATCGACACGTTGGAGCGACTGATGACACGCCAGTCCTCGGTCAGCCGCAGGGGGATACGCGGCTGGAGACTCAGCGTCGGCTGGGTGTCACGGCGTGGCCCGGCGCCGAAGCCGAGACTCAGCGTCGCGGGCAGGTAGATCGAGTACGCCAGCGGATTGAGCTTTTGCTGGGCGACACTGCCCACCTCTTTTCCGGATTCTTGCCCCCATGCGGGAAACGCGCAGAGCACCAGATGGGAGAGCGCCAGGTTGACGATCAGCCTGATGGCGACGCCGATTTTCATATGGACGACCGAACCTAGACCAGGTCCGTCCGAAGCACAAGGCGCGGCGCTCCCGATCAGCTCGTCGTTCGCCTGGGTAGGACCAACGTCCGATGATGAGAACGCCCATGCGCAGTCTACGCTCGTCCACGCAACCGAGGTGACGACGCGTGACAAACACGTCCCGGTCCGAGTCCGCGCTCCTGGCAGGTCTACGCGCGCCGGCGTCGGCTGAGCCATCGCTCCCGGATCCCTACGACTTCTCGGTCGTCCTGGGTGGACCGCTCTACCAGATCATTCGGCGAGCTCACCTGGCCGGCGATGCGCTGCAGCTCTGGCGTCGCCGGATTCTCTTCATCACGCTCATCGCCTGGTTTCCGTTGCTGATCCTGTCGGTGCTCGGTGGGCGAGCGTGGGGCAACGCCGTCGCCGTGCCATTTCTCCTGGACATCGAAGTGCACGTACGGTGGCTGGTGACCCTGCCGCTGCTCATCGTGGCCGAGCTCGTCGTGCACCAGCGGATGCGCCCGCTGGTGCGGCAATTCCTAGAGCGTGGGCTGATTCCCGACGTCTCCCGCGCGAAGTTCGACGCGGCCGTAACCGCGGCGCAGCGGCTGCGGAACTCGGCGGTGGCGGAGGGACTGCTCATCGTGCTCGTGTACGTCGCGGTGCTCTTCATCTGGCCTCACTACGGCGTGCTGAATGTTGCGACGTGGTACGCCGTGCCTGGGGGCGGCGGGCGCCAGCTCTCGCCGGCCGGCTGGTGGTTCGTCTGCGTGAGCCTGCCGCTGTTCCAGTTCATCCTCGTCCGGTGGTATTTCCGAATGTTCCTCTGGATACGCTTTCTCTGGCAGGTGGCGCAGTGCACGCTCACACTTGTGCCCACACACCCGGATCGCGTCGCCGGCCTCGGGTTCCTCTCGAGCAGCGTGGTCGCATTCGCGCCCCTTCTGGCGGCTCACGGGACATTACTCGCCGGGGCGATCGCCAATCGGATCTTCTTCGAGGGGGCGACGCTGTTGCAGTTCAAGGTGGAGATCATCGTCGTCGTCGCGTTCCTCCTGCTCGTCGTGCTCGGGCCGCTCCTGCTGTTCACCCCACACCTGGCGGCGGCGCGGCGGGTCGGCCTGCGCGAGTACGGCACGCTCGCCCAGCGCTACGTGCGGGAGTTCGACGACAAGTGGCTCCGTGGCCACGCCTCCGCGGGCGAGCCGCTTCTCGGGAGCGCGGACATCCAATCCCTGGCCGATCTCGGCAACAGCTTCGAGCTCGTCCGTAGCATGCGGATGGCACCCATCACCAGGGATGCGATCCTCCAGCTCGCGGTGATCACCCTGCTGCCGGTCGCTCCGCTCCTTCTCACGATGATCTCGCTGGAGGAGCTTCTCAAGCGGCTCGTACAGGTCCTGCTCTGATGTGGCTCCAGCCGAGGTGGAACGACGTCCTCGCGCTGGCTCTCGCCAGGATCCGGCGCCCCCTGACGAGCGTTCGCCCCGCCATGGTCGTCGCGCACGATCGATCGGCAACGCGTGGCACGACCGCACAGGCGGAAACCGAAACCCCGACGAACGAGGCGTGCTCGAGAGCCGCAATGCACGGCAGGCGCGCGTCCTGAGACATAGGTCCTATCGATCGCGCCGGCAGCCTGCGGCACCCTCACCCGGGTGAAGACAGACGTTACGGACCTTCCGCCGACCGGGGCGTCGCTGTCCCGAGTGGTCCGCGTGGTCACCATTCGACCGAGCCTCACCATCATCGTCGGTCTGGTGCTCGCGCTCGCCGCGCTCGGCTTCGCCGGCCACAGGC
>Ga0137397_10003447_pt1 | contig 11002 bp, 10 predicted proteins | sample czorhiz116metaG_FD_106658 | JGI IMG/M metagenome (GOLD analysis project Ga0137397, IMG submission 106658) | Vadose zone soil microbial communities from Angelo Coast Range Reserve, California, USA - czorhiz1.16 metaG | ecosystem: Environmental > Terrestrial > Soil > Vadose zone | place: USA...
GAATTCAACCTGGTCTACGACCGCGGCACGCTCTTCGGGCTGCAGTCGGGCGGGCGCACGGAGTCGATCCTGATGTCGCTGCCGCCGCGCGTCGAGTGGCGCTACGACTGGAAGCCCGACCCGTGCTCGCCGGAGGAAGCGCTCTACCGGGAGTTTCTCGTGCCGAAGGACTGGATCTAGGGCAGCTCGGCGGCGTGGCGGAAGTGCCGCTGCGCGTCGGCCGCCTGTCCCAGTCGCTCGGCGAGGCGCGCGAGCTCGAGGTGCGCACCGCGGGTTTGCTCGAAGGAAAGGCTTGCTTCCAGGAAGCTCCGCGCCTTGCCCCAGAGGTCGGCCTGCGCGCAGAGGCGGCCGAGCGCGGCAAGCAGCTCCGGGTCGCGGTTGCGCTCGGCGAGCCAGGCCTCGCCGCGCTCGATCCGCACGCGCGCCTCCTCGGCGCGCTCGGCGGCGCTCGCCTGCGGCGGCAGCTCGCCGTACAGGCCGATCAGCTTGGAATTCCATTCGGCGGCGAGCGAGTCCTCGAGGATCTCGCGCGCCAGGCCGCTCTTGCCGAGCGCCGTGGCATGGCGCGCCGCGGCGGCGGCGACGCGCGGATGGAGCTGGTCGCGCGCCGGAATCTCGCGCCAGCGCCGCTCGAAATCCTCGGCGTCGTCGGCAGAGCGCTGCAGCAGCTCGACGTTCGCCTGCACCTTGTATTCCTCGGCGAGCGCCGGAGCGATGGCGTCGCGCTTCAAGAGCTGCCCCGCGAGCCGCCGCACCTCGTCCCAGGCGCCGGCGCCGCGCGCGGCGCGCAGCAGCATCCGCGCGGTGGCGACATGCCGCGGCGCGGCGCTCTGCAGCCGGCGCAGCGCATCGCGCGCGGCGCCGAAATCGCGCTCCTCCAGCGCGAGCTCCGCGCGGCTCACGAGATGCGCGGTCTGCACCGCGTCGCCGGCCGCGGCCGCCCGCTCGAGCCAGCGGTCGCGCCGCCCGAAGTCGCGCAGCTGGTGCGAGGCGCGCGCGGCGAGGAGCGCGGCGAGGCCGGGCACCGGGCCGATCTCGAAGGCGAGCGCGGCCTCCTTCTCCGCGCGCCGGTAGCGCCCCTCGTAGTAGGCCTGAAGCGCAGCGGCGAGCGCACCGTGCGCGCGTTCGCGCCGCCGGCGGGCGCGGTAGGCGCGCACCATGGCCGGCAGCGATACCGCGTGCCCCACAAGGCGGAACAGCGAGTACAGGATGAAGAAGCCCGCGACCGCGGCGATGGCGAAGGCCAGCATCGTCATCTCGACGCGGTAGGGCGGGTAGACGAAGAACACGTAGCCCGCGTCGACGCGCCCGAGGATCACTATCGCAACCGCCGCGGCGAAGACGGCGAGCAGCCAGAAAAGCGACCTCATCCGGGGGTTCGTTCGCGGCGCGACTTGTAGCCGCGCACGGCGTCGAGGCTCTCTGAGATCGTCGGCATCTCGAAGGTGATCGACACGCCGGTCAGGCTCTTCAGCTGCGTTACGGCGTCGGTGCTGCTCTTGGAGCGGCCGTCGAAGTAGCGCTGCACCCACGCGAGCGACGCGCGCAGGTCCTCGCGATAGCCGGCCTCGTCGCGGGCGAGGAACGAGGCGCGCGCGTTGAGGAGCCGCAGCCGCAGGTTCTCGCGCACGAAGTACGCCTGCGAGGGCGGCAGCAGCGGCGGCTCGGCGGCGCCCATCTTGCGCACCACCACGAGCTGCGAGAGCTCCCGCCACACTTCCTCGCCGAGGCGCGCGACGAAGCCGCGCTCGGCCCCCGCCGGCTCCTTCGCCGCCGGCGGCCGCTCGGTGCGCTCCTCGAAGGCGAGCGGCAGCGAATCGATGCCGGCGATGAGGTTGTCGATGCGCGCGGTCACCGCGGCGAAGTCGACCGCGGGCAGCGCCTTCAGCCGCTCGATGTCGCGCGCCAGCGCGCGGCGGATCGGCGCGAACTGCGGCCGGTCGGTGCGCGAAAGGCGCGCTTCCGCGAGCTGCAGCGCGAGGATCGCGGCGCGCACGTTGCGCGCGAGCTGGAGCTGCTGCGAGGCGATGGCGAGCACCTGCTCGATCTCGGCGAGCTGCCACTCGTCGCGGTTGCGCGACAGGTCCTGGTAGAGCGCCTCGAGCGCGAGCTGCTGGCCCTGCGACTCGGCGAGGCGCGCCTCGAGGCTCGCGACGCGGCCCTGCGACTCGCGCACCGCCTCCTGCGCCTGGCGCGACACCAGGCGGGCCTCGCGCGAGTCGGACTCGATCTCGCGCAGCCGCCGCGCGAGCTCTTCCTGCGTGGTCGCGATGCGGTGGCGCGCGTCGAGCCAGGAGAGCGCCGCGAGCCCCGCGGCGAGCACCACGGCGAGCAGCGCGAGCAGCACCGTGCGCGAGGCGCGCGGTGTTCCGGGGGTTTCAGTCTCGGCCATGAAAATATGCTACCAGCCGCTCGAGCATCGCATCGTCGCCGGGGGCGGCGAGCACGACCTCGCGCACACCGCGGCTGCGGGCGCGCGCGGCGATCCGCTCGTGCGGGACGAAAAACGGCGCTGCCGCGGCGAGCCCGGCGCCGGTCATGTCGACGAAATTGTCGAGCGCCTGCGCCGACAGCGCGACCACCGCGTCGACCTCGCCGCGCCGCCAGGCGGCGAGCAGGGGCGCCGCGTCGGCGGCCGGGCGCACGCGCCGATAGCACTCGGCGTACTCGACGCGCGCGCCGCGTGCCGCCAGCGATTCGCCGAGGAGCCCCCGGCCCTCGTCGCCGCGGATGATGAGCACGCGCTTGCCGCGGACCTGCTGCAATTCCGGCTCGGCGAGCACCGCTTCGCTGTCCGCACCGGCTGCCGGCACGATCACCGGCGCGATACCCGCGCGATCCAGCTCACGCTTGGTGCCGCCGCTGATGGCCACCGCTGTGACGCCCCGCGGCCACGGTGGCATGGCATGCACTGCGACGCGCACCGCCGAGGGGCTGACGAACACCACCAAGTCGAAATCGGCGATCTGCTTGAGCGCCATGGGCGCCGGCAGCGGCTGGATCTCGATCGCCGGAAAGACGAACGCGCGGGCGCCGCGCTGCTCGAGGAGGCGCGCGAACGCTTCCGCGAGGTCCCGCGGACGCGTCACGACGATGCCGCGCCCCGCGATGCTCATTGGCCCGACTGCAGGATCGCGTCCGCCCCCTGCTCGCGCAGCGCCTGCGCTGCGGCTGCGCCCACGCTCTCCGGATCGGAGCCCTCGGCATGCGCGCGCACTACGCGCCTGCCGTCCGCCGACGCCACCAGGGCGCTCAGGCTAAGGCGTCCATCACGCATGACCGCATGCGCGCCGAGCGGCAGCGTGCAGCTGCCACCGAGGGCGCGGCTCACGGCGCGCTCGGCGCGCACGCAGCGTGCCGTCTCCGCGTCGCCGAGCGCCGCCAGCAGCTGTACGAGCTCGCTCCTCGCGGCCAGGCATTCGATGCCGAGCGCGCCCTGGCCGGGCGCGGGCAGGCTATCGTCGAGCGACAGCCGAGAGCGGATGCGTCCCTCGAGGCCGAGGCGCACGAGCCCGGCGACGGCGAGGACGATCGCGTCGTACTCGCCGCGATCGAGCTTCGCCACGCGCGTCTCCACGTTGCCGCGCAGCAGGCGCAGCTCGAGCGCCGGATGGCGCTCGAGGACTTGTGCGGCCCGCCGCAGGCTCGAGGTGCCGACGACCGCGCCTGACGGCATGTCGGCGAGCGCGGTGTAACGGTTGGAGACCAGCGCATCGCGAGGATCCTCGCGGGCGCTGATGGCGGCGAGCGTGAAGCCCGGCGGGAGGTCCGCGGGCACGTCCTTCATCGAATGGACGGCGAGGTCGGCGCGGCCCTCCTCCATCGCCGTCTCGAGCTCCTTGACGAAGAGGCCCTTGCCGCCGACCTTGTCGAGGCGGCGGTCGAGCACTTCGTCGCCGCGCGTGCTGAGCGGCAGCAGCTCGACGACGAGCCCTGCGTTGAGCGCGCGCAGCCTGGACTGCACATGCTCGGCCTGCCAGAGGGCCAGCCGGCTCCGGCGCGTCGCGATGACCAGCCGCTGAAAGCTCATTTCACCCTATTTGTCCGCGACCAGCTCGCGCACCGCCGGCCACTGGCGCCGGCTCACCGGCAGGCGCTCGGCAAAGCCCTCGAGCACCACCTGCCAGTGCGCCTCCTCGTCGCCGCCGCCGGTGCGCTCGAAGCCGCGGATCGCGGCGCGGGCGACGAGGCAGTTGCGGTGGATGCGCACGAACGGCTGGCTCGCATCGGTGCCGCAGAACTCGCGCTCCAGGACGATCAGCGATTCCTCGATCAGGTGCTCGCGCTCGCGCGTGCGCACGGTCACGTACTTCTGCTCGGCGCGCAGAAACAGGATGTCGCGCACCGGCACGAGGACGATGCGGTTGCGCTCGGCGACCGAGAGGTACTCGCGCGGTGTATCCGAGGCGCGCGCCAGGCTCTCGCGCCGCGGCGCGCCGCCCGCCGCCGCCTTCTTCAGCGCGGCCGCGAGGCGCGTTGCGCGCACCGGCTTCAGCAGGTAGTCGAGCGCGTTGAGATCGAAGGCCTCGATCGCGTGCTTGTCGTGCGCCGTGACGAACACCACTGCCGGCGAGTCTTCAAGGCCGGCCAGATGGCGCGCGAGCTCGAGCCCGTCCATGCCCGGCATGCGGATGTCGAGGAGCAGCACCTGCGCGCCGCTCGCCGGCAGGCGCTCCAGCGCCTCTATGCCATTGGCGGCTTCGCCCGCGACCACGGTGGGCACATCGCCGGCGATGTCCTCGAGGAGCTCCTTCAGGCGCTCGCGCGCCGGATTCTCGTCGTCGGCGATGAAGACGCGGATCATGGGCGGCAGAGTTTACGTCCTGCGGTACGGGATTTCGATCTCGACGCGATAGCGCCCGTTGGCGATCTTCGTCTCGAGGCGCGCCTCGGCGTCGAAGAAGAGCGCCAGGCGCTCGCGGATGTTTTCCAGGGCCATGCGGTTGCCGCCCCTCTGTCCGCCCTGCTCGAGGTGCGGATTCTCGATCGCCGCCAGCACCCGCTCGCCGCGCCGCTCGATGCGCACCAGCACGTCGCCCGCGCCGGTGCCCGGCTCGACGCCGTGATAGACCGCGTTCTCGAGCAAGGGTTGCAGCACCATCGGCGGCAGCAGCGCATCGGAGGGCGCCGCGTCCAGCTCCCAGGTGATGCGCAGGCGCTCGCCGAGGCGCAGCTGCTCGATGTCGGCGTAGCGCTCGAGCAGCGCGATCTCGTCGGCGAGCCGCACGAACTGGCGCGCATCGGCCATCAGCGTGCGGAAGAGATCCGCCAGGTCCTCGAGCGAGCGCTCGGCGCGCTTCGGGTCGCGCCGGATCAGCGCGAGGACGGCGTTCAGGCTGTTGAAGAGGAAATGCGGCCGGATGCGCGCCTGCAACGCCTGCAGCCGGGCTTCCGCCAGCGCCGGCGAGAAAGCCTTGGTATGCAGCCTGAAGTAGGCGAGCAGGAACGCCGCGGCGAGCGCGCTCAGCACGACGGTGCGTCCGAGGCTCGGCATCGCTTCCGCGATCACCGAGCGCACGGCGCCGTGGTACGTCGCGGCAAGGGCGGTCACGAGCGCGATGATGCTCACACAACCGAGCCAGTAGGGCAGCCGCAGCAGCCACGTCGCGGCCGCGAAGAGCGCCATCAGCTCGACCAGGAGGAGCGGCTCGAGAAAAGCGGCGGCGCGAATGAAGCGCTCGAACGCCGGACCGAGTGCCGGCGATGCGTAGAACGCCCCGGCCAGCGCGAGCGCATTCACGCCGACCAACACGCGCGCCATCACCGCGAGATTGCGGAAATCCGGCAGCAGGTCTGGATAGGCGTTTTGCCTTATACTCGGCATGGTTACAAACAATTCTTAAACCGTATTCAAGCTGATTGTGCGAGCATGGCGTCCAAGCCGCAACTCGGGTCCGGCCGGCAACTTTGGTCGGGCCGATTCAAGGAGCCCGTCGACGAGCGGGTGAAGCGCTTCACCGCCTCGGTCGGCTTCGACCGCCGCCTCGCCAAGCAGGACATCGCCGGATCGCTCGCCCACGCCCGCATGCTCGCAGCCGCCGGCATCCTTAGCAGGCGCGATCTTACGGCCATCGAGCGAGGTCTCGCCCGGATCCGCCGCGAGATCGACTCCGGCAGCTTCGAGTGGTCGCTCGACGCCGAGGACGTGCACCTCAACATCGAGCGGCGCCTGACCGCGATCGCCGGCGAGGCCGGCAAGCGCCTGCATACGGCGCGCTCGCGCAACGACCAGGTGGCGACGGACCTGCGCCTGTGGCTGCGCGAGGAGATCGACGCCATCGACGGAGCGCTCGCGGCCCTCTTGCGCGCCCTCATCGGGCAGGCCGAGCGCCATGCCGCGCTCGTGATGCCGGGCTTCACGCATCTGCAGGTGGCGCAGCCGGTGACCTTCGGCCACCACCTGCTCGCCTACGTGGCGATGTTCGAGCGCGACCGCGCGCGCCTGGCCGACTGCCGCGTGCGCGTGAACCAGCTGCCGCTCGGCGCCGCGGCGCTCGCCGGCACCAGCTTCCCGATCGATCGTGCGCGCGTCGCCAGGGAGCTCGGCTTCGAGGGCCTGGCGGAGAACTCGCTCGATGCCGTATCCGACCGCGACTTCGCCATCGAATTCTGCGCGTTCGCCGCGCTCGCGATGGTGCACCTGTCGCGCCTGTCGGAGGAGATCGTGCTCTGGTCGACCTCGCGCTTCGGCTTCGTGCGCCTGCCCGACCGCTACTGCACCGGCTCGTCGATCATGCCGCAGAAGAAGAATCCGGACGTGGCCGAGCTCGTACGGGGCAAGAGCGCGCGAGTCATCGGCAGCCTGGTCGCGCTCCTGACCCTGATGAAGGCGCAACCGCTCGCCTACAACAAGGACAACCAGGAAGACAAGGAGCCGCTGTTCGACGCCGTGGACACGCTGAAGGACTCGCTCGGCGTTTTCGCCGGCATGATCGCAGGGCTCGCGCCCGTACCGGGCGCCATGCGCGCCGCGCTCGCCGAAGGCCACGCGACCGCAACCGACCTCGCCGATTACCTCGTGCGCCGGGGCGTGCCGTTTCGCGACGCGCACGAGGTCGTGGCGCGCGCCGTGCGCGAGGCCGAGCGCCGCGGGACCGATCTCGCCCGGCTGCCGTTGGCGACGCTGCGCCGCTTTTCGCCCAAGATCGGCGCGGACGTGAAGCGCATGCTCACACCCGAGGGCTCGGTCGCCGCGCGCGACCACATCGGCGGCACCGCCCCGGCCCAGGTGCGCAAGGCCGCCGCCCGCGCCCGCAAGCGCCTGAAATGAGCGGCCACGCCGAGCTCCGGCAGATCGGGAAGTACCCGGTCCTTCGCAAGCTCGGCGAAGGCGCCACCTCCGAGGTCTATCACTGCCGCGACCCGTTCAATGACCGCGACGTCGCGGTGAAGGTGGCGTTCCCCGAGACCTTCCACGACCCCGAGCGGGGGCGGCTGTACAAGAAGCTGTTCCTCACCGAGGCATCGCTCGCCGGCAAGCTGCAGCACCCGCACATCTGCCAGATCTACGACGCCGTGGCCGAGGACAACCTGCATTACATCGTGATGGAGTACGTCGACGGCGGCACGCTCGAGAAGTACTGCCGCCCGGAGAACCTGCTGGCGGTGGAGCGCGCGGTGGAGATGATCTTCAAGTGCACGCGCGCGCTCGAGTTCGCGCATCACCTGGGCGTCACGCACCGCGACATCAAGCCGGCCAATATCCTGCATACCGGCGAGACCAACGTGAAGATCACCGATTTCGGCGCCGCGCTGATCGCGAGCGGCGAGACGACGCAGATCACCGCGATCGGCTCGCCCTCCTACATGTCGCCCGAGCAGGTGAAGGAGCAGCCGCTCGACCACCGCACCGACATCTACTCCGTCGGCGTGGTGATGTACCACCTGCTCACCGGCCGGCTGCCGTTCCAGGCGTCGAACAACTTCGGCCTGATCTACCAGATCACCAACAGCACGGCGGAGCCGCCGTCGAGCGCGCGGCCCGGGCTGCCGCCGCCGATCGACGCCATCGTCCTGCGCGCGATGGCGCGCGAGCGCGGCGAGCGCTATCCGGGCTGGGAGGAGTTCTCGCGCGAGCTGGCGCAGGTGTTCAGCGCCGGCCGCAGCGTGGCGCGCAAGGCACAGGAGTTCGCCGACTCCGACCGCTTCGAGACGCTGCGCTCGCTCGCCTTCTTCGCCGACTTCTCCGACGCCGAGCTGTGGGAGGTGGCGCACATCTCGGCCTGGCGGCACGCCGACGCCGGCCAGGCGCTCATGCGGGAAGGCGAGCCCGGCGACAACTTCTGCATCCTCGCCGAAGGCGAGGTCAAGGTCACCAAGCGCGGCAAGCTCCTCAACGTCCTCAACCCCGGCGAGTGCTTCGGCGAGATGGCGTATCTCGCGAGGAAGGACCACAAGCGCGGCGCCGACGTGACCGTGACCGCCGAGGCGACCGTCATCTCGATCCCGACCGCGCGCCTGGCGCAGGTGACCGAGGGCTGCCGCAACCACTTCGACCGCGCGTTCATGTCGATCCTGGTCGAGCGGCTGTCGGCGGCCAACCTGCGCCTGTCCGGCGTCTAGGACAGACCGAGAGGCGCGTGGACCACGTCTCCAACTACCCGGTGATTCGCAAGCTGGGGGAAGGCGCCACCTCCGAGGTGTTCCTCTGCCAGGACCCATTCCGCGGCCGCGAGGTGGCGGTGAAGCGCATCTTCCCCGAGGCGCTGCGCGACCCGGTGCGCGGGCGGCTCTTCCGCAAGCTGTTCTTCACCGAGGCCTCGCTCGCCGGCAAGCTCGAGCATCCGCACATCGCCGCCATCTACGACGCCGGCATCGGCGAGGATTCCGGCTATATCGTCATGGAATACGTGCCCGGCGGCACCATGGAGCGCTTCTGCGCGCCGGAGAACCTGCTGCCGCTCGAGCAGGTCGTCGACATCGCCTTCAAGTGCACGCGCGCGCTGGCCTACGCGCACATGCAGGGCGTCACGCACCGCGACATCAAGCCCGGCAACATCCTCTATGCCACCTCGCCGACCGACGTGCGCATCGGCGACTTCGGCCTGGCGCTCAACGTCGGCGCCGAGACCACGCAGATCACCGGCGTGGGCTCGCCCGCCTACATGTCGCCCGAGCAGATCCGCGAGGAGCTGGTCGATCACCGCACGGACCTCTACTCGCTCGGCGTGGTGATGTACCAGATGCTGACCGGCCAGCTGCCGTTCAAGGCCAACAACAAGTTCAGCATGATCTACCAGATCACGCAGCACGATCCGCCGCCGCCCTCGGCGGTGCGGCGCAACGTGCCGGTGTCGCTGGACCGCATCGTGCGGCGCGCGATGCACAAGGAGTCGGCGAAGCGCTATCACAGCGGCGACGAATACGCCGAGGACCTGATCGAGGCGTTGCGCACGGGGCTGGGCGAGAGCCGCGAGAGCTTCGGCGACGCCGACAAGTTCGCCCTGCTGCGCTCGATGCGCTTCTTCTCCGCCTTCACCGACCAGGAGCTCTGGGAGGTGGTGAAGCTCGGCATCTGGGAGCGCGCGCAGGCCGGCGCGGTCGTGCTGCGCGAAGGCGACGCGGGCGACTTCTTCTGCATCGTGATCGAAGGCGAGATGCGCGTCAGCAAGAACAAGAAGCTGCTCACCGTGCTCGGCCCCGGCGAGTGCTTCGGCGAGATGGCCTACCTCTCGTCGAGCGGCCAGCGGCGCGGCGCGACCGTGACCGCCGCGGCGGAATCGCGCCTGCTGCGCGTGCGCGTCGCCGACCTCGAGCAGGCGAGCGTCTCCTGCCGCAGCAAATTCGACCGCGCCTTCATCGGCATCCTGGTCGATCGCCTGAACCTCGCGAACACTCGCCTGACGTCGGGTTGAAGGCGCTGTTCAAACACCTGGGCGTCGCCGATGCCCAGCCCGTCGGCGGCGGCTGCATCCACCGCTGCTACCGCGCGACGCTCGCGCACCGCGCCGTTTTCCTGAAGGTGAACGAAGCGCGTTTCGCCGATGCCTTCGCCGCGGAGGCCGATGGACTGGCCGCACTGCGCGGCGCTGGCTGCGCGGCGCCCGAGCCGATCGCGCATGGCGCGGCCGGCGCGAGCGCCTACCTGGTGATGGAATTCCTCGAGCTCAGGTCTGGCGGCGACTTTGCCGCGCTGGGCCGCATGCTGGCCGCGGTGCATCGCGCGGAAGGACGCGCATTCGGATGGGCGCGCGACAACTACATCGGCTCGACGCCGCAGCCCAATGGTTCATATGAGGACTGGAGTGAATTCTGGCGCGAGCGCCGCCTCGGCCCACAGCTCGCGCTCGCGCGCCGGAATGGATACCCGCTGGATGCGCCGGATGTGTCGCAGCTCCTGGACGGGCACCGCCCGGTGCCATCGCTGCTGCACGGCGACCTGTGGGGCGGTAACGCGGGCTTCCTGCGCGACGGCGCGCCGGTGCTGTTCGATCCGGCGGTGTACTACGGCGACCCCGAGGCCGATCTCGCGATGACGCAGCTCTTCGGCGGCTTTCCGCCGGAGTTCTACTCAGCCTACGGGCCGCTGCCCGCCGGCTACGAGACGCGCAAGCACCTCTACCACCTCTATCACCTGCTCAACCACCTGAACCTCTTCGGCGGCGCCTACCTCGGGCAGGTGAAGGCGACGCTAGGCCTTCTGGCGCGTGCTCTCTAGGAGTTTCTGCAGCTCGCCCGACTGGTACATCTCCCGCAGGATGTCGGAGCCGCCGACGAACTCGCCGTTGACGTAGAGCTGCGGGATCGTCGGCCAGTTGGCGTACTCCTTGATGCCCTGGCGGATCTCGGCGTCGGCCAGCACGTCGACGCTGGCAAAGTCGCGCACGCCGCAGGCGTTCAGCACCTGGACGGCGAGCGCGGAGAAGCCGCATTGCGGCGCCTGCGGCGTGCCCTTCATGTAGAGCACGACCGGGGAGCCGGTAACCTGATCCTGGATGCGCTGTTTGATGTCCATGGTGTCGATTCTACCGCTTGGCTCCGGAGACACGGGGAATACCGGCCA
>Ga0137397_10003449_pt1 | contig 11000 bp, 12 predicted proteins | sample czorhiz116metaG_FD_106658 | JGI IMG/M metagenome (GOLD analysis project Ga0137397, IMG submission 106658) | Vadose zone soil microbial communities from Angelo Coast Range Reserve, California, USA - czorhiz1.16 metaG | ecosystem: Environmental > Terrestrial > Soil > Vadose zone | place: USA...
CGGACGTTGAGGGCGCGGCAATCGGCGATGTAGCGACGATATATGGGACAGACGGCAAGGAAATATTGCCGGCGAATCAGGTGGCGCGCGGCGTCGGGACAGTCACTTCGGATTTGCTGTGCGCCGTAAGTCAGCGAGTCCCGCGGCTGTACGTCCCATAATGCGGAAACTCTATACGATGCGCGAGGAATTCCTGCGTCGTAAGTGCCAAAATGGGAAATTTTAAGCCAGTGGATCGACGAGTTCCATGCCGCGAGTTCCAAAATGGGAAAATTCCACTCTCCACATGCATTTTCTCTGCTGTCGAGTTGATACCTGCTTGACGCTACCCTATCGAGAGAGTATATAGACGGCTGAAACGCGAAGCGGCGTTCCACATCCCGCATCGGCTCTTTTCTTGCTCTCCTCTACTGCGGGCTGGCTGTACTGATTTTGCAGTGAAAGATCGAAACTGTGAGGTCGTATGAGCCGGATCAGTCCTCAAGTGCAGCAGCATACGCATTCCGTGGAAACCGGAGTCTTGCCCCGACGCGAGGATCATGCCATTCGAACGGGGCGAGGATGGTCAGCGCGCGGAGGATGGGATTACTGGATCGTGCGAGCATTTCTGGTGGCTTGCACCGGGGCGGTGAGTTATACCCTGGGGCCCTTTGGATTGCGCGGATTGCCGGCGGCCGGCGTGGGATTTCTGATTGCGATGGTAGTGCTGGTGGCGGAGTTGCGGCTGCGGCAGGCAGCGTTGAGCGGGTTGCTGGGTGGCGTGTTTGGAGCGGTGCTTGGTGTATTCGCCGCGCTGCTTGTAACGCTGGTGATTTCCCGCACGGATGAGCCGGAACCCACCAAATCCTTTCTTGAATTTGCGGCGCTCTTTGCTTTTGGCTATCTCGGACTCGTGCTTGGTTCGGGACGAGGCGGGGAGCTGCAGATTGACGCATGGGATGGTTTGTTCCGCGGCAAGCCCGTCCGCGCGGGATCGGTGAAGCTACTGGATACGAGCGTCTTGATTGATGGGCGAATCGCGGACATCTGCGATGCGCAGTTCATGGAAGGCATTCTGGGAGTACCACAATTCGTGCTGCACGAGCTGCAGATGGTGGCAGATTCTTCGGATGCGTTGAAACGGCAACGAGGACGGCGGGGCCTCGAGGTGCTACAAAGGATTCAAAAGATGCCGCAGGTGGAGGTGCGAATTCTGGAGGAGGATTCTCCGCAGGCCGGGGACGTGGACCACAAACTGGTGGAGCTGGCGCGGCGTATGGGCGCAAAGATTGTTACCAACGATTTTAATTTGAATAAAGTGGCCACCGTGCAAGGATTTTCCGTGCTAAACGTCAACCAACTGGCACATGCGCTGAAGCCTGCGGTGCTGCCGGGCGAGCCGATGCGGGTATTGATATTGCGCGAAGGGAAAGAAGCGAATCAGGGCGTGGCGTATCTGGACGACGGGACGATGGTGGTGGTGGACGGCGCGCGGCGGATGATCAACAAAAGCGTGGACGTGATCGTGACGTCGGTTCATCAGACCACGGCGGGCAAGATGATTTTTGGACGGCTGGAAGAACGAGCGGAGCAGCCGGCGCCGCCTTTGCGGCAAGCTGCTGCAGCGGGCCGGGCGGAAAATTCGGCGCGTCTTTCCGAGCAAGGCGCGCTGGATCGGCAAGTTCGTCCCGTATTCCCCGAACCCGATGCCGGGTAGTTGATCGCTCGCCAGAGCTGCCAGTTTGACTCCTTATTTCTTCCCACCCCCTTGCTTGAGGTACACTCTGGAGTTTGCGAGTCCGTGCCTGGAACTGACCGGGTGGAATCGCTCCAAATATGAGCCGAATCGCTGCCATTCTTCCCGCAGCCGGTCTGGGAACGCGCATGGGCGCGGAAACGCCCAAGCAGTTTCTGGAGCTGGACGGAACGCCGATCGTCATTCTGAGCCTGAGGCGGATTGCTGCCTGCCCGCAGGTTACCGACATTATCGTGGCGACGCGGGCGGACGAAGTGGCGCGGCTTGAGGAACGAATCAAGAAGGAAAAACTCAAACAGACGGTACGCATAGTGAAGGGCGGGGATTCGCGTCAGGATTCGGTGGCGGCGGCGCTGCGCGAAGTGGTGAATGAGACGGAACTTGTGCTGGTGCATGACGCGGTGCGGCCGTTCGTGACGGTAGAGCAGATTACGCGGGTGATTGAAGAAGCGCGGCGGTGCGAAGCGGCGATTCTGGGAATCCCGGCAATGGACACGGTGAAGGAAGTGAAGCGCGCGAGTCTGCCGGAGGACGTGGCGCTGATTACGGCTACGGTGCCACGGGAACGGGTGGTGCTGGCGCAGACACCGCAAGCGTTCTCGACGAAGCTGTTGAAGGAAGCGTTTGCGCGTGCGCAGGCGGATGGAGTGAATGCATCGGATGAGGCGGGACTCGTGGAGCGCATGGGGCACGATGTGCACGTGGTGCTGGGTTCGGAACGGAACATGAAGATCACGAAGCCGGCGGATATGGAACTGGCGCGGTTTTACGTGGAACGCGAGCGCAAGAAGACATGAGCACGCGCTGCGGAATCGGGTATGACCTGCACCGGTTAGCGGAGGGGCGGAAACTTATTGTCGGGGGGATTGAGTTGCCGTTCGACAAGGGACCGGTGGGGCACTCGGATGGAGATGTTCTGGCGCACGCGCTTTGTGATGCGCTGCTGGGAGCAGCGGGGCTCGGGGACATCGGGACGCATTTTCCGGACACGGATCCGAAGTGGAAGGGCGCGAACAGCATGCTCTTTCTGGAACATGCGAAGAAGTTGCTGGACGAAAAGCAATTCGCGATCGAGCACGTGGATGCGGTGGTGATTACGGAGAGGCCGAAGCTGGGGCCGCATTTTCCGAAGATGCGCGAGGCGTTGGCAAGGGCGCTAGGCGTGGGAGTGGAAAAGATTCATCTCAAAGCCAAGACCAACGAAGGTGTGGACGCCATCGGGCGTGGGGAAGCTATTGCAGCGCATGTGGTGGCGACGCTGAGTTCCCGCTGAATTGCAAGAGTGTGACGGCCCGGGCGAAGCCATTCGAGGCTGAGAGTCAACAACATTGCGCCTCGACACGGATAAGGAAAGAACGGTTCTAAAGACCCGCCACTACAACGAGCGGATCATGGTTCGCTACAATCCCATTGATGGTTCCTGCGGAACATTCTGATGGTCCGGTTGCTGCTGCGAATCCGTTCAGAGGAACGGATGTGCTGGCGATTCTCCGCGAGCGCGGGTGGTTGATCACGGAGGCGTCGGCAGAACAAGAAGCATGGTGCGAACGGGCCGCTTCGATGCTGGGAGGACACGCTGCGGATCGCGCGGCGCTGGCGGAATTGCTTGAACTGGTTTTTCACTACGATGCTCGGGAAATCCTCTCGCGGGTAGAGAGCCACGCGGTGATGTCGCGCTACGCGGCGAGGGGAGTGCTGCGGGAATTGGGGCTGCGGCTGCTGGATGGGGCAGGGCTGACATCGGACAGATTCAAAGAGATTGTGACGGCAATGAAAGAAGGGATGGATTTGAGGGGGCGGGAATTGTTTCATCCGATACGGCTTGCGCTCGCAGGGCGGGCGGGGGAAGGGGAATTGGACCGGGTGATTCTGTTGCTGGACGAGGCGGCGGCAGCCTTCGGAGCGCAAGTAAAATCGGCTCGCGAGCGGATTCTCGAATTTTGTTCGACAGGGGATTGAGTTCGTGATGGAAGAGGGCGCAGCATGCTGCGCCCCTACAAAGACACCGGAATGCAGGCAGCGTTTCGGCGAAAAAATTGATTGCCTGGCTTTCAAGTGTAGACGAGCAACGGTAGACTCCTTACTTCATGGACAAACTGACTGGCATACACGCCGTTAAGGAAGCGTTGGAGGCACGGCGCCCTATCGATCGCATTGCGATTGCCAAGGGGCGGCAGGACACGCGAGTCGAGGAGATCGTGCAACTGGCGCGGAAGCAGGGCGTCCCGGTGCGGTTCGAAGACCGCGGGCAGATTGACCGGCTGGCCAATTCGAAAGACCACCAGGGAGTTGTGGCGCTGGCGGCGGCGCGCGCGGCGGCGAGCCTCGAAGACATTCTGGCGAATGCCAACGCGGGTCACGGACAGTTGGGGCTGATTGTGCTGCTGGATGGAGTGGAAGATCCGCACAATCTGGGGGCGATCGTTCGAACGGCTCTGGCTGCGGGAGCGCACGGCGTGGTGATTCCGGAACGGCGCGCGGCAGGGCTTACCGATACCGTGGCGCGAGCTTCGGCGGGAGCGCTGGCGCATCTGCCGGTGGCGAAAGTGACGAATCTGGTGCGGACGATGGAGGAGTTGAAGGAAGCGGGCTATTGGCTGGTGGGCCTGGATGAGCAAGGGGAGAAGAATTACACGGAGGTGGATTACACGTCGCCGCTGGGGATTGTACTAGGCAGCGAAGGGCAAGGGCTGCATGAGTTGACACGCAAGCGATGCGATTTCGTTGTTTCGCTGCCGACGACTGGACCGGTGAAATCACTCAACGTTTCGGTTGCCGCCGGCGTTGTGCTCTTCGAAGCCATTCGCCAACGAAACTCGCGCCATCAAGGAAAGTGAGTTACGCCCAGTACAGCCACGGCATCGCTGAACGTTTTTCCTATTTGTCGTACTGGATAAGCGAGAAGACATCGAGGCCGTGCAATTTTTTGCGGCCGTTGAGGAAAGTCAGTTCGACGGCGAAAGCGCCGCCTTCGACGGTGCCGCCGAGTTGCTGGATGAGCTTGGCTGTGGCGGCGGCGGTGCCACCCGTGGCGAGCAGGTCGTCGCAAATGATTACGCGCTGGCCGGGCTTGATGGCGTCTTCGTGGATTTCGAGAGTGTCCGTGCCATATTCGAGGGAATAGGTGACACTGGCGGTTTTTGCGGGGAGTTTCTTTGGTTTTCGAACAGGAACGAAACCGGCGTTGAGCCGGTAGGCCAGGGCGGGGGCAAAGATGAAACCGCGCGCTTCGATGCCAGCCACAACGTCGATCGTGTGACCCGCGTAGTGGTCGCAGAGCCGGTCGATCAGAATGTGAAAGCCTTGTTTGTCCTTTAGCAGGGTAGTCAGATCATAAAAAAGAATTCCCGGCTTCGGGTAGTCCGGCACTTCGCGGATCAGCTTCTTCAAATCGTTCATTCGAAGGGCTCCTCGTTTTTTTTTGACTTCAAGTCTGTTCGCGCAATTCACGAACTGGGGTTGATGATGAAGCTGCCCTCGTATTGCGGATCGGGAATGGCGGGCTCCTCTTGGACGCCACTGACGCTCGAGAAGCGCGGTCCACGTTCGAGCATGGCCCGCAATTCGGCATGCTGCTGCGGCGTGGCTATGGCGAACACTTCGACGCGGCCGTCCCCCAGATTCCTGACGAAGCCGCTGACGCGCAGCTTCTCCGCACTGTCTTCGGTGAAAGAGCGGAAGCCCACACCCTGGACCATGCCCGAGACGAGATAGCGCTTGGCTTGTTTGGCTTCGTTCACGAATCGTCAAAATTGTAGCAGAGAGCTCCCGATTCTTCCTCGGATGCTCGCCAGAGTTGTCCTGCTAGGGCGATACGCGCGGAGTGCGGTAGACTCTTGATTTAGCAGGCCACGTGAAGCTGCCTAAGACGAATTGGGCGCATCCAACTTGTTATGAGCCGGGTCAAGAGCATGAGTCAGTGTAAACACTTCTCGTTCGTCCTGCCGGCGGCTGCTGTGCTTTTTGCGGCCGCCGTCCTGGTATGGCCGTTGCGCGCGCAGGATGCATCGCAAGGGCCGTTCGCGCCGCCGCCCGAGCACCACGTCAACCGCATCGGAGCCGTAACAGAACCAGAGGCACCGCCTTCGCTTCCCGAAGCGGAAATCGTCAGGCGTTTTTCGCAAAAAGAAGATGAGTACATCGTTTCGCGCACGCACTACACGTACCGGAAAACGATTCGCATCCAAGAGTTTGGGCCGGACGGGCAGCCGTCAGGAGAATTTGTGCTGGTGACTCAGCCGGGCCGCGATGCGGATGGGAAACTATTCGAGAAGGTAGTGGAAAAGCCAATTTCCACACTTCCGCATCTGTTTCTGCGGTCGGAAGATCTCGAAGGATTGCAGCGCGTGCCGGTGTTTCCGCTGACGACGGCGCAACTTGCGAAATACGATCTGAAATACCTGGGCAAAGAGCAGGTGGATGAGATTGATTGCTACCTCTTTCAGGCCAAGCCCAGGATGGTCGAACGGGTGAAGGCCTATTTTGACGGCATCGTGTAAATGGATGCGAAATATCTGGAAATCGTGAAAACCTATGGGAAATGGATGACAGATCAAAGCGAAGTACGGACGGTCGCGGATCTGCCTTTCGGCCTGTTCGAAACGTATCGCGAAAATGTCGATGGAAAATACTGGTTCCCGAACTACACACGCTCGGATGCCACTCTCAATCTTAAGGGGCTGGCGATTCCAGTTCGACTGGTCATCAAGTGGACGGACTTCAAACCCTTGCCCAATGCTGCGCAAAACGCTGCGCCGGCAACGGCTACAGCTACGCCGAAGCCATAAGCGGGTTCGCTGAGCAAGCGATTCGTCAGGCAAGCAGTTTCTTCAGAACGTCTGGCAGTTCTTCGATCGAGCCAATCAGAAACTCCGGGCGCGCCGCGCGCAGGCGTTTTTCGGTGGGGAAGGGGCCGAGCACGCCAATGGCACGAACTCCGGCGCGGCGGGCCATCTCCACATCCTGCGGGGCGTCGCCGACGTACACACACGCGGAGGGGTGCAGCTCCATTTGGCGCAATGCCAAGCGCAGCGGTTCCGGATGAGGTTTCTTGCGCAGGGTGTCTCCGCTGCAGACGCGCGCTGCAAACAGTTTTGTCAAACGGAACTCACGCAACTGACGCGCGACACGGTCGCGATCGCCGCTGGTGACCAGACCAAGATGATGAGCGTCGCGGAGTTTCGAGAGGACCCGACGCGCACCTGCGATCAGCTTCGGCCGGTGCTTTGCATAATGCATACGCCAGAGGCGGTCGGCATCCTTCCAGCGCTTTCGAGGCAACCGCGCGGCGCGATAAACCTGATACCAGTTTGGCGAGTAATTTCTCTCCAACTCTTCGAGTCCCCAGGCGATGCCCATCTCCCTGAACATGGCCAGGTACGCGGAGGTATCGGCTTGATAGGAATTGATGAGAGTGCCGTCCCAGTCGAAGAGAACTCCTTCTAGTTTGCTTTTGGCGGGCATCGTTCTTCAGGGTAGCAGAAACTTCGCGAAGGCCGAATTCTGAAGAGCTGAAATGGAGGATGTGGGCGGTTTTGGGAGATATTGCCGAATTGAATGGGTGCGAGAAGCCTACGGCTTGAGATAACGCGAAGGAATGCGGTCATCGCGGTCAAACTGGACGTCATCGAAGGCGGCGGCGATTCCAAACCAGCCGGGCGTCGCAGCGGGTTCTCTCCGGCACACATGAGCCATCGTTGCAACGACGACGTTGCCGAGTCCCAACGGCCTGCTGACCAATACGATTTCAAGCTCGATCGAGGCGCCAACCGCCAGTTGCCTGGGGCATAAGAAATAGACGCCGGTAGAACTGATATTACGGGTGACAAGAGTAACCGGAAATTCTTCGGGAACTCCGCCAGTACTCCGAAGACGAAGCGGCAAGTTCAAACTGGCGCGGGGGTATTCCCGGTGTTCCGGAAGCACGCCCACGGCATGCGTGGGCACTCGGACGAAGCGGCGCGGTTCGGCAGGGACTAGAAGCGGCGCCATGCGTAACTCAGGAACGCGCGGCGCATCGGGCACAGGTTGCGGTCCGAGAGAGGCCTGGCGACGTTCCGCGGCTGGCTTGGCTGGCCACGATTCAAGTGGGGTGACGCACTTCGCTGCGCTCATTTAGCCCTCAGAGACGGCACTTCAAAGTCGCTGGCTATGGCCCAACAAACTGAACTGCAAAAATGGCTTTCTGGAATTTCCCCGTCCACACTTGTGTGGTGTGGAGCGATAAGATGGCACTAGAAGTTGTGCGCGTCAATCTGTGGAAAACGGCGGAAGTGTCTTAACCTCAAACACTTAGTAATGGTACCGGAACCCACCCACTACATTCTGTGGATTCCCTCAGAAAAGACTCTACCAATATGGTGCTCGACACGAGCGCCCTTCGCCGGTATTCATAGAAGAACGACACAGGCGAAAAATAAAAATTATGTCCACGCCGGAACTCGATGCTCAACGTACTGTGGAAACTGCTGCGCCCTCGCCGCAGGCTCCTGCCCGCATGACAACGCTGGTGCTGGTTGCGTTTGCCGCCGTCTACGTCGTCTGGGGCTCCACCTATCTCGCGATCCGCATCGGGGTCGAATCGTTTCCCCCCTTGATTCTGGCGGGGCTGCGCCACGTTGTCGTGGGGATTCTTCTCTACCCCATTTTTCGCTACAAGACAGGGATCCGACCGAACGCCATACACTGGCGCACTGCCATTGTCGCCGGAGCATTGCTGCTATTCGTTGGAAATGGCGGGGTGAGTTGGGCAGAACAGACTGTACCCTCTGGAATCACGGCACTCCTGGTGGCGACAGTGTCACTCTGGCTGGTGGTCGTGGACTGGCTCCGTCCTGGCGGTGTGAGGCCCGTTCCCAGAGTGACGATGGGTCTGCTAATGGGATTTGCGGGAATGGCACTGCTGGTCGGGCCAGCGCACCTGGGAGGCTCGGAGCGCGTCGATCCGTGGGGAGCGGCGGTGCTGGTGGTTGCTTCCCTGGCCTGGGCCTGCGGCTCGATCTATTCCAAACATGGGGGAATGCCCAGTTCGCCGATGCTGGGTGTGGCGATGCAAAGTTTTGCGGGCGGCGTGATTCTACTGATTGTCGCGCTGATTACCGGAGAATTCCGAGAACTGCACCTTGGCGCGATTTCGGTTCGCTCCTGGCTGGCACTTGTCTACCTCATCGTATTCGGGTCGGGCATCGGCTTCAGCGCCTACATCTACATCATTCACAAAAGCACTGCAGCGCGCGTGAGCACGTATGCGTTTGTGAATCCGGTCGTGGCGCTGTTCCTGGGGTGGCTCATCGCGGGCGAGACCATCACACTGCGCACGGTCATTGCGGCTGCTGTGATTCTTACGGCTGTCATTCTGGTGATTACCGCGCCGCACCCGACGTCGGCGCCGGTCACAGCTCCGGTTCCCGCCTCGGGCGAAGCCTGATTGCACGGTATTTTCGTCTGCCTCCACTTTATTACTTTGCCGAGCGATTGCGGATAGAATGGCTTTTCCCCTTTGCGCTACTTTTAGCGTGTTGAACATGGGCCAAATACAAACCAATTTCGTACAGAACATCTCAGCGAACGCAGCCGCCCGGTATTGGCGTGCCACGCTGGCGCGCGATTCCCGGGCCGATGGAAGTTTCGTGCTGGCGGTGCGCTCGACGCATATTTATTGCCGTCCTTCGTGCCCGGCGCGCCGGCCACTGCGGCGTAACGTCACTTTCTTCCGCACTCGGGAAGAAGCGGAAAAGCAGGGTTACCGGCCCTGCCTGCGTTGCCGCCCGAATGAAATTGCCGGACCGTTGGCGTTGGTGCAACGCGCCGCCGGTCATTTAGCCGAATCTTCGGAAGAAAGCGTTCGGTTGGGAGCACTGGCGAAGACCCTGGGGACCACGCAAGCCACGTTGCGACGGGCGTTCCTGCAGGTGACCGGGCTAAACCCGCGTGAGCTAGCCGAAGCGTTGCGCGTCAAGCGATTCAAAGCCATGCTTCGCGCGGGCAAGAGCATTGCGGATGCGCTGTACGAAACAGGTTATGGATCATCGAGCCGGGTTTACGAGCGGAGCAACGCACAGCTCGGCATGACGCCGGCGACTTATCGAAAGGGAGGAAATGGTATGAAGATCGGATACACAATTGCGAAATCGCCACTGGGGAAAGTTCTGGTGGCTGCAACGGAGCGCGGCGTCTCGGCCGTTTATCTCGGCGATGCCGAGAGCGCGATGGTCGCGGAACTGCGCGAGGAATATCCGCGTGCGGAGATCGCGGTGGCTACGGATTCGTTCCAACGCTGGGTGCGGGAGATTGTGCAGCGCATTGAAGGCAGACAGCCTCGAATGGAACTCCCGCTTGACCTTCAGGCGACGGCGTTTCAGAGGCGGGTGTGGCAGGAATTGCAGAGGATTCCTCGCGGCCGGACACGCACGTATTCGCAAGTCGCGCGATCCCTTGGGCAGCCCAAGGCAGTGAGAGCCGTCGCACGAGCTTGCGCGACGAACCCGGTTTCCATCGTGGTGCCGTGCCATCGCGTTATTCGCGAGGACGGCGCGCTAGCGGGCTATCGCTGGGGGCTTTCACGCAAGGAGCAATTGTTGGCGCAGGAGCGGGCGGCGGGCAGCTAGCGAATAGACTCTTCAACGCACGGAAATCAAGGCGTACACAGAAACCGCGGGTAGTAAGATCCGAACTATCCGCGGGGCTTTTCTATTCTCACACCCTTTGGCCAGTCGGGCCTGAACTTTGCATCGGCGATTTTCAGGTTCTTCATTACGTGGGTGTAATGGGAGAGGAAGTAGTCGTCGGTGCTTGTCTCGAAGAATTTCTGCTGTACTGGCAGCCAGGAAGCTTCATCGATCCACATGCGAATCCGGGAGATCTGACTGCGCGCCTGGTCTGATTTCGGCGTTAATTCCAGCACGACGGTCTTGCGGTTGTCGAATTCTTCCTCCCCGATCAAGGTGACGACATAGTTTTTCCTGAGCGTCTCGCCTTTCGTTCCAAATCCCAGCGCCAGATATTGGTCGGCAAACGAACGATGCTTCCCAATGTTGTATTCCTCGACACGATTGATTTTAGGAGTGAAAACGAAGAGGGAATCGCCATTTCGGAGGATCGTTCGCGGATCGGGCTTTTGAAAATCGATGCGCATTTTGTCATCGCGCCGCACGCATATCTGGCCGCTCTCGGTCGAAGTATCCTTCACCACCGCGGTGTATTTGATGTGCTCGATATCGGCGGTGAGGGAATGAAAGTCCTGCGCGGACTTATCCAGCATGGCCAG
>Ga0137397_10003450_pt1 | contig 10999 bp, 10 predicted proteins | sample czorhiz116metaG_FD_106658 | JGI IMG/M metagenome (GOLD analysis project Ga0137397, IMG submission 106658) | Vadose zone soil microbial communities from Angelo Coast Range Reserve, California, USA - czorhiz1.16 metaG | ecosystem: Environmental > Terrestrial > Soil > Vadose zone | place: USA...
ATCTGCGCACCCGACTCATCGTCGAGGCTCGCGAGGGCGCGGGAGCCGGAGCCAGCGTCGAGTGACGGGCCTTGACGCGGCGCGTCCCGCGCCGGGGCGGGACGCAGTGCGTTAGACGGGGCGTCGCAAACTCCTGGCCTTCGATGGGCGCGGGCGGTTTCTTTTCCAGGCAGCCGATTCGACTACTGTTTGGATGCATGCGCTCGTCCGACGCCGCGCCCACCGCGCTCGACCGTTACTTCCGGCGCATTTTCGGGGACGACGAACCCTCCAACTTGGGCACCGGCTGGGTCGGAGGGGTTGGTTCCGTGCTCGGCGGCGCGCTCGGCCTCTTCGGGGTGCTCTGCCTGCACTTTCCCCGACTTCTCACCGCCCCTGTCCTTCGAGCGTACTACCCCGTCGCGCTCCTCCGTGGGGTGCTGCAGACCGTCTTGATCGCGTCGGTGATGCTGGGACTGTTCAGCGTTGCCCGCCGGCGTCAAAAGATCTTGGGGCTGACCGGCATCTTCCTGGCGGTCTGCGCCATGGCTTTGGGCGGCGCCGCCGTGCCGCTGCCCGATACGGTGGAGACGAAGTTCGGGCTGGGGCTCGAATGGTTCGCGCTCAACCTGCTCGTGCTTGCGCTGATTTTCGTGCCGCTCGAGCGCGCGCTTCCCCACCGGCGCGACCAGGAAGTCTTCCGGCCGGAGTGGACGACTGACGGGGTCCATTTCCTTGTGAGCCACCTGGTCGTACAGGCCTTCAGCTGGGCGTCGCTGTTTCCCTCCCGGATGCTTCGAGACGCGCTGCTCCCCGCGAGCGACTTCGCCCTGCTCGGATGGCTGCCGCTGCCGGCCCAGTTTCTCGCCGTCCTGGTGCTGGCCGACCTCACCCAATATTGGATCCACCGCGCGTTCCACCGGCTTTCGTTCCTTTGGCGCCTCCACGCCGTCCATCATTCGAGCACGGCGATGGACTGGCTGGCCGGCTCACGCATGCATCCGCTCGACGCGCTGGCGACCCGGGCGGGGGTGATGACCGTCCTGGTCCTCGTCGGCGCCTCCCCGTCCGCGGTGGCGCTCTACCTGGCGTTCGTGTCCTTTCATGCGGTATTCATCCACGCCAACTTCGGTGCGGGTCTGAAGCGGCTCGAGCCCTTTCTGGCGACGCCCCGCTTCCACCACTTCCACCACGCCGCCGAGGCCGAGGCCATCGACAAGAACTTCGCCGTCCACCTACCGGTCCTCGACCGCATCTTCGGGACGCACTTCCTGCCTGAAACACGCTGGCCGCAAGGCTACGGCGTCTCGAACGCCCGGGTGGCGCGGACGTACCTCGCGCAGATCCTGGACCCATTTCGGGCCTCGAGCCAGAGCTCCAGCCCGGAACCAAGCTAGCCGCAGCGCTTTGCTAAGGTAAAAGGCGTCACCTTGGACGCAAGCGGTCGACTTGAGGGCGTCTCGTGACGCTCGCCTGGCGCGACCGTGGAGGAGCTTACGAAGACGTTTCCGAACAAACAGGTCGGCGTGACGACGATCGAGCAAGTCGAGGCGCTGGGTGGCCGCGTGACCCCGAGCCCAACGCCGAACAATCCGCTCCACTCCACGTTGAGCGGTATTACACCCGAACAGGCGGAGCGATTGTTCGCTCCGACCATTCCGAATCCAAACGTGCCATGAGTACCCGAAAGCCTATGACTTCCGAAGAGATTGCCGAGATCCAGGCGAGGTGCAACCGCGCTGCCCGTGGCCCCTGGAAGTCGATGATCGAAGGACGAGATCACGAGGCCGGCAGCAGTTTCATCATGACTGGCCCGCCGAACGCCCGAGGCGAGGACATTGAGCTATCGGGCGCGACGGAAGACGATCAGGACTTCATTGCTCATGCCCGGCAGGACGTCCCTCGTCTACTCGAAGAGGTGATACGGCTCCGTTCCCTCTTGGGTGAGTAACGTTCTGCGGGAAACAAAGGTCTGGCGGCACCTGCGTATGGTGTCCCCAGATCCCGAGTGAGGCTGCCATGTCGATCGAGATCGAGATCAAGGGCCACGGCGGCGGAATCGGCATCGTCGTCCTCGGCTACGAGAACCCTGCAGCCACGAACAGCTCGGATGCCAACTGGTTGGTGAGCAGGGTGCGCGTGGGGATCGGCCCGTTTCGGGGAGAGGTCAGCGCGACCTTCACGACGCAGGACTTCGCACGGTTCAGGCAACAGCTGCGAGCATTCCTCGAAGGGGAACGCTCATCCGCGACGTTCGAGACCGATGAACAGGCGCTCGAATTGAGAATCGAGGGCAAGCCGGCGGGTGCCATCCCGATCTCCGGAACGATCCGGCACTTGTCTGCTCCCACCGTAGTCCTGTCGTTCAGGCTCGATTCCGATCAGTCCTCCTTGCGAGCCGTCCTCGACGCTCTGGACGCCGTGTCGAAGGAGCTCCCCGTGCGAGGCTGAGAGCGGTACAAACCGTCGCCACAGCGCTGCGTCGAAGGTGGCTCCGTACGTTACGCACTTGTGGCGGGACGCGATTCCGATGCAACGCGGGGCTTCCGCGTGGCCAGCGCGATCCCGGCGAGGATCGCGGTGCCCGCGACGACGAGGCGCGCGGTGAGGACCTCGCCGAGCAGGAGGACCCCGCCGGTGGCGGCGAGGACGGGCACCGAGAGTTGCAGGACGGCGGCGCGCGCAGCGGTCAGGTGGGGCAGCGCCGCGTACCAGGCGACATAGCCGAGCCCCGAAGTGATCACGCCCGACGTGACGGCGAGCGCGGCGCCCGCGGGGGTCAGGTGCATTCCGCCGCCGAGCGCTGACAGGATCCAGACGAGCGCCGCGAGCGGGGCGGCCCGGCGGAAGTTGTCCGCGGTCGCGGGGAGCGGTGGACCCGCCCTGCGGCCGCGCAAGGAATAAACGCCCCACGCGACGCCCGCCGACAGCATCAGCGCGGTGCCGCCCGGCGAGGGGACGTGGGCGCCGCGCGACGAGAGGTGGACGAGCCCTCCCAGCGCGAGGACCAGCCCCGCCCACACCGAGGGCGCCGGGCGCTCGCCGGCCGCGATGCCGGCGCCGATCATCGTGACCTGCACCGCGCCGAAGAGAAGCAGGGCGCCTACCCCTGCGGACAGGAAGAAGTAGGCGAAGGAAAACGCGGCCGCGTACACGAACAGCGCCGCCGCCGAGGGCCAGCTCCCTCCGCGCGCCCCTCCCGTCCCGCGCGAGAGGAGGATCAGCACCGCGGCGCCGGAGGCGAGCCGCAGGCCGGTGAAGCTCGCCGCGTCCGCCCGGCCCCCGCCGAGCGCCGCCCTGCACAAGAGCGAGTTCGCCGCGAAGGCGACCAGGGCCGCGGCGGTGGCGAGCACGATGCGCATCAGCTGCCGCCCATCTGGCCGGAAGGCGCCGCCGTCCGCAAGCGTCCGCGGCCACCGGCCCGAGCGGACGTCATTCCTTCAATGCGGTCGTCAGCTTCACCATGGTGTCCTTCGCATCGCCGAAGAGCATCAGCGTGTTCTCGTTGTAGTACAGCGCGTTGTCGATCCCCGCGAACCCGGGGGCCAGGCTCCTCTTGCTGACGATCACCACGCGCGCCTTCTCCACCTCCAGGATCGGCATGCCGTAGATGGGGCTGCCTGGCTCCCGCTTCGCGGCGGGGTTCACGACGTCGTTCGCTCCCACGACCACGACGACGTCGGTTTCGGCGAATTGCGGGTTGATCTGGTCCATGTCGTACAGCTCGTCGTAGGGCACGTTGGCCTCGGCGAGGAGCACGTTCATGTGGCCGGGCATCCGGCCCGCGACGGGGTGGATGCCGTAGCGCACGGCCACTCCTTTCTTCTTGAGCGCATCGGCCAGCTCGCGCACTCGATGCTGCGCCTGCGAGACGGCCATGCCATAGCCGGGCACGAAGACGACCGATCGCGCAGTGCCGAGGATTTCCGCCGCTTCGTCCACCGTGGTCTGGCGGATGGGCTTCTTCGCCTCCTCCCCACCGGCGGGCAGCTCCTGCACCTTGCCGAAGGCGCCGAAGAGCACGTTGGTGATGGAGCGGTTCATCGCGCGGCACATCAGGATGGAGAGGATGAACCCCGACGAGCCGTCCAGCGAGCCGGTGATGATCTGGATCTTGTTGTCGAGCATGAAGCCCATCGCCGCGTCGGTCAGGCCGGCGTAGGAGTTCAGCAAGGCGATGACGACGGGCATGTCGGCGGCGCCGATCGGCAGGATGAGCAGGACGCCGAAGACGAGCGCGAGAGCCACCATCAGGTAGAAAAGGTTGCCGGCGGCGGGCATGAACGCCAGCGCGACGATGAGGCCCACCATGCCCGCGAGCAACGCCAGGTTGGAGAAGTTCTGGCCACGGTACGTGATCGGATACCCGCGGATGAGCCCCTGCAGCTTGCCCGCGGCCATCAGGCTGCCGGTGAAGGTCAAGGTGCCGAGCATCACCTCGATGCCGATCACGGCCACCCGGCCGGCGCCGAGCTGCGCCCCGTGGCGGGAGTACTCGGAGATGCCCACCAGCGCCGCGGCGAGGGCGCCGAAGGAGTGCGAGAGCGCCGTCCGCTGCGGGACGGCGGTCATCGGGATCCAGAGGGCGAGCGGCGCGCCGATGACGGTGCCCAGCACGAGCCCGCCGACGATCCATCGATAGCTGAGGATCTCGTGGTGGAACAGCGTGCCGACGATGGCGAGCAGCATCCCCAGCTCGGCCAGGAACATCCCCCGGCGCGCGGTGCGGGGGTGGCTCAGGCCGCGCAGGCCCAGGACGAAGAGAATGGCGGAGAGGAGGTAGAAGAGCTGGAGCAAGGTCCGCTGCTGCATGGCTCAGCGGCTCGCCTTGAACATCTTGAGAATCCGGTCGGTGATGAGGAAACCGCCCACCACGTTGATGGTCGAGGCGGTCACCGCGATGAACCCCAGCGCGGTGCTGAGCGGGTTGTAGCCGGCCCCGGCAACTACCAGCGATCCGACCAGCGAGATCCCGGAGATCGCATTGGTCGCGGACATGAGCGGGGTGTGCAGGAGCGGCGAGACGCGCGAGATCACCTGGTAGCCCAGGAAGCCGGCCAGCACGAACACGTACAGATCGGCGATCAGACCGGGATCGATCATGGTGTCCCTTTCTTTTGGTCAGAGCGGCTGCAGCAGCTCCCCCTCGTGCGCGATCAAGCAGGCCTTGACGATCTCGTCATCGCGGTCGACGGCGATCTTGCCGGCCCGCTTGTCGTAGACGTGCAGGAGGAAGTTGAGCACGTTGCGCGAGTAGAGCTGCGAGGCCTGGTAGGCCATCGAGCTCACGACATTCAAAGGGCCCAGGATGGTCACGCCGTGCTTGACGATCTGGTTGCCGGGCTCCGTCAGCTCGCAGTTCCCGCCTTGCTCGGCCGCGAGATCCACGATGACCGAGCCCATCCGCATGCCCTGGACCATCTCCGCGGTGACGAGGACCGGTGCCTTCTTGCCCGGGACTAGAGCGGTGGTGATGCAGACGTCGGTCGCGCGCAGCTCCTGTGCGACCGCCTCCCTCTCCCTCCGCGCCGCGTCCGCGGACACTTCCTTGGCGTAGCCCTTCGCATCCTGGGCATGCTCCTCGAGAGCGACGGCGAGGAAGCGCGCGCCCAGGCTTTCCACCTGTTCCTTGACCGCCGGGCGGATGTCGAACCCGGTCACCAGCGCGCCCAGCCGCCTGGCCGTGGCGATCGCCTGCAAGCCGGCCACCCCGGCGCCGAGCACCAGGACCTTCGCCGGGAGGACCGTGCCCGCCGCGGTCATCAACATCGGGAAGAACTTGCCCAGCGCGCCCGCGCCGAGGAGCACGCCCTTGTACCCGGCGATGTTCGCCATCGAGCTGAGCACGTCCATGCTCTGGGCCCGGGCGATCCTCGGCACCAGGTCGAGCGACAGCGCAGTGAGGCGACGCGCGCGCAGCTTCTCCGACAGGTCGGTTGCGGCGCGAAAGCTGTAGGCGATCAACGCGCAGCCTTGCGGAATGCGGTCCAGCTCCTCCCCGCCGGGCTTCTGCACCTTGAGCACGAGGCCCGCGCCCTCGAGCGCGGCGTCCGGCGACGGCTCCACCCGGGCCCCCGCCTCCCGATACTCGCCGTCCTGGAAACCGGAGGCGACCCCTGCGTCCGACTGGAGGCAGACCTCGATCCCGGCCTTGACCATCTTCTCCACCGTCGCAGGGACGGCGGCGACTCTCTTCTCGCCCGCGGCCAGCTCCTTCAAGACGGCGGCCTTCATTCGCCGCGCCCTCGCTTCTCCGAGCCAGCACAGCGCCGCCTAGGGGCGGCTGCTGGCGCTCAGCGGCCGCAGATGTAGACGTTCAGCTGGTCAATGAGGAACTGCTTCTCGTCGAGCATGAGGACGATCACGTCGCGCATGGAGATGATGCCGGCGACCCGGCCGTCCTCCTCCACCAGCAGGTGGCGCGTGTAGTGATCCCTCATCAGATTCGCGCACTCGCTCTCGGACGCGCTCGCGTCGACGCTGGGGAGATCGCTGCGCATCGCCTCCGCGATGGGCGCCTCGCAGGTTCCCCCGCCGACCAGGCACCTGAGGATCAGGTCGCGCTCGCTGACGAACCCCACGATGCGGCCGCCTTGCTTCACCGCGACGGCGCCGATCCTCTTCTGCGCCATGAGCTTCGCGGCCTCGCGGCAAGGCGTGGAAGCCTCGAGGCCGACGACGTCGCGGACCACGTTCCTCTGGATGCTGGCCATCCCGTGCTCCTTGCTGCGAGCGGCTCCGGCGGCGCGGCCTTTCCCGGGTGCCACGCTGGCGAATCGTGGGCCTTCCGTCAAGAGTCACCGTGCACGCAAGCCTACCAAGCTTGGTCGCGCCGTCTCGGTGGCCAACTCATGCGGGCCCTAGCGTCGCTCGCGGAAGCGGAGCGAGTACCGCCGGGATGGTTCCACCTTCACCTCGCAGGGCACGCCGAAGGCGCGCGACAGGTGCGCGGTGGTCACCACCTCCTCCACGGGCCCGGTGGCGACCACGCCGCCGTTGGCGAGGATCATCGCGTGCGAGACGAAGGGCGGGATCTCCTCCAGGTGATGTGTCACGAGCACCATGGTCGGCGCGCCGGGCCGCGCGGCGAAACGGGCCAGGTCCTCGAGGAGGCGCTCCCGGGCGAGCGGGTCGAGTCCCTCGCACGGCTCGTCCAGGACCAGCAGCGCGGGCGCGGGAAGGAAGGCGCGCGCGATCAGCACCCGCTGGCGCTCGCCTTCGGACAGCGCTCCGAACGGCCGGCGCGCGATGTGCGCCGCGGCCAGCGCCTCGAGCGCCGCCAGCGCGCGCCGCTCCTCGTCGGGGCTGAACTTCCGGCTGCGCCCGATGGCGGCGTCGATGCCGGAGAGCACGATGGACCGCGCGTCGTCCCAGTCGGGGAACCGGGGCGCGAGCGCGGCGCAGACCAGGCCGATGCGCTTGCGCAGCTCGCGCAGGTCGAACCGCCCGAACTTCTCGCCGAGCACTTCGACCTCGCCCTGGCTGGGCCATTCGTACGCGGCCAGGATGCGCAGCAGCGAGGTCTTGCCGGAGCCGTTGGGTCCCAGCAGCACCCAGTGCTCGCCTTTGCTGATGGTCCAGCGCACCTCGTGCAGGATCTCCACCCCGTCGCGGCGGAAGGACCCGACCTCGACGCGCGCCACCGGAGTCGCGGGAGTCATCGGATCCGATACTGCCATGGGATAGGCTGCCGCGCGCATGCGCGCGGACCAGGAGATTCCGGCTGCCCGGGCACACGTCCCGCGCAAGTGGTGGGTGCTTCTCGCGATCGGCACCGGCACCTTCATGGCCGCGCTCGACGGGAGCGTGGTCAACGCCGTGCTTCCGGTCCTGCGCGACCAGCTGCGCACCGACATCGCCACCGTCGAATGGGTGGTGACGGTCTACCTCCTGGTCGTCAGCGGGCTGCTGCTGGGATTCGGCCGGGTGGGCGACGTCCGCGGCCACCGGACCGTCTACCTGTGGGGGGTGGCCGGGTTCGTCGCCAGCTCGGCGCTGTGCGGCCTCGCCCCTTCGGCGGAGTGGCTGATCGCCTTCCGCGCCCTGCAGGCGATCAGCGCCTCCATGCAGTTCGCGAACTCGCCCGCCATCCTGACCAAGACCTTCCCGCCGCAGCAGCGTGGCCAGGCGCTCGGCCTGCAGGCGACCATGACGTACCTCGGGCTGACGGTTGGCCCCTCGCTGGGGGGCTTCCTCGCGCAGCACTGGAGCTGGCGGGCGATCTTCTACATCAACGTGCCGGTCGGCGCGGTGGCGCTGTTCCTCAGCGCCCGGTATGTCGTCCCCGACGCGCCGGAGCGCATCGAGCACGGGTTCGATTGGGCGGGCGCGGCCACCTTCTTCGCCGGCCTGCTCGCGCTTCTCCTCGGCCTGAACCAGGGCCACGCCTGGGGATGGTCCTCTCCCGCGACCCTTTTGCTCCTCGCTTCGTCGATCGCGCTGCTCGCTCTCTTCCTGCGCATCGAGCGTCGCGTCCCGAGACCGATGCTGGACCTCTCGGTGTTCGCCCGGCCCGCCTTCGCCGGCGCGACCGCCAGCGCGGTCATCAACTACGTCTGCGTCTACGGCATCCTCTTCCTGCTCCCGTTCTACCTCATCGAAGCTCGCGGCCTGGGTCCCGCGCGCGCGGGCTTGCTGCTCACCGCGCAGCCGCTGGTGATGATGTTCGTCGCGCCGGCCGCCGGGACCATCTCCGACCGGATCGGGACCCGCATCCCGGCGATGGCCGGGATGGCGCTGCTCGCGCTCGGCCTTTTCCTCCTCTCGCGGCTCGGCCCGGCTACGCCGCTGCCGCAAGTCGCCACGGCCCTCGCCGTCTGCGGCTTGGGGACCGGCATCTTCGTCGCGCCCAACAACAGCGCGCTGATGGGGGCGGCGCCGCCGAACCGGCAAGGGATCGCGGCCGGGGTGCTGGCCACCGCTCGCAACGCGGGCATGGTGCTCGGGGTCGGTCTCGCCGGCGCCATCCTGACCACCGTCTTGCACCGGGGCGGCGCCGGCGCGCTGGTACGGGCGGTCGACCTCGGCTTCGCCGTGACCGCGGCACTCGCGGTCGTCGGGGTAGCGACAGCGGCGATCGGCGGTGGTCGTCCCTGAGGAGATCTGGGGACACCATACGCAACCCGCCGTGCCAGCGACGGCCGCGCACTCTCACGGTGTGCAGTCGGCGCTTCTTTTCGGCGCCGGTCCCGGTGGCCGGGGCTTGAGGGCGCGCCCCAACACCCGCTCGAGGTCGTCGACGAACGCGTCGCTGCCGAGCGGTCGTCCGGTCCGTTCATGCCTGCGGAACGAGTGCGAGTCCTCGGCATTGGCGCCTTCGCCGAGAAACGACGACCAGTCTCCGGCCCGCGCAAGCAGCGGCGCGACGCGGACCAGGCGGTCGTCGCGGCCGAGAAGATGAGAGCGCGCGCTGCTCCAAGGATGGTCTTCGGCCCGGGCGACGAGGCCGGCGCGAACCGGGTTGAGCTCCAGATACCGTGCGGCGGCGAGCGTGTGCCGGTCGTCCATCACGTAAGAGGCGAAGCGTCCCTGCCAGAGGTGACCGCGCCACCCCTCGCGCCGGTTGATCTCCGTCGTATATCGCCGGTGAGCTTCACCGATGGCCCGGCGCAGGCCCTCTGGCGATGCAGGAACCGCGATGAGGTGGACGTGGTTCGGCATGAGGCAGTAGGCCCAGATCTGGACCTCGTAGCGGTCGAACCATTCTGCCGTGAGAGCGATGTAGAGCAGGTAATCGTCGCGGCAGAAGAACGTCCGCTGTCTACGGTTACCGCGCTGCGTGACGTGGTGCGGCAAGGCGGGGACGACGACGCGGGCCATGCGAGCCATGGCGAGCCTGTAGCAAGCATTCCGAGACCGCGGTTCGGGCGAGTTACGTATGGCGCCGCCGTCCAGAACCCACTTGGGTTGGCACGAAGTTAAGTATGGTGTCCCCAGATCAGATGGGTTGGCACGAAGTTAAGTATGGTGTCCCCAGATCGGCAGATCGGTCGTTGAGGCCGGGATCCTGGCATACTGCAACTCGACAGTCGGACGATCGGGGGATATGGGAATGACGCCGACCACCAGGAGACACGGCCTGCTTTTCTTGCTGTTCGCAGTCGCTGCCGGTCCGGCGCCGGGCGCCGACCGCGTTTCCATCGCGGTGCCTGGCGTTCCGCCCGTCTTCTCCGGGCTGGTCGCGTACGTCGCCAAGGAGGAGGGGTTCTTCAACAAGCACGGGGTCGAGGTGGAAGTCCGCCCCTTCGACTCCGGCGCCGCCGCCGCGCAGGCGGTGGTCTCCGGGAACATCGACCTGTCGCTGTCGCCGACGCCGGTGATCGTGCGCATGGTGTCCAACGCCGGCGTGGACCTGGTCGGCATCTACGGGATGGCGAATCCCGACTGGCTGCTCGCGACGACGCAACCTGGAATGAAATGCGCCGATCTCAAGGACCAAGCCGTCGGCGTCGACTCCGTCGGAGGTGCGCGGGCTGTGGCGTTGGCCGCCTTTCTCCAACCCTGCGGGCTCAAGGTCGACCAGGTGAAGCTGATGAGCGTCAGCTCGAACGTCGGCGCGGCCATGATCGCGGGGCAGATCAAGGTCGGGGTGCTGCACACCGACGACGTCCCGGTGCTCGAGGAGCAGATGGGGAAGAAGCTGGCCATCGTGTCGACCTTCAAGGAGGTGGCGCCGGTCAGCCATTACAACCTGATCGTCTCCACCCGGAAGTCGCTCGAGCAGAAGCGCCCCGCCTTCGCGCGGGTGCTCGCCGGGCTGATCGACGCGACCCGGTTCATGGTCGATCCAAAGAACGCCGATCGGGTCGCGAACATCGCTACCGTCACCGGCCGCACCGTGCAGGTGTCGAAGCAGGCGCTCCCGCATTTCTACCAGATCAAGTACTGGCCGCTCGACGACGACGGGCTCGGCAAGGCCAACCTCGACCGCGTCATCGCGGCGGAGAAGGACGTGGGCGGAATCAAGCCGGGGAAGGAGCCGGTGGCGTACGAGCGGCTGGTCGACCGCGGCGTGTGGAAG
>Ga0137397_10003451_pt1 | contig 10999 bp, 9 predicted proteins | sample czorhiz116metaG_FD_106658 | JGI IMG/M metagenome (GOLD analysis project Ga0137397, IMG submission 106658) | Vadose zone soil microbial communities from Angelo Coast Range Reserve, California, USA - czorhiz1.16 metaG | ecosystem: Environmental > Terrestrial > Soil > Vadose zone | place: USA...
GCTCGGCCTGGAACGCCTGACGAGGCGGCAGGCGCTCGCCCGCTCGGCCGGCCGGATCCGGGCAGGCCGCCATCCTCATGCGCGCGACCTGCTCGCATATTACGCTCGCTCGCTCGCCGCGCTCGAGCGGCCGGGCGTGCAAGCGCTGGAGGCACGGCTCGTCGGCACTCCTTAGCTTCGACGCATGGCCGACCTGCTCGCCAGCGCCGAGCCACGCCGACTGGCGGACTTCCTCCGCGAGAACCGCGACGACATCCTCGCGAAGTGGGAGTTGGAGGTCCGCAGCGTCCGCGCCGCGAGCAGCTTGGCTCGGCCGCTGCTGGTCGATCACCTCCCGGAGCTCCTCGAAGACCTGGCGGCCTTCGTCGACGACGTGCGCACCGGGCACGAGGTGGGGCCGCCGGACGAGGTCCCGCAGATCCACGCGCTCGAGCGGCTCGAGGTGGGCTACGACCTGTCGGAGGTGGTGGCCGAGTACTCGATCCTCCGGCGCTGCATCACCGAGCTGGCCTCCAACCGGCACACGCCGGCCCTCCGCTCCGCGGAGCTGCCGCGCCTGCACGACGCCATCGACCAGGCCATCGCGACAGCTGTGGTGCGCTACGCGGAGGCGCGCGAGCGGACGCTGCGCGCGCTGGACCGCATCTCGGCCGCCGCGCTGGTGCACCACGACGTCGAGTCGCTCCTGCCGCGCATCCTCGACGCGTTCCTCGGCACCACTGCCTCGGTGGACACGGTGGCGCTGGCGCTGCGCGAGGACGGCGTGATGCGGGTGCGCGCCGCCCTGGGCTATCCGCCTCCCGGGCCGGTGGACACGATCACGCCCGAAGACGGATTCTGCGCCCGCGTGAGGCGCGAGGGCGCGCCCGTGTTCGTGCGCGACGCGTCGGCGGATCCGGACCTGAGCCGGTTGCCGATCTGCGCGGCGGGGACGCTGGCGCTCTACGGCGTGCCGCTGACCATGGGTGCGAGCTTCCTGGGCGTGGCGGTGATGGGGTCGCGCTCCTCGCGCGAGTTCTCGCAGGAGGACCAGCTCCTCTTCCGGACCATGGTGCACCGGGTGGCGGCGCTGATCGCGCAAGCCCGCCTGGACGCCGAGGTCGCCCGGCGCGTCGCGGAGCTCGAGGCGGTGCTGGAGAGCATTCCGGAGGCGATCTACGTGGGCGACGCCAGCGGGATCAAGCGGGCGAACCGAGCGGCGCTGGAGATGCTGGGGTACGGCAGCATCGACGAGTTGGACCCGGACATCGGCACGCTGGTCGAGGAGATCCACACCCGATACACGGACGGGCGACCGATGCCCGTGGACGAGCAGGTGTACGTCAAGGCGCTGCGCGGCGAGCGGGCGGTGCAGGAGGTCCTGGTCCGGCACCGCACGAGCGGGAACGAGCTGGTGGTCCGGAGCAGCGCCGCGCCGATCCGCCTCGGCGAGAGGGTCCTCGGGGCGGTCGCGGTGAACACGGACATCACCAAGCGCATGTCGGAGGAGGCCGAGCTGCGGGCGGCGCTGGAGTTCCGCGACCGCATGCTCGGCGTCTTGAGCCACGACGTGCGCAACCCGCTGAGCGTGATCCTCACCTCCGCCGGGCTGCTGGAGCGGCAGCTCGCGACGGCGGAGGCCGGCAGGGAGCGCGCCGGGGTGCGCCGCATCATCGAGAACGCGAACCGGATCCAGCGGATGGTGCACGACCTGCTCGACTACACGCGCACCCGGCAGGGCCGGAAGCTGCCGATCGCGCCGCAAGACGCGGATCTGCTGCCGCTCTGTCGACAAGCGATCGACGATCTCCAGGTCCTCCATCCGGACCGCGCGATGCGCCTCTCCTCGAACGGCAACACGACCGCGCTGGTCGATCCGGACCGGGCGGCGCAGGTGATCGCCAACCTCGTCGCCAACGCGCTCCTCTACAGCCCGAAGGATTCCGCCGTGGACGTGAAGGTGGCCGACGGAGGCGCCGACGTCGTGCTCGAGGTGCACAACGGCGGGCCGCCGATCCCGCCCGAAGTGATGCCGCGCCTGTTCGAGGCGTTCCAGCGGGGCGCTCCAGCGAAGGGCGGCCGGCCGGACGGGCTCGGCCTCGGGCTGTTCATTGCCCACCAGATCGTCGAAGCCCACGGCGGGTCGATCTCCGTCCAGTCCGATCCGGCCGACGGAACGCTCTTTACCGTCCGCTGGCCCCGGCAGCGCCCGTGACGAGCACGGCGCGGGGTCGCGCCGGCTGTTCCGCAGCGCCGCGGTAGTCCGCGCGCTGGCTCGGAACGAGCACGGCGCGGGGTCGCGCCGGCTGTTCCGCAGCGCCGCGATGGTCCGCGCGCTGGCTCGGAGGTAAGCTTTCCCTGGGTGTACGCCGCCCTCGCCATCTTTGGAGCGGTCCTCTCCACCCTCGTCCTGCCGCTGCCGGAGGAGCTTGCGCTGCTCGGTGCCGGCTGGTGGGCGCAGGCGGGAGCGCTTCCTCTCTGGGCCGCCTGGCTCTCGGCCTGGCTGGCGATCGTGCTCGGCGACACCGCGTCGTACCTGATCGGGCGCGGCTTCTTGCCGCGGCTGCTGCGGACGCGCCTCGGAAAGCGGATCGTCTCGCCCGGCTTGCGCCGCTGGGGAGAGGACCTGGTCCGCCGGCACGGGGCCTGGGCCATCCTGGTCGCACGCTTCCTGGTCGGCCTGCGCGGACCGGTCTACCTGGCGATCGGCGGGGCGAAGTATCCGCTGCTCCGATTCGAGCTGATCAACGGCGCCATCGGCCTGGTAGAAGTCGCGATCCTGGTTGGCCTGGGATACCGCTTCGGGCAGTCTGCCAGGCTGTCGCACGAGATTCGCTGGGTGGAAATCGGGGTGGGCGTCACTTTCCTCCTCGTCCTGGTGGTGCCGTTCTTGTTCAAGTCCAGGATCGTCAAGCGCCAGCGCCCCACGGCGAGCGCTTGAGCCTCGGGCGGGTTGCGGAGCGGACCAGCCGTTCCAACTCTACGAGAATGCAAATCTGGCCGGGCAGACCCTATCCCCTCGGGGCCACATACGACGGCGCCGGGACCAATTTCACCCTTTTTTCGGAGGTAGCGACGAGAGTCGAGCTCTGCCTCTTCGACGAGAGCGGCAACCAGCGCTGCTTCGACCTCCCGGAGCGCACCGGGTTCATCTGGCACGGGTACCGTCCCGACGTGGGGTCCGGGCAGCGGTACGGCTATCGGGTCCACGGCCCCTGGGAGCCCGAGAAGGGTCACCGGTGCAATCCGGCGAAGCTGCTCCTCGACCCTTACGCCCGCGCCGTCGAAGGCCACCCGAAGTGGGATGAGGCGATCTACCCCTACCGGTTGGGGCAGGACGACCTGGTCCGCAACGACGCCGACAGCGCTCCGTTCATGCCGCGCTCGATCGTCACCAACCCGTACTTCGACTGGAGCGACGACCGGCCTCCGCGCCATCCCTGGCACGAGACGGTGGTGTACGAGCTGCACGTCAAGGGATTCACGCAGCGGCATCCCGAGGTCCCGGAGGAGCACCGGGGCAAGTACGCGGGGCTGGCCGCGCCGGCGGCGATCCAGCACCTGCGGTCGCTCGGCGTCACCGCGGTGGAGCTCCTGCCGATCCACCAGTTCACGCACTCGCACCACCTGCAAGAGAAGGGGCTGCGCAATTTCTGGGGATACGACACCATCGGCTTCTTCGCCCCGCACAACGAGTACGCCAGCCGCGGGCAGCGCGGCCAGCAGGTGCAGGAGTTCAAGTCGATGGTGAAGGCCCTGCACCGGGCGGACATCGAAGTCTTCCTCGACGTCGTCTACAACCACACACCGGAGGGGAACCACCTGGGGCCGATGCTGTCGCTCAAGGGCATCGACAACGCCGCCTACTACCGGACAGTCGCCGACAACCCGCGCTACTACATGGACTACACGGGGACGGGCAACACGCCGAACATGCGGCAGCCGTACGTGCTCCAGCTCTTGATGGACTCGCTGCGGTACTGGGTCCAGGAGATGCACGTCGACGGGTTCCGCTTCGACCTGGCGGCAGCGCTCGCGCGCGGCCTGCACGAGGTGGACCGCCTGAGCGCGTTCTTCGATCTGATCCAGCAGGACCCGGTGGTCTCGCGCGTCAAGCTGATCGCCGAGCCCTGGGACGTGGGCGAGGGCGGCTACCACGTCGGCAACTTCCCATCGCAGTGGTCGGAGTGGAACGGAAAGTACCGCGACACGGTGCGCGACTACTGGCGCGGGCAGGACTCGCTCCTGGGCGAGTTCGCGAACCGGTTCACCGGGTCGTCCGATCTGTACGCGTCCACGGGGCGCAGGCCGTACGCGTCGATCAACTTCGTCACCGCGCACGACGGGTTCACCCTGCGCGACCTGGTCTCGTACAACGAGAAGCACAACGAGGCGAACAAGGAGGACAACAAGGACGGGTCCAACGACAACCGGTCGTGGAATTCCGGCGCCGAGGGAGAGACGCAGGATCCCAACGTGCTGAAGCTTCGCGCCCAGCAGCAGCGCAACTTCCTCACTACGCTGCTCTTGTCGCAGGGCGTCCCGATGCTGGTCGCCGGAGACGAGATGGGGCGGACGCAGCGCGGGAACAACAACGGCTACTGCCAGGACAACGAGATCTCCTGGATGGATTGGGAGCATCTCGACGAGGACCTGCTGGAGTTCGCGCGGGGCCTGATCAAGCTCCGCTCGGACCACCGGGTCTTCCACCGGCGCGGCTGGTTCCAGGGACGCGAGCTCCACGGCAGCGACGTGAAGGACCTGACCTGGTTCCGGCCCGACGCGCAGGAGATGTCCGAGGAGGATTGGCAGGTGGGCTTCGCCAAGTCGCTCGGTGTCCTCCTGAACGGCGCGTCGATCCAGCGTCCCGGCGAGCACGGCGAGCGGGTGAAGGACGACAGCTTCTACGTGATCTTCAACGCCCACCATGAGCCCCTGCAGTTCACGGTGCCGCCCGAGCAGTTCGGGAAGAAGTGGATCCAGGTGTTGGACAGCGCGTCGGAGAATCCTCCCGAGCTGAGGAGATCGCGCAAGGCGCAGGCGTTCGCGCCGGGGGAGAAGATGGACGTGCAGGCGCGCAGCGTGCAGGTGTTGAGGTGCGTCGGGTAGGCCAGGCCCCGGGCTACCCGAGCAGCACGACTTCGGGAGTCACCGCCCCGCTGCAGCGGCAGGCCCGGGGATGCACCCCGACCTGCGCGTCCTGCCATTCCCGCTCGGCGTGGTGCACCAGGCACCGGACCGCGGCCTTCGAGATCGCGTTCGTCCCGTCCCAGGCGAGCCCCACCTCGCCTTCCTCGGTCCAGACCACGCGGCCGTAGGCCTCGAGTTGCTCGCCGCTCGGGCCCGCCTCGGGCAGCGCAATCCGGACGTGCTGGCCGGGAACGCCGGCGTCGGCGGGCATTGCCGCCAGCCTGGCTCCCTGCTCGCTCACGTCGCGCAGGCGACAGAGCAACGCCGCCATTCCCTCGGGCTCGGCGAGCACGAGCCGATCGCTCGCGAGCCGGGCACCCCGGCGCGACGGCGACTGCTCCAGCTTCTGCAGGCATTTCTGGGCGTCGGTCAGCTCGAGCCACGCTCCGAAGTGGGAGCGCGCCCAGACCCAGCCCCGCAGGAGCGCCACCTGGGCGCTCCCGATGAAATCCACTTCCAGTGATGCCAGGGTTCCCTTCGGCGCCACCGCGCCGGGAAAGAAGAAGTAACCTGCCCCGCCCGACCCATCCACGAGATGGACGTGCTCCCGCAGACAGCGCGGGCTTTCGATCTGATACCGAAGCCGCAACGCCATCCCCCACCTCCCCACGCACTTCTCAGCAAGCGGCCCGCCAGTTCTTACTTGTCGAAAATCACGTCGCTTTGGAATGAAATTCCGTGCGCAAGCCAACGGGGCGGGAACGCCTCTGCCCACGCTCGGGCGCCCCTTTCACAGGCGTACGGCGGCGGTTCCGCCTCGGGGCACGGCGGTTCCTGTAGAATGACGCGATGGCTGACCTGGGGGAGTTGCTGAAGAAACAGGCGGAGGCGGCCCGGTTCGCGGAGTCGATGGCCGACGAGAAGGACCCGAAGGTCCTGCAGGAGATGGCCGAGCGGCTCCAGACGAAGTGCGCGGAGCTGGGCCGGATGGCCAAGGCGATCGAGGAGGCGGTGACGCCGGCGGGCGGGACCGGGAAGGAGACGCGGGTCGCCCTCTCGCCCGAGCAGCGGAAGCGGATCACCGAGCAGACGGGCGCGGCGGTCGAGGTCGTCACCTTGCGCGATACCGCGGAGCGGCAATTCTCGAAGCTGATGCCGGCCGTCGATCCGCGCGAGATCGAGAAGGCGGCGGTCAAGGAGGCGGCCGCCTCGCGTCTGAGAGCCGAGACGCGGACGCAGGTGGAGAAGATCATTCGCGAACTGGAGAAGATCGATTCGCCCGAGCTGGCCGAGACCATCGCGGAGCTGCGCCGGGATCCGACCCTGGGCCGATGACTCCGGGCCCGTGATACACTGGGTGGCGGGGGGAAAGCGATGCCCGGCCTGAACCCGATCAAGATCCTCGGGAACCTCAAGTTCATGTCCAACCAGCTCAAGCTTCCGACGCAGAAGGCGTCCGGAGACGCGAAAGGCTGGGGTGAAAAGTATTTCCGCGACCGGGATCCCAAGGCCGGCGAGATGTCCGGGGTCCCCAAGACGATTCCGCCCTGGTTCATGCCGCAGAAGCCCGGCTACGAGCCGCACCAGAAGAGCTGCGACCAGATTGGACAGGACGTCAAGGAGCTGCACGACACCATGATCGACGCCGTGTCGTTCTCGCACAACATGTGGAAGCTGCAGGCCAAGTTCAAAGACCTCAAGGTCATGGCCGTCTCGGCCATCGGCACGCCCGGCTGCCTGGACGGGCCCGAGCTCGAGAGCAACATCAAGAACGCGCCGATGTGCGCCGCATTTACCGGCAACAAGGCCAAGCACCGGGACGCGGTCGCCAAAGGCGTGTCGAAGGCGTTCAAGAACTGGCAGGACAAGGTCACTGTGCCCGGACTCCCGTGGTATCCCGCCTTCGCCGCGTTCCCCGGCCCGCAGGCGCCGCCGATGCCGAACATCCCCATGCCGCTGATCGCCTGCATCTCCGCAAAGATGACCGACATCGTGATGCCCGACACGATGACGAAGGAGATGGACGACGCGCTGGACGGCGACCTCAAGAAGAAGGATCCGGAGAAGCACTACCACGCGCTGCACGACGCCATCGCCACCGTGCTCTCGCTCGCTTTCTTGATGTGGCTGCCGATGCAGCAGGTGATGCTGGTGATGGGCAAGGGACCCATTCCCACCTTCGCGCCGCCCTTCGTTCCGGTGGGCCCCGTGGTCGGCGGGGACAACCTGGCGATCCCCGGACATTTGATGGCGTAGGATCCGCCGCGCATGGCGATGCGCGTGGCGGTGATCGGCGGCGGCATGGCGGGGCTTTCCGCCGCGCACGAGCTTTTGCGCCGCGGCGCCGATCCGGTGGTGTTCGAGGCGGAGGCCCGGCCGGGGGGGAAGGTCGGCACGCGATCCGAGCGGGGCTATCAGACCGAAGACGGCCCCAATTTCATCGCCAAGCCGCTGGACGGGATGCTGGAGGCGGGCGGCCTGCGCGACGAGGTGGTCCGGCCGCATCCCCCGATGACCCGTTGGGTGCATCTCGGCGGCCGGACGCTGAAGGCACCCAGCATCCAGCTGCTGGCGCGCGCCGGCATCGGACGCGCGCTGGTCGAGCCGCTCTTTGCCAGGCCCTTGCGCGAGGATCTTCCATTGCGGGCCTTCCTCGAGCAGCGGCTGGGCCGGCGCGCCGGCGGGCTCGCCGCGACGGTGATGAGCGCCGGCGTCTATGCGGGCGACCCTGACGCGCTGTCGGCGCGCGACGCCTTTCCTTCCCTCGGCGCGCTGGCAGAGAAGGGCTCGCTCCTGCTGCAGGCGCTCCGTCGCGAGAAGGGGCCTCGCCGGGGAATCTGGACCTTGCGGCGCGGTCTCGGCAGCCTGCCGGAGGCGGTGGCCAGGGGGCTGGGAGATCGCTTCCGCCCGGGAGCGCGAGTGACGCATCTGCGCCCCGAAGGCGGAGGCTGGGACGTCGGGGGTGAGCGCTTCGACGCCCTCGTGCTCGCGGTGCCCTCGCGAGCCGCCGCCGGGCTGGCGTCCGGGTTCGCTCCCCGATTCGCCACGGCCGCCGGCGAGCTGCGCAGCGCGCCGGTGACTCTCGTGCACCTCGGCTTTCCTGCTGGAGAGGTGCCCCGCGGATTCGGCGTGATCGACGCCGACGGCACGCTGCACGGGGTCGGGACGCTGCTGCCGTCCAGCATGATGGCGGATCGCGCCCCGGCGGGACGCGCGCTGGTGACCAGCGTCTGCGGCGGCGCGCGTCATCCCGAGCGCGCAGCCCTGCCGGACGAGGAGCTGGTTGCGGGCGTGGTGTCCGACCTTCGCCGGCTCTGGGACCTGCGGCAGCAGCCGGAGTACGTCCGGATCGTGCGCTGGCCCGAAGCCATCCCGCAGTACGCACCCGGGCACCGCGACCGGGTCCGCGCCCTCCGCGAGCTGCTCGCGGGGCTCCCCCCGATCGAGCTGGCCGGCGCCGCGTACGATGGCGTCAGCGTGCCCGACGTCGTCCGCTCGGGAGCTGCCGCGGCCACGAGAGTGACCGGATAGCACCCGGGGAGGCATGCCCTCGTCCCGGTGGACGACTCCCCGGCGGTTGCACGAGTGAGCGGCATCTCCACATTTTTCCCGTGCCTGGGCTGCGCGGGAAGGTGAAGAGCGCCCTCGACGAGTCCCGCATGCTGGTGCTCGGCGCGCAGGTGCTGCTCGGGTTTCAGTACCGCGCCTTCTTCGAGCAGGCGTACGACAAGCTGGGCTCCAACGAGCGCGCCCTGCAGCTCGCCGCGCTGTTCGCGCTCTTGATCACCATCTCCTCGCTGTTCCTGATCGCCAGCCGCCACCGCATCGTGGAGAAGGGCCGCGACACCGCCCGGTTCCACCGGTTCGCGATGATGCTGATGCGCTTCGTGCTGTTCCCCTTCGCGATCGGGCTGAGCTTCGAGCTGGCGGCCGCGGCCTACCGCATCGGCGGCGCCTGCGTCGGAGCGGCCTCGGGCACCCTCACCCTGATCGCGGCGTTCGGGTTCTGGTACGGGCCCTTTGCGGTGCGAGACCGGCAGCAGCACCAGGAACCGGAGGATGCGATGGAAGAAACCTCGCTCGAGCAACGGACCGTCGAGGTCCTCACCGAGGCCCGCGTGCTCCTGCCCGGAGCACAGGCGCTCCTGGGCTTCCAGCTCGCCATCGTCCTGATGGAGGCTTTCGAGCGGCTGCCCGAGCCCGTGAAGATCGTGCACCTCGTGAGCCTGGGGTTCGTCGCGCTGGCGACGATCGTGCTCATGGCACCGGCGGCCTACCACCGCATCGTGGAGCGCGGCCGTGACACCGAGCGGTTCCACGACTTCGCCTCCCGGATGCTGCTGGCGGCGCTGGCGCTCCTAGGACCGGGCTTCTGCGGAGATCTCTACGTGGTCCTGTACCGGGCGGGGTATCCGGGCGCCGCGCTCCCGATCGCGGCGGTGGCCCTCCTCGTCCTCTACGGCGCCTGGTTTGGCGCCATGTTCTGGCTGCGGCGCCGGCGGACCACCCGCCTGCAGATGAAGCCCGCCTGAGCGGAGGTAGGGACCGATCGATTAGAATCCCCCCGCGATGGACGTCGCCCTCTTCATCCCCTGCTACATCGACCAGCTCTACCCGCGGGTGGGCCTCGCCACCGCGGAGCTGCTCGAGCGCTACGGCGTCACCGTCCACTTTCCCGAGGCGCAGACTTGTTGCGGGCAGCCGATGGCCAATTCGGGATTTTTCGACGATGCCCGGGGCCTCGCCAGGCGGATGCTGGACGTGTTCGAGCCGTACGAGCAGGTGGTCTGTCCGTCGGGGAGCTGCACCAGCATGGTGCGCAACCACTATCCCGAGCTGCTGCAGGGCGACCCGCGGGTGCTGGCCTTGCGGGCGAAGACGCGCGAGCTGTGCGAATTCCTCCACGACGTGCTTCAAATAACGCCGCGCGGGCGCTTCGCGGCGAAGGTCGGACTGCACCAGAGTTGCCATGCCCTGCGGGAGCTGCGGCTCGCGAGCGGCAGCGAGCGCCTGGTCCCGGCGTTCTCCAAGACGAAGGCGCTGCTGGAAGGGATCGAAGGGCTGCAGCTCGCCGAGCTGGACCGGGCCGACGAGTGCTGCGGATTCGGCGGCACCTTCTCCGTCGCCGAGGAGGCCGTCTCCTGCGCCATGGGCCGGGACCGGATCGCGGACCACGAGCGCGCCGGCGCCGAGGTGATCACCGGCGCGGACAGCTCGTGCCTGATGCACCTCGAAGGGCTGATCCGCCGCGACGGGAAGAAGCTGCGGGTCCTGCACCTAGCCGAGCTGCTCGAGGAGGCCACCCGATGACCGAGCATGCCGAGCGCGCCTCTGCGTTCGTCGCCGACTCCCAGCGCATGCACTGGCACGACCAGGCGGTCTGGTTCGTGCGCAACAAGCGGGACGTCGCGCGCAGCTTCGTGCCTGAATGGGAGGAGCTGCGGAGCCTGGGATCGCAGATCAAGGCGCACACGCTCTCCCGCCTGCCCGACTACCTGGAGGAGTTCGAGCGGAACGCGACCGCGGCGGGCGCCAAGGTGCACTGGGCGCGGGACGCCGACGAGCACAACGGGATCGTGCACGGGATCCTGCGAGACCACGGCGTCACGCGGATGGTGAAGAGCAAGTCCATGCTCACCGAGGAGTGCCACCTCAACGAGCATCTCGAGCGGAACGGGATCGAGGTGGTGGACACCGACCTGGGCGAGCGGATCGTCCAGTTCCGGCGCGAGCCCCCGTCGCACATCGTGATGCCCGCCATCCACCTCAAGAAGGAGGACATCGGCGCCCTCTTCCACGAGAAGCTGGGCACGCCCGAAGGCCTCTCCGATCCCAAGCAGCTCACCGAGGCGGCCCGCGGCCATCTGCGCGAGAAGTTCCTCGGCGCGCA
>Ga0137397_10003454_pt1 | contig 10991 bp, 11 predicted proteins | sample czorhiz116metaG_FD_106658 | JGI IMG/M metagenome (GOLD analysis project Ga0137397, IMG submission 106658) | Vadose zone soil microbial communities from Angelo Coast Range Reserve, California, USA - czorhiz1.16 metaG | ecosystem: Environmental > Terrestrial > Soil > Vadose zone | place: USA...
GATTTGCCTCTTCGAGCAAATTCGACAGCGCGGTCAGTAGACTCTCCGCTCCAGCTTGAATTCCTGCATGATGGTGGTGGCGATTTCCTCGATCGACTTGGTCGTCGAGTTCGCCCAGCGTATCCCCTCGCGCTGCATCAGCTTCTCCGCCTGCTGCACCTCGTAGCGGCAATTTTCCAGATCGGCGTACTTGCTGTTGGGGCGGCGCTCGTTGCGGATCTCGCGTAGCCGCTCGGGCGCAATCGACAGGCCAAATAGCTTCTTGCGGTAGCCCTCGAGCGCCTTGGGCAGGCTCAAGCGGTCGAAATCCTCCGGAATGAGGGGGCAGTTCGCCGCGCGAATGCCGAATTGCAGCGAGAGATACAGGCTGGTCGGGGTCTTGCCGCTGCGCGACACGCCGACGAGGATGACGTCGGCCTTGTCGAGGTCCTTCGAGGAGGCGCCGTCGTCGTGGGCGAGGGCGAAATTGATCGCCTCGATCCGGTGCGTGTACCCCTTTTCGTCGCGCGCGCTGTGGGAGCGGCCGATCGTGTGGGTCGATTTCGCGCCGAACTCGGCCTCGAGGGGATCGAGGAAGCTCTCGAAGAAATCCAGCACGAACGCGTCGGCCTTGCGCATGGTCTCGCGCGTATCGGCGTTCACCAGCGTCGTGAAAACGACCGGGCGGAAGCCGGCCGGCCGCGAGGCTGCGTTGATCCGCGCCACGCAGGCCTCGGCCTTCGCCACCGAGTCGACGAAGGGGAGGGTCTCGTGGTCGAGCTCGATGCCGTCGAACTGCGTGAGCAGGCTGTGCCCGAGCATCTCGACCGTGATACCGGTGCCGTCCGAGACGAAGAACACGGTTCGGCGGCGATCGGGCATGAAGAAGTGGTCGGGAGTCTCGGAAGCGGCTGCGCCGAATGGACGCTGTCTGTAAAATAGCCCTTTCAGCAAGATCCTTCAACCTCGGCCTCATCTTCGATGAAGGACAGGCGGATGGCCCGGCTCAAATACGTGGTGAATTTCGAACGGCTCGGGATGGCCGACGTCGAGCAGGTCGGAGGAAAGAACGCCTCCCTGGGCGAGATGATTTCCCAGCTTTCCCGGGCTGGAATCCGGGTTCCGGGAGGGTTCGCCACCACCGCCGACGCCTTCCGCGAGTTTCTGAGCCAGGGCGGTTTGGCCGCGCGCATAGAAGCGCGGCTCGAGGGATTCGATCCGGAGGACGTCGAGGCGCTCGCCCGCTGCGGGAAGGAGATTCGCGGCTGGATCGAAGCCGCGGAATTTCCGAAGCAGCTCCAGACCGCGATCGGGGAGGCCTACCGGGAGCTGACCGGTGGCGACGAGGGTATGTCGGTGGCGGTGCGCTCGAGCGCGACGGCCGAGGACCTTCCGGATGCGTCTTTCGCGGGCCAGCAGGAGACTTTTCTCAATATCCGCGGATTGCCCAACGTGATGACCGCGCTCAAGCACGTGTTCGCGTCGCTGTACAACGATCGCGCGATTTCTTACCGCTGCCACAAGGGATACGAGCACGCGGCGGTGGCGCTGTCGGCGGGCGTGCAGCGCATGGTGCGCAGCGATCTCGCCGCGAGCGGCGTGCTGTTCACGATGGACACCGAATCGGGCTTTCGCGACGTCGTGTTCATCACCGCGTCCTGGGGCCTCGGCGAAATGGTGGTGCAGGGCGCGGTCAACCCCGACGAGTTCTACGTTCACAAGCCGATGCTTCGCGCGGGCAAGTTTCCGGTGATACGTCGAGGGCTCGGCTCGAAGCTGCAGAAGATGGTTTTTGCCGACCAGGCCACGGCGGGCCATTCGGTCAAGACCCTGGACGTCTCCGAAGCCGATCGCCATCGGTTCTGCCTGACCGACGAGGACGTGATCGAGCTCGCGCGCTTCGCGCTCAAGATCGAGGAGCACTACGGCCGGCCCATGGACATCGAGTGGGCGAAGGACGGCTCCGACGGCAAGCTCTACATCCTGCAGGCGCGGCCCGAGACGGTGAAGTCGCGCAAGACCGCCGAGGGACAGGAGCGCTTTCTCCTCCGGCAGAAATCCGAGGTGCTGGCCACGGGGCGCGCCATCGGGCACAAGATCGGCGCGGGCCCCGCGCGCGTGGTGAAGGACGCCTCCGAGATGGGGCGCATCAGGGCGGGCGACGTCATTGTCACCGACATGACCGACCCCAACTGGGAGCCGGTGATGAAGCGCGCCGCCGCCATCGTCACCAACCGCGGAGGGCGGACCTGCCACGCGGCCATCATCGCCCGCGAGCTCGGCATCCCCGCGGTCGTGGGCTGCGGCGACGCGACCGCGAAGCTCAAAGACGGCGATGCCTGCACCGTGTCGTGCGCCGAAGGCGACACGGGGAACATCTACCGCGGCAAGCTCGAATTCGAGGTGACCTCGCGCGACTACGGCGAGATGCCGGATTGTCCGGTGAAGATCACGATGAACATCGGCAATCCGACGCTCGCCTTCGACTTCCAGGCGCTGCCGAACGCCGGAGTCGGCCTCGCGCGCCTGGAATTCGTCATCAACAATATGATCGGCGTGCATCCCAAGGCCGTGCTCGACTATCCGGGCCTTTCCGGAGATCTGAAAGCCGAGGTCGAGCGCGCGGCGCGCGGCTATGCCGATCCGCGCACGTTCTTCGTCGAGAAGCTGACCGAAGGAGTCGCGACCATCGCCGCCGCCTTCTGGCCCAAGCCCGTGATCGTGCGCCTGTCGGACTTCAAGTCGAACGAGTACAAGAAACTGGTCGGCGGAGCCCGCTACGAACCCGACGAGGAGAACCCGATGCTCGGCTTCCGCGGCGCCTCGCGCTATATCGCCAAATCGTTCCGCGAATGCTTCGAGATGGAATGCGAGGCGATGCGCAAGGTGAGGAACGACATCGGCCTGACGAACGTCGAGATCATGGTGCCCTTCGTGCGCACGCTGAAGGAGTGCCGCGAAGTGATCGAGCTGCTCGCCGCCAACGGGCTCAAGCGCACGCAGAACGGCCTGCGCCTCATCATGATGTGCGAGGTGCCCTCGAACGCGGTGCTCGCCGAGCAGTTTCTCGAGTACTTCGACGGCTTTTCGATCGGCTCGAACGATCTCACCCAGCTCACCCTCGGCCTGGACCGGGACTCGGGGCTGGTGGCGGACGCCTTTGACGAGCGCGATCCCGCTGTGAAGGCGATGCTGCACCAGGCGATCCAGGCTTGCCGCAAGGCAGGGAAGTACGTCGGCATCTGCGGCCAGGGTCCTTCGGACCATCTCGATTTGGCCAAGTGGCTGGTGGAGGAGGGCATCGAGAGCCTCTCGCTCAACCCCGACACCGTGGTGGACACCTGGCTGCAGCTCGCGCGGGAGACCGGCGCGCCGGCCAAGGCGAAGGTCACCGCGAGCTAGCGAGCCCGCAGCACCCGCTGCTGCTCGCGCTTCCACTCCTTCTCCCGCTCCGCGGCGCGCTTGTCGTGCTGCTTCTTGCCTTTCGCGAGTCCGATGTTGATCTTGACCCGCCCGCGCACGTAGTGCAGGTCGAGCGGCACCAGCGTGTAGCCGGCGCGGTCGACCTTGCCGATGAGCCGGCGGATCTCCTCGGCGTGAAGCAGGAGCTTGCGCGTGCGCACCGGATCGGCCTGGACGTGGGTCGAGGCGGCGGCGAGCGGGCTGATGTGCGCCCCGATCAGGAAGATCTCCTCGTGGTCGACGATCACGTAGGCTTCCTTGAGCTGGGCGCGCCCGGCGCGGATGGCCTTGACCTCCCATCCCTGCAGCTCGAGGCCGGCCTCGTAGCGCTCCTCGATGAAGTAGTCGTGCAGCGCTTTGCGATTCTCGACGATCGTCACGGCGACCCGCTTCGGATAGAATTTGCGATTTTACAACGATGAGCACCGTCGGCCGCTCGGCGCTGGTGACCCACAGCGCGCAGCAGATGTTTGCGCTGGTGGCGGCGATCGAGTCCTACCCCCGGTTCCTGCCCTGGTGCGACAAGGCGCTCGTCTCCGAGCGCGGACACGGCCGCACGGTGGCGACGCTGCGCATCAATTTCCGCGGGCTGAAGGAGGAATTCACCACGGAGAACCGGGACCGGCCGCCCGAACGCATCGACATGAAGCTGGTTTCGGGGCCTTTTCGCAGCCTCGAAGGAGGCTGGCGTTTTACGCCGCTCTCCGAGAGCGCCTGCAAGGTCGAGTTGAATCTCCGCTACGAGCTCGCGAACCCGCTGCTCGACAAGCTCATCGGAGCCGTCTTCGACGAAATCGCGAACAGCCTGGTCGACGCCTTTGCGCGCCGCGCGGACGAGCAGTTCGGCGTCGCATGAGCAAGATCGTGGTCGACGTGGTGTTCGCGCTCCCGGGACGGCAAACGGTGCGCAGCGTGCCGCTGCCGGCGGGAAGCACGGTGGAGGACGCCATCGCCGCGAGCGGGCTCGCGGAGGAGCTCCGCAGCCTCGGCTCGGGGCGCGTGGGAATCTTCGGAAAGGCCGTTCCGGGCAAGACGCTCCTGAACGACGGGGACCGGGTCGAAATCTACCGGCCGCTGCGGGCCGATCCCAAGGATCTCAGGCGGCTTCGCGCCGCGAAGAGGCGCTCGAAGACCTGAGCCTCAGTTGCAGAACTGCGATACGTCGACGCGCGCGCGCGCCTTCTCGGCCTCGATCGAAGCGTCGTCCATGTAGTATCGCTCGCCCTGCTGGTCGATTTTCGAGATGCGGCCGCCGATCTCGTACTGCGCGAGCCGCTGTCTGGCGTTGCTGCAGTTCGCCGACTTGGCCTGGGCTTCGGCGGTTTTTGCCTCGCTGTCCTTCGCCGCCTTCGACTGGTCCAGCTGGCGCTGGCGGAACGCCTGCTCCTGCTCCGCCGTGGTCTTGGGCCCGCCCTTGGCCGCGTCTGCCGCGGGCGCTGCGGCGGGGGCCGGAGGGATGCCGCCGCGGGACATGGGCTCCTTCTTCATGCTTGGCGGACAGGGAATCTGCGAGTAGACCGTTCTGCCGCTCGGATCGAGACACTTGTACACCTGCGCCTGCGCGCCCGTCGCGGCAAGGAGTGCGAATGCAAGAAGCGCGATGCGAATCATGGCGGGTTCCCTCGGTGGGGAGAGGCCGGACCATAACCAGTTTTGGAGCGTCAGTCAATCGAGGGCTGCGCGGAAAAGTGCAGGATTTACCGGGAGTTGCATCCCGCGTATAATCCGACTTTTGGGTCTGGTCATGCGTCTGGTTCAGAAGGCTCTCACCTTTGACGATGTCCTCCTAGTTCCGGCCCACTCCCGCGTCCTGCCCCGTGAAGTCAGCCTCAAGACACGGTTGACGCGAAAAATTCAGCTCAACATCCCGCTCGTTTCGGCGGCGATGGATACCGTCACCGAGGCGCGCCTCGCGATCGCCATCGCCCAGGAAGGCGGCATCGGCATCGTCCACAAGAATCTCACCGCCAAGAAACAGGCGGCGGAGGTGGCCAAGGTCAAGCGCTACGAATCGGGAGTCTTGCGCGACCCGGTGACCGTTTCGCCCGACATCACCGTGCGCGAGCTCCTCGCCCTCACGCAGCAATACCGCGTGTCGGGTTTCCCGGTGGTCGAGAAGGGGAAGGTCGTCGGCATGGTCACCAACCGCGACTATCGTTTCGAGACCAACCTCGACCAGCCGGTGCGCGCCATCATGACGCCGCGCGATCGGCTGATCTACGTGAAGGAGGGTGCGAGTCCCGAGGAAGCGCGGGCGCTCCTGCACAAGCACCGCCTGGAGCGCGTGCTCGTCGTGCGCGACGGCTTCGAGCTGCGCGGCCTTATCACGGTCAAGGACATTCTCAAGTCGAGCGAACATCCGGACGCGGCCAAAGACGAGCATGGAAAGCTGCGCGTGGGCGCGGCGGTCGGCATCGGCGAAGGCACCGAGGAGCGCGTCGCGGCACTCGTCGAAGCGGGCGTGGACGCGATCGTCGTCGACACCGCGCACGGACATTCCCAGAACGTGATCGACCGGCTGCGCTGGGTCAAGAGGAACGCCGGCACGGCGGAGGTGATCGGCGGCAACATCGCCACCGCGGACGGCGCGAAGGCGCTCGTCGACGCGGGCGCGGACGCGGTCAAGGTCGGCATCGGGCCGGGCTCGATCTGCACCACGCGCATCGTCGCCGGCGTCGGCATACCCCAGATCACCGCAATCCAGAACGTGGCCGCGGTGCTGGAAAAGAACGACGTGCCCCTCATCGCCGACGGCGGGGTGCGTTTCTCCGGCGACGTCGCCAAGGCCATCGCCTCGGGCGCCCACACCGTCATGCTCGGAAGCCTTTTCGCGGGCACCGAGGAATCCCCGGGCGAGATCGAGCTTTTCCAGGGACGCTCGTACAAGTCCTACCGCGGGATGGGCTCGCTCTCGGCGATGCAGCAGGGCGCCGCCGACCGCTACTTTCAGGATTCCTCGGTGCACGCCGACAAGCTGGTCCCTGAAGGCGTCGAGGGCCGGGTGCCTTACAAGGGATCGGTCGTGCGCGTGATCGAGCAACTGATGGGCGGAGTGCGCGCGAGCATGGGTTACTGCGGCTGCGAGGATATCGACGCGATGCGCACCCGCGTGCAGTTCGTCGAGATCACCTCGGCCGGAATGCGCGAGTCGCACGTGCACGACGTGCAGATCGTCAAGGAAGCCCCCAACTACCAGATCGGGGACTGACCCTAGCGTCGTGCACGACAAGATCCTCATCCTCGATTTCGGCGCGCAGTACTCGCAGCTGATCGCGCGCCGGGTCCGGGAAGCCAAAGTCTATTGCGAGCTGCACCCCTTCGACGTCGGCGACGGCTTCATTCGCGACTTCGCCCCGCGCGGGGTGATTCTCTCCGGCGGTCCGGCTTCGGTCTACGAAGACGCCACGCCCAAGGCGCCCGAGACCGTATTCAAGCTCGGGGTCCCCGTTCTCGGCATCTGCTACGGCATGCAGACCATGGCGGCTCAATTGGGCGGCGGCGTCGAAAACTCCAAGGTGCGCGAGTTCGGCTACGCCGAAGTGCGCGCGCGCGGCCACTCCAAGCTCCTCGAAGGCATTCAAGACCGCATCAACGGCGAAAAGCACGGCCTGCTCGACGTGTGGATGAGCCACGGCGACAAGGTCACGGCGCTGCCGGCGGGCTTCAAGGTCATCGCGAGCAACGACTCGACCCCGATCGCCGCGATGGCCGACGAATCGCGCGGTTTCTACGGCGTGCAGTTCCACCCGGAGGTGACGCATACCCGGCAGGGCGGGGCGATCCTCGACCGTTTCGTCCACAAGATCTGCGGCTGCGGCGACGACTGGAACATGCCCGACTACCTCGCCGAGGCGGTGGAGAAGATCCGCGGCGAGGTCGGGAAGGAAGAAGTGCTGCTCGGGCTCTCTGGGGGCGTGGATTCCGCTGTCGCCGCCGCGCTCATCCACCGCGCGATCGGCGATCAGCTCACTTGCGTTTTCGTCGACACGGGCCTGCTGAGGCTGAACGAGGCCGAGCAAGTGATGGACACCTTCTCAAAGCACCTCGGAGTCAAGGTAGACCTCGTCGATGCCTCGGCCCGTTTTCTCGGCGCGCTCGCCGGCGTCGCCGATCCCGAGGCCAAGCGCAAGATCATCGGGCGGGAATTCGTCGAGGTGTTCCAGGCCGAGGCGAAAAAATTCGGCAATGTGAAGTGGCTCGCACAAGGCACCATCTATCCCGACGTGATCGAGTCGGCGGGTTCGAAGACCAAGAAGGCCCACACCATCAAGTCGCACCACAACGTCGGCGGGCTGCCCGAGACGTTGCATCTGAAGCTGCTCGAACCGCTGCGCGAGCTCTTCAAGGACGAGGTGCGCGAGCTGGGCCTCGCCCTCGGCCTGCCGCGCGAGATGGTGTTCCGGCATCCTTTCCCGGGTCCGGGCCTTGGCGTGCGCATTCTGGGGGAAGTGGAGCGCGAGTACGCCGACCAGCTTCGCCGCGCCGATGCGGTCTTCATCGAGGAGCTGCGCGCCGCCGACTGGTACGACAAGGTGGCGCAGGCTTTCGCGGTGTTCCTGCCGGTGAAATCGGTCGGGGTGATGGGCGACGGGCGCACCTACGAATACGTCGTGAGCCTGCGTGCGGTGCAGACCACCGATTTCATGACCGCGCATTGGGCGCCGCTGCCGCACGAGCTCCTCGCCAAGATCTCCAACCGCATCATCAACGAAGTACGCGGCATCAACCGCGTCGTGTACGACATCTCGAGCAAGCCGCCCGCGACGATCGAGTGGGAATGACTACGGAGCTCGACCTGGCGAGTATGCGCGAGGCACTGCAGCTTGCGCTTCGGGCGGCGGTGCAGGGCGAGGTGCCGGTGGGCGCGGTGGTGGTCAAGGACGGGCAGATCATCGGCCGCGGCTACAATGCCCCCATCGTGTCGAACGACCCCAGCGCGCATGCGGAGATCCGCGCGCTGCGCGACGCCGGGAGAACCCTCGGAAATTATCGCCTCGGCGACTGCACGCTCTACGTCACGCTCGAGCCCTGCGCCATGTGTGCGGGCGCCATCATGCACGCACGGATCGCGCGGCTCGTATACGGCGCAGCCGACCCCAAGACCGGCGCGTGCGGCAGCGTGATCGATCTATTCGCCGAGAATCGGTTGAACCACCACACCGAGGTCAAGGGCGGCGTGCTCGCGGCCGAAGCGGGAAAGCAGCTCGCGGATTTCTTTGCAGCCCGGCGCAAGAGCAATGCCGAGGATTGAGATCTCGATTCCGCAGCAGACGCTCACGCTGCATGAGGAGGGCAGGGCGCTCAAGCGCTATCTCGTATCGACCTCGCGCAACGGCGCGGGAGAGATGGAGGGAAGCTTCTGCACGCCGCGCGGCGCGCACATCGTTCGCGCCAAAATCGGTACGGGTCAGCCTGTGAACACCGTTTTTGTCGGGCGGCGCCCGACGGGGGAGATCTGGACACCGGAGCTCGGCGAACGATTTCCAGGCCGCGACTGGATCCTCACGCGCATCCTGTGGCTGTCGGGGTGCGAGCCGGGGAAGAACCGCCTCGGAAAGGTGGACACGATGCGAAGATACATCTACATCCACGGCAGCCCGGATGCCGTCGAAATGGGAAAACCCGGATCGATCGGGTGCATACGCATGCGAAACCAGGACATCGTCGAGCTTTTCGAGCTCGTGCCGCCGGGGACCGAAGTCGGCATCGCCGCGTAGATGGGTTGCGAACCGAAACTAGCGCTTATCGTTCTCCTGGTGCTCGTCGCCGCCCCGGCCGCGCCGCAGGAGCCGGTCTCGCCCCGGGACATCCGGATCGCTCGCGCAAAGTCGCTCGAGCTCAGCACGCCCTACGTGCCGCCCCCCGGTGACGCGCTGGAGCATCATGCGGCCGGCTTTGCCAAGATCATGTGCTCCGCCGTGTTCATCAGCGGCCTCGATCCCGATTTCGCCGCGGAGAACGTCGGATTTTTTACCGGCCCGTACGAGCAGCGCGCCAGGCTCGGAAAGCCGGTAATCGATCGCGCCGTCAAGACCGTGCACGTCACGCTCCCGAACGGCGCGAGGCGTACCGCCCGCTACCTCGGTGACCAGGGGTGCGTGACACTCCCGCTCGGCAAAGACTCGGTGAATTTCACGCCGGTCCGGGTCAGGAGCCGGCTGCCCGACCCCTCGAAACAACGGTGGCCCATGGGCGATGTCCTGCCGAAAGAGCCCCTGCCGGCTGCACTCGATGCGGCCAAGCTGAAGCAGGCGGTGGACGCGGCCTTCGAGCCTGCCGCCGCGATGACGGCCGCCTTCGTCGTGACGTGGAGGGGACGCTTGATCGGTGAGCGCTATGGCGAGGGCGTCACGGCGCGCACGCCGCTGGAAAGCTGGTCGATGGGCAAGAGCGTGACCGCCGCGCTGATGGGCATCCTCATCAAAGAGGGGGTCTACGACCTGTTCCAGCCGGCGCCCGTTCCCGAGTGGCAAGCCCCGGGCGATCCGCGCGCCAAGGTGCGCATCGCCGACCTGCTGCGCATGTCGAGCGGATTGCGGATCAGGGCGCCCCAGGACCCCGACTACGACCCGTCGGGCCCGTACCCCGATCACGTGTATCTCTACACGGGAAGCGTCAACGCCTTCCACTACGCCGCAACGCGCCCGCTGCAGTGGCCGCCCGGGACCGTGGGCCGCTATCGCAACACCGACCCGGTGCTGGTCAACTATCTCGTGCGGCTCGGCGTCGAAAAGCGCGGGGAAGAATACTTGTCGTTCCCGCAGCGCGCGCTCTTCGACAAGATCGGCATTCGCACGATGGTGATGGAAACGGACCCCTATGGAAACTTTCTCTTGCAGGGATACGAGCTCGCGTCGGGGCGCGACTGGGCGCGTCTCGGCAATCTCTACCTTCAGGACGGGATGTGGGGCGACGAGCGGATACTGCCCGAGGGATACGTGAAATTCGTAAGCACGCCGGCGCCCGCGTGGGTGGCCGAAGGGCGGCCCGTCTACGGCGCCTTCTTCTGGCTCAACGGCGAAGGCAGTTTCCCCGTGCCGAGGGACGCGTACTACATGGCCGGTTCGGGCACCCAGATCGCGCTGATCATCCCGTCGCACGAACTGGTCGTCGTGCGCCTGGGGCACTACCGGGGCGGGGCATACGGATTCCAGAGCCTGAGCAAGGCGCTCGCGCTCCTCATGGAGGCGGTACCGAGGACGAAGTGAAAATCTCCATCATCGTCCCGGCCTTCAACGAGGAACGCCTGCTGGCTGCGACGCTCCGCAGCATCCGCGCGGCGACGGCCGCGTTCGACGCGCTCGGCTGGCGGTGGGAGCTGATCGTCTGCGACAACAATTCGACCGATCGCACGGCCGAGATCGCGCGGGCCGGCGGAGCCGAAGTCGTCCTCGAGCCCGTGAACCAGATCTCCCGTGCGCGCAACGCCGGTGCGGCCGTGGCGACCGGCGACTGGCTGGTGTTCGTCGATGCGGACTCGCAGCCGAGTCCGGAGCTCTTCGCGGATGTGGCGGCCGAGATCGACCGCGGCCGCTGTCTGGCCGGAGGGA
>Ga0137397_10003455_pt1 | contig 10990 bp, 9 predicted proteins | sample czorhiz116metaG_FD_106658 | JGI IMG/M metagenome (GOLD analysis project Ga0137397, IMG submission 106658) | Vadose zone soil microbial communities from Angelo Coast Range Reserve, California, USA - czorhiz1.16 metaG | ecosystem: Environmental > Terrestrial > Soil > Vadose zone | place: USA...
ACGAGCCACTGGCTGACCGTCGGCAGCACGACCTTCAGGGTGAGACCCGGCGTGCGCCTGATCTCGTCGGCATCCGGGCCGCGGAGGCCGTACGCGATATCGGTCTCGCCGCGCTTGACCATCACCATGCGCGTCGACTCGTCCGGCACCGATTTGAAGACGAGCCGCTTCACCGCGGGCGTCTTCCGCCAGTAGCCGTCGTACGCCTCGACGATCAGCTCGACGCCCGGATTGAACGACACGAAGCGGTACGGCCCCGCGCCGACCGGCGCCTTCTTGAAGCCGTCGTCCCCGACGCGCTCCGTGTACTTCTTCGGCACGATCCAGGCGGCGCTGGTGGCCGGCGTCGCGTAGAACGTCATGAAGTCGGGCCACGGCTGCTTCATCCGGAACCGGATGCGCTGCGCGTCGACGATCTCGACCGCCGCCACGCGCGACTTGAGCGCGGTCGCGCCCCCGCCCTTGTAGCGGTCGAACGAGAACTTCACATCCTCGGCGCTGACCGGATCGCCGTTGTGGAATCGCACGCCCTTGCGGAGCACGAACTCGAACGTCAGGCCGTCCTTCGACATCGTCCACGACTCGGCCAGGCTCGGGGCCCACGCGTTGCCCGGCATCGGCTTCACCAGCGCGTCGTGGAGCGCGTAGAGCGTGAGGAACGGCGTGATGACGCCCGGCGTCTCCGCGGGATCGAACCAGGTCGGCGCGAGCGTGACGGTGAGGGCGAGGGTGATCTGTCCCGCAGGTGCGTCCGAGCGGCCAGCGGGCGTGGTGACCTGCGCGCAGACGAGCGGCGCGAGCGTCATGGTCAGGACGAGCGCGACCGCCGACACCGGTGACGAGTGGCGGGCCATGGGTGTCCTCCTCAGTCGTGGGGTGCATCCTCCCCGGCTCTCTAGGGGTGGATCACCGTCTCCGCGCGACTGATGACGAACGCTTCGCGGCGCTCGAGGAAATCGACCACCACCTCGGCGAACGCCTCCGGCCGGTCGGTGCTGATGGCGTGCGCGGCATCGTAGACGAACACGAGGTGGCAGCTGGGCAGCAGCTCCCTGTAGACGCGCCCCATCTCCGGCGCGATGACCCGGTCCAGGGTGCCGAACAGCACGAGTGTCGGCGTGGGCAACTCCTGCAGCCGATCTTCCAGGTCCGCGTCGCGGTCGGGCCCGCGCAGCCGCTGGACCAGCGGCTGCGTCTTCGCCCACACGGCGGGATCGGGCAGCGGGACGGAGCCGAGCCGCTCGGGGTGCGCGTACAGGAGGCGCCGGATCTCCTCGGGAGATCCGGACGGCGATCGGGCGCCCGCTTGACGGATCGCCGCGGGAGCTTCCAGCACCAGGGCGAGCACGCTCTCCGGCTCCTGGAGCGCCAGCCAGAGCGCGGTCTTGCCGCCGAAGGAGGTGCCCATCAGGTTGAAGGTGTCCAGGTCGAGCCGCTTGATCGCCTGCGCCATCGTCGACGCGAGCTCGGGCATGCTCGCGGTCCGGTGGTTCTCGGGCGATTGACCGAACCCGGGCATCTCGAAGGCGACGACCCGGAAGTGACGGCGCAAGAGGTCATGCGCCGGCGTGAGGCGCAGCCCGCCCGCGCCATGGAGGTGCACGAGTGGGGTCCCCCGCCCGCCCTCCATGTATCGGATCCGGAAGCCGTCGGCCTCCACGTAGCCTTCGCTGAACGCCGTCTCCGCCACGATCGGATCCCTTCTATCTCAGATGTCGCGGATGCGCGGTAGCACCTTCCGGCCGAACAGCTCGAGCGAGCGCATGAGCGGATCCAGATCTCGAGACCCGGGAGGGTGCAGCGACAGGTCGAGCACGCCGGCTCCGACCACGTCGCGACAGCGCCTGACCTGCTCCACGACCGTGTCCGGGCTCCCGACGAACGTCGTGGGAAGCGCGCCGCTCACGATCGGCGCCCGCGCCTCGCCGGCGATGTTGCGGGAATCCAGCGTCATCATGGCGTCGCGAACACCCGGTCGCATGGCGAACGGGGCCTGGCCCGGCAGCTTTCGCAGCGACTCCTGGGCTTCCTCGTCGGTGTCGGCGAGGAGCATGTTCGCCCGGTAGATGATCTGCTCCGGCGCCGGCTGCCAGCCCTGGCGCGCGCACTGCTCGCGGTAGTACCGGGTCGCCTTGCCGACGGCCTCGAAGGACCCGTAGGAGACGCCGCAGCCGAGGTGGTGGCGCGCGGCGAACTCGCACGACTCGCGGCTCGTTCCCAGGGCGTACGTGGGCGGATGCGGCTGCTGCAGCGTGCGCGGCCAGATGGAAACAGTCCGGTACTGAAAGTGGCGGCCCTGCCAGCCGAACGGCTGCGGCTCCGTCCACGCCTTGAGGATCAGCTCCATGCCCTCGTCGGTTCGCTCCCGGGCCTCCGAGGGGTTGAGGTCATAGGTCAGGGATTCGTTCGACGTCCCGCGCAAAAGTCCGACGACCAGGCGCCCCTGGGCCAGGGTGTCCAGCATCGCCACCTCTTCGGCCACGCGCACCGGGTTGCTCTGCGGGACGATCGGGCCGAGCAAGGCGATCGTGATCTTCTTCAGGCGGGCGGCGATGAACGCGGCCGAGACGATCGGGGCCGGCGTCAGGATCCGGGGCGAGTAGTGGTGCTCGGAGACGCTCACCCAGTCGAAGCCGAGCTCCTCGACGTACTCGAGCCGCTCGATCATGCCCCGATAGGCCTGGGCGCCGGCGTCGCGGTCGTACACCCCGGACGGTACCGGCCACTCGGACGGCAGGGCGTCGGGCGCACTGTAGCGGGCGGTTTCGAAGAACGAGACCTTCATGGCTCGGTCTCCATGGCGCAGGACGTTAGCACGACCGAGCCGGCGAAGGCTACGCCCACCGGAATGCGGTCGCGGACGCGACCGGCCGCTTCCAGACGAGTCAAGGTAGACTGGGGCCCGTGCCGTACAGCTGCGCGTTTTGCGGCGAGGAGAACGAGGTGTTCGTGGATCCGAGCGGCGGCCGCCGGCAGACGTTCACCGAGGACTGCGCCGTCTGCTGTCGGCCCAACATGATCACGCTCGTCGTCGACGACGACGGCGACGTCGAGCTTCGGGTCACTCAGGAATACGAAGCCTGACACCGATGCCGGCGCGTCATCCAGCACCCGTTCCCGATTTCCTCTATGGCACGGCCTGGAAGGAAGAGCGCACTCCGGTCCTCACCGAGCTCGCGCTGCGGCTGGGCTTCCGGGGCATCGACACCGCCAACCAGCGGCGCCACTACTTCGAAGCCGGCGTCGGTGAGGGGCTCGCCGCCGCCTACCGCGCGGGCGTCGTCACCCGAGCGGACCTGTTCTTACAGACGAAGTTCACCTACCAGGACGGCCAGGACCATCGCCTGCCTTACGACCCCACGGCCGATCTCGCCACGCAGGTCGCCCAGTCGATGGCCAGCTCGCTCGAGCACCTCGGCACGGACCACGTCGATAGCTACGTGCTGCACGGGCCCGCGTCCGGCTACGGCTGGACCGACGACGACGCCGAAGTCTGGGCCGCGATGGTGAAGGAGCGTCAGGCCGGCCGGACGCGGCGCCTCGGCGTGAGCAACATCTCCCGGGAGCAGCTCGAAGAGATGGCGCTCGCCGGCGCCGACGCGCCCGATTTCGTCCAGAATCGCTGCTTCGCCCGACGCGGCTGGGACCGCGACGTGCGAATGTTCTGCGCGGATCGAAGGATCGTCTACCAGGGCTTCTCGCTGCTCACGGCCAACCGGGACGTGCTGCGCCATCCCCTGATCGCCGGCATCGCCGCGCGCGCCGAGGTGACGCCGGCCCAGGTCGTGTTCCGCTTCGCGCAGGCGGTCGGGATGCTGCCGCTGACCGGCACCTCCGACGCCGAGCACATGAGACAGGACCTGGTAAGCCGCGACCTGCCGCTCTCCGCCGACGAGGTGTCGGCGATCGAGTCGCTGGCCGGCTGACGGCGCGGCTCGGCCCTGATCCTCGCTGCCTTTCGCGTTCGCAGCTTCCGCTTCCAGTGGCCCGCCGACCTTCTCACGTCGCTGGCGTTCGAGATGGAGACGGTCATGCTGGGCTGGTACGTCATGGTGCAAACCGACTCCGTGCTGCTGCTCACCGCCTTCGGCTCGCTGCTGCTCCTCGGGACCCTCGCCTCGCCCATGTTCGGGGTGCTGGGCGACCGGCTCGGCGGCCGGGTGATGCTCTCGGCGATGCGCGCGATCTACGCCATCCTCGCCGCGCTCGTCTTGCTGCTGACTCTGACCGGGAACCTGTCGCCCGGCTGGGTGTTCGTCGTCGCGACGCTCGCCGGTCTCGTGCGCCCCAACGATCAGGTGATGCGCAACGCGCTCATCGGCGAGACGATTCCGCCGCCGGACTTGATGGGAGCCGTCGGCCTGTCGCGCGCCACCATGGACTCCGCGCGCGTGGTCGGCGCGCTCGCCGGCGCGGAGCTCTCCAGCGTCCTCGGCCTCGGCCCCACCTATGTCCTGGTCACGACCCTCTACGCCGCGAGCCTCGCGTTGACCTTCGGAGTCGCGCGGAGGCGCCCGGTGCCCGACCCCGCGAGTCCGCCGCGCGCCGTGTCCCCCGGCGTCTCCAGCGCCGTGCGCGGCCCTTCGCGACGGCGCGAGCTGAAGGACGGGCTGCTCCACGTGCTGGCGACGCCGGCATTGGTCGCCATGATGTGGCTCGCGTTCCTGATCAACCTCACGGCCTATCCAATATCGAGCGGCCTCCTGCCGTACGTCGCCAAGCGCGTCTATCTCGTCGACGCCACGGGCCTGGGGTGGCTCGCCGCCAGCTTCGCGCTCGGCAGCCTCGTGGGCTCGATCGTCACGGTCGTGACCGGAGGGCCACGCCACCCCGCGCGCGCCATGCTCGTCTACACGGCGATCTGGTACGCGATCCTGCTCGGCTTCGGCCACGTGTGGAGCCTGGGCCCGGGCATCCTCGCGCTCCTCGTCGCCGGCTTCGTCCAGAGCGTGGCGATGATCGCGATGACCGCCAACCTGCTCAACGCCTCGGACGACCGCTTCCGCGGACGGGTGATGGGCGTGCGGACGCTCGCGATCTACGGCATGCCCCTGGGGCTGATGGCCTCCGGGGCCCTCATCGAGCGCATCGGCTATGGGCCGACCATCAGCACCTTCGCGGCGGTCGGCCTGGTGTTCACCTTGCTCATCGGGATCAAATGGCGCGTGAGCTTGTGGCGGCGGTGAACGGAAGTAGGACCTTGGTCTCACGATCCCTCGGAGGGCGAACGCGCTCCTGATCTACAATCGCGTACGCCATCCGGGGGGAGCGCGCGACATTGACTGGAGGGGCCGAGGCCTTGCGGGCGCATTCGGACTACGATCGGCTGCTGATGGGTTCCCCGCTCCGGCGGCCCGGGGCGTGCGTCGCGATCGGCGGCGCGCTGCTCCTCGTGCTGCTCGTCGCGACGGCCATCCACCTCGGCCTGATCGGCAGCATGCGGCCGGACGTCGCGAGCGTCTTCTTCCGCGCGCTGTTCCTCTCGAGCCTGCTGGCACTCGTCCCGATCGCGGTGCTCTGGTTCCTCGACCGGCGCGAGCGCGAGAGGCCGTGGCTGTTCGCGGTGGCGTTCTTCTGGGGGGCGTGCATCGCGACGGCGCTCGCGCTGCCCTTCAACACCGTCTTCTCTCTGATAGTCGACGCGTGGGTCGCGCAACACCCGGTCATCACGCAGGTGCTCGGGCCCGACGCCGCCACGATGCTGTCGGCGCCCATCTCGGCCCCGATCGTCGAGGAGCTCGTCAAGGCCCTGGGGGTGCTCGCGATTTTCTGGCTGCTGCGTCCGGAGTTCGACAACATGCGCGACGGCTTCGTCTACGGCGCGCTCGTCGGCCTCGGGTTCACGTGGTTCGAGGCGCCGCTGTACGTGGCGCAGGGCTACGCCGAGTTCGGGGTCGCGCCCTGGGGCGCGCAGCTCGGCTGGCGCTACGCGTTGTTCGGATTCGGCGGGCACGCGATGTTCACCGGCATCTTCGGCATCTTCCTCGGGGTTGCGGTTCAGACGCGCCGCCGGTGGCTGCGCATCCTGGCGCCGATCGCCGGCTTCGTACTCGCTCTCGCGGCTCACTTTCTGAACAACGCCTTGCCGCTCATCTTCGCGATCGCTGGTGCGGCCGCGGGCGAGCCGCCGCCGGCGCACGAGGCGCCGCCCGACATGGGGTTCATCCAGGCCTTCTTGAGCGGCAGCCTTGCCGAGCTCACGATCTTCCTCCCGTTCGTCGTGATCATGGCGCTCGCCCTCTGGCGCAGCGGGGTGTGGGAGCGGCGGGTGATCCGCGAGGAGCTGGCGGCTGAGGTCGGGCGCACCGTGAGTCCGGAGGAGTACGCCGAGATCGTCCGCGATCGCGCCTTTCGCACGCGTCGCATCGCCCGGATGCGGCGCCGCGAATCGGCGGCGCTGGTGAACGCGCAGCACGAGCTGGCGTTCCGCAAGCGGCGCGTCCGCGACGAGGGCAAGGACCCCGAGCGCGACCCCCTGGTCGCCGACTGGCGCGAGGAGATCCGGCGGCTCCGAGCCGTCGCGTAGCGGTCGATGCAGCGCCTCCTCGATCCAAAGACCCTGAAGGTCGTCTGGACGATCCTCGTCGTCATCGGCGCGCTGGCGCTCGTCTACCTGCTCAGGACGGTCCTGCTGCTGCTGGCGTTCGCCGTGGTGTTCGCCTACCTGATCTTTCCACTGGTGAAGCTCGTGGAGCGCGGCCTTCCGGGCTCGAGACGACGCCAGCTCGCGATCGGCGTGGTCTACCTGGTGCTGATCGGGGCGTTGAGCACCCTGGCCGCGCTCGTCGGGCCCCCGCTGGGGCGCGAGCTCGCCGCCCTCGGCGATAAGTTCCCGGAGATGTCGGCGCGGATCCAGAGCGGCCGAGTCATCGGCAACATCTTTCCGGGCTGGAAGGGCGCGGAGATCCTGGACGACCTGGTGCGGTTGCATCTCCCTCAGGTCGTCGAGTACGCGCAGCACGGCCTGGCCGGCGCCCTGGGCTGGCTGTCGGGCGCCTGGGTCGTCGTCATGGTCCCGATCTTCGCGTTCTTCTTCCTCCGTGATGCCGAGCACATCACCGGCGTCGTGACCGGCGTGATCGACGACCACGAGCGGCGGCGGCTCTCGGTGACGATCGCCCTCGACCTGCACAGCGTGCTCGGGGAGTACGTCCGCGCCCAGGTTCTCCTCTGCGCCCTGACCTTCGTCGTCTGGACGGTGCTGTTTCTGGTGGCGGGCGTGCCGTACGCGCTGGTGCTGGCGGCGATCGGCGGGGCGCTCGAGTTCCTTCCCGTGCTCGGGCCTCTCGCCGCCGGCGTCACGGTCATCGCGGTCGCGCTGTTCAGCGGGTTCGCGCACCCCGGGCTGCTGGCGCTCTTCGTCCTGGTGTGGCGCCTCCTGCAGGACTACGTGTCGAGCCCTCTCATCATGGGACGCGGGGTCGAGCTCCACCCCGGTCTGGTGATCTTCGGCGTGCTCGCCGGCGGTGAGCTCGCCGGTGTCGCGGGAATGTTCCTCTCGGTGCCGGTGATCGCCGGCCTCCGGGTCGTGTGGCGGCGCCTGCGCGATTTCCGCGCCGAGCCCGAGGCTAGCCGGGACTGAGCCGCCGCGCGTCCTGGATCGCCCGCCACACTCGCTCGGGGGTGGCCGGCATGTCGATGTGCGCCACGCCGAGGGGCGCCAGCGCGTCCAGGATCGCGTGGATCACGGCACCCGGCGCGCCGACCGTGCCGCCCTCGCCCGCGCCCTTGACGCCGAGCGGATTGGTCGGGCTCGGGACGTCGCGGCTGGTGACCAAAATCGCGGGCAGGTCGTCGGCGCGCGGGATGGCGTAATCGAGGAACGAGCCGGACAGGAGCTGTCCGCTCGCCGGGTCGTAGACGCACCGCTCGGTGAGCGCCTGGCCGATGCCCTGCGCCACCGCGCCGTGCATCTGGCCGTGCACGATCATGGGGTTCACCGAGCGGCCCGAGTCGTCGACCACGGTCAGCGCCACGATCTCGACTGCGCCGGTCTCGGGGTCGACCTCGAGCTCGCACACCTCGCATCCGTTGGCGAACGCGAACGCCGGGTTCTCGTGCAGCCGGGCGGCGCCGAGCGTGGCGCCGAGGGCCGGCGGCAGCTTGCCGGCGGCGGCGGCGCGCGCGACGTCGAAGAGCCCGACCGACCGGTCGGTCCCGACGACTCGGAACGCCCCGTCCTCATACTCGATGTCGGCCGCGGCGGCCTCGAGCAGATGCGCGGCCATCGTCTGACCGGTCGCGAGGACGGCGGCGGACGCTTCGACCGCCGCGCTGCCGGCTCTGACCATCGAGCGCGACGCGAACGTGCCCACGCCCTTCGCCACCCGGTCGGTGTCGCCCGCGACGATCCGCACCGTCTCGAACGGCACGCCGAGCCGCTCGGCGACCACCTGGGCGAAGACGGTCTCGTGGCCCTGGCCCTGCGAGATGCTGCCGAGCGGCACCTCGACGATGCCTTCCGGCAGCACGCGCACCTCGGCGAACTCCTGCGGCACTCCGCCGGTGCCTTCGATGTAGGGCCCGAGGCCGAGGCCGCGCAGCTTGCCGCGGCGCGCCGCTTCGGCACGGCGCGACGCGAATCCGGTGACATCGGCGAGCTCGATCGCCTCGTCGAGCCGGGCCACGTAGTCGCCCGAGTCGTAGACCGCGCCGGTCGCCGTGCGATACGGGAACGTCCGCACCATGCTGGCGCGCCGGAGCGCCGCCGGGTCGCGCCTGGTCTCACGCGCGGCCCGCTCGATCAGCCGCTCCAGCGTGTAGACGCACTCCAGACGCCCGACGCCGCGATAGACGTTGATCGGTACGGTGTTGGTGAAGGCGCCCTCGACCCTGAGATGGATCGCCGGAATCGCGTAGAGCCCCGAGATCATCCGCTCCATGTTCGACAGGGTCGATATCGGAATGCTCGGCGCGACGTAGGCGCCGAGGTTCGGCGTCGACCGCACGCGCAGCCCGATGATGCGGCCCGCGGCGTCGAGCGCGAGCTCGCCGGTGAGCAGGTGGTCGCGCGACTGGACGTCGCTGACGAAGCCTTCGGATCGGCTGGAGACCCACTTGAGCGGGCGGCCGACGCGACGCGACGCCCAGGCGAGCGCCACGTACTCGGGGTACACCTGGATCTTGGAGCCGAAGCCGCCACCGACGTCGCCGGTCACGCAGCGTACGCGCTCGGTCGCGACGCCGAGGACGCGCGCGAGGTTGGTCGCCAGCTGGTGCACGCTCTGAAGCCCGGCGTGCAGGGTGTAGCGCCCGGCGCGGGCGTCCCACTCGGCGAGCGCCGCGCGCGGCTCCAGAAAGCAGGTGATGAGCCGGTTGTCGACCAGGGTCAGCCGCGTGACGTGCGCGGCGGCGCCGATGGCGCGCGTGGCGGCCTCGGGGTCGCCGCATTCCCAGTCGTAGGCGCGGTTGTCGGCGACACCGGCATGCAACAGGGGCGCGCCCTCGGCGAGAGCCGCGACGGCGTCGACGACCGCGGGCCGCACGGCGTAGCGCACCGCCACCGCCTCGGCGCCGTCCCGCGCCGCCGCGGGCGTGGCCGCCACGACCACCGCGACCGGCTCGCCGACGTGGCGCACGCGGTCGGTCGCGAGCGGATACCACGGCGGCTCCGCGAATGGCGACCCGTCGCGGCTCCGGATGCCGCCGCCGCGCTCGGCGATGAGGCTCGGGATCGCGCCGACGCCGGCGGCGACGAGGTCGCGCCCGGTGAACACGCCGAGCACGCCGGCGAGGGCCCGCGCCGGTGCGGCGTCGATCGCGCCCACGTCGGCGTGCGCGTGCGGCGAGCGCACGAACGCCGCGTAGGCCTGGCCCGGCGCGTTGCAGTCTTCCGCGTAGCGCCCCTGCCCGGTCAACAGCCGTCGATCCTCTCGCCGCTTGACCGCCGCGCCGATCCCGTCGATCGGCCTTGGCTTCACCATGCCGGGCAGGATACTCTACCCGCGGCGGACTCTGGACCCCGGACCCGAGCTGAGGGACGCGTACCGCCGAGGAGGCCTTCATGGGCTACGACGTCAAGGTCGAGGACATCGAGTACATCCGTCACGGTGACACGCCGATGCTCGCGCGGCTCTACCGGCCGCAGGGCACGGGGCCGTTCCCCATCATGGTCGAGCTCCACGGCGGTGCCTGGTGCCGCTCCGATCGTCTCGCCGACAAGGTGATTCACGAGGCGCTGGCCAAGAACGGGGTGATCGTGGCCGCGCTCGACTGGCGGCAGCCGCCGGTGGCGCCGTATCCCGCCTCGTTCCAGGACATCCATTACGGGATTCGCTGGCTCAAGGCGCGGGCGGCGGAGCTCGGGAGCCGGCCTGACATGGTCGGCTCGATGGGCAATTCGAGCGGCGGGCACCAGGCGATGCTGCTGGGTATGCGGCCGTTCGACTCGCGCTATGGCGCGCTACCGTTGGCCGGAGCGACGGCCGTCGACGCGACCGTGCGCTGCGTGATCATGACCTCGCCCGTCATCGATCCGCTGGGCCGGTACCGCTACGCGAAGGACCTCAAGGCCAAGGGTCAGCCGTACCCGGCGCTCGTCGACGAGGTGCTGCCGTGCCACGACGCGTACTGGAAGACCGAGGACGCGATGGCGGAAGGCGCCCCGGCGGGGGCACTCGAGCGCGGCGAAAAAGTTCAGCTACCGCCCGCGCTCTACCTGCAAGGCACCGACGACCTCGCGCACCCGCGGCCGCATCTCGATCGCTTCGTGGCGGCCTATCGCAAGGCGGGCGGCGTGGTCGATCTCGAGCTGTTCGACGGCGAGGGCCAGGGCTTCATCATGCGCAAGGTCGGCTCGCCGTCGTCCGATCGCGCCCTCGACATGATCGTCGAGTTCGTGCACAAGCAGATCCGCTGAGCCGGGACTCTGGCGAGGCGGCTAGCCCGCATTATTCATGAATGATCGACGCGATCGGCGGGCGGGGGGCGGCGGGGGGGGCCCCGGCCGGCGGGGGGCCCCCACCCGGTCGCCCCCCTCCCCCCTCCTCGC
>Ga0137397_10003458_pt1 | contig 10989 bp, 12 predicted proteins | sample czorhiz116metaG_FD_106658 | JGI IMG/M metagenome (GOLD analysis project Ga0137397, IMG submission 106658) | Vadose zone soil microbial communities from Angelo Coast Range Reserve, California, USA - czorhiz1.16 metaG | ecosystem: Environmental > Terrestrial > Soil > Vadose zone | place: USA...
AGGATCGTGTGCAGGCACATGCCGCCGGCGCCGGGCTGCCAGACGCCCGCCGAGGGGTGCCGGCGCAGTCCGGGCAGCTCGTTCCACGTCTGGCCGCCGTCGGTCGAGCGGAAGAGCGCCGCGTCCTCGACGCCCGCGTAGACCGTGTCGGGATCCGTCGGCGACGGCTCCAGATGCCACACGCGCGCGAACCCCCACGGATGCGGCGTGCCGTCGTACCAGAGGTGCGTGCCGGTGGCGCCCTCGTACGCGAACTTGTTGCCCATCGTCTCCCACGTCCGGCCGCCGTCGCTCGAGCGCTGGATGACCTGGCCGAACCAGCCGCTCGACTGCGAGGCGTAGAGACGGTTGGGATCGGCCGGCGAGCCCTTGAGGTGATACATCTCCCAGCCGCCGAAGTGCGGACCGCTCACGTCCCACGACTTGCGCGTGCCGTCGGAGGTGAGCACGAAGGCGCCCTTGCGCGTGCCGACCAGCAGCCGGATCCTGCTCATCCTCAGTTCCTCCTGAAGTCCGGGTTGGGGCAGCGCTTCACCCACGCGATCGCCTCGTCGCGCGAGGCCACCTGGGTCAACAGCTTCTCGCTCGGCATGACGCCGGCTTCGCTGTCCTTGCTCGCCTTGACGATGATCATGAACCGCGTGGTGTCTCCCTCCTTCTACTACTGAGTCGAACGGGGAGCCAGCCGATCGACAGCCTCAATCGTCGATCGGCTGGTAGGCCGCGGTCCAGACGACGGGCCGGCGAGAGCCCGCCGTGCTCATTGCGTGGCCCTCCGCCCGGCCGCCGGCGCCGCCGGCGACGACGCGCGATGCGGCGCGAGCCGCCAGCGGCCGTACGCGACGAACGCCGCCAGCAGACCGATCACGAGCGGGATGAGCGCCCCCGAGGCGGGGCCGATCATGAACCCGATCACCGTGGCCCCGATCATGATGATCACCAGCCCGGCCGCGGCCAGCGAAGTCAGCCCGGTCTTGACGCGCAGCAAGCCGGGCAGCACGAGCCCGAGCCCGCCCAGCACCTCGACCACGCCGATGAAGTGCAGAAACCACCCGGGCATACCGGGCATCTGCTTGGTCATCTCCTCGACCGGCATCACGAACTTCATCGCGCCCGCGAACAGGAAGAGCGCGGCGAGCAGCGCCTGCACGATCCAGAGCGCGACATTCATGTGGGCATCCCGTCCCGCACCGGCCGCACCTCGATGGTGCCGGCGCTGGCCAGCGGGCCCTTGGCCGCGAAGGCGATGGCCTCGTCCAGGTTGGCCACGTCGATGATCATGTAGCCGCCCAGGTGCTCCCGCGTCTCCGCGAACGGCCCGTCGGTGAGCAGGCGCTTGCCCTCGCGCACGCGCACGCTGGTCGCCGTGGCCGGCGGATGCAGTGGGCTACCGGCCAGGTACTGCCCGCGCGCCTGGAGCTCCTCGGTCACCTTCACCTGACCCAGGTAGATCTGCTGCCGCTCGGCCAGGGGCCGCTTCTCCCAGTGCTCGTCGAGATAGACCAGCAACATGTATTTCACGATGTCCCTCCATTGAGAAGTCGAACGGCGGGCGGCCGGATCGACACGCAGCGTAAATTATCTCTCGTGATGCACGGGGGGGACGCCGCCGCGGCCGTCGACGCGGTCTATCGCTCGGACTGGGGCCGCATCGTCGCCACGCTCATCCGGCTGGTGGGCGATTTCGATCTTGCCGAGGAGGCGGCCCAGGACGCCTTCGCCGCGGCGGTGGAGCAGTGGCCGGCCGCCGGCGTACCCGACATTCCGCGCGCCTGGATCATCCAGACGGCCCGGCACAAGGCCATCGACCGCATCCGGCGCCGGGCGCGGTTCGCCGAGAAGCTCGATCGCTACGCGATGGCCGGCCCCGGCGCCAGCGTGGCCGCGCACGACTTCGATCCCGACCAGATTCCCGACGACCGGCTGCGGCTGATCTTCACGTGCTGCCACCCGGCGCTGGCGCCCGACAGCCAGGTGGCGCTCACGCTGCGCACGCTCGGCGGCCTCGAGACCGACGAGATCGCGCGCGTCTTCCTCGTTCCGCCCGCCACGATGGCCCAGCGGCTGGTGCGCGCGAAGGCGAAGATCCGCGAGGCGCACATTCCCTACGCCATGCCCGACGTGCGCGAGATGCCGGCCCGGCTGGAGGCGGTGCTGACCGTCATCTACCTGATCTTCACCGAGGGCTATGCGGCCACGCGCGGACGTGACCTGGTGCGCACGGATCTCTGCGCCGAGGCCATCCGCCTGGTCCGCCTGGTGCGCGCGCTGCTGACGCCGCCGCCGGCCGACGCCACCGCGCTGCTGGCGCTGATGCTGCTGCACGACTCGCGGCGCGACGCGCGCCTGGACGCGGCCGGCGACGTCGTGCTGCTCGAGGACCAGGACCGCGCGCGCTGGAATCACGCGCAGATCGCCGAGGCGCTGCCGCTCGTCGAGGACGCCCTGCGTGACGGGCCCCGTCCGTTCGCGGTGCAGGCGGCGATCGCCGCGCTCCACTGCCAGGCCGAGCGGGCGAAGGACACGGACTGGCCGCAGATCGTCCGCCTCTACGGAGTGCTGGAGCGCGTGCAACCCTCGCCAATCGTCGCGCTGAACCGGGCGATCGCGGTCGCGATGGTGGACGGCCCACGGCCGGCGCTGGCGCTCCTCGACGCGCTCGACGACGACCTCGAGCGCTATCACCTGCTGCACGCCGCGCGGGCCGACCTGCTCCGCCGGCTGGGCGCGCCCGCGGAGGCCGCGAAGAGCTACACGCGGGCGCTGGAGCTGGTGACCAACGACGCCGAGCGGCGATTCCTCGAGCGCCGGCTGCACGAGGTGCAGCCGCCGCGCTGAGGAACTAGCCGGCCACCTCGGTCCGCGACTTGAGCGTGGCCAGCCCCTGCTCGAACTGCCCCCCGATCATGCGGTCCATGCTCATAACGAGCCCGATCGCCTTGGCGACGAAGTTCTTGTGGCCGGTCATGCTCCACGTGACGGCCGTGCGGCCGCCCTCCGGGGTGAACGTGAACTCGGCGAAGGACGTCGAGGCGAACGGCCGCGCGAAGTCGAGCCGGATCCGGATGAGCTCGTCCGGGCGGCTCTCGGTGATGGTCATGCGCCCCTCGCCGATCTGGGCGTTGCCGGACCACGCCAGCGTCGCGCCCACGCCGGCCGGCGCGCCCTCGAAGGTATTCTTCGCCGCCGGGTCCATCCGCGCGAAGGGGTTCCACGCCTGGAACTTGTGGAGGTCGTTGACCTGGGCGAACACGGCCGCCGGCGGGGCGGCGATCGTGGCGCCGCGGGCCACCCGGTAGTCGGCGGGCTGCAGCGCTACCACGACGAGGACGAGGATCACGAGCACGGCCAGAGCGATGAGGACCTTCTCGAGCATGGATCACGTCTCCTTTTCCGTAGGTCGAACGGCAGACAGTCGGATCGACAGCCGGGCGAGAGGAGACGGGATGGCGAGTGTGCCGCTATGATGCGCGGATGCTGACCCGAGAGCGGTTCGCCCAGGGGCTGACGCTGGAGCAGTACGTGGCCCGGATGACCGTCAACAAGGAGCGGTTGGCTCGTGCGCTCGCCCTTGCGGCCGCCGAGCCGCTCGACGCCGGCATGCTCGACAAGCTGGGCCGCCCGCGCAAGGTCATGGTCATCACCGAGGACTGGTGCGGCACGTCGCTGGCGTACGTGCCGTTCGTGGCCAGTCTCCTCGCGGCCGATCCCACCATCGAGCTGCGGGTCTTCGTCCGCGACGAGAATCCCGACGTCATGGACCAGTACCTCAAGCGCGGGCTCTACCGCTCGATTCCCGTCATCGCGTTCTTCGACGGCGAGATGAACGAGCTGGCGCGCTTCATCGAGCAGCGCCCGGGCTAGCGCGCCGGCGGAGTGAACTCCAGCCCCGAGTACGAGCTCGACGTCGTCCGCTCCGAGATGTGTACGGCGAGCATCCAGCGACCGGCCGTCTTCGGGTCCTCGCCGCGCTGCTCCTCGTCCACCCGCTTGGGCTCCAGATGGAGCAGCGCCTCGCCCTTGAGCCAGTAGAACCCTTCGCCGCCGGTCTTGGCGCCGCCGTGGAGGGCCTGCGCCTCGGGCGTGCGGTACACGAACCTGCCCATCGCCCAGCCGTCGGCGGTCAGCCGCTCGCGCGTACCGCGCATCTCCTCGTTGTGCTCGGCGCGCGTGTGCGCGCGGGGCGAGACGCCCACGTTCATGGACTCGACGTGGACGCTGCCGCGCGGGCGCGTGACCACGAAGTAGTACCGGCAGCCCTCGAAGCGCGTGCCGGTGTCGCCGATCTGCAGGTCGAACACGACCTCGGCGATCAGGCGCGCGGAGCCCGTGAGCGACTCGCGGCTGGTCTCGGCGACGGGCAGCGTCGAGCGCTGACGGATCTCGTCGATCGTCATCCCGACGTTGGCGACCAGCACACCGCGCGACTTGCCGGTGAGCGCACCCTCCATCCAGGCGGTCGCCGCCGGGCCGAAGAATCCGTCCTTGATGGCGAACGGGATCGCGATGGCGAGGCCGACGGCGCACATGGCCCAGAAGCCCACGACGACGAAGGTCTCATGGTCGGCGAGCAGCCGCACGAGCGGATGCGCGGCATTGCCGATCCGGCGCTGCCCGGCCAGGAAGAGCTTGAGCATGAGCGGCATGGCGCTGAACCCCATGGCCAGGAACACCGCGAAGACGAAGATCTTGACCGGCGTCTCGAGCGCCACGCCGGCGCGGAACGCCGCCGTCCGCTGCAAGACGGCGGCGGTGATCCCGAGCAGGAGCAGCGCGCCGAGGGCGGCGACGAAGACGACCGCATAGACCTTGGTGCTCAGGCGCCGGCCTGGCGGTCCGCCAGCTGCTCCTGCCGGCGGCCGAGCCACAGCGCGTTGACCAGCCAGAGCGCGGCCAGCGGGATCGCCGCCACCGAGACCTGCGCGGCCCCCAGACCCGCCCCGCGCAGGAGCGCGAGGGACCACGCGCCGACCTGGTCGCCGCCGCGGTAGATGACGGTGTCGATGACGCTCTTGGCCTTGTAGCGGTCCTCGCGCGCGGTGACCGTGTACAGCAGCTCGCGCGCCGGCCGCGCCACCGCGTAGTCAGCGGCGCGGCGGATCACCTGGAAGGCCGCCACCGCCACGAGCGTCGGCACGAGCGCGATGGCGCCGAAGCCCACGATGGTCAGCGCGGGAAGCACAGCGAGCGTGAGCGCCACGCCCAGCATCATCACGATGCGCGCGGTGAGGAAGAGCTGGACGACCAGCGCCAGGCAGTTCACGAGGAGGTCCACGGTCGCGAAGAACTGCGTCTGCGCGGCGCGGTCCTTGAACGCGCCGCCGACGGCCGCCGCCTGCTGGAAGTAGAGGAACGTCGACGTGATCGAGAACAGCAGCAGGAAGATCCCCAGGTTGAGGAGATAGGGCGAGCGCACGACGTGGGTGATCCCCGACAGCACGCCGCCGCCGATCGGCGCCTGCGCCTCCTGCGCCGCGCGCGGCGGCTCCGCGGCCGCGGCCAGGCGCGACAGCCGGCCCGCGGCGAACACTGCGATCTCGAGCAGCGCCGCGGCGATGACCAGCAGCCCGAGCGGCGGCACGTGCCGCGCCAGCGCCGCGGTGATGAACGAGCCCGACATCGCGCCGAGCGTGGCGCCGACGGCGATGAGTCCGAACAGGCGCTTGCCCTGCTCGGGGCCGAACACGTCCACGTTGAGCTGCCAGAACATCGACACCACGAAGAGGTTGAAGACCGAGGCCCAGATGAAGAAGGCCCGCCCGACCCACACCGCCTGCGCCGGGTCGGCCGCGTGGAAGAGCGCGCCGAAGAGCAGGATGTTGGCGGCGAAGAAATGGTAGGTGATCGCGACGAAGCGCTGTCGCGGCAGCAGCTTCACGAGGTACGCGAACGGGATGTTCAGCAGCAGCATGACGACGAGCGTGCCGGTGAACAGCCACTGGAGATTCTGGACGCCGCCTGCCACGCCGGCCTGGTCGCGGATCGGCCGCATGACGTAGTACGACGACAGCACGCAGTAGATGTCGAGCCAGCACCAGGCCACCACCGCGACCTCGTGGGGCCTGACGTCAAAGAGCCGGATCACCCGGCTCAGCGCAGCGTGCCGGCGATCTGCTTGATCTCGGCCGGCGTGTGCACGCCGGCGAGCGGCGTCCCCGGAACCAGGTGCTTGCCCATGGGCAAGCCGCCGACCAGCACGGGCTCGAAGCCGATCTCCCGGATGAGCGCCTCCGCCGTCGCGATCGCCTTGGCATCCTCGCCGGCGATCGGCACGCCGACCGGATTCCCGGCGCGATGCGCGAGCCCGGCTAGCTGCGTGGAGCCGATGGCGTTGAACGCGCGGACGACGTGCGCGCCGGGCACGAGCTTGGCCGTCATCACGCCAGCCCCGCCCTCGGCGTTGACCTTCTTGACGTACTCCTCGCCGTCGCGCCGGGGAATCGGGTTGCTGACGTCCAGGACCAGGACCTTCTGGGCGAGCGCAGCGGCATGCGCCTTGCCGATCTCCTCGATGGCGGGATACGGCACGACGAGCGCCACGACGTCGCCGAAGGCGACCGCCTGCTCGACGGTGCCGGCCTGCGCCAGCGGCCCGAGGCCGGCGACGAGATCCTTCAGCGTCTCGGGACGCCGGGAGGAGAACATCACCGGGTGGCCGGCCTTGACGAAGAGCGCGCCGAGCGCGCTGCCCTCGCGCCCGGCGCCGATCATGGCGATCTTGAGCGGCGCCTGTGCCGCCGCCGCGCGCGGCCCGAGCGCGGCGAGCGCGAGACCGCTGGCGGCGAAGCGAAGAAAGTCTCGGCGGTCAGTCATCGCGTCATCCTCCCCGGGATGGACCTGTGCTACGGACCGGCACAGGGTACACCCGGGGCGCGACGCTCAGGCGCTCTTCAGCGCCGCGAGGTCGAGCTTCTTCATCGTCATGACCGCGGCCATCACGCGCTTGGCGCGCTCGGGATCGCCCGTCAGCAGGTCGTTCAGCGCGCGGGGCCACACCTGCCAGGACAGACCGTACTTGTCCTTGAGCCAGCCGCACTCCACTTCGTGGCCGTCCGCCGAGAGCCGGCTCCAGAAGTGGTCGATCTCCGCCTGGCTGTCACAGTTCACGACGAGGGAAATCGCCTCGGTGAAGTGGAAGGCAGGCCCGCCGTTGAGCGCGACGAACTCCTGGCCGTCGAGCAGGAAGTCCACGGTCATGACGGTGCCGGGCGGCCGGCCGGCGGCCTTGGCCGTCGCATCGTCGTACCGGCTCGTGGCCCGGATCTTCGAGTTCGGGAAGACCGACGTGTAGAACTTGGCCGCCTCCTCCGCCTGGCTGTCGAACCACAGGAACGGCGTGACTCGCTGGGTAACGCTGGGCATCGGGACCTCCCTTGAAAAATGGGTCTTCACCCATAGGTCGAACGAGCGCCCGGGAAATCGACAGACGTGCAACCCGGCGGCCGGAGACCCTATGGTAGGCTTCCGCCCACAAGCCGCCGGTCCTGGGAGGAAGGCACATGAGCTCAAACGGCCACCGTTCGCCCGCCCAGATCCGCTCGAGTCTCGACCATCCCGTGATCGACGGCGACGGCCACTGGGTCGAGTTCGACCCGGTCTTCGCCGAGCGGATGCGCAAGGTCGGCGGCGACCTCGCGGCCGAGGGATTCCTCGCCGCCATGAAGACCACGCGCGATGCGCTGAGCATGTCGGTGGCCGAGCGCAAGCGCCGGCGCATCGCGCAACCCGCGTTCTGGAGCCGCCAGGCCGAGAACACGCTGGATCGCGCGACCGCCATGATGCCGCGGCTGCTCTACGAGCGGATGCCGGAGTTCGGCACCGACTTCGCGGTCATCTACCCGACGGCGGGGCTGCGCATGCCACGCATCAGCGACGACGCCACGCGCCGCGCGGTGATCCGCGCCCACAACGTCGTGACCGCGGAGGCCTTCGGCAAGTTCAGCGACCGCATGACGCCGGCCGCGATCATCCCGATGCACACGCCGGAGGAGGCCATCGCAGAGCTCGAGTACGTCACCCGCGAGCTCGGCGCCAAGGTGGGCATGTTCGGCAGCGGCATGTCGCGACGGATGCCGGCGCCCAGCTCCGATCCCGACGTGGCGCGCCTGGCCGTCTGGTACGACGTGCTCGCGCTCGACAGCGACCACGACTACGACCCGGTGTGGGCCAAGTGCGTCGAGCTCGGCATCGCCCCGACGTTCCACAGCGCGGGCAGCAACCAGGGCCTGCGCCTGTCGCCCTCCAACTTCGTCTACAACCACATCGGCCACTTCGCCGCCGCCGGCCACGCGGTGTGCAAGGCGGTCTTCCTCGGCGGCGTGACCCGGCGCTTCCCCGCCCTGCGCTTCGCGTTCCTCGAGGGCGGCGTGGGCTGGGCCTGCCAGCTGTTCGGCGACCTGCTCGAGCACTGGGAGCGCCGCAACGCCCGCGCCCTGGAACACATGGATCCGCGCAAGCTCGACCGCGGCCTGCTGATGAGCCTGGCCGAGAAGTACGGCGACGCCGACACCGTCGCGGCGCTCCAGGCGCGCGACGGCTGGCCCGACCAGGATCACGACCTCACCGGCGGCGTGGCCGACCTCGACGACTTCTCGGCCTGCCGGATCACGCGCAAGGAGGACTGGGTCGATCTCTACGCAAAGCCGTTCTACTTCGGCTGCGAGGCCGACGATCGGATGAACGCCGCCGCCTTCAACCCGCACAACCCGTTCGGCGCCACGCTGAACGCGCTCTACAGCTCGGACATCGGCCACTTCGACGTGATCGACATGCGCGACCCGCTGGTCGAGGCCCATGAGCTGGTCGACGACGGCGTGATCAGCCGGGACAACTTCCGCGCCTTCACGTTCGCGAACGCCGTGCACCTGTGGGGCACGCAGAACCCGCGCTTCTTCGAGGGCACCGCGGTGGCCAGGGCCGCGGCCGCCGAGCTCGCACGCGCGACGCCGCGCTGAGGCCCGTTGCCATCGCATGACCTGCTGACGGCGATTGCCGTCAGCATCATCTCCGCCGCGGCGCTGGCGCTGCTCGCCCGCCGCGTCGGCCAGCCGCTGCTCCTCGGGTACGTCGTGGGCGGCGCCCTGCTCGGGCCGCACGTCGGCCTGCGCATCATCACGGACGAGGCGAGCATCGAGCTGATCTCGGAGATCGGCCTGCTCCTGCTGCTGTTCATCATCGGGCTCGAGATGAACATCCCCCACCTCCTGAAGGCCGGCCGCGCCATCGCGGTGACCGGCTTCCTGCAGTTCCCGCTCTGCGCGGGGCTCGGCTGGCTGGCCGTCCAGGGCATCGCGACGGGCGGGACGTTCGATCACCTCTACCTGGCGGTGGCCTTCGCGCTCTCGTCGACGCTGATCGTCGTCAAGCTCCTGTTCGACAAGTTCGAGATCGCCACCTTCACGGGGCGCATCACGCTGGGCATCCTCGTCTTCCAGGACCTCTGGGCCATTCTCTTCCTCGCGGTGCAGCCGAACCTGAGCAATCTCCAGGTGGGTCCGCTGGCCCGATCGATCGTGGCGGGCGTCGGGCTGCTCGTCGCCGCCGTGCTGATCGCCCGCTACATCCTGCCGGCGCTCTACCGCAGCATCGCGTCCTCGACCGAGCTCGTCCTCCTGGTCTCCATGGCGTGGTGCTTCCTGCTGTCGGGTGCCGCGGCCAAGGCGGGGCTCTCCGGCGAGATGGGCTCGCTGATCGCGGGCCTGGTCATCGCCGGCTTTCCCTACGGGGCGGAGGTGACCGCGCGGCTCGGCGGCGTCCGCGATTTCTTCCTGACGCTCTTCTTCGTGGCGCTCGGCCTGAAGATTCCGCTGCCGACGCCACGGCTGCTCCTGCTCGCCGGCACGGCCGCGCTCTTCGTGATGGCCAGCCGGCTGGTCGTCGTGGTCCCGATGCTCGCGCTGCTCCGCGTCGATCTGCGCAGCGCCGGCGTGGTCGCGATCAACCTGGCCCAGGTCAGCGAGTTCTCGCTCGTCATCGTCGCGCTCGGCGCGACCTACGGTCACGTGGGGCCCGACACGTCCGCGCTCGTGCTCTTCACCCTGCTCATCACCGCGCTGATCTCGACCTACGGCATCCTCTTCAACCACGAGATCGCCAGCGCTCTCACCCGCTCGCTGCGCGGGTTCGGCGTCCCGTCCTGGGTCGCCCGCGCGCCGGCCCGCGCGCCGGAGGCCGGCGTCGCAGCCGCCCGGCGCGACCCGGACGTGTTCCTGGTCGGCGTGTCCCGCGAAGGCCTCGCGTTCGTGCAGCACCTCGAGCGCGAGTCACCCGCGATGAAGGCCCGCCTGGTCGCCGTCGACTTCAACCCGGAGACGCTGGAGCGCCTGCAGCTCGACGGGGTGCACTGCCACTACGGCGACATCTCCAACGCGGACACGCTGCGCCACGCCGGGGTCGCCAACGCGCAGATCGTGGTTTCCAGCGTGTCGGACTGGTTCCTGAAAGGCACCGACAACCATCGGCTCCTGCGCCTGGTCCGCTCGCTCGCGCCACAGGCCCGCGTCATCGTGACGGCCGACACGCTCGAGCAGGCCCGGGCGCTCTATGCCGAGGGCGCGGCCTACGTGATCATCCCGCCGGCGCTCGCGGCGCAGCACCTCTACGAGCTGCTGCGCGATCCTTCCAAGAACGCGCTGGACCGGGCGCGCGCCCGTCAGGCCCGCGAGCTGTTCGCGCGCGCCTGAGGGCTCGGGGACAGCTAAATAAGCTCCATGCCGGACTGCACCAGATAGTCGAAGGTCGCGTCGTAATACGCCGGACGCCTCGTCGGATCCTCGTCATCGCCGCGCGGAACGACCACGACCATGCCCTGTCGAGCCCGTGTCAACAGCACGCGATACGCATTCTTCAGATAACGCTGCCGCTCACGCGAGAGGATGCGCTGCCAGCTGTTGCCGCGGAATGACCAGTGCTCCCAGTCGCGTGCCGCGAATCGGAAGTCGGCATCCCATACGACACAGGCCCAGTCGAGTTCCAGGCCCTGTACGTGGA
>Ga0137397_10003461_pt1 | contig 10982 bp, 8 predicted proteins | sample czorhiz116metaG_FD_106658 | JGI IMG/M metagenome (GOLD analysis project Ga0137397, IMG submission 106658) | Vadose zone soil microbial communities from Angelo Coast Range Reserve, California, USA - czorhiz1.16 metaG | ecosystem: Environmental > Terrestrial > Soil > Vadose zone | place: USA...
CCGGAGGGGCCGCAAGCGGAGGCAGGACCCGCGTATTGAACGGGCCTCCATCCCGGCTCGGGATCTGCAAGCTCAGCGTCTGGCCGACCGGTTTGGGTTGCTGATCGAGGACGGTGGGCAAGACGATAACGATGAGGACCACCAGCGCGATCGCACCGACCAGCCGCCGGCGCGCGCGGCGCTTCAGCAGGTTAGCGTCGTCGGACAATCGAAACCACCCCAAGTAAGCTGCGAATCGCGTCGAACGACGGGCCGCATCGAAGTGCTCCCACTCAGCTCAGTGGACATCTGCCGGACCAGGCGACTCTTTCGAAGCTCGTTCGCGCGGCTCAGAACCTCGCGACGCCTCTCGAGCCTTGATTCGGGCAGCCTCGAGCCCGTACATGACTTCGGCTACCGTATGGAACGATCCAAAGACCACGATTCTATCATTTTCGCCTGCACGCTTCCGCGCCGCGGCGTAGGCATCGAGGGGTTTCCCGAAGCGAGCGACCTCGCCCGCGGCGCCAGCGCCCTTCAGCGCGCGAGCCAGCCGCTCGGCGCTCGCGCCTCGAGGCACCGACAGGTCGGTGGCAAACCAGGCCGTGAACCGGTCCTTCAGCGCCTTGCACACGCCGTCGATGTCCTTGTCCTTCAACATGCCGAATACCGCGTAGGTCTCCTCATAGAATCCCATGCTGGAGAGATTGTCCGCGAGCACGCCCGCCGCCTGCGGGTTGTGCGCCACATCCAGGATTACCGTCGGCCGGCCCGGAAGCACCTGGAACCGGGCCGGAAGCTCGGCGCTGGCGAGGCCGTGACGTACATCCTGCATGCTGACCGGGAGTCGCATGCGAAGCTCGTCGAGAGCAGCGAGCGCGGCGGCCGCGTTGACGAACTGCCGCGCTCCTCTCAAGGCCGGGGGCGCGAGTCCGCCGCGACGCCCCTTCGGCCCCCAATAGAGCCACTGCTGGCCCTGCTGCTTGAAGCCAAAATCGCGCCCGATCAGCCGCAGGTCTGCGCCGAGCGCTTCGGCGCGTTCGACAACGCTGCGCGGGGGATCGGCGTCCGAGACGATCGCGGGTTTGCCTGCTCGGAATATTCCGGCTTTTTCCGCACCGATGCGCTCGCGCGTATCGCCGAGGTACTCCATGTGGTCGAGATCGATGGAAGTCAGGATCGCGCAGTCGGTATCGAAAGCGTTGACGGCGTCGAGCCGTCCGCCCAGCCCTACTTCGAGTATCAGGGCATCGAGCGGCTGCGACGTGAAGATCTCCCAAGTCGCCAGAGTGCCGAACTCGAAATACGTCAGCGACGCCTCTCCCCGGGCGCGCTCGACGGATTCGAACGCCGCACACAAGCGCTCGTCGCTGACGGGTACCCCGTCCAGGCGAACGCGCTCGTTGTAGCGAAGCAGGTGCGGCGAGGTATACAGGCCGACCTTGTATCCGGCGGCGAGCAGGATGGCCTCGAGCATCGCGCAGGTCGAGCCCTTGCCGTTGGTACCGGCAACCGTGAGAAGGGTCGCCGCGGTCGATTTTCCCATGGCATCGCGCACCCTCGCGACGCGCTCGAGGCCGAGCTGAATCGATTTCGGATGGATCTGCTCGATGTACTCGAGCCACTCGGCGAGGCTCTTGCCGGGCATCAGGCGAGAGACCGGGTCAGACGGGCGAAAGAGCCTGCCGCTGCAGAAGGGTGAGAAGATTGGCGAGCTTGTCGCGCATCTGTCGGCGGTCGACGATCATGTCGACCGCGCCCTTCTCGAGCAGGAACTCGGCGCGCTGGAAACCTTCGGGAAGCTTCTCCCGCACGGTCTGCTCGATGACCCGCGGTCCGGCGAAGCCGATGAGGGCGCGCGGCTCTGCGATGACCACGTCTCCGATCATTGCGAAGCTCGCCGACACGCCGCCCATGGTCGGGTCGGTGAGAACGGAGATGAACGGAAGCTTGTGCGCCGCAAGCTGCGTCAGCGCCGCGGTGGTCTTGGCCATCTGCATGAGCGAAAAGAGCCCTTCCTGCATGCGTGCCCCTCCGGTCGCGGTCACGCACACCAGCGGCAGATTTTGGTCGAGGCAGGCGTGCACGCCGCGCACGAAGCGCTCTCCCACCGTCGAGCCCATCGATCCGCCCATGAACTCGAACTCGAAGGCGGCGGCCACCACGGCGACGTTCTTGATCGCACCCTGCATCACGATCAGCGCATCGCTCTCCCCGGTGGTTTTTTCCGCCTCTTCGAGCCGGTCCGGATAGCGCTTGTCGTCCTTGAATTTGAGACTGTCCACGGATGTGACTTCAACGCCGATTTCGAAGCGGCCCTCGGGATCCAGAAGCAAGTCGAGCCTCTCGCGCGCCGAAATGCGGTTGTGATAAGCGCACTTCGGACATACGTTGGCGTTCTTCTCCAGATCGGTCGCGTACAGCACCGCCGCGCAGGAAGGGCACTTGCTCCACAGACCTTCCGGAACGTTTTTCTTCGTTCCGGTGCCGGTGCGGTTGATCTTCGGCGGCAGCAGTTTTTGCAGCCAGCTCATGCGTCCATCGCTCCCCGGATTTCTCTTAGAAAGGCGGCGCCCTTTTCCACACAGGTCTCCGGCGTGGCCTGCTCCATTTCCTGGATGATCCGGCTGCCGATCACGACCGCGTCGGCGACCTGCGCCACCGCGCGAGCCGTTTCACCGTCCCGTATGCCGAAGCCTACTCCGATCGGCAGGCGGGTCTTGCCGCGGATCACGGGCAGCTTGGCCGAGACGTCTTCCAGATCGAGGTGCTTCGCCCCGGTCACGCCGCGCAAGGATACATAGTAGACGTAGCCGCTGGCGAGCCGTGCCACCTGCTCGATGCGCGCCTCGGTCGAAGTCGGCGCGAGCAGGAAAATCATGTCCATGCCATGCGCGCGCAGCATGCCCGCGAGATCCTTGCTTTCCTCGGGCGGATAGTCCACGACCAGAACGCCGTCCACGCCTGCCCGTTGCGCACCGTCGACGAAGGCCTCGAGCCCCATGGCTTCGATCGGATTCGCATAGCTCATCAGCACTACCGGCGTCGCGGCATTGGTCTTGCGGAACTCCGCGACAAAGGCCACGACCCTGTCCAGGCCGACATGGTGCTTCAGCGCCCGCTCGCCCGAGCGCTGAATCACCGGGCCGTCGGCCATGGGGTCGGAGAACGGCACGCCCAGCTCGATCACGTCCGCGCCGGCCTTGGCGAGCGCGTGCATGAGCGGCACGGTGACGCCTGGATTCGGATCGCCGGCGGTAATGTATGGAATCAGCGCTTTCCTGCGCTCGCGAGCGAGGCGCTCGAAGGTGGCCTGGATCCTGGACATGATCTAGCGCACCACGGCCAGCTTGGCTCTGCCACCGGCGCGTGCCGATTCCCCGTCGAGATCCTTGATGCGCGTTCTCGCCGTGGCGAAATACTCCGGATTGATCTCGAAGCCCGTAAAGCGGCGGCCGCGCTTCAGTGCCGCCACGGCCGTGGTGCCGCTGCCCATGAAAGGGTCCAGCACCCTTCCCTCCGGCGGCGAGCTGGCGAGCACCATGCGCTCGATGATCTCGAGCGGTTTTTGCGTCGGGTGATCGGCGCGCTCCGGATCCTGGCGGTGCAGCCGCGTCACGCTCCACAGGTCCTTAGGGTTATAACCGACCTCGAGCCATTTCTTGCCGACGAAGATCGAGCGTGTCCGCGCCTTCTTGGTCTCGGGATCGTAGGGAATGCGCACGCTGTCTACGTTGAAATAGTAGTCACGCGATTTCGCGAACAAGCCGATGGTATCGTGCACCGAGGAAAATTTTCGCGTGCTGCCGCCCATGCTGGGTACCTTCCGATCCCAGATGATCTCGTTCACCATGAGCAGCCGCGTCTTCAGGTAGCTGAACACCTCGGGGCTGTGCTGCCAGGTGAGAAAAACATAGATGCTGCCGCTCTGCTTGAGCTTGGGAAGAATCGCGTCGATCCAGCGCCGGCTGAATTCGAGATACGCCTCCCCGTTCAAGCGGTCGGAATCGTTGCCGTAGTCCTTGCCCAGCCCGTAGGGCGGATCGGCGATGACGAGGTCCACGCTCGCGTCGCGCAGGCGAACGACGCCCTCGAAGAAATCCAGGTTGAGCAGGTTCGCGCGACCTGTACTAAGAAGCGCGCTCAAAATTTGATTCCCGATTTTTCGGCGACGGTATGCATGTCCTTGTCGCCGCGCCCCGAGAGATTGACGAGCAGTACCTTGTCTTTCGGCAAGCTTGTCGCGAGCTTCACGGCGTAGGCCACGGCATGCGCGGACTCGAGAGCGGGAATGATGCCCTCGTAGTGGCACAGATCGTGAAACGCGGCGAGCGCTTCTTTATCGTCGATCGTCACGTACTCGGCGCGACCGGTGTCTTTCAGCCAAGCGTGCTCGGGGCCGACCCCCGGATAGTCGAGACCCGCGGAAATCGAGTGCGTGTCCAGGATCTGGCCGTGCTCGTCCTGCAGCAGATAGGTGCGATTGCCGTGCAGGACGCCGGGCCTGCCCGCCGAGAGCGAGGCCGCGTGCTTGCCGCTCGCGATGCCGAAGCCGCCCGCCTCGACCCCGATCAGCCTGACATCCCGGTGCGGAATGTACGGGTAGAAAATCCCCATCGCGTTCGAGCCCCCGCCGACGCACGCGATCACCGCGTCCGGCTGGCGTCCGCACAGCTCGGGCATCTGGGTCAGGCATTCGCGGCCGATCACCGACTGGAAATCGCGCACCATCATCGGATAGGGATGCGGGCCGGCGACCGTGCCGATGATGTAGAAGGTGTTGCTCACGTTGGTGACCCAATCGCGCATCGCCTCGTTCAGCGCATCCTTCAGGGTTTTCGAGCCCGAGTCGACCGGCACCACCGTCGCGCCGAGCAGCTTCATGCGATAGACGTTCTGCGCCTGGCGCTTCACGTCTTCCGTGCCCATATACACCACGCACTCCAGCCCGTAACGCGCCGCCACCGTCGCTGCGGCCACGCCGTGCATTCCCGCGCCGGTCTCGGCGATCACGCGCGGCTTGCGCATGCTGCGCGCGACCAGCGCCTGACCGATGGTATTGTTGATCTTGTGCGCGCCGGTGTGGTTGAGATCCTCGCGCTTGATGTAGATCTGCGCGCCGCCGAGCATCTGCGACCAGCGTTTGGCGTGATACACGGGGCTCGGCCGGCCGACGTAGTGCTTGAGCTCGTACTCGAATTCGGCGACGAACTCCGGATCCTTCCGGCAAGCCGCATAGGCGCGTTTGAGCTCGTCGAGGGCGTGCACCAGCGTCTCGGCGACGAAGATCCCGCCGTAGGGGCCGAAGTGCCCGCGCTCGTCCGGAAGATCAGGTATCTTCACGCCTCACCGCTCCGATGAATGCCGCGATTTTCGCGGCGTCCTTGATGCCCTTGGAAACCTCGACACCGGTCGAGACGTCGACGGCATAGGGTCTGACGAGCCTCACGGCGTCCGCGACATTGTCACTCGTCAGACCTCCCGAAAGGACGATGGGCTTCGCCGCGTTCCGCGGCGCCAGGCCCCAATCGAACGCCCCTCCGGTCCCACCCCACAGATCCTCGTGAAACGCATCGAGCATCCACGCCTGCGCCGCCGTGTGAGGCGACAGGTATTTTAGCAAATCCAGCCCGGGTCGAATCCTTGCCGCTTTGATGTATGGGCGCGAAAAGCTCGAGCAAAAATCCGCCGGCTCGTCGCCGTGGAACTGCAGCAGCGTCACCCCGCTCTCGCGGATGACCGTCTCGACCTCCTCGCGCGAGGGATTCACGAACACCGCGACCGTCGAGACGAAAGCCGGCGTGGCCGCGACGATCTGCCGCGCCCGCTCGGGCGTCACACAGCGCGGACTTGGACGGTAGAACACCAGGCCGATCGCATCTGCGCCGTGCGCCGCAGCCGCCACGGCGTCCTCGACTCGTGTGATGCCGCAGATCTTGACTCGCGTTCTCATCGGCCCGGACCCATATCGAACGGCATCATGTCCGGGAAGCTCGGTAGATTCCAGCGCGGGTCATACCGAACCCCGAACAGATACAAACCCTCCGCGGAAAACGTCGGCGCGGCGCGCCGGCGGTCGCGGGCGGCGATGAGCTCCGGGATCCACGCCGGCGGGTGTTTGCCCTTGCCGACGTAGATCAGGCAACCGACGATATTGCGGATCATGTGGTGCAGGAAAGCGTTCGCGGTGAAATCGAAGAGGAGATACGCGCCGCAGGCTCGAATCACCGCGGTTTCCATGACCCGCACCGGGCTCTTCGCCTGGCACTCCGCCGAGCGGAAACTCGAGAAATCGTGCTCTCCGACGAGGTAGGTTGCGGCTTCCCTCATTTTTTCAAGATCCAGCGGCAGATGGAACCATCCTGCACGCCCAGCGAGCAACGCCGGACGTACCGCATGACTGTAGAGCACGTAGCGGTAGGTTCGCGACACCGCCGAGTAACGCGCATGAAAATCCTCCGCGACCGGCACCGCCCATTGCACGGCGATCCCGGCGGGAAGAAGCGAGTTCGCACCGCGCACCCACGCCGACTCGGGGCGATTCGCGTCGGTCTCGAAATGCGCCACCTGGGCGCTCGCATGCACGCCGGCATCGGTGCGCCCGGCGGCGGTCAACGCAATCCGTGCGCCGCCGATCTCCGAGAGGGCACGCTCTATGTGGTCCTGCACGGTGTTGCCGGAGGGCTGCGACTGCCATCCGTCGAGGCCGGCGCCGCAGTAGCTCACTCCGATGGCAAATTTCATTTTTTGCGTTCCCGAAAACGGCAATCGGCGCACTAGGCGCCGATTGCTTACCGAGAATTCCGGTGGAGATCAGCCGAGCGCTTGGAGCATCGTTTGGGCCTGCTGCTGCTGTGCCGTGTCGCCTTCCTTCACGACCTCCTTCAGCAGCTCGCGGGCACCGTCCTTGTCGCCCATCTCCTCGTACGCCTTCGCAAGATCGAGCTTCGTCGCGACCTCCTGCCATCGAGCGTCCGGAGCGGCGCCCGAACCGTTGCCGTTGCTTCCGGCGGACACGCCAAGATCGAGGCTGATGCCCGCCAGATCCACCTTGGGCGCCTCTGTTCTCGCGCCGATATCGAAGTCGATCGTGCCCAGCTCGATCGGCGGAGCTGCCTTATCACCGACAGGCAAATCGAAATCGATGCTCAGAGGGGAGTCCGCCGGCGCAGCGCTTGAGGGCGACGCACCTCCGGTTTTGTCTCCGCCCAGTCCCAGGTCGAAATCCAGGCCCGCCGCAGGCTCGGCCGACGGGAGCGATGCGATGCTCAGATCGAGATCGGGCAGCGGCGTGGACGCCGTGGTCGCGGTCCCAACGTCGAAATCGATGTTGAGGGGAAGGTCGGTTGCCGGCCCCACGGGTGCCATGGTCGTCGGCGGATTGAACGCCGGCATCTGAGCCGTTTCGTTGAATCCCGCCGGGAGCTGCGGCGCGCTCGCCACGGACGGACTCCCGGCTCTGCCGCCGTAGAGGCTGTTGCCGGGGTCGATCGACAACCCCAGAGCGGCGACCTTTTCCCAATCCGCTCCTCGGCCTCCGGTCGCCGAGTGCAGCTCGTTCGCCGCTGCTTCGAACGACCTCGCGTCCTTGCGATTGGCGTAGATCTCGAGCAGCTTGACCCGAAGCGCTTGGCGGCTGGAATCCTTCGAAAGCGCGTCCTTGAGAATCTCTTCCGCCTGAGCGTCACGTCCGTAAGCCATGTAGACGTCGGCTTCCGCGATCGGATCGATCTCCTCGGCGCTGGCTTTGCCGCCGCCCTGGCCGAAATCGCTCTGGATCGAGCTCGAGCTCGTATCGACGTTGCGGCCTCCGACGCTTCCCAGCACCGAGTCCGCATCCGAAGGCACGACGCTCATGATGCTGTTCTCGAACTGCGCGCTGCGCTTCCTGCGCCACGCATAAGCCGCGTAACCCACCAGCAACACGCCGGCAAAGCCCGCGCCGCCGAGAGCCATCGGGTTGTCGAGCAGGTCGTCGATGAAGCCCACTTCGACCTGAGCGGGCGGCCCGGCCTTCTTCGGTGCCGCCTTGCCAGCCTCGGTCTTGGGCGCCTCAGGCGCCTTCGCCGATACGGGAGCCTTTGCGACATCCGGTGGCTTCGCCGCTTCAGGAGCCTTGGCTGGCGCTTCAGGGGCTTTCGCCGCCTCAGGCGCCTTGGCTGCCTCCGCCTTGGCGGCCGGCGGTGTTTCCGGGGCTTTGGCAAGCGCCGGCGCCTTGGCGGGCTCCGGCGCTTTCGCTGCTTCGGGTGCCTTCGCGGCCTCGGGCGCCTTTGCGGCGGGCGCTGCCTTTGCAGGCTCGGGTGCCTTTGCGGCTTCAGGCGTCTTCGGCGCGACTTTCGCCGGCTCGGGGGCTTTGGTGGGCTCGACTTTCGCGATGGGCGCTGTCTTCGCCGGTTCCGCTTTCTGGGCGGACGCAGCCTTTGCCGCTTCCGCCTGCTGCTGCAGCTGCGCCGCCGCCTTGTTCTTCATTTCTACGAGGTTCTGCAGGTCCTGCACATTCTTTTGCAGGATGGCGATACGCTCGTTCGCCTCTTTTAGCGCATTGTCCTTGGCCGCCGAGTCATCCGCCGCCGCGACACCAGCCCCCTTCGCGCCGCGCTTCGCGTCGTCACCGCGCGAGAGGCGCAACTCGTCCTTAGGCGGTTCCTTCGCAGCCGGCTTCTCTTCCTTCGGCGGGGTGATCTGACCCGAGACTTGGCGCGCAGCGCCTTGGGGCGCCGACGCAGACGCGACCGCGAGGCCGAGGCTGCGCCGATAGTCGTTGAAATCGGCGTACTGCGCGGAGACGATGCGCCGCGCGTCGGAATTGGCCACGCCCTCCGCCCCATCCTTGTCCGGAATATTGATGATCTTGCCGGCGCGGAGGCGGTTCATGTTGTCGGCTACGAATGCATCCGGATTCGCGCGGAACAGGGCCACCAGCATCTGCTGCAGCGTGACTCCCTCGACTTGGTTCCGAATTGCGATCTTCGACAGCGTGTCTCCGCGCACCACCTCGTAGGTATTGGCGACCCCGGGCTCCTGAACCAGCTCGCTCGACGGCGCGGGCGCAGCCTCGACCCGCACGCGCTCGGGCTCGGCTCGCTTCGACTCCAGGGGCAGGACTTCGACTTGCCCAGGAGACGGCGACGCAACCGGCTCCGCGGCGACGCCGGCGTTCGGCGCTGCGGCTACGACGGCCGCGCTGGGCTCGGCCGGAGAGGATTGTCCGGGAATGTTCGGCCCGAGCGGCACCGCGGCGATCACCGCAGCCGGTTCCGCCGCTGCTGCCTGCACCGTAGAGGCTGCCTCCGCGGGCGCTGCCGCCTGTGGCGCTGCCTGCTCGGCGGCTACCGCCGGCGCGGGCGCTACGGCCTGCGCGGCATCCAGCTTTTTCGGGCCGGCGTACTCGGGGGGATCGAGCAAGAAGGTGTATTCGCGGACCAGACGCCCGTTTGCCCAGTTCAACTCCACCAGCATGTCCACGAACGGCTCGTTGATGGGCTGAGAAGACGTGAGCGTCATGATGTACTGGCCGCTGGCGCGGCGTTGCACGGCGAACTTCACCGACATCAGCGCCGGATTCAGATCGATGCTGGACTGGCGGAACATTTCCGACGGCGCGAGACGCGCACCCAGGGTGTCGCCTTCACCGCGCTGCAAGGAAACGATCTCGATTTCCGCCTTGAGCGGCTGCCCGAGCGTGGACAGCACCGACAGCTTGCCCAGGCCGGCAGCCAGCGCAAGCGAGGGCAAAGCCAGGCCCGCAACGAGCGCCAAAGAAGTTTTAGAGGCGAAGCTCCCCACTTGCCACCCTAGAACCTAAGTGGAAACAAACTAAAATACCATCATGGCCTTAGCCTTGCAAGCTCAACTTTCACGTCGGAAATTGCCTCAAGTCCATATTTTTTCACGGAGTTTGCCTGTTTTCTTCTCGAAAACAGGCCAATAACCCACTAAGGGCTTCGACTGAGCCCTAGGCGTCGAGGAGAATGCGCAGCATTCTCCTCAGCGGCTCGGCAGCACCCCAGAGCAACTGGTCCCCCACCGTAAAGGCGGTGAGGTACGAACCGCTCCGGTCCAGGGCGAGCTTGCGGATGCGGCCGATCGGCACCTGGAGCGTACCGCTCACCGCCGCCGGAGTGAGCTCGCGCAGGCTCGCCTCGCGCTCGTTCGCAATGACCCTGACCCAGTCGTTCGCCTCGGCGAGGATCTGCTCGATCTCGTCGATCGGCAGGTCGCGTCTGAGCTTCACGGTGAGAGCCTGGCTGTGGCAGCGCATGGCGCCGATGCGCACGCAGACGCCGTCGATCGGAATCGGCTGGCCTTCGCGGCCCAGGATCTTGTTGCCTTCGGCCTGACCCTTCCATTCCTCACGGCTCTGGCCGTTGCCGAGGTCCTTGTCGATCCAGGGAAGCAGGCTGCCGGCGAGGGGGGATCCAAACTGCGCGCGGGGAAACGAAGAGTCCCTCAGCGCGGCGGTCACCGCCCGGTCGACCTCGAGAATGGCTCCGGCCGGATCCTCCAAGGCGGATTTCGCCGCCTGGTGCGCGAACCCCATCTGCCGCACCAGCTCGCGCATGTGCTCTGCTCCGGCGCCCGAGGCCGCCTGGTAGGTCATGGCGGTGACCCATTCGACCAGGTCCGCCTTGAGCAAGCCATGCATGCCCATGAGCATCAGGCTGACGGTGCAGTTTCCGCCGATGTAGTTGCGCACGCCCCGTGAAAGCGCATCCTTGATGACGTCCATGTTGACCGGATCGAGCACGATCACGGCGTCGTCGCGCATGCGCAGCGCGGACGCGGCGTCGATCCAGTAGCCGTTCCACCCCGACGCGCGCAACTGCGGAAAGACCTCGTTCGTGTAGTCGCCGCCCTGACAGGAGACGACGACATCCATCGAAGCGAGCTCCCTCACGCCCTTCGCGTCCTTGAGCTGCGCGCTCTCCTTCCCGACAAAGGGCCCCATCTCGCCCACGCGCGAAGTGGAGAAAAACACCGGCTCGATCAGCGCGAAGTCGCGC
>Ga0137397_10003464_pt1 | contig 10972 bp, 11 predicted proteins | sample czorhiz116metaG_FD_106658 | JGI IMG/M metagenome (GOLD analysis project Ga0137397, IMG submission 106658) | Vadose zone soil microbial communities from Angelo Coast Range Reserve, California, USA - czorhiz1.16 metaG | ecosystem: Environmental > Terrestrial > Soil > Vadose zone | place: USA...
CCGCGGCGCGAGATACTTCCGGGCCGATGCCGTCTCCGGGCAACAGGACGATGGTCTTCTTCATGAGGGTCCCCGAACCAATTCAAGACTGAGGCAAGCCGCCGATGCTTCTACAAAGGGCTCAGTGCGCCATGATTCCCGCGTTGCAGACGTTTCACCAGCGGAAAGGTCACGCTGCGGAGGATGATTCCGCCGCCATGGCCGCGGGACGGCGGCGGATGACCTCATGCGCGATCGCGAGGATGTCGCGAGCGCGCACCAGCTTAGACTGATCGGCCAGCGCGGTCACACGGGCATAAACCTCCGCAAGCTCCGGATCGCTCGCCTCAAAACCCAGATCGCGCAACGTCTGACGCAGCGCGTTGCGGCCCGAATGTTTTCCAAGAACGAGCGAGCGTGCCGGGACGCCGACGCTCTGCGGCGAAATGATTTCGTAGGTAAGCGGATTCTTGATGATTCCGTCCTGATGAATTCCCGCTTCGTGCGCGAACGCATTGGCGCCCACGATGGCTTTGTTCGGCGCGACCTGGGCCCCCGTGATTTCCGTGAGCATGCGGCTTGTGGGGAAGAGTTGTTCGAGCAGGATTCCCGTTGTGACACCGAAGCTTTCTTTGCGCACCGCGAGGGCGACTACAACCTCTTCAAGCGATGCGTTTCCGGCGCGCTCGCCGATTCCGTTGATGGTGCATTCAATTTGGCGGACGCCCGCACGAACGGCCGCGAGCGAGTTGGCAACCGCCATGCCCAGGTCGTCGTGACAATGCGCACTGAGCGTTATGCCATCTGGATCGCCCAGGTATTCACGCACTTTGGTGAACATCGCGCCATATTCTTCCGGCACTGCATAACCGACCGTATCGGGCAGATTCAGGACTGTCGCGCCGGCATCCACAGCGGCGCGGCACACCTGGCAGAGGAAGTCGATGTCGGTTCGTCCTGCGTCTTCGGCAGAGAATTCCACTTCGCCCACCTGCTGGCGGCCATAGCGAATCATCGAGGTGATGGCTTCAAGCGCCTGCTCGCGGGTCATGTTCAGCTTTACGCGAAGGTGCAGATCAGAGGTGGCGAGAAAAACGTGCAGCCGCGACGAGGCAGCCGGCTCCAAGGCCTCGATGGCTGCGTCCACGTCCTGTTTTTTCGCGCGAGCGAGGGCCGCAATGGGCACGTTGCGGACTTCTCGAGCGACTTTCTTGACCGCTTCGAGGTCGCCCCGCGACGCAATCGGAAAGCCTGCCTCAATTACGTCTACATTCAGGGCCGCAAGCTGGCGTGCCAGGCGGATCTTCTCCTCGGTGTTCATTGAGAAGCCCGGCGACTGCTCGCCGTCACGGAGCGTAGTGTCAAAAATGCGTACGACGTCCATAGAGTCTCCCTCTGTAGTTACGCACGGGGGAGGGCCTGTAGTCCAATTTATCTTTATTCTACTTTTGATAATATTGCCTTATACTGTGCCAGACCGAGGAACCCGTGGACCTGGGCGAATTACAAGTATTTCTGATGGTAGCGAAGGAAGGCAGCTTCTCGCGGGCGGCGGAGCGTCTTTACCGCACGCAGCCCGCCGTCAGCCTGGCCATTCGAAAGCTGGAGGACGGACTGGGCCAACCGTTGTTCGTCCGCGGGGCGAGACCGGTTCGCCTGACCGATGCGGGGACCCTTCTCAAGGATTACGCCGAGCGGCTGATCAATCTGCGCGATGAGGTCAAAAAGGGGCTCAGCGAATTGGAGGGTTTGAAGCGGGGTGAACTTTCTCTCGGTGTGAATGAGAGTTCCATCCACGCACTCCTGCCCGCACTGGCCAAATTCCGGGAAAAGCACCCCGGCGTGCAAGTGCGTGTGCACCGCATGTTTTCCCGCGATATTCCACACGAAGTTCTGAACTACCGTTTGGACCTCGGCGCGGTTTCCTTTGTGCCGCGCGACGCGCAGCTGCTGGCAACGGAAATATTGAAGGATGAGCTGACGCTGGTTGTACCCCCCAAACACAACCTGGCGAAGAAGCGTGAAGTGGATGTCGCGGAACTCGGCGATGAAAACTTCATCGCGCACATCGTGGAATCGCCGTTCCGGCGGCGCGTAATCGAGCTGTTTGCCCGAAACCGCACGGCGCTCAACATGCCCATCGAGATGCCGACGATTGAAAGCATCAAGCGCTTCGTGCAGATGGGCATGGGTGTGGCGATCGTGCCGCGTATGTGCGTGCAATGGGAACTCGAGCACGGCTGGATGAAGGAAGTGAAGGTGCGGCAATTGAACATGCCGCGCCACCTCTATCTCGTTACACGGCGAGGCGCACGCTTGCCGCACGCCGCGGCGGAATTACTGCGCATCCTTCGCGAAGAGTAAGGCCGCGCGACGGTTCCCTCTTTCCCGCATTTTCACTTGCAGATCGCTACCGCGCGCGGTCGGACTTTCCCTGAAGGCACATGATCGTCGCCAGCATCGTCGCGCAGTGCACCTCCGAGCCGCCTTTCAGTACGTGGACATCCGCGGCACAAATCTTCAATGTCTTGCCGGAACGCAGCACCTTGGCTCGCGCGACGAGTTCCTCTCCTTCAGCGGGCGCAAGAAGATTCATTTTGTATTCCACGGTGAGCACCGAGGAATCCGCCGGCATCAGCGTGTACGCGGCATAGCCGCAGGCGCTGTCCGCAATGGTTCCGGAAACGCCGGCATGAAAATAGCCGTGCTGCTGAGTCAGTTCAGCGCGGAACGGCGCGCGGATCTCCGCGTGGCCCGGGCCAAGCACCGCAAGCCTGGCTCCCAAGTGTTTCATCATTCCCTGGCGCGAGAAGCTTTCGCGGATGCGGCTCTCGTATTCGGTGTCGGAAGCTGTGAATCGAGAATGTTCTTTCATGAATCGGAGTATAAGATTATTTCGAATACTAAGATTCACTAACAATCTTATTTGGCGAACGAGATGCGATAAATCGCGCCTGCCCCGTCATCCGAGACGAGCAGCGAACCGTCCGGGGCGACAACCACGCCCACCGGCCGCCCATAGACATCCTGTCCGCCGGGATCAGGCACCAGCCCCGTCATGAAAGGCACAGGATCGGCCGAGGGTTTTCCATTCTTAAAGGCCACAAACGCAACTTGATACCCCGAGCGCTTCGCCCGGTTCCAGGAGCCGTGTTCCGCCACAAACGCGCCGCCTCGGTAGCTTTCAGGAAATTGCTTCCCGGTGTAGAAAGCGAATTGCAGCGGAGCCACGTGCGCGCCGAGAAGCACATCCGGAATAGTCGCGCGCGCGACCAGGTCTGGGCGCTGCGGCTTCACGCGTGGATCAACGTTGTCTCCGATGTAGCTGTACGGCCAGCCGTAGAAGCCGCCGTCCTTCAATGAGGTGAAATAATCCGGAGGAAGATCGTCGCCCAGCTCATCGCGTTCGTTGACGGTGGTCCAAATTGCTCCGGTAACCGGCTCGAGCGCCAAGCCTACAGGATTCCTCAGTCCGGTCGCGTACAGCCGCGCATTCTTGCCGTCGGGATCGCAGATGGTGACAGCCGCACGGCGAGGATCTTCTCCCGTGTCAATGTTTGAGTTCGAACCAACACCGATAAACAGATGCTTCCCATCCGCGGAAAACGCCAGCGAACGTGTATCGTGCCCTCCGGTAGGCAAATCCAGCAGGTGCTCTTTTTCGCCGAGGCGTTTCGAAGTCTTTGAGTCATAGCGAAAGCGCAGGAGCTCATTCGTGTTTCCGATGTAAACGTAGTTCTCGTGGAAGGCAATGCCAAATGGCCGCTTCATTCCGTCTGAGAAAACTTCGCGTTCTTGCGCTCCACCTGTGTTTTGCGGATCGCGCAATATGATGATTTCGCCCGCGCCCGTGTCGGCCAGGAAAATGTCCCCATTCGGGGCTACAGTAAGCCACCGCGGCCGCTTGAAGTCCTTCGCAAAGAGGTTCACGCGAAAGCCTGGCGGCACCGTCGGAAGAAATCCGCCGGGCGGCTTGACCCTTTCTGGCCCGTTACCGGCGGATTCGGTGGCAAAGGGTGGTGGCAGTTTCGGCTTCTGCCCGTGAGTGACTTGTGTGGACAAGACAAGCGGGAACAAGAGAGCGGTTGTTAGAGCAAGACTGCTTGGCGCACGCATGAATTTAGCCTCACCGAATGAGTTGTAAACGTCTGGCCTCTATGATGCATCTGGTGGATGCCCCGTTCCACCGGCAAGTGGTTCCGCAGGAGTGAAAGGAGACGAGGAGCCAACCTGAGGAAGAGCGCGAAATCTTTCCCAGTCCGGCGGGAGCTGTTCTGCATCCAATGGCGCACAGACAGAGTAAACTGGGGCAGGGAGTCTTGGGAGGTTGAGAATGAAGAGCCCCTATATGGGTCGAGGGATCGCAATCGCGGTGATTGGCGGCCTAATCGCGTGGAACACCGTGCGTGCTCTGGAATCCAGGGCACCCGAGACTCCGAAAATGCCATTTCCGGCGCCTGCCATCGATGCACCGCTGGCGGCCGCCAAGGGCCACCAAACCGCGTTTCTGGCCGGCGGCTGTTTCTGGGGCGTGCAGGCCGTATTCGAACACCTCAAAGGAGTATCCACGGTGACGTCGGGCTACGCCGGTGGCCATGTCAAGTCGCCCACCTATGAAAGTGTGAGCCTGGGAGTAACAGGCCACGCCGAATCCGTGAGCATTACCTACGACCCGTCACAAATCACCTACGGTCAGATCCTGATGGTCTATTTTTCCGTGGCCCACGATCCAACCCAACGGAACCGTCAGGGCCCGGACACTGGTTCTCAGTACCGCTCCTTAGTTTTATTTGCGAGCGAGGAACAGAAGCAGATCGCGCAAGATTACATCGCCCAACTCGATGCCGCGAAGGTCTATTCCCGCCCGATTGTGACGAAGGTCGAGCCTTTTCAAGCGTTTTACCCGGCGGAGAGCTACCACCAGGACTACCTCAAGAATAATCCGAGCAATCCCTACATCGTCGACAACGATCTGCCCAAACTGGAGAATCTGAAGAAAGTTTTTCCAGCTCTTTACCGGCCGTAAGCAGCGAGAATTCCGCCAACAGATTTCTCGGCCCCGGCGGTCTGCCGAACCTGTTGACACGCACCCGGCGGAGGAGTATCTAGCTTCTACGCGCATTGCACTGCCGGTTTTCCTCCCGTTTCCATTGCGCGCACGTCCAAGAGAACTAGGAGGCCATCATGTCGAATGCTGTCCGCGCTATTCCCGAGGGGTATCACACAATCACGCCGGGACTGACTTGCAAGAATGCAGCCCAGGCGATCGACTTTTACAAGTCCGTTTTTGGTGCGAAGGAAATCATGCGCATGCCGGGACCGGGAGGCATGATCATGCACGCCGAAATTCAAATCGGCGATTCCCGGATGATGCTCACCGACGAAATCCCCGGGATGACCCGCGCGCCCTCGCCCGGCGCTGTGAATCCCGTTTCCATCTTCATGTACACCGAAGATGTGGATGCGGTGTTCAATCGTGCGGTCAACGCCGGCGCAAGGGTGGACATGCCGCTGATGGACCAATTCTGGGGCGACCGCTACGGCAAAATCACCGATCCCTTCGGCCATCACTGGGGCCTGGCGCAACACGTGGAAGACGTCGCGCCTGCCGAGATGCAGCGCCGCTCCGAGGAATGGACGGCGAAAATGGCCAAAGCCGCGGGTCAAAGCTGACCTTCGTTGGCGTCTGTTCCCTAAGAAGCACTGCAGGTTAGAGAGCTATTCGCTATTCGTCGCCGCGGACTTGCCACCAGTCCTGGCGTTCGAACTCCGCCATTTTTTCTGCGCCGTGCTCCTGGTACCAGCGGCTCCAGGCCGTCGCATCGGCAGGCAGATTCTCATCCGTAATTTCCTGGAGCGCGAGGAAGCACCAATTGCGCATTTGTCGAGTGGTGCGCGCATCCAGCGCCAAGTCCAGGAATTTCGGAACCATTCTCATGCGTTGCTTGCGCAGGAAGTTGCCGCCATCAGAAATGTTGCGGCCGGCACGGTCGCGCACGGATGCGGACGGATCCTCCGTAAACGAAGTAAACAACTCATCGAGGACTTCGTCTTTGCCGAGATAGCGCATGCCTTCGACGGCCCATTGTCTGACCGTAGCGTCTTTGTCATTCCGGGCGTAGTCGAGCAGCACGCCGTGGATGCGGTCGTAATCCACACCGCGTCCTGCGAGCATGCCGAGAAAATAGACAGCCGCCGCCCGATAGTGCTGGTCGGTGCGCGCACGTTCGATCAGCAGATCGGCGGCGCGCACATTCTTCTGCCAGCCGTCCAGTGCGAGATTGATGTCCGCGTTGGCATGGCGCAGGCGGAGGTCCTTGGAAAACTGCGAACGCTGCTCTAATTGCCTCATGCGATCGCTCATGCGGATGTGGCCGATCCAGCCTTCGACATGCCGATCAAACAATTCGAGCGCACGTTGGTCATGTCCAATCGCGCGCTCCAGGAGCTCTTCTGCTTGATCCTGAGCGGGCAACGCAAGCACGCCTTCGACATCCGCGTCCGTCATGGGTGCGGAAAAGACGCGACGTGAAACGGGATTCGGACGCGACGCTGCTGCGGTGGGCGAGCCACTCACCCGCGAAGCGCCCGTGGGCGTCCGCCAGAAGACCCAGCCAAACATTGCCATGGTGACCAGGGCAAATACACCGATGGAGGCGGCCACGGACTTTTTCTGCTGCGGCCGGGCGAATACCTGGCCGGCCCCCGGTTGCGGAGGCGGAGACGACACGCCAAGCTTTGCATCCACTTCGACATGCGTATCGAGTTTCAGGCCGACCAGCGTCTCGATCTGCGCAACGACCCAGCGGGCCTCTTGGCGGTTAGCGATTTCGTCCGCGAGAGTGTATTTGCGCCCGTTTTTCATCCGCAAGCGGATCGCATAGAGCGCATTCCCCGGGCTGCCGCCCTGCTGCATGCCGACCACGGGCACAATCGAGGCGACATCGGAAGCCTGAATCCGCCGCGTCGAACCGACTCCAAGAATGCCCGTGCGCGAAAGGATTTCGCCATTGGCCACGCCGATTCGAGCACTTCCCAGAGTGACATGGAAAACGCCGAAGACTAGGAGCAGATCGAACAAACCGAAAACGACGAAGAAAAACAAGGGGGCGTGCCAATAGAGGAAATAAACTACGCCGCTCCAAATCAGCGTGAATACAAGAAGTCCAAGAGCGCGGCCTGGATTGCGAAACGCCGGAAAGTAAAATTCAGTGCCGCCTGAATGCATCGAGACGATGACTTTGGTGTGCGCCGGTTGCGGCACGGCGCTGGAATCCGCCTCAGCCGCCGCGGGAAAGCCGGAAGCCTCCGCCCCGGAAGAAACTTGCCGTTGCGAATCGCGCGCCGCCTCGGCCGATGCCGCACTCCGGAAGACGGGCAATTCGAAATCGTCGGAGTAGTCCACACCAGGAACTTCGGCCTGCGCGTGGAGCAGCCAGAGAACCTGGTCGTTCGGATTATCGTGGTTGGTGACGTAACTCTCCGCGGGAAGCGCGAAGTCCACCGGAATCATGCGGCCGAGCGGTCCGGGGCCCGCAGCTCCCGACGGAATATTTTGCTCGGCCTGCCAGAGAACTGCTTCACGCGTGGTGCTGCTGTCGCCCGAGCCCGTGACGACTCTGCGGACGCAGGAGAGGCGCAGGTCGATTCCGTGCGCAGCCTGCGTTTCGAGCTTCAAATGAATTCTTCCGGTGACGCGGTCGCCCGGAGAAAAAGGCAGCGCATTGAATTCGAAATAGGTATTGCCGAAGCGCCGGTGACGAATCGTCGCGCGGATCGCATTCACCAGCAGGATGACACCAATCAGGCTAAAGCCCTGAAGTATGAAGGCACGAGGATCACCGGCGCGCGCCATCTTTGGGACCAGCCCGCCGACCACCGGGAGCAAAATCAGATTGCAGAGAATGCAGATTACCCAGTAGGTGATTTCGCTCTTCCTGTTCAGGCTTTCCGAGCGGCGGCTGGCCCAGTCCGTGCGCCATAACCAAGGGGCGAGGGGATTCGCCGCTTCGATCGCAGCCTGCTTCTTTAGGCGTCCGTAGCCGCCAATCGCCGCGTATATCAGCCCAGCTCCGATTACGGCAAGAAGCAAACCGACTATGACGCTAACAACCGTGCCCCCAGTTCCAGAATTCCCGCTGCCTCTGAGCTGCATGTAGATAACTAAAAGTCCAGCACCCAGAAAGGGGAATCCAAAGAGAACCAGGAACAGGGCGCCGCCTTTGGAAGGCTGTGTCATACCTTAATTCTAAAATCGCAGAGGTGAGCAAAACGCCGGTCGAGGATTGGCTTGTTCTTCTGGTTATTGATGTTGAGTGCGCAACTGGCTCGCGCCGGCGGCCCACGGTGATTCTATTCGTTCACTGAGATGCCAACGTATGATTTGCATGCAGTAGCGCGCTCAGATCAGCAACGATGTCCGTCACGACTTTCTTGATGTCCTCGTCCGAGGCATTCTTGTCCATCTCAAAACGGGCTACGGGAGAATACGACGTCACGATAATGACCGGGCCATGTTTGCCATCGTTGATCAGGGGCTTGGCCAGTTCGTACAGCGGCTGTTCCGGACGTGCCAGATCGTCGACGCCAACATAGAGCAACATTTTTGGCGCCGTTGAATCGCTCCCGACGAGCAGGCGCCGGATGCGGTTCTCTTCATCAGGCTCTGCAAAAACACCGCGGATCCGCAGGCCCGCTTGTGGGAGCGTCTCTCCAGGGCGGAAGCGGTGAACCGTGTAACCGGCCTTTCCCAGGGTTCTCAGTAAGTTTTCTGACATGGCGGTCACGAGCGCGTTCGCGCGCTCGCTGGCAGTGTCATCGGTCCGGGAGTCCGCAGGTTTCGCGGATGCAGGCGAACGTGAAGTCTTGCTCGACGAGCTGGCGGGCGCCGCATTGGAAGAAGCGCTCGCTGCTGGCGCGGCGCCCGAAGCCTCTTCTGGGGCAGTATCGACAGCAGCTCCTCTCGATGAGTTCTTTTCCGCTCTGCGCCGCACCACGTCCAGCTCAAAATCACTCACATAGACGATCTTCGATCCTGTCGCAGGCGCGTTCGGGTCCTGCGTCACGTGGCGAGCCAGAACGGGCTTCGGGACTTTCGAGCTTGGATTGGGAAGCGCGATGGAAAGGGCGGTGAGGAACAGCCCGGCTGGTTGAAACATCTTCATGAGTTTACCTCACGCTGCAAGCAATTGTCGGGCTGGGGTAGGCCGGGAATCTAGAATGACACAAAACACGGCAGGCAGACTATCAGCTAGGCCAAAGAGTCAAAGGTCTGCGCAGAGATGCCCCCTTGGCAGCCTAGTCCCTGCAGCTTTTCAAGGAGTATTGCACGCACTGGATCAATAACCATCGGTCGCCGCCAGGATGGCGCGCGTTTTTTGATTCCATAAGATGAGCCGGGTACCGGGGTATTGCGCTGCGAGGACGGGCAAACGCTGCCTGGCGATCTCGAGGTCTCGGAGGCGTTCCAACCGTAAGTGGCGGCCGTCGGCGTCCTCGATCAGGATGTCATAGACGGGATCAATCGTCGAAGCAACTGGCGCTGCCAAGGTGTAATACCTCCCATTGAGTAGTGACGGGGAAGGAGGAATCGTTTCACCTTCAAAATAACGCTTGGGCCAGGCGGGCGCTCCCGGTCATTGGGCTTGGGAGAGAAGAATTCAGCGAGCCGTGGCGTCCTTTCGATGCCCCATCGGAGGAGCCACGCCAAGTTGTCGGAACATGCCCAGGGCATCCCAACTGACGTAGGAATCCATGATCTTTCCTTTCACGATGTGATTGATCGTGATTCCATCCACCGATACTTTCTTGTGCGTTGCAGAAATGCCCATGAACTCGCCCTCATGCGTACCTGAGATGGTCCAGGCGACCACCAGCTTTTCGTTCTCGGCAACCGCATCTTCGATGCTGAAGCGCAGGTCGGGAAAGCCCGTTATGAAGCGTGCGACCGTACGCTTGTATGCTTCAGGACCTATCGCCGAACCTAACGCGTTTGAATCATGAAGAGCGTGGCTAGGTGAGATTATTTCGTCCACGAGTTCAAGCCGGCGTTTGTTCCAGACCTCTTCATAGAGGCGGCGGGCGATGGCTTTGTTTTCGGCTGACATCGGAGGTGTCCTCCTTCTCCGAGTGAATGGGTTCGGTATCACCGGAGGCGGGGTCTTGCCTCACAGCGCTGCGGATTGAGGGAACAGGAGGGGTGAGGCTTGAGGAGAGCCTACTCCCAAGATGTTTCGTTTGCAACGTGCCCAGGGTGAATTCACAGAAATGAAGTCTAGCCAAAATCCACGGAATGCCCCGCGTGCCTGCTTCTCACAATCACGGTTGCATGGCACGTTCGATGCGAAACGTGAAACAGCTTGCAGTTGTACTGTTCACCTGAAGATAGTCTACGTCCCGGCGGGCAAAGAGTTTTTCGATAACCGGCTCGAACTTGCCGTCCGCAACGTGCTCCTGCGCGAGCAAGCGCCGGCCAAGCGCGTAGGCTTCGACGGTACGCGGACTCCCGCGAAGTTCTAGCAGTCTCGGTAAAGGCAGGTCTGCACCATTTGAGACACCCCGTCCGACCTGTTTTTTCTGCCCGTTTCAACGAAGAATGGCGAATGGTAGAGACGGATGCCGAGCGCCGCGGGACGGCAAGACGAAAGAGGGAGGACGGACGCGGCGCCCTATGCCGCGGGAGAGCACCAGAGCCACCGTGAAGAGCCCGAAAGAAAAAAAGGCCGCTGATTTTTCAGCGGCCCATTAGAAAGCAATAAATTTGTCTTTCTCTTTGACTCGACACGATCTGCCAGAATCTGCCCGAAACTGCCGTGACCTCAGCCGGAGCCGAAGAAGGGCAGCGCGAGAAATTCGAAACGTGCATCCCCGAGGCCCGTGAGAGCTTAGAGATGCATTGCGTGGCATGACCCGCACACCATAGCGGGTTGAGCCACGACTACTTTAGAAAGGAGGTGATCCAGCCGCAGGTTCTCCTACGGCTACCTTGTTACGA
>Ga0137397_10003467_pt1 | contig 10968 bp, 9 predicted proteins | sample czorhiz116metaG_FD_106658 | JGI IMG/M metagenome (GOLD analysis project Ga0137397, IMG submission 106658) | Vadose zone soil microbial communities from Angelo Coast Range Reserve, California, USA - czorhiz1.16 metaG | ecosystem: Environmental > Terrestrial > Soil > Vadose zone | place: USA...
CGACGACGACGCGCGGCGGCACGGCGCCGAGATCCATGGCGTGCCGATCGTGGCGGGGTTCGACGGACTTGCGTGGGTGGTGCATCGTCACAAGATCGACAAGATCGTGATCGGCACCCGCCACCTCGCGCCGCAGGCCGTCGCCCTTATCCAGGCACTGGCGGGGAAGCTCGGGCTCGAGGTCGCCGAAGTCCGTTTCGAAGTCCGATGGATTGGCGCCCCGAAGCCGGCCGTCGAGCCTGTTGTGGTGGCCGAGCCGAGCGTGGGGGCGGCGGCGGGGGGGAACGGCGATGTCGGGCCGCTGGTCGCGGCAGCAGCAGGCGTGGGGGGTGGGTCGAACGGGAACGGGCACGGCGCCGTAGCGGATCTGCGGGTGGCGGGGTGAACGAGCCGGTGCGGTCTTCGATTGTGACGGCGCACTGAGCTGGCGCGGGATTGCGCGGTGAAGCACGGGCCCCGGATTGTGATGGTTGTGAACCGGGACTCGTTTTTTTTATCCCATCGGCTTCCCCTGGCCCGCGGGGCGCGGGATGCGGGGATGGAGGTTGTCGTTGCGGCCGGAGACACCGGCAGTGGACAGGCGATCGCGGACGCGGGTCTCGAATTCATTCCCCTGCCGGTGACCCGGGGTGTCCTCAATCCCCTGAGCGAAGCCCGGACCTTCACGTTCCTGCTTCAACTGTATCGGCGGCTGCAGCCTGGGTTGGTCCATCATAGTACCGTCCAGCCCGTGATCTACGGATCGGTTGCCGCCCGCCTCGGGTGTCGGGCAGCCGTGGTAAACACGATCAGCGGTCTGGGATATGTCTTCACGTCCGGTCACCTCACGGCCCAGGCGCTCCGCCCGATTCTGAAGAGCATGTGGCGCCTGGCGCTGAATCACCCCCGCAGCCGCACGATTTTTCAGAACTCGGACGACCGCGCGGACTTCGTCAGGATGGGCCTCGTACAGGAGGGCGCGACGGTGCTGATTCGAGGGTCCGGGGTGGACTGCGGGGCGTTCCCCCCGGCGGTCGAGCCCGACGGCGTCCCAGTGGTCGTGCTGCCGGGCCGGATGTTATGGGACAAAGGCGTGCGGGAATTCGTTGAGGCGGCGCGGATGCTCCGGTCTGCTGGAGTGATCGCCCGGTTCGTCTTGATCGGCGCTCCGGACAACGGGAACCGGGAAGCTATTTCTGTTGCGCAACTCGACGCTTGGACCGGGGAAGGGTCGGTCGAGTGGTGGGGGCATCGGCGCGACATGGCCGCGGTGTTGGCCGGGGCGACGATCGTGGTGCTGCCCACCTACGGTGAAGGTCTCCCGAAGGTTCTGTTGGAGGCCGCGTCGGTCGGTCGCGCCGTAGTGGCTACCGACGTGCGCGGCTGTCGAGAAGTCGTCCGGCCCGGCGTCAACGGTCTGCTGGTTCCACCGCGGGACAGCGCCGCGCTCGCCCAGGCGATTGAGCGACTGTTAATCGCGAAGGAGCTGAGAGCTCGCTTCGGCGAAGCCGGGCGGCGCATCGCCGAAACGGAGTTCGCCGAGCCGGTCGTCATCAAGCAAACGCTAGCGGTGTACCACGACCTGCTGGATGGCCGCTACGCCTGAATCGCGGCGGCTGCTGGCGGGGGCGCCTTGGCTGCGCCTGAAGGTGCTCTCAGGAAGAGCTCGAGCATCAGTAAAGACCAGACCGCCTGGGGGTGATTTCCGGCAAAGCTGTCGCGGCCGGCGACGAAGTCCCGCACAGCGTGCGGCTCCCCGAGCTCCGCAACGCGGCTATCTCCCGCCAGGAGAAGATCTCCGAGAACATCCCTGAGGTCTTGAGACAGCCACCGCCGCACAGGCACCTCGAACCCCCGCTTCGGTGCATTAGCCACGTCGGGCGGCAGTCGGCGCCGGGCCAGGGCGCGGAGCAGAGGTTTGGTCTCCGCGCCACGCAGCAGCCACTGCTCTGGCAGGGACCACGTGAATTCCGCGAGGGGCACGTCGAGCAGGGGAGACCGGGCCTCGAGGGAATGGGCCATGGTGGCGATGTCCATCTTTGAGAGCAGATCATCCACCAGGAACAGGCGGTAGTCGGACCGCAGGAACTCACTGACGGTGCGAGAGGATATTCGCTCGCCACGCAGCCGGGCGAGCCGGTCGCCAACGGAGCCCAGCGCCGCCAGTTGAGGGAAGCACCTGGCGAGGTCCGCGACACCCAGCAGGTCCTGGGTCCATACGAGATAGCGCTCATCATCCCGTTGCGTGAGCCCTCGCAACGTCCGGGCGGCAAAGCCGAGGGCACTGCGTCGCTCCACTTGGCGCGCCACGCCATCGGCCAGGCTCGCGAGCGGACGCTTGTGGGCTGACACGACGCGCTCCAACGCCCGGATGGCACGGCTCGACCAATAGCGTCGGTAGCCCGCGAAGATCTCGTCTCCCCCGTCACCGTTCAGGACGACCTTGCGGTGAGCGCTCGCGGCCTTGGCTAGGAAGTAGGTGGCTACGGCGCTCGAATCGCCGTACGGCTGACCGTAGAGCAGCGAGACCTTTTCGATGGCTTCAAGCGGCGCGAGATGCAGAGGGATTGTCTCAATGGGCAGGCCCAACCAGGCGGCGGTGCGGCGCGCCGCTGGGGCCTCGTTGAGGTCGGGGACCTCAACGACAAAGCACAACAGATCTTTGGCCCCGAGTTCGGCGGCGTACGACGCTACGAGCGCGCTGTCGGTCCCACCTGATAAGAACAGTCCGACGGGAACGTCCGCTCGGAGGCGCAGAGCAACAGACTCGCCCACGAGCTGCTCGAGCCGAGCCAGTGCATCGGCTTCGGTCCCCGTAAACGGAGGCGGCCACGAAGGGCTCCAGTACGGGGCGACGTCGGGTGCGCCTCCCGGCGAGAAGGCCAGCGTACAGCCCGGAGGCAATGCGAAGACACCTTCGTACACCGTCTCGGGGTGCGGAATGAAACCGAGGCGCATGTAGTCGGCGAGAGCGGCAGGCGAGTGATCGGGGATTCGGTCGAGGAGCGCGAGTAGCGCGGCGAGCTCAGAGGCGAACGCGAGCCCCTCACGGACGCGGCTGTAAAACAGCGGCTTCTTCCCCACGCGATCCCTGGCGAGCGTGAGGCGCCGCCGGGGCTCGTCCCAGATTGCGGCACCGAACATGCCTCGGACCGGCACGAATGCATCCCGGCCGAGCTCCTCGTAAAAGTGAGGGATCAGATTGACGTCGGAGCCGGACTGTAGGCGGTGACCGCGAGACCGCAGCTCGGGAAAGCGCTCGACGTAATTGTACAACTCGCCGTTGCACACCACGGCGATGGTGCGGTCCTCGTTGAAGATGGGCTGGTCGCCGTGCGCCACGTCGACGACGGCAAGGCGACACACCCCCAGCACGGCGTCGGCGGCCTCATACCAGCCTCGTCCATCGGGGCCGCGGTGCGCCAGGCGGTGGATCGCCTGCCGGACGCGGGGCCCGGCAAGGGCTCGATCAACGCCCACGATTCCGGCTATGCCACACATAGGATCATCGGGTTGTGCACGGTCGCGTTGCCGCCCGCAACAACGATGCGAGCCGGGGTGCGGTCACTTGGACCGAGTATTCTCGTTCCACCTTCGCTCGACCGGCCGCACCCATGCGTGCCCGCAGCGACCGATCCCGCAGGACGCGCAGCGCGCCGGCCCACTCTGCAGAAGTGCTCGCGAGCAGGCCGTCCCGCCCGTGCTCTACGATCTGCCTGTTGGCGCCGACTGGCGAAGCTACGACCGGACGACCACAGGCCATATACTGGATCACCTTGTATCCGCACTTGCCCCGCTCCCAAGGTCCGTCCGGCAGAGGCATGATCCCGACGTCGAATCGCTGCAGCTCGGCGACCTCTGTCGTTTCGGACCACGAATGAACGTCGATCGGTACCGAGTCAAGTGTGAACCGCCCGGCCCCGACCAGGGTGACTCGCGCATTCCCGTCGGCGCAAACTTCGGCGAGCGCGGACCGCGCCACGGTCAGGGAGCTTGCAGTAAGGGGAGAGCCGATCCAGCCGATGGTATAGATCGATCCGGCGCCGTCCGAAGGCACATGGTACCGGGTCAAGTCGACCACGGTCGGCAGGTATTCTACCCGCGTGGCCCCCGCTTGTCGGGCGCGGTCGCGGAGGTAGTCGCTGCCGACGATGACGAGTCGCGCCCATCGCATGACCTGGTCGATTTTGCCGCCGAGGAAGGCGCGAACCCACGCGACGGAATGTAGGTCGTAGCGATGAAACACGGCGTCGTCGTAGTCGACGACGTATGGCACGCCCAAGCAACCCAGTAGTCGTTCGAGCCACGCTGGCATCCAGGGGAGTAGCTCGGCTTCGATCCACAGCAGGTCGAAGCGGGAGCAAGTGGCCAGCTCCCAGAGGCGCCGGCAGTATGCAGCCCCTATGCGGGCGCCGTTCTGGTGCCCGCCGTCATACAGGCGCTCTATGTAATGATCCCCGAGCAACGGTGCGGGCGTCACGTCAATCCCCTGGTCCCGGAGATAGGAAACGTATTGGTACGAGCGGACTCTGCTGCTCGCACCAAGCCGACCGTACCGGCTGAGGAGGAGTACTTTCAGGTCCGTCACGTAGCAACAATGGCCCACGCACGGCGGGTGACGCAAGACATCGGGTGCGACGCAGGCGGGAAGCGCTGCGTGAACGCAGCACGGGTCCGCCTCAGGATGTCGCGGCGGAGCCCTCTTCGTGCAGCAGATCCCGCATGTTGCGAGAGACGACGTGGCCGCGGAGGCATTTCTCGGCAATCATGTCGACCACCTGCTCGACGCGAGCCAGGCGGGCCCGAGTATCCACTCCGAGGTTGTCGGGATGCCACCAGAGGTGGAACACCTGGCGGTGCCGCAGGGCGCCAAGCTCGTGCCGGATGCGAGCGCAGTGCAGGGCCCACAGTCCGGCCGGGAGATTTGTTCGCAGGAACAGGCTCGCCCTCGTCATGTCGCCCTCCGTCGGCGCCGCATGGCGGACCAACGGATTGACGGCATCGAGCAAGCGCAACGCGCGCGGCGCCGGTCGATTGGTGGAGCTTTCGTTGCGGTCGTGGTACCAGCCGGGCTCGTTGCCCCGCCACATGCGAATGCCGCACGATCGGACCACCCCGAGAAAGGCCACCTGGTTGCGCGGGAACGCGAGGCTCACCGGTGGAGCACCGAACCGCTCTAGCCACAGGCAGCATGCCGCGTGCAGGTCGGCCGTGACGTCGTCAGCGGTCACGCCGGGCTCGCGCATCAGGATGTGCGAAAAGGTGTGGGTACCCAGCTCTTGACCCGGGGTTGCGTGCACGGCGCGAAGCAGGTCGGCAGCGAAGTGAAGACGACCGTCGGGGTCGAGGTCCGCGTCGTGCGGGTCGACGGCGACGGACGGCCGCTGGTACTTCGGCGGCCGAGGCGCGCGTGCGGAATACTCGCTCCAGTCGGAGCAGGCGAGGGCGCCCACCGCGGCCCACGTGACACGCAGGCGCCGTGTCGAGAAGAGCTTCAGGAGAGCGGGCACTGCCTGACGCACATTGTCGAGACGCCGTCTGTCGCCGTCGAGGCGGGATCCGAGCGGGTCGTGCATGCCCCAGCGGAGCTCGAAATCCAGCGAGATAACGACCCGGGGGAGGGGCCCGCTCGCCTGCACGCTACTTCCTCGCGACGATCAGAAACCCGCTCGGCGCCGTGCTCTTTGTGTGACGGGCCGCGAATCGCGCGGGTGCCAGGAACAGCAGGTTCGAAAGCACGCGGAGGGGGAACAAGACCGGGAATGGTGTAAACGCCGTCGTGATCAGATCGATAATGGTGTGGAGGCGGTTGCCTTGCGCCGAGATACGAACGGAGGAGTAGTGCTGGAACACCTCGCCGAGCGCTCTTGCCGTGAGTCGTGAGTAGTCGCCGTGATACTGAAACACAAAGGGCACGGTCACCACGGCCGTCCCGCCCTCACGGAGAATGCGGTGTAACTCCGCCGCCAGCATGTGGGGCTGCGGCACATACTCCAGGACCTCCGTCGCCAGGGCGCAGTCGAAGCGGCCCTCGGCAAATGGTAACGCGACCCCGTCAGCGACCACGTCCGTTCGACCCGGCCGGCCCGCCACATCCGACGTCACGTACGCTTTGATGTTAGGAAAGAGTTGGCGATAGGGGTCATCACCAGCGCCAACCACGAGCACGGACGCGACCCCGCTGAAATCAATTGTTCTTAAGGAGCGCCGGATGAGCACGTTTCGCATCGTCGGGAAGAGCAAGCGCAGGCGGCTGAGAAGCCTGCCGCTGCCGCGCACTGCGGATCGGTTCATCGGTGTCCTCAGTGCGCTCTGTCGAGCACGGACGCGAACAGTTTGTCCCAGTCTGCCAGAATGCGCTCTTCGCTGTAATGCTCTTCGGCAAAGCGCCGGCCGCGCTGCCCGGCGTCGCGCCTGGCAGCCTCGCTCGCGACGTAGCGCTCCAGGGTGTCCAGCCATTCGTCCTGAGTCCCGCATGCCATCGGGAGGTCGGCCTGGCGCATGGCGCGGGCGTAGGCCGGTGTTGCGGAGGCGACCGTCGGCACGCCCATGCGCCAGAACAGCAGCAGCTTGTTCTCGGGCTTTCCCGCGTCGACGGGCTTGTCGAGCGCGATGGGGATCAGCGCCATGTCGCACGCTGCTATGACGGCGGAGCAGGTATCGGGGTGCCACTGGTATAGATACGTGGGAGCGGGGAGTTTTGCTGTCAGCCGTGCGGTATCGGACTGCCAGTATTTGCGCATGAAGCGGCCGTAGCGCAGTTCGGTGACGAGATGCAATGCGATCCTTCGCTTCTGCTGGAGGCGGGTCAGCACCTCGCGGATCGTGAGAAAGGGCTCGATATTTTCCGCCAGTCCTTCCCAGCCGAAATTGAAGGTGTCACCGCTCGCGTACCGCGTCTTCACGGCGTGCACATCGTCGCTGTGGATGTCCAGGACGACATGCACGTTCTGGCAGTACGGCAAAATGTCTTGTCGCTGTTCTTGCGTCGTGCATACGACGGCGTCGGCTCGCTCACACATCGCCTCCATGGCCCGCCAGTAGTTCAGCTGCAGGTGGCGCGCTTCCCGCGTGACGAACTTAGCGACTCCACGGAGCAAACCCTTGGGGTCCCACCGGGGCACGGCGAGGTATCGGTTGATCAGGCTGTAGACGACCTTGGCGCTGCCTCTGCGGTAAGCAGTCCACGTACTGAGATCGCCGCGCTCCGTGACCACGACGATATCGTACATCTCGGACGGCTTGGCGAGCTCGAACGGGATGTTGCGTTTGCTCGCGTAATAGCAGAACCGCCGCCGGTCCCCGGCGTAGCGCAGGTCGCGGGTGTACGGGACGTAGCCGATTCGCAGGCTGCGCAAAACTGCTAGCATGTCCTGCGGCTGAGACACAATGCCCAGGTGGCCCTACCCCGGTATCGGGTGATAGGAGAAGCGGGCCGAGCGCGGTGTGCTCATCGAGCGACCGCTTTCAGCGCGACCACATACAGCATGTTTCCCAGACCGATGGCTCCTAGCGCATTCGTCAGCATCGTGTGTCCGACCCGCGCCGCTGCGAACACGCCCCCCCGATACTTGAATCGGTCGGTCACGAGTTGGTCCGCGAGCTGCCGTTCCAGGGATGCACCCTCAGGTCCGCCGCGCGTCAGGTCCTGCCAGAAGACCACCGGGCTGAATCGGCCGGTCCGCAGTGTGACGGTCGAGAATCCATGCCGCCCGAGCATGCGGCGCAGCGTGGCCGCCGTGAAATAGTTGACGTGATCAATGCCGACATAGCGATTCCGCCTACCAAGCAGCTTCTGCGTCAGGGATCCATGGTTCGGGACGCTGAGTGCGAGTCGTCCGCCGGAGACCAAGAGGCGATGCGCCTCCGACAGAAATCGATTGGGGTCGACGAGATGTTCCAGCGTCGCCCAGAGGGTGACGACGTCAAACGTCTCGGAGGAGTACCGTCGCTCGTACAGGTCGCCACCCTCCAACGGCAGCGCCAGCACTTCTCGACCATACCGTGTTGCCTCAAATGAGACATCGATCCCGTGCGCGTCGAATCCCGCGGCTCTGGCTGCCGCCACGAAAGAACCGGTTGCACAACCGACGTCGAGGAGCTTGCCCGTGGCGCTCCGCAGTACGGTGAGCTCGAACTGGTGCCGGGCCGCGTTGAAGTCGCTGGCAAGTTTGGTCCGAGCAGTGAAATACGCGTCCCCGTAATAGTCGTACCTCTCGGCGAGCCAGGCGGCGCTGGGGCGGGGATTGATGAAAACGAAGCCGCATCGCCGGCATTCCACAAACGTAGCCAGCTGCTTTGTGAAGAGTACGCTCTGATCCGTGCTGACTGCGTCACATACGGGGCACGCCGCACGGTCGGCGCAGAAAGCCGGTGCCGGGGCGGCTGTGGTGCGATGCGATGGCGGGACCGGGTCGCGGGTTGCCACGGCGCTATGATAGTTGGGACGGCGGGAGGCCGCCAGCGCTCACGGTTCGCTCACTCGCGCTGACGGAGCTTGCCGCAGGCGGTAAGCCGTGCGGGCGATGGTTGGGAGCGCGCGCCAGAGAAGTGCGTAGGCGCGACACGTGTCTTGGGCCTCGGGGATCGAGCGACGAGCGGCTGCCCTGACGAGGCGGGTGACGAATTCGAGCCCCACCGTCGCGAGAAGCACGGCGGTTGCAGTGCACGAGGTGAAATGTTTGGACGCGTAAAAAATCCGGCTTCGCAGGGAGTAGTACAGCCGTTCCGCCTTGATCTGCTCGGAGGACCCGCCGCTCTTGTGGAATACGGTCGTGCTCGCCAGGTAACACGTCCGCCAGCCGGCATGATTGGAGCGCACGGAGAAATCTAGATCCTCGAGATACACGAAGAACCGCTCGTCGAATCCCCCGAGCGCGCGGAACAGCTCCCGGCGCACTAAGAAGAAGGCGCCGGTCACGTGATCCACGTCGCGCGTCTGCCCATGCTCCCAGTCGGTCATGACGTGGCTCGGGAATCGCGCCGCGAGCAGACGATCGAGGCCCAGGATCCGTCGGATGATCATTCCTGGCGTCAGCGCCCGAGCGCAGGTTCTGCTGACCACGCCATCCGCGTCCGCCAACTGCACGCCGAGCGTGCCAACGTCCGCGTTGGCAGGCTCTTCCATGAAGGCGATGGGTGCTCGCAAGGACGTCTTCGAGAGTCGAGTATCGGGATTCAGGAACAGCAGATAGTCCGCCGTGCAGCAAGCCGCCGCTTGGTTGCACGCTGCTGCGAACCCACGGTTCACCCGGTTGGCGATGAGTTGCAGTGGTAAGCGATCGGAAACGGGATAGGGGGCGGACCCGTCGGTGGACGCATTGTCCACCACGATCACACGCTCGAGGCGAAAGGAGTCGTCGAGCGCGCCCGGGAGGGATGCGAGGCACTCGGCCAGTTGCGGGCCGGAATTCCAGTTGACGATGAGGATCGCGAGGCTCGACACGGCGCGCCGGGCTGGGAGCGCTATGCGCCGAGCGGATCCGGCGGGAGGGCTGCCCCGCGCCGGAGTGGCGCACCGCCTGGCGGGTCGCATGCCGTCCGGTGCGCCGTGCCCAATTCTCGATGCGCGAGGAATATGACCGCGAGGAAGATCCACGAATAGATGATGTATTGCTGCGTGAAGTTGGCATCCTCCACCATAAGATGCACGAGGGACGCCACTCCTCCCGCCGCCGCGTAGGGGAAGAACGGATCCCGCCTCCGCAGCCCGGGGAGTCGCAGGTCACGTCCAATGACCCAGGCGCCGTACATCACAACGGCCGCCGACAGCACGAATCCGATGAGACCGCGCTCGATAAAGGTCGTCAACACGATGTTATGGGGCGTCATGTCGTGCAGCCATACGGAACTGTAGTACCCTTCGCCCAGGAGCGGCGACTTCCCCAACAGTTGAAGGTACTCCGCCCAGACGACGGTCCGAAGATTCAGTGTCGCGATGTCCTGTCGCTGGACGCGCTCGACAAAGGCACCGCCGATCCCCTCCGAGAGAAACTGTTGCGACACCAGCCAGTAGTTGAATGCGACGACCGCCGCAGCAATCAGGACGAGACTCGCCAACAGCCGCACCTGCGACCGCACATCCAGCAACGCCGCGAGCAACAGCGCGCCAAAGACCGTGGCCAGAATGGCTCCTCTCGACAGTGTCAACGTGATCGCGAGACAGAGCAGCAGCGTGACGCTCTTGACGAGGAGGCGGCGCGCTCTGGTGAGCGCTGCCGAGGGCGTCAGATAGAGCGCGAAGAAGAAAGGGTAGATCAACGGGCTTGCGATGGCGTTGGACGCGCCCCAGGGCAGTGCCATCGCGCCTCCCGCATACCGCTGGGCGACGACCGTCAGGAAGCCGTACGCCTGGACCGCCAGCACGAACGTCGCGATGAAGTAGAGACTCAGCACCGCGGCGGAGGCGACCAGGACCGTCAGCGCCACGCGAAACCGCGGCACGGTGGCCGCCTGCGGGAGGTGGAACAAGGTCGGTGACAGGAGATACGCGAAGACCCCAAACCCCACCACGTTGGCCAGCCAGCGCGCGGCGGAGGGGATCAAGACAGGAGAATGGATGGTGGAGATGGTCTGCGCGGCGAGCAGGGCGAAGGCGCAGCCCAGCGCCGCCGCGTACTCCCGACGCACGCGGGGGCGCCACCACCACCAAGCGCTGAATATCGCCACCAGGAGGCCCAACAGCGGCATCCCGAACGAGACCACCACAGAGCCGGGACCGGCGGGTGTGGAGAAGGGCAGCAGGATGAGACCGGCGAGCAGCAGGGCGAACGCGGTCCGATCGTGCCAACGCATGGTCGCACGCGGCGCCGCAACCAGGCCCGGGCTCATCCTCTGGACCGAGGCAGCAGCTGCAGGACGGCGGTGCGGGCGATGGTCGGTGCATCCCGCCGCCACCAGGAGGTGACAAACACGACGATCAGCCCGCTCATCAGACCGCCCTTCAGCAAGAGCGGGAGCTCCAGCCAACCGAGCGCGAGCGCGGGGACG
>Ga0137397_10003468_pt1 | contig 10967 bp, 14 predicted proteins | sample czorhiz116metaG_FD_106658 | JGI IMG/M metagenome (GOLD analysis project Ga0137397, IMG submission 106658) | Vadose zone soil microbial communities from Angelo Coast Range Reserve, California, USA - czorhiz1.16 metaG | ecosystem: Environmental > Terrestrial > Soil > Vadose zone | place: USA...
GAGAACGTGCCTGGGACACTGCGCTCTCAGGAAGCCACTGCTCCAGTTTCCATAGTGAAGCGATATGATCGTAGTTCCTATGAAGAATAATATCCTTAGCTCTCCTCGACGATAGAATGAGGAATGATGCTGACCAGCTGAACTGGTTGGCCAGCGCACCTCCCAGCGAATGAGGAGCATCCTGAGCTCTGCGATGCATCAAAAACTGCTCGAAATCATCAGCGAAAAAAGCAGGCGCACTGGTCGTAACTGTCGTGGTTTCCTAATGTGACGTAAACTGGCCCAGCGCCCAACGTTTGCTTGAATAGGTCATACACCACAGTCTAGCTCGGAATAAGCATATGTGACTTTTTTTCTGGAGATCAAGAAAGAACGCGTGCCCACCTCCGTCCACGTGACGTAGTCCCTGGGCCCCATTAGGATGTGCATCACACCACTTTGAGTTTAAGTAAACACGACTCACCTAGATAGTTGATTCTCCGGATCGTGTGAGACAATGTCACCGGTATATATGGTCCATGCGAAACCCGTATTGTTCGTTCCAGTAAGGACGGGAATAACTTCGAGTACGGAAGCAGCGAGTGAGAACGGCGTATCGCTGTTCCAGTCCATTCCAGGTTCAGGATTCAATGTATACATCAGTCAGCCCCTCCGCTCCCAGTGCCAAATTGCTAACATACCATCGGAACCAACCATAACGCGGTGCTGGAAGAAGTGTATGGTTCGGGCTATTGCTATTGTGGTTATTCGTGCGACAGCACATGCCAGACGTGCAGTTCGCCTCTGAGCCCGTCCCGTAGCCTATCGTGGACGTCGAGTGACAATGCTTAAGAGTCAGGCGCCGACGAGAAGCGAAGCGAGTAGACTGGGAAGAGGAATTCGATACGCACGGGGATCGATGTGGAAGTCCGACAAGTGCAACACTTTGAGGCGTTTCCCGCTCGGTTTCTTTCGCGGCGGCAGTGGGTTCGGTTTCGGCTTGGAGAACCAACCGGTGAGATTAAGGGGGGGCGTAGGCGGGAGCGAACATGTATTCGGGAAAAAGCTTTGGCATATCAGCTGGAGAGGACAGCCGCAGTAGGACCAGCACATCAGACCAAAAATGAAAATTTCGGACATTATGGCCACCAAAGATGCTTACCCGACCATCGTACCCCACCACGTCCGCGTTTGCCAACACCTGCGTGAGCACGGGTCCGTACGTCGTCGGACCGTACGTCGTGTTGCAAACGCTGGAGAGCTTGAACTGTTGGCAGGTGAAGACAAAGAAGGCAGGGCCCTGCTCGGGCGCGGCGAGGGAGAGGAACTTTGCGACTTGAAGGACAGCGGTGCAGAGGGCGCACGAGTTGTTCGCGAAGACGGTGCTATTTGACAGCCATTTGACTTGCGTTATCGCGGCTTGCAAGAGGGCTTCGTCGGGTGCGCGAGGTGGGAGTGGGTGCGGATCTTGAGTATCGTCCTGAGGAACCACAGAAAGGTTGTGAGAATCACGTAGCAGTTGTCGACTTTGAACAGGCGCCCAACGATGGCATACCTGTACGATAAGAGCGCTGTGTGACGAGCTGACGTACCTGAGGTATGTTCTTCGGGTCGGTGAGCCCAGGGGGATATACCTTATTCTACAAAAAAACATGTATCAGGCTATTAAAACGCTTCTTCTATAACTGCCATAATGTGCACGCACGAGAACCGGGTCTGAAATGACCGGCTGGGGTTGGGCCGAGGTGGCGGTGGGGTCGTTGTAATATGATGCGTATAGCTGAGTTGGGAATGCGCCCGGAGGAGCGAACGAGGAGGGTCCATAGGACAACGAGTCGGCGCTGACCCGAAAGGCGAGGAGGGCAGAGCAGAGCAGGACCCCACGGACGCGGGCCATACTTACTGTATCGGCACTAATAGCACTAGATCCCGCGGGTTGCGTCCGACTCGGAGACCACTGGCAGAGCCTGAGCCTGAGGAGACAGCACGGCCATACGCGCATGCCAGTGCGCGAGGTATAAATAGGTACAAGAATCGTCTCGTCAATGTCAACGGCCGAACGTGTCTCGTCGACGTAGGTTTCATTGGAGGACGCACGAAGAAGGCGAAGGCACGTTCGATAACGGGTGATGAAATAACCACATTGTACAGCAGTTTCTGATATTCTTCCTTCCCACCACAGGAACAACAGCCATACGCACCGGATTTGGGGCGTGTGCGCCATTAGAGCGACACGTGGTCGCGGAATAGAAATCGACCGCATGGATGTGGGGTCGGCCCGTCGAGCTTACGATACACTATTACATGGCACCGACTTCCTTGCCCAACTACACCCTTTCTCAGATACCGAGGATCAGTCCTCACAATAGAGACTGAGGCGCAACGATGGGAAATCGTACCATGAGTAACGCAGAGTCCCGAAAAATATTGGTTACATGCACGCGAGAAAGGTCAACATCCGGATAATGCCGGGCCGAATGCCCCTCGTCTACGCGTACGGCACCACGGTAGGTTATCGCAGTCTCGTCATATTGAGCGTTCCTAGATCTCGGAACCCCACTCACGAGCTAAGACTCAATTTATTTTCCAGTCCAAGAAAACAGCCACTCGCACAATTCTGGATGGAGATGCTCGCCGAGCCGCTACGCATGTAGCATATGGTTTGGGAGATGCAATCCCCGGTGCAATTGAGCGAGAAAACATATTGTTTGCTCTGGAGATCGGTCAACGTCTGTTCGAACGAAAAAAAAAACATCAGCAGGCACGACAAGGGAGGAACGAAGGCGCGGTGAATTTCGCGCACCGCAACGAGGTTCGGGTTCGATTTCATCTCTGGGAACGGAAAAGGAATTAGAACGGGAGAAGGGAGGGAACAAGCCGAGCAGTAGGGGACGCACGCTCCGTCACCAGATGCCACCATGTAATCATGTTGCGTTCAGCGGATCACCCTTGCCGCAGGTAATATTCGAGCCGTACGCAGCAAATGTCGGACCAAATGTCGTCTGCCCGTCCAGCCCCGCGGACGACGTACCAGGCCATCGTCACGTTACAAACACCCCCCAGAAAATCAACCAGCGAGTCACGCGGGGAATCAATATGTTGAGTCAACCCACCGGAGAAGACGGCAACCCAAGGCGCAACCGCCGCGTGTGCATTGCCCGCGCACCTTTTCATCAGAACGACCGATATACCGATATTTCACGGAGAAGTTCTGGCAGCGCAAGAGCATAGCGCCTCCGCAATTGCTCGACAATACGACCTCACTTCATCAAACCATCATTGGACGAAGAACGGCAGGACCGTGATTCCGAATGATATCCGAGTCGACATCATGATCATTAGAAAGGTGATGCGACATTATCATGTATGCACACTGCGGGCCATGATCCTGGAGCGCCCTCGACTCAGGCCTTCGAATTCCTCGTCAGATTTCCTTGCTGACCTATTACTGGTGGAAGGGTTTTATAGAAGCAAGGAGTAGGGAGTGAGAGTCCCTATCACGCCCGGTGCCACGTAGCCTAGTACATACGTACTCGCCTAGTAGCCCGATAAGCGTACATGAGGTGCTGCTTCGATGCGCATTTACGCACTTTCTCATACCTATCACACTGCCCTGTACACTGCAAGGCCGTTCACGGGACGAGCATTAAAAGTTAATAACAGGTTGAATCGCTCAATGTTCCTGGGTCAGCTGATCTCTGTACCCACAAAGACCATATAGATTACGTCAGTCTCTCGCCGCGATCCACGGCAAACCCACCGCCCAGCTAGTCTCCTTATTGCTACCTCTCGTGCCATGGATACACAGTCGAATCTTCCTAAAGCCCCGAATGTCCAGTTCCGAGTCCTCGTTATTGGAAAAGCAAACGCAGGAAAAACATCTATTCTACAGAGAGTTTGCGACACCACCGAGAGCCCAGAAATCTACAGCGTTGATTCATCGGGACGTCGCTATCCGGTACGTTCTCGTTCCTAGCTGCGCTTCCGATCTCATCGTCCAGCCACTCCAGGTTCAACTGAACCCTACGATAGAGGTTGGGCAGACTTATCTTTTGTCGATCATGGCTGATCCGAGGATCTGGCTTGTAGCGTGGCAAGCATGACATCGAGCACGAACTTATTTTCTCACGTCATGATGGTTATGTTTTCCACGACTCCCGCGGAATGGAGGCCGGTAGTGAAGACGAGTTGAAGATTGTACAAGATTTTGTCCAAAGTAGGTCGCAGAAGAGGCGGTTGGAGGATAAACTGCACGCCATATGGTTTGTTCCTTTGGGTATATTCAATTACAAATTCACAAAGGTTTTGCTTTTCAGGTACTGCGTTCCGATGGACTGTGCTCGGCCATCGCTGGAATTGAAGCAGTTTGAGAATATTTGTCCGGATAAGAATGGTATGTCCTAACGCAACTTTATGGACTGGGGTTGACATGATGGAATTTTGCAAGTCCCTGTGATTGCAGTATTCACCAAGTACGACCAGTTCAGGCGCGACGTCAGGATGAAGTTGGAGGATCAAGATTGTGACCCAGACAACCCAACGATCCTTAACGCCGAGATGGAAAGGATTTACCGTGAAGAATTTCTGGCCCACCTTAGGGGATCTCCACCGATCGTACGTTTAGAGAGTGAGAGTTTTTACCAACTAGCATTTATTACGCTGATTTCTGTCCTGCAGGAATGCACAGGCAAGACCAGCGGTGTACAGATCTTATTAAATCGACTGCGAAGGCACTCTCTGGCAGCACCGTTGCTCTCATGCTCCTAACTGTACAGAAAGATAACATGGAACTAAACATTAACCGAGCTATTGAATGGTGAGTTCTTCTGTATAGTGGGATGAAATGAGAGGAGTATTGTCCCATCACAGGGTCCATTCTGCATTTCAAGAAGGGTATGGGAGTACAGAAAGAGTCATAAAGACATGCATAATAGCATTTCCATCGCTGTGGGTGAGTTGTAACACTGTTCTGAATTTCTTCTAGCTAAAAAAAATTATCACCTAGTTTCCTGTCAGTCCACCTTTAGGTATTTGTATCATGATATCCTGAATTCTTACCTGGTGCTCTCATTCCACTGTCACTCCCCACTTTCTTTTGGTGTCTTTACTTGCTTCCCCCCTCTGTGCTTTCCACTGGCAGGAGGTGAGTGCCCCTCACTTATCTGCTTTCTTTCATTGTCATGACTTGTACACCTCTCTGTGCTCTTTAGACTGTGAGTGACTCACAGCTCACTTTCTCTTGATATCCTGACTTGTCCCTCTATCTGTGCTTTCCAGTGGGTGGGTGACCCTTGCACACACACTCTGTTTTGCTCTCCTGAGCCAGGCTTGTCACTCCCTCTGCTCTCTAGGGTGCAGCAGTGAGTACCCCTCCCTGGCTCACTTTTTTTCACTATCCTGACCACTCCCTCCCTCTGTGCTCTCCAGATTGTGAGTACCCATCACTCCCTCACTTTCTTTCTGTGCCCTGACTTGTCCCTCCTGCACTCTCCAGAAAGTGGGTGTCCCTAGCTCCCTCACTTTCTTTTCACTTTCCTGACTGGTCTCCATCTGTGCTCTCCAGGGAGTGAGTGCCCATTCCTCTCTTGCTTTCTTTCTCTGCCCTGACTCATCCCTCCTACACTCTAGGAAGTGAGTGTCTCTAGCTCCCTTGCTTTCTTGCACTTTCCTTACTAGTCTCCATCTATGCTCTCCAGAGAGTGAGTGCCCATTCCCCTCTCTCTTTCTTTTGCTGTTCTGACCTGTCTCTCCTTCTGTGCTTTCCAGAGAGTGAGTGCCCACTGCTTGCTTAACTTTTTTCTCTGTCCTGAGTCATCCCTCCCTTATGTTCTCTAGCATGTGAGTGCACCTCACTTTCTTTATTTCGGTGCCTTGACTTGTCCCTTTATGCTCCAGGAAGTGAGTACCCATCTCTCTCTTACTTTCTTTTGCTATTCTGACTTGTCCCTCCCTCTGCACTCACCAGTTGGTGAATGACTCTTGCTTGCTCTCTTTTGTTTTCTGTCCCTGACTTGTCCTTTGGTGCTCCCTAGGAAGTGAGTGAACTTTGTCTGTTCACTTCCTTTTGCAATCCCTAACTTGTTCCCCCCCATGCTCTTAAGTCTGTGAGTGCCCTCACTTGCTTGCTTTTGTTTCAGTGTTGTGACTTATACACCTCTGCACTCTTCAGCCTGTGAGTGACCCTTGCTCTCACTTTCTTTTGATGCCCTGATTTGTTCTCTCCTCTATGTTCTCCAGATAGTGAGTAACCCTGGATCACTCACTTTCTTTTGCTGTCCTGACTTGTCCCTCCCTCTGTGCTCTCCAGCAAGTGAGTGCCCCTCACTGGGTCACTTTCTTTTCCTTTCCTGACTTGTCCCTGTCCCTCTATCTACACTAGGATGTGAGTGCCCCTCACTTGCTTGCTTTCCTTTCACTGTTCTGCCTTGTCCCTCACTTTGCACTCTCTAGTGGGTGAGTGCCCCTCACTTGTGTTCTTTCCCTGTCCTGACCATGCCCTCCTTCTGTGCTCTCCAGATGGTGAGTGACCCTCACTCACTTTCTTTCTCTGTTCTGACTTGTTCTTCCCTCTACACCCTCTAGGGTGTGAGTGACCCTTGCTTGCTTACTTTCTTTTGCTGTTCTGATTTATTACATACACCCTTTGCACTTTCCAGGGTGTGAATACCCCTTTCTCTTGCTTGCTTTTGCTCTCCTGACTGTCACCCCTTATGCACTATCCAGGAAGTGAGTATTCCTTGTTTGCTCACTTTCTTCCACTGTTCTAACTTGTCCCTTCCTCTGTGCCCTCCAGTTTGTGAGTGTCCCTCACCTGCTCACTTTCTTTAGTTGTCTTGATCTGTCCATCCATCTGTGCTCTCTAGGATGTGTGTTCCCCTCACCTGCCCACCCACTTTCTTTTGGTGTTATAACTTGTCCCTTCCTATGCATTCTCTAGGGAGTGAGTACTCCTAACTCTCTTGCTTTCTTTTGTTATTCCAACTTGTCCCCCTCTACACTCTCCAGCCTGTGAGTGTCTCTTGCTTGGTCTCTCTTTTTCTTCATCCCTGATTTGTCACTTCCTGTGCATGCTTTTCAGAATGTGAGTGCCCCTTGTGAGCTGCCTATCACTGTCCTGACCTGTCCTTTGCTCTATGCTCTCCAGGGAGTGAGTGCCTGTCACTCATTTGCTTTCTTTCACTGTCCTAACCTGTCACTGCCTTTGTGGTTTTCAGTCTGTGAGTGTCCCTTGCTCACCTACTTTCTTTCAATGTCCCTGATCTATTCACCCCTCTTACTCTCCAGTCTGTGAGTGCCTCTTGCTTGCTTGCTTTCTTTTGGTTCCCTGACTTGTCCCTCCCTCTGTGCTCTCTAGAAGGTGAGTGCCCCTTGCTTGCTTGCCTTCTTTTGATGTCCTGACTTGTCTCTCTATGCTCTCCATGGCTAGTCGGTGAGCAACCCTGGCTCACTTGCTTTCTTTCTCTGTCCTGACTTGCCCCTCCCTCTGTGCTCTCCAGCATGTAGGTGCCCCTTACTTGCTCACTTTCTTCATTGTCCTGACTTGTCCCTCCCTCTGTGCCCTTCAGTCTGTGAGTAGCCATCACTTGCTCACTTTCTTTTACCATTCTTACTTGTCCCTGCCTTTGTGGTTTCCAGTATGTGAGTGCCCCTCACTCACTTGTTTACTTTTGCTGTCCTGATTTGTCACTCCCTCTGCACTCTCCAGTTTGTGAGTACCCCTCCACTCATTTTCCCTTAGCATTCTAACTTGTTCCTACTGTGCTCTCCAGAAAGTGAGTGCCCCTTGCTTGTTCACTTTCTTTCACTGTCCCTAACTTGTGCCCCCTTCTATGCTCTTCAGGGAGTGAGTGACTGTCACTTGCTCACTTTCTTTCACTTTTCTGATTTGCCACTGTGACACCCTCTGTGCTCTCCAGTTTGTGGGTGCTCCTCTCTCTTGCTTGCTTTTGCTGTCCTAACCTATCCATCCCTCTGCACCATCCAGGCAGTGAGTGCCCCTTGCTCAATCTTTCACTTTTATTTGCTATCCTGACTTGTCCCCCCTCTGCACCCTCAGTCTGTGAGTGATTCTCACTTGCTCACTTTCTTTTGATGTCCTGATTTGTCCCTCCTTCTGCACTCTCCAGTCTGTGAGTGCCTCTTGCTCACTCACTTTTTTACTGTCCTGATCTGTCCCTTCCTCTGTGCTCTCCAGAAAGTGAGTGCCCTTGCTTGCTCACTTTCTCTTACTGTCCTGACTTGTCCCTCCCCGTGCACTCTCTAGTTGGTGTGTGCCCCTCTGAGTTGCTCATGTACTTTTTTCTGGTGTCCTGACTCATTTGTCCATCTGCACTTCTCAGACAGTGTGTATCTTTCAGTTTCTGGATTTTAGTTTACTGACTTGTCTCTCCCTTGTGTGATTGCCAGAATGTGTGTCACCCTCTTGTGTATGCTTCTCTCTCTCAGGCTGTGTCCTGGGACTCCTCACTTCTTCCTTTGTCTACATTGCAGGCACTATTCTCCAAATTAATCACATTTTTTGCCAAGGTACTGGTGTGATTTTAAACCTTAATTTATGTTTTGCTAACACATCTTTAGCCTCCCCTTTTGATATCTAGTGATGATACCACACATCATCAACTGATTTGTACCTTTTTTGCTGTCTGTCTCTGCAACTTCTAACATCAAAAATAGTGACAATTCTCCTTCTCGAGAATTCTTGCCTTTCTTTTGCCTCACAGTCCAAACCAAGCAGAGGACAGGCCTTGGATCTGGCATATTCTCAATGTTGTGCTTCTGGTGTTTATAATGAAGTCATGAAGCAGTTTTTCGCACCCCCTATGGAATATTCTATTCTTCAGTTTACAGAATTTATCCTTGAGCACCGTCTTTGATTCTTGTGTTTTGTTTCCTCCTGTCCATTGTTTCATTTTTTCAAATAAATCAGGTGTTGAGTCTGTTCCACCTGACTTCACGTCCGACTCACCTCAGCATCGGCATTCATGGCAGCCACCTGTTGTTACAGCACATTTGCTTAGGTAGCCTTGGGATCTACACAAGTTTCATGATCGAAGAATGGCAGGCCAAGGCACCACTGAAGCTGAGATCAAACTGTCTTGACGATCAAGGCTGCCAATGAACGGAATCCGGCTGTACAATTGTTGCTAGCCAGAATCAGTCTATCGTGTGTCTGTTCGCCACATAACTCCTTCATAAATCTGATTCGTTAGCCTTCACAATAGTCCCTTGCTACACACCCGCCATCTCCGAGTCCCCAACAACGCGTCAAATTCAACTAGATTCCGATCCCCTCCATCGTCGGGCCGGGCTCTTGTCTGCCTGGGAAATCAACCCGCTCTCTCCACCGCCGATGCTTTGATCTGGGTCGCGCTCCTGGTTTTCACTCGGCTCTAACACCAGCGTCCGCCACACCCCCACACCGGGCGACGCCCTCACCCTCACCTACTCCCGTTCCCGGCGCCCACCTTACCGTCAATGTTGACCTCGTCGAGGCGCTCGATTGATAAGTTGAGTAGTGTGTGCTGGATAAGCGCTGATGTTCTCGTCGCCCTCGTCTTCCTCCTCAGCCGCCACCGACGGCGTGGGGAATAAAGGGAAGGCGAAGCCGGTGCTAGTCGATATGGAATTGCATGAACCACGCGTCAAAGTTGTGTTGGTGTGGTTTGCGGCGGCGTTGTTGTAGGGTTCGAGAACGTGGCTTTGTTCTTCGTTCGCACTTATAAGTGACGTTGGATAGGGATAGCGAACGCTTTCCCGCCCGTGAGTTCGGTTGTCCTGAGTGGTCGCAGTGCCCGTGTCCGACCTGTCATCATCTGGGTCTCATTCGTCCTCTTTATTTGCTTCCTTCCGGGCCCTCACTTTCCTCGAGCCTTGTCGCCAGCAGTTACACCACAGAGCTCACCACCCGGAAGCACCAGGACGTCACGAGCGGCGGTAACTCGATCTCGACACCCTCCTCGACCGCCACATCGGACGCCTCGAGCAAGTGGCGGTGCTGCACGAGCTGATCGCGGCGGCTCGTCTCAGGATTTTCCGCGTTCTTCAGCGGGGAGAGTTCGTCCGCGCCTGCAACATGGCGAATCCCCCCTCCGTGTGCGCGACCGTGTCAAAGACAAAGGTCTCCAGCTTAATCCCGTTCGGCTTCGCCAGCTTGGCCGTTGCGCCATCGGGCAGGGACACGTCAGGGATCCTCTTTCGCGCGATGTGGGCCGCACGAGCGAGCGGCTCGCCCATGGCCGAGTCGCGCGCAGCGGCCGGCGCAGAGGTAACCCCGAGTATTCCAGTATGCCACCACGCTGGACTTGCTGCCGCGCTGCGCGACGACACCGATGGTTTCGGTCGTGTGCGCCTCGGGGGGACCACTTTGGCGGTGCAGTCGGCCTACTTGCTGATGCGGTAGCCTACAAAGACAGAATTGGCGACGAACGAGACATTTGCCCACGCAGTAGGCATGCGCATAGAGGACCTTGCGTGATTCGAGAACGTCGAGTACCGTGCGGGTCTTTGTCTATCGGGGAAAGTGGGGCATGCAGGGGGGGCGCCGTAAGGGCCACCGTCTGGAGACCAAGTCCAGGGGTCGCTGCCGCGTTCGACAGCAGGACTTTTCCCTCCATCGTGAGACACGGGAGGGTCCCTACACGGAACGAGGCACGTAGGGAGCGATCGCATTCGAAAGCAAAGATCCACGCACTGGCACCCTGCTCACGAAAGACGGACTCGGACGTTTTCCGGCTTGGGGCCATCGTACGCGTTTGTCATGAAAAACTCGTCGGTTTCCCTACGCGTCCGGCGGCCCGCCGGTCATGATGTTCTTCGGGACGACGACAGAGCCGACTCGCATGTCCGTCTCCTCCGTCCTGCGCGACCTACTGCAAATGCGCGATGCATTCCGCTCGATACTGGAAACAACGCCCTGCGCGATGGGAGGCCAATATCGTAGCAGCCCTTTGGACCGGAACTGTCGAGATGAGTGCCAGTGCCCTGCCCAC
>Ga0137397_10003469_pt1 | contig 10961 bp, 7 predicted proteins | sample czorhiz116metaG_FD_106658 | JGI IMG/M metagenome (GOLD analysis project Ga0137397, IMG submission 106658) | Vadose zone soil microbial communities from Angelo Coast Range Reserve, California, USA - czorhiz1.16 metaG | ecosystem: Environmental > Terrestrial > Soil > Vadose zone | place: USA...
GGATCGACGCCGGGAATCATCTGCAGGGCCGCGGTAGCTATGATGGTGCGCGGCCAGAGGGCGTTCACTGCGATGCCGCGTTCCCGGAATTCCTCGGCCATACCGAGCACGCACATGCTCATGCCGTACTTGGCCATGGTGTAGGCGACGTGGCGCTTGAACCAGCGCGGATTGAGATTGAGCGGCGGCGAGAGGGTGAGGATGTGCGGGTTCGTAGCCTTGGCCAGGTGCGGAACGCAGGCCTGCGACGCGGCGAAGGTGCCCCGCACGTTGATCCCGAACATCAGATCGAAGCGCTTGAGCGGTGTTTCGGGCGTGCCGGTGAGGCTGATGGCGCTGGCGTTGTTGACCAGGACATCGATGCCGCCGAAGCGGTCGACGGCCGCGGCGACCGCACGGGCGAGTTGTGCCTCATCGCGGATGTCGCATTGCACCGGCAGGCAGCGCCCGCCGGCGGCCTCGATTTCGCCCGCCGCAGTGAAAATCGTGCCTGGCAGCTTGGGATTAGGCTCCGCGGTCTTTGCCGCGATGACCACGTTGGCGCCGTCGCGCGCGGCGCGCAGGGCAATGGCAAGCCCGATGCCGCGGCTGCCGCCGGTGATGAACAGCGTCTTCCCGCCGAGCGAAGCCATCAGGAGCTACGCCGCGGCACGGAATCCTTTGGGAACGCCCGCAAGCACGAAGTGGCCGTAGGTCTGCTCCTGGGGCAGCACTTCGACCATGATCTTGCGCGCCGCCATCAGCTTGTCCAGATCGATGCCCGTGGAGACGCCCATCGCCTCGAACATGAAAACGAGGTCCTCGGTGATGACGTTGCCGCTCGCGCCCGGCGCGAAGGGGCACCCGCCGAGGCCGCCGAGCGAGCTGTCGAACGCACGCACGCCTTCCTCGTAGGCGGCGAGCGCGTTGGCGAGGCCCAAGCCCCGCGTGTTGTGGAAGTGCGCGCCCTCGAGCTTCGCGCCGATGGCCTTTCTTACTTTGGAAAACACACGCCGGACCTGCGCCGGGTTGGCATAGCCCACCGTATCGGCGAGCGCGACACCGTCGCAGAACCCGGCGAGCGCGGCGGCGATGCGCACCACGTCGTCCTCGGGCACCGCGCCCTGCATCGTGCAGCCGAAGGCGGTGGATACCGCGCCTTCGAGCTCGACACCGGCATGCGGGTACTGGGCGCACTTGCGCACTTCCTCGACCATCTGTTCCGGCGTCATGCGCACGTTCGACTCGCTGTGCTGGCGGCTCGCCGAAACGGGGAAGGTCACCTTGTGCGCGCCGGCCTCGAGCGCGCGCTGGAAGCCTTTGAGGTTGGGCGCCAGCGCCACGACCTTGAGGCCCGGGATCGTGCGCGCAAAAGCGACGATCTCGCCGGTGTCGGCCATGGCGGGAATCAGCTTGGGCGGGACGAACGACCCCACCTCGATCTCCTTCAGCCCGGCGTCCGCCAGGGCGCGGATCCACGCCTTCTTCGCCGCCGTCGGCATGAGGTGCTTCGCGTTCTGCAGGCCGTCGCGCGGGCCCACTTCGCAGATATGAACCTGGCTCATCGCTTCATTTTATTCTCGATCGCGGTCAGCGCGGCGCCGCAAGCAGCCGCCCCCGCGGCGAACGCGAGCATCGCCCAGAGGCTCGTCTCCCAGCCGCCGAAGCGCGAGGCGATCCAGGCGATGGCGAGCGGCCCGAAGAACTGCCCCAGGTTGGAGAACTGCAGCACCATGCCGTTGCCCGTGGCGATGTGCTGCGGCGAGCGGGCGTGCACCGGCAGCCCGCCGAAAATGGAGGCGGGGATCACACCCGTCGAGAGCGAGAAGAGGAGCACCAGCGCGAAGCGCACGCCGCCGGGCAGGACCGTGGAGAGCATGCCGATCTCGCACAGCGCCGCGAACACCGAGGCGCCGATCACCAGGGTCCCGCGCGGCACCCCGCGCGCGAGGAGCCAGCCGCCGAGGAGATTGCCCGGCGCGTTGACGAGCACCATCAGCGCAGTCGCGGCCGATGCGGCGGCGGTCGAAGCGCCGTGCTCGGCGAGGAAGGTCGGCAGCCAGACCATCACGGAGGTCCACTGCGCGACGTAGAACGCGAAGAGCAGCGCCATGGCGAGGTTTCCGGGCTGCGCGAGCGACTCGGCGATCAGGCTTAGCGAGCTCACCTGCGACCTCGGCGTCGGCGGCACCGCGCGCGCGACGAGCACCGCGGCCAGCGCCGCGGCCGCAGCGAGCGCGAGCCAAAGAGCGCGCCAGCTTCCGGCGGCGATGAAAAGCGGCGCGGCGAGGAGCGCGATGGTGCCGCCGGTCGGCATATACGCGCTCCAGATGCTGAGCGCCTTTGCGCGCTCGCGCGCAGCGGCAGCCATGGTGCTCACGAGCGCCGGCGCGGGCACCGCGAACAGGATGAAGCCGACCCCTTCCACGAAGCGCGACGCGAGAAGCGGAAGAAAGCCGTTGACCACAGCGCCGCCGATGCCCCCGACGGCCATCAGCCCAAGGCCGGTCAGCGCGAACTGCTTGCGGCCATAGCGGTCGCCGAGCATGCCGGCCCCCATGCCGACGAGCATGCCGAGCACGTTGAAGGTGGTCACGATGAAGGTCGACTCGACGAGCGAGAGGCCGAGCTCGCTCCGCAGCTGCGGCAGCGCCGGCGGCACCTTCGTCATGTAGGCGCCCGCGACCAGGCCGCCGGCGAACACGGCCCAGATCCCGCGCCACTGACTCACAATCTATGGGTCAAGCCGCGTGTACCGGGAGCTTGAGCTCGACGATCTTCCTGGACCACTCGGCCGGGCCGGTGGTGTGCACCGACGTGCCGTTGGCGTCCACCGCGACTGTCACCGGCATGTCGCGAACTTCGAATTCGTAGATGGCCTCCATGCCGAGATCGGCAAAGGCCAGCACGCGCGATTTGCGGATCGCCTTCGCCAGCAGGTAGGCGGCGCCGCCCACGGCCATCAGGTACGCAGCCTTGTGCTTGCGGATCGCGTCGATCGCCACCGGGCCGCGCTCGGCCTTGCCGATCATGGCGATGAGGCCGGTCCTGGCGAGCATCATCTCGGTGAACTTGTCCATGCGCGTCGAGGTGGTCGGGCCGGCGGGGCCGACGACTTCGTCGCGCACCGGGTCGACCGGGCCGACGTAGTAGATGACGCGATTGGTGAAGTCGACCGGCAGCTTCTCGCCTTTCGCGAGCATGTCCTGGATGCGCTTATGGGCCGCGTCTCTCCCCGTCAACATTTTTCCGGAGAGCAAAAGGCGCTCGCCGGGCTTCCAGGACGCGACCTGCGCCGGAGTGAGCTGGTCGAGGTTGACCTTCCGCGCTTTCGCATCCGGCGTCCACGTGACGTCGGGCCAGTCGGAGAGCTGCGGGGCCTCGAATTCCGCCGGGCCGGAGCCATCGAGCGCGAAATGCGCGTGGCGCGTGGCGGCGCAGTTCGGAATCATGGCCACGGGCCGGTTCGCGGCGTGCGCGGGGTAGGTGCGGATCTTGACGTCGAGCACGGTGGACAGGCCGCCGAGGCCCTGCGCGCCGATGCCGAGCGCGTTGACCTTGTCGTAGAGCTCGATGCGCATCTCCTCGACCTTGCTCTTCGGCCCGCGCGCCTTCAGCTCGGCCATGTCGATCGGCTCCATCAGCGCTTCCTTCGCCAGGAGCATCGCCTTCTCGGCAGTGCCGCCGACGCCGATGCCGAGCATGCCGGGCGGGCACCAGCCGGCGCCCATCGTCGGCACGGTCTTCAGCACCCACTCCACGATCGAATCGGAGGGATTGAGCATCACGAACTTGGATTTCGCTTCCGAGCCGCCGCCCTTGGCGGCAACATCGACTTCCACCTTGTCGCCCGATACGAGCTGGACGTTGATCACCGCCGGCGTGTTGTCCTTCGTGTTCCTGCGACCGAAGTCGGATTCGTCGAGCACCGAGGCGCGTAGCGGGTTGTCGGGATCGAGATAGGCGCGCCGCACGCCCTCGTTCACGACGTCCTCGAGCGCTTCCTGGAAGTCGAAGCGCACGCCCATGCCGACCTTCAGGAAGACGTTGACGATGCCCGTGTCCTGGCAGATCGGGCGGTGGCCCTCGGCGCACATGCGCGAGTTGGTGAGGATCTGCGCGATCGCGTCCTTCGCCGCGGGCGACTGCTCGCGCTCGTAGGCGCGGCCGAGGGCGCGGATGTAATCGGCGGGGTGGTAGTAGGAGATGAACTGCAGAGCATCGGCGACGCTCTGCACCAAGTGTTCGCGCTTGATGAGGCTCATTGGATGTAGCATTCTAAGGCGCATTCATCCTGGAGGAGGACCATGTCGGCGAACATCGAAACGGTGCTGCAGGAAAAGCGCGTTTTCCCGCCGCCTCCCGCCTTCGTCAAGCAGGCGAACATTTCCGGCATGGACGCCTACCGCAAGATGGTGGCGGAGGCCGAGCGCGACTTCGAGGGCTTCTGGGCCAAGCTCGCGCGCGAGACGCTGCACTGGTCGAAGCCGTTCACCAAGGTGCTCGATGAAAGCAAGGCGCCGTTCTTCCGCTGGTTCCATGACGGCGAGCTGAACGCCTCGTACAACTGCCTCGACCGGCACCTCAAGACGCAGCCGGACAAGATCGCGATCATCTTCGAGGCCGACGACGGCAAGGTCACGAAGATCACGTACCAGGAGCTGCACAAGCGCGTGTGCCAGTTCGCCAACGCGCTCAAGGCGCGCGGCATCAGGCAGGGCGACCGCGTGCTCATCTACATGCCGATGTCGATCCAGGTGGTCGTGGCGATGCAGGCCTGCGCGCGCATCGGCGCGACGCACTCGGTCGTGTTCGGCGGCTTCTCGGCCAAGAGCCTGCAGGAACGCATCATCGACGCAGGCGCCATCGCCGTGATCACGGCGGATGGGCAATTTCGCGGCGGGAAAGAAATACCGCTTAAACCCGTGGTGGACGAGGCGCTCGCCATGGGCGGTTGCGAGAACGTGAAGGACGTCATCGTTTACAAGCGCTCGGGCAGCAGGGTGCCGATGCAGGCACCGCGCGACAAATGGTGGGATGACGTCGTCAAGGGCCAGCCCGAGACCTGCGAGCCGGTCAACGTCAATGCCGAGCATCCGCTCTTCATCCTCTACACGTCGGGCTCCACGGGTAAGCCCAAAGGCGTCCAGCACTCCACCGGCGGCTATCTCCTGTGGTGTGCGCTGACGATGAAGTGGGTGTTCGACAACAAGCCGAGCGATATCTTCTGGTGCACCGCCGACGTCGGCTGGGTGACCGGGCACAGCTATATCACTTATGGACCGCTAGCGGTCGGCGCCACCGAAGTCATGTTCGAGGGCGTGCCGACCTATCCGGACGCGGGGCGCTTCTGGAAGATCATCCAGGACCACAAGGTCAACGTCTTCTACACGGCGCCCACCGCGATCCGCTCGCTGATCAAGGCCGGCGGCGACCTGCCGAAGAAATACGATCTTTCGTCGCTGCGCATCCTCGGCACCGTCGGCGAGCCCATCAACCCCGAGGCGTGGATGTGGTACCACGAGACGGTGGGCGGCGGCCGCTGCCCGATCGTCGACACCTGGTGGCAGACCGAGACCGGCGGCCACATGATCTCGCCGCTGCCGGGCGCCACGCCGACGAAGCCAGGATCGGCCACGCTGCCGCTCCCTGGCATATTTGCCGACATCGTCGATGAGACCGGGCATCCGGTCGGGAAGGGCAAAGGCGGCATCCTGGTGATCAAGCGGCCCTGGCCTGCGATGCTGCGGACGATCTGGGGCGATCCGGATCGGTACGTCAAGACCTATTGGCCGGACGAGTTCGGACGCAAGCTCTATCTCGCCGGCGACGGCGCGAGCACCGACGAGAATGGCTATTTCCGCATCGTCGGGCGCATCGACGACGTGCTGAACGTTTCCGGCCACCGGCTCGGCACGATGGAGATCGAGTCGGCGCTCGTCGCCCACACAAGGCTCGTCGCGGAAGCGGCGGTGGTCGGGCGCCCGGACGAGCTCACCGGCGAAGCGGTGTGCGCCTTCGTGGTGCTCAAGCGCTCGCTGCCCACGGGCGAGGAGGCGCAGCAGATCGCCAAGGAGCTGCGCGACTGGGTGGGCAAGGAGATCGGCCCGATCGCCAAGCCGAAGGACATCCGCTTCGGCGACAACCTGCCGAAGACCCGCTCGGGCAAGATCATGCGCCGGCTCCTGCGCGCGATCGCGAAGGGGGAGCAGATCACGCAGGACGTCTCCACGCTCGAGAATCCCGCGATCCTGGAGCAGCTGAGGCAGGTGCGCTGAAGCTAGCGCTTTTCGCCGACATCCACAGCAACCTCGAGGCGCTGACCGCGTGCCTCGACCACGCGGGCGCCCTGGGCGCTGAGCGCTATGCGTTCCTCGGCGACCTCGTGGGCTACGGCGCCGATCCGGTCGCGGTCCTCGAGCTGATCGAAGCGCACGCCGCGCGCGGCGCCATCGTGGTCCTCGGCAACCACGACGCGGCGACGCTCGGCCGCAACGTGCACGGCATGAACCTGCAGGCACTGACCGCGATCGCCTGGACGCGCAAGCGCCTGGGCAAGCGGCACGTGGATTTCCTCAACGCGCTGCCGCTCACCGTGCGCGAGGACGAGCGGCTCTACGTCCATGCGAGCGCCGCGGTGCCCGAGCGCTGGACCTACGTCACCGGGCGGCGCCAGGCCGCGCAATCCCTGGAGGCGACCGACGCAAGGATGACCTTCTGCGGGCACGTGCACGACCAGAAGCTCTACTACACGGTGGCCACCGGCTACCCGATGCCGTTCCGCCCGATCCCGGGCACGCCGATCCCGACCGGGCGCCACCGCCAGTGGCTCGCCATCGTCGGCTCGGCCGGCCAGCCGCGCGACCGCAACCCCGCCGCGTGCTATGCGCTCGCGGACCTCGCGCGCTCGCGCCTCACTTTCTTCCGCGTGCCGTACGACCACGGCGGCGCGGCGCAGAAGATCCGCGCCGCGGGCCTGCCCGAGCGGCTCGCGCGGCGGCTGGAGCGGGGTGCGTGATGCGCGCGCCAGAGCCGGGCGTCGAGATCGACGGCTTCCGGCTCGGTGAGCGCATCCACGTCGGCAGCATGGCGTCGATCTACCGGCTGGAAGGGCTGCCCCTGATCATGAAAATCCCGAGGCTCGGGGCCGGCGAGCGCAGCGCCAACGTGGTGAGCTTCGAGCAGTGCCGCATGGTGCTCGGCGCACTGTCGCAGAGCCCGCATCACCCGACGCTCGTCGCTTACGGCGATGTCGAGACCACGCCTTACCTGGTCATGGAGTACATCGAGGGCACACGCGTTGACCAGTGGCTTGGCCGTGCGCCGCTCTCGCCGCAGGAAACGGCGCGCCTCGGCCACGCGCTGGCGCTCGCGCTGCACGAGATCCACCGCCAGGACGTGATCCACCTCGACCTGAAGGCGACCAACGTCATCTATCGCGCGAGCGGCCAGGCGGCGCTGATCGATTTCGGCCTCTCGTGCCACCGGCACCTGCCGGATCTGCTCGCCGCGGAGTTCCACTCGCCCGTCGGCAACTGGGTGTACATGGCGCCCGAGCAGATCGCCGGAGAGCGCTCCGATCCGCGCAGCGATCTGTTCGCGCTGGGCGCGCTCCTCTATGAGCTCGCCACCGGAAAGCGGGCCTTCGGCACGCCCGACTCGGTGGCGCAACTGCGCCGCCGGCTCTATCGCGACCCGCCGCCGCCGCGCGCGCTCGTCCGGGCGACGCCGCCCTGGCTGCAGGAGGTGATCCTGCATTGCCTGGAAATCGATGCCGCGCAACGCCCGACGTCGGCCGCCGAAGTTGCGTTCGACCTCGCCAATCCGGGGCAGGTGGCGATCACCGAACGCGCGGAACGTACCAAAAGGGAGAGTTTGCAGAAGGTCGCGCGCCGCTGGCTGCGGGCGCGCAACTTCTCGCCGAGCGCACCGCCGCCGCCCGCGACCGATCTCGCGCCGCTGCCGGTCATCGTCGTGGCGATCGGCGCGCAGGAGACCGCTGAGCCCTTCTTCGAAGCGCTGCGCGAGGCCGCGCGCAGGCGCGTCGCCGCGAACGCCTGCCGCATCGCCTGCATGACGGTGGTGCCGCGCGCCGCCGCGCTGACCGACGACACGCCGACCGGCCGGCACATCAAGCAGCTCGTCAGCCTGCGCCGCTGGGCCAGGCCGCTCGGGCTGCCCGAGGAGCGCCTCACCTATCACGTGCTAGAGTCGGATCAGCCCGCCGCCGCGCTGCTCGACTACGCGACGGTGAACGAGGTGGAGGAGATCCTCATGGGAGCCGGCAAGGAAGCCGCGCAGATCGTGACGCAGGCGCCGTGCAGCGTCACCGTGGTGCGGGCGCCGCCGCTGAGCTGAAGGCATGAACGAGAAAGACAAGGCGCCCCGCTTCGTCGCCCTCTGCATGCTGGGGGTGGTGCTCTTCAACTTCCCGGTGCTCGCGCTCTTCAACGTCGGCGGCACCGTGTTCGGCGTGCCGGTGCTCTACGCGTACATCTTCGCCGTCTGGGCGCTGCTCATCGCGCTGATGGCGCTCGTCGCGGAGCGCTAGCGATGCTGCAAGGCCCGGTGGTCATTCTGGCGGCCTTCGCCTACCTCGGGGTGCTGTTCGCCATCGCCTATTACGCGGATCAGCGCGCGGACGCCGGCCGCCCGGTGATCGCCAACCCGTACGTCTACAGCCTCTCTCTCGCGGTGTATGCGACGGCCTGGACGTTCTACGGCAGCGTCGGCCGCGCGGCGAGCGACGGCATCGGCTTTCTGCCGATCTACATCGGCCCGACGCTGATGATCGCGCTGTGGTGGGTGGTGATGCGCAAGATCCTGCGCATCTCGAAACAGAACCGCATCACGTCGCTCGCCGATTTCATCGCTTCGCGGTATGGCAAGAGCGCGCTGCTCGGCGGCATCGTCACCGTGATCGCGGTGATCGGCATCCTGCCGTACATCTCGCTGCAGCTGAAGGCGGTCTCGGCGAGCTACCTGATCCTGGTGCAGTATCCGGAGGTCGTCATGCCGCCAGTGCTCGGCGAGGCGTCGGTGCGCCAGGATCCCGCGCTGTGGGTGGCGCTGCTCCTCGCCGCCTTCACCATCGCGTTCGGCACGCGCCACCTCGACGCCGCCGAGCACCACCAGGGCATGGTGGCGGCGATCGCCTTCGAGTCGCTCGTCAAGCTGCTTGCCTTCCTCGCGGTCGGCATCTTCGTCACCTTCGGCCTGTACAACGGCTTCGGCGACCTCTTCGCGCGCGCCGCCGCCGTGCCGAAGTTGAAGGCGATGATGACGCCGCTCGAAGGCGTCGCCGGCGGCTACGCGAGCTGGGTGTGGCTCACGATCCTCTCGATGATGGCGATCATGTTCCTGCCGCGGCAGTTCCAGGTGACGGTGGTCGAGAACCTGGACGAGCGGCACCTGAACAAGGCGATCTGGCTCTTCCCGGTCTACATGCTGGCGATCAACGTCTTCGTGCTGCCGATCGCCTTCGGCGGGCTGCTGCACTTTCCGGAAGGCGGCGTCGACGCCGATACGTTCGTGCTGACGCTACCGATGGTCGAGAAGCAGGAGGGGCTCGCGCTGCTCGTCTTCATCGGCGGGCTGTCGGCCGCCACCGGCATGGTGATCGTCGAGACCATCGCGCTGTCCACCATGGTGTGCAACGACCTGGTGATGCCCGTGCTGCTGCGCATGCGCTCGCTCGCGCTGAACGAGAAGCCCGACCTCACGGGGCTGCTGCTCGGCATCCGGCGCGGCGCGATCGTGCTGATACTCCTGCTCGGCTACTTGTACTTCAAGCTCGCGGGCGAGGCGTACGCGCTGGTGTCCATCGGCCTGATTTCGTTCGCGGCCGTGGCGCAGTTCGCGCCGGTGGTGCTGGGCGGCATCTTCTGGAAGGGCGGCACGCGCAAGGGCGCCCTGTGCGGGCTGCTCGCCGGTTTCGCCGTCTGGTCGTACACGCTGCTCTTGCCGGCGCTCGCGCGCTCGGGCTGGCTGCCGATCGGGCTGCTGGAGCAGGGCCCTTTCGGCATTGCACTGCTGAAACCCCTGGCGCTCTTCGGCCTCTCGGGCCTCGACCAGATCACGCACGCCATGATCTGGAGCATGCTCGCGAACATCGGCGGCTACGTCGGCGTGTCGCTCGTCGCCACGCCGAGCGTCGAGGAGCATCGGCAGGCGAGCCTCTTCGTCGACGTCTTCCGCCAGGGCGGCGAGGCGGGCGGCGCGCGCTTCTGGCGCGGCACCGCGTCGGTGCCGGAGCTGCACAGCCTGCTCGCGCGTTTCCTCGGCGCCGCGGCCGCGGACGAGGCTTTCGAGGAGTACGCGCGAAGCCGCGGCCGGCGCTGGCGCCGCGATCCGCTGGACGCCGACGCGGAGCTCGTGCACTACGTCGAAGTGAAGCTCGCCGGCGCGATCGGCGCGGCCTCCGCGCGCGTGATGGTGGCGTCCGTCGTCAAGGAGGAGGCGATGACCATCGACGAGGTGCGCACGATCCTCGACGAGGCCTCGCAGGTGGTGGTGTACAGCCATCGCCTCGAGCAGAAGTCGCGCGAGCTCGAGGCGGCGACGGCGGAGCTGCGCGCGGCCAACGAGCGCCTGAAGGAGCTCGACCGGCTCAAGGACGACTTCGTCTCGACCGTGACGCACGAGCTGCGCACGCCGCTCACCTCGATCCGCGCCTTCACGCAGATCCTGCTCGAGCACCCGCAGGTCGACGCGGAGCAGCGCTCGAAGTTCCTCGGCATCATCACCAAGGAGACCGAGCGCCTCACGCGCCTGATCAACCAGGTGCTCGACCTCTCCAAGATCGAGTCGGGCAAGGCCGAATGGCGCGAGTCGGTGCTCGACTTGCGCGAGCTGATCGGCGACGCGGTGACCGGCATGAGCCAGGTGTTCGAGGAGCGCAACATCAAGGTCGACGTCGAGGTGCCGGCGAAGGTGGCGCCGGTGCGCGCCGACGTCGACCGCATCATCCAGGTGATGCTGAA
>Ga0137397_10003472_pt1 | contig 10957 bp, 10 predicted proteins | sample czorhiz116metaG_FD_106658 | JGI IMG/M metagenome (GOLD analysis project Ga0137397, IMG submission 106658) | Vadose zone soil microbial communities from Angelo Coast Range Reserve, California, USA - czorhiz1.16 metaG | ecosystem: Environmental > Terrestrial > Soil > Vadose zone | place: USA...
CCGCCGTAGCGGGAACGGGAAACGTGGTGGCCGGGGGGACGGCATAACGCATAAGCAGCGGGGACACCATCAAGCACGTGCTCGACTGCGCTCAGCGCAGAGTCTGCCGCCGCGCGCGCGGCTTCCCACGTACCTGGCCCGATCAGGGTCATCGTGTCGTAAGCGAAGTAGCCGGGGAGCGCCCAGACTGCCGCCGGCCTGCGCGGCTCAGCGCCTGGTCCGCTGTGGACGAAAACGTAGGGAACGACCCGATCCTGGCCGGGGTCGCGGGGCAGCCCGGCCGCCGACCAGGTCTCCCACGCGGACTTCAGATACGCGAGCAAATCGGCGTCGTGAACCGCGTGCAGCGCCGCATCGGGATGCGGCTCGGGCTCTACGGCCTGCGCTCCGGCCTGCCTCAGCGTCTCGAGAATCGCATCCGCTCTGGCCGCGACTTCGGTCGCCGGGGTCGGCACCCCGACGAAGATCTCGGCTTGCGGATCGTGCAAGCGACACTGGTCGCTCCACACAACAGGCATCGCGAGCCGCACGCTGCGAGCCTACAACGGCCCATACGTAGCTTCTCGGCGAACTTCGTGGGAAGATCATGGGCGTTGAGATCGTCCTGTGGATGGCAGGCGACCCGAAAGACAGGAGCGACCATGCCTGACCTGAACAGAGTGAAATTTGTCGACGCCGGCCAATTCGACGGACGGGGGGTGTCGACCACGATTGCGCGGAACGAGATCCAGCACGCCCTCGACTCGGGCGAAGAGATGGAACTGGTGCTCGATGTCTCGCGCGTCGCCGGCGACGCCGAGGTTGAGGCTCACACGGTTGCCGTGGCCTTGGACCGCACCGACCTCGAGGATCTGCTCCGCGCAGACGAGGGCGAAGCGATCGGCCTGCAGTTTGACGCCGAGGAGCTCGAGGCAGCGCTGGCAGACGACGAGGTCGAGGCCCACGGGTTGCGTCAGAAAGCGGCGGTGCTTGCCGTGACGGCTGTTGGCGTCGGCGCTTTCGCGGGCCATGCAGCAGCCCAGCCGACGAGCGACGTAGGCGGCCGGCCGGCAGCCGTTGCGCAAGGCATGACCGCCAAGGAGATGTGGGCCACGGCGCCTCCGGCGGTCAAGGCTCAGTACGCCGAACAGGATGCCGCCCGGGCGGCGAAACTCCGCACCCCGGCGGCGTTTCACCCGGCGACGAGCGGCGGAGGAATCGAGTTCTCCGCGCCCAGCTCGTCCGAAGCGGCGGCCCTTGCCGGCGGCGTCGCCTTGCTGATCACCGGCGCTGCCTTCGCCGCTCGCGGACATCATCGGCGTCCGGTAAAGCCCGCCTAGAAAAAAGAAAGGGGCGGCCCGAAGGCCGCCCCTTTCGCGAAATGCCTACCGGCTAGGCCGGTACAGTCGCCGGAACCGCAAGCTCCGCGAGCTGCTCCTTGAGTCGCTCGAGCTCCGCCGTATGCGCATCCAGCTCGGCCTGGGAAGCGCCGCGTTGCTCGAGGATCTCGCGGACGAGTACGAGCCCTCTGATGTGCAGCAGCAGGTCGTCGATCTCTCGCACGCTCATGCCGCCAGCTCCACCGAGACGAGTTCCTGATCCGCTGCCACGGCTTCCGGCGCCACCGGCTTCGACTCGACGAGCACGGCCGCAATCACTGCGCCGAGCACGGCGACCGCCGCCAACACATAGAACGCGATCTCGAACCCGTGCGTCAGGGCAGCCCCCCCGAGCTGCGTCGAGCCCGGATGCACGTTGACGTAGCGAGTGGTGAACGTGGTGGCGATCGTGGTCGCCGCGGCAACTCCGATCGCTCCGCCGATCTGCTGCGTCGTGTTGATCAGGCCGGACGCAATTCCCGCGTCAGCCTGGGTAACGCCGGTCAGCCCGCCGATCGAGATCGGCACGAAGGCCAGGGCGAGTCCGATCCCACTCAGCAGGAACGCGGGGAAGAGATTGCTGAAGTAATGCCCGTGTACGGGCAGCCTCGCGAAGAGGATGAGGGCTGCCGCCGAGAAGAGAAGCCCAGCGGGCAGGACGCGGCGGATCCCGATCCGCGTCACAAGCATCTGCGAAACGGCAGAGAAGCTGATGATCGCGAGCGTCAGCGCGATGTACGCGACGCCTGTCTTGAGCGCCGAGTAGTGGAGCACCTGCTGCATGTACAGCGTGAGCAGGAAGAACTGCGAGAAGATCGCCGCGCCCATTAGTAGGCCGGTGATGTTCGAAGCCGTCAACGTTCGAAGCCGGAAGATGCGCATCGGCAGCAACGGCGCCTTCGAGCGGAACTCGATCACGACGAAGGTGAGGACCAACGCGGCCGACGCCGATAGAAGACCGATCGTCTCCGCGGTGGCCCACCCATGCTGCGTCGCGCGCGTCATCGCATAGACGAGCAGCATCAGGCCGCCCGTGATCGACGCTGCGCCGGCGAAGTCGAAGGTTCGATGCGCAAGATCGGCACGACTCTCGCGGAGCAGCCAAGGGGTGACCGCTAGCACGAGAATGCCGACCGGAATGTTGATGAAGAAGATCCACGACCAGCCGAGCGAGCTGGTCAGCGCGCCGCCGAGCAGGACGCCCGCCGCGCCGCCGCTGCCGGACGCTGCGCCCCAGATCCCGAGCGCGAGGTTCCGCTCACGCCCTTCGCGGAAGGTCGTTGTCAAGATCGAGAGAGCGGCCGGCGAGAGCATCGCGGCGCCAAGGCCCTGGAGTGAGCGGAACACGATCAGCGAAGTCTCCGACCAGGCCAGACCGTCGAGCAACGAGGTGACGGTAAACAGGGCGAGGCCCGCCATGAACAAGCGCCTGCGGCCGAGCAGGTCGGCGAGCCGTCCGCCGAGCAGGAGCACCCCGCCGAAGAAGATGGCGTAGGCGGTGATCACCCATTGCAGGCTCTCCTGCGAGAAACCGAGATCCGTCTTGATCGACGGCAATGCGACGTTCACGATCGCGACGTCGAGCACGACCATGAACTGTGCGGCGACGATCACCGCTAGTCCCAGCCACCGCCTGTTGTCGACGGTCTCGCCCTGGTCGGCCGTTGGCTGTGCGACAATTTCACTACTCATCAGTTGCCCTCCCTATCGTTGAACTCCACAACGATAGCAAGAGCATACGTTGGAGTGCTACATTTATTTACATGACAACTCAAGTACCTGAAATCACAACCCCGCCGCCGGTCCGTATCGCGAAGGAGCTCCTCAAGAACAGCGCCTTCCTCCTCGCGCGCCTCGGCTTCACTTTCAAGGCAAAGGCGATCGAAGAGGTCGAGCAAGCCGGCTTCAGCCTCTACGACTACAGCGTCCTCGAGATCCTGGGCGAGCAGGCCCGCGAGACCCAGGCGACGATCGCCGACACGCTCGGGCTCGACCGCAGCCAGCTGGTCGGGATCCTCGACTCGCTCGAGGAGCACGCCCTGATCGAGCGCCAGCGGGATCCGAACGACCGGCGCCGCCACATGGTCAGCCTCACACCCGACGGGCGCCGCCAGCTGGTTCGCCTCCGGTCGATCGTCACGCGCTTGGAGAACGAGCTGCTCGCGCCACTCGACGCCGAGAGCCGCGCGACGCTGCACAGCCTGCTGCTGCAACTCGCCTGTTATCACGACCCGCGTTGCGGGCCCCCGGAGGGCTAACTAAGCGAGCGCCCCTTCGTCGTATCACTTGCCGACGGTGCGCCGAGTGTCTTCGGGGTACCGTTCCGGTTGAGAGGGCAAGTAAAAGGTGGTACGAAGGTCTTTCACCGCCACGCTAAAGGTGGTACGAAGGGTCTTCCACCCCCACATTCGAGGAGGACAAGTTGAAGGAGCTTCACCGCTGGACGATCGCGGCTGTGACCGCCGTCGTCCTAGTCGGGCTGATTGCCGCCGCAGCGTCGGCACGCGTCAGCTCGACAGCAAAGGCAAGCGCATCGATCAAGGCTTGCGCGCTGCTGCCGGACACGACGTCGTCGACGCGCTACACGTTGTTCGACGCGCCGTATCTGAAAGCCGCATTCAAGAAGGCCGGGATCGCCGCATCCGTGCTCAACGCACATGCAGATCCGCAGAAGCAGAAGTCCCAAGCGCAGCAGTGTCTAGCGCAGGGGGCGAAGGTGATCCTGCTCGACCAGCTCGATCCGGTCTCGGGCGCCTCGATCACCGACCTGGCTGTTGCCGGCGGGGCGAAAGTGATCGACTACGACCGCCTCGTGGTTCACAGCAAGGCCGCGTATTACGTCTCGTTCAACAACCCGACGGTCGGCAAGCTTCAGGGCAAGGGCCTCGTCGCCGCTCTCAAGGCGAAGGGGACGTACTCGAAGCATCCCGTGATCGCCGAGCTGAACGGGGACATCAAGGACAACAACGCCATTCTGTTCAAGAAGGGCTACGACTCGATCCTGAACCCGCTCTACAACGCCGGCACGTTCAAGAAAGCGAAGTCCGGCGACCAGTACACCGAGTGGAGCGCGACGAAGGCACGGACGATCTTCGACCAGATGCTCGCTCAGAACGGCAACAAGATCAACGCCGTTCTCGCTGCGAACGACGGCCTCGCCGGCGCAGTGGTCGCCTCGCTGAAGGCACACGGCCTCAAGCCGGTTCCGCTGACCGGGCAGGACGCGACGCCGACCGGCGTCCAGTTCATCCTCGCCGGCTGGCAGAGCGGCACGGTCTACAAGTCCGTCCGCAAGGAGGCGAACGCTGCCGCAGCTGCGGCGATCGCGCTCATCAAGGGCACCAAGGTGCCGGGCGTCAACGGCAAGACCAGCGGGACGAAGTCGATTCTGCTGAAGCCTGTCTGGATCACGAAGGCGAACTACAAGCTGCTCTTCACGGATGGTTTCCTGAAGAGGGGCCAGGTCTGCAACGGCGTGTACGCGAAGTACTGCAAGTAGAAGACCTTCACGGTGGAGGTGCTCCCGCTGGGAGTACCTCCACCGTGGTAAAACCCCGCCGGTGAACGCGACAGCTACACCGCCACCCGCTCTCGAGCTTCGCGACGTCTCCAAGAGCTTCGGATCGGTGCAGGCGTTACGCAGCGTCGACTTCGAGGTTCGCGACGGCGAGGTGATGGCGCTCGTAGGCGACAACGGCGCCGGGAAATCAACGTTGATCAAGTGCGTCGCCGGGATCTACTCGATCGACGACGGCCAGATCTTCTTCGAAGGCGAGCCGGTCACGATCCACGGGCCGAAGGACGCCGCAAAGCTTGGTATCGAGGTCGTCTATCAGGATCTCGCGCTTTGCGACAACCTCGACGTCGTCCAGAACATGTACCTCGGCCGCGAAACGCACGATCCGCTTTTCCGGCTGCGCGAGGCGCCGATGGAACAGAAGACCGCGGAGACCCTGAAATCCCTTTCGGTGACGACCATCCGCTCGGTGCGCCAGCCGGTTGCAACCCTCTCCGGGGGGCAGCGCCAGTCGGTCGCGGTCGCCCGGGCGGTGCTCTGGAACAACCGTGTCGTCTTCCTCGACGAGCCCACCGCGGCGCTCGGTGTCGCGCAGACCCGGCAGGTACTCGACCTCGTCAAGCGGCTCGCCGACCAGGGACTCGCGGTCGTGTTGGTATCCCACAACCTCGTTGACGTCTTCGAGGTCGCGACCAGGATCACCGTCCTGAGACTCGGGCGGAATGTCGCCGTCTACGAAAAGGACAAGACGAACCAGCAGGAGGTCGTCGAGGCAATCACGTTCGGCGCGCCAGCTCCCGAGGAGGTCGTAGCTTGAGCTCGGCCGCGCCGGCCGAGGTCCAGGCCGCCGCCGAAGACCAAGACAGCATCGCCGCAATCCTTCGCGCCCGGTGGACCGCCATCAGGTCGGGCGACGTGGGCAGCTTGCCGGTGATCATCGGAATCATCGCGATCGGGCTGTTCTTCAACTCGAAGTCGAGCATCTTCTTCAGCGCCGTCAACTTCCAGAACCTGATCCAGCAGATGGCCGGTGTGACCGTGATCGCGATCGGCGTCGTCTTCGTGCTGCTGATCGGAGAAATCGACCTTTCGATCGGCTTCGTGAGCGGCCTTGCGGGCGTCGCCGTCGCCTACTTCCAGGAGGCGGGGACCGGTCACCAATACCCCGGTCTGATCGCACTCGCGCTCGCGATCCTGACCGGCGCCGTGATCGGGCTGATTCAGGGATCGGTGATCGCCTTCATCGGCGTTCCCTCGTTCGTGGTCACACTCGCCGGGCTGCTCGTCTGTCAGGGCCTGATCCTGCAAATTCTCGGCACGCAGGGCGTAATCGGGATCCAGGACAAGCAGATCAACGACATCGCGAACTACGTGCTGACGAAGAACACCGGCTGGATAGTCGCCATCGTTTTTTTAGTCATCCTCGCCGCCGCCGACTTCGGCTCGTACTTCAGCCGCCTGCGAGCAGGCCTCCCAACCGGGAACCTGCTTCTCACCGCCGTCCGGGTCGTCTTCTTCGGAGGTCTGGCGTTCGCAGCCGTCTACGTCTGCAACCAGGCAAAACCGCGCCCCGGTGTGCCGCTCGTCGGGCTGATCTTCGTCTTCCTCGTTGTGCTCGGCGCATACGTGGCCAGCCGGACCACCTTCGGCCGGCACGTCTACGCCGTGGGCGGTAACGCAGAGGCGGCGCGACGGGCGGGGATCAACGTCAAGCTGATCCGGATCCTCGTCTTCATGATCTCCGGCGCGATGGCGGCCATGGGCGGCGTCATCCTCGCCTCTCGCCTGAACGGCATCGATCTCACCGCCGGCGGCAGCACGTTGTTGCTCGACTCGATCTCGGCGGCCGTGATCGGAGGCGTCAGCCTCTTCGGCGGCCGCGGCCGGGTCACCGGCGCGCTGTTCGGCGGCCTGATCATCGGCATGGTCGCGAATGGAATCGACCTCGTCGGCTATTCGGATGCGATCAAGCTGATCAGCACCGGCTTCATCCTGCTCGCCGCGGTGACGCTCGACACCGTGCTCCGGCGCCGGCAGGCTGCCGCAGGACGCTAAGCAAGCGGCACGCCGGAACTCCAACGCGACAATCCAAACGCGATTGACTGACTAATCAGTCAAGCATCCGCTCAAAATCAGTTCGAAACCAGCTGAAATTTTCCGGTTTGAATTTCGGCAGATCTCGGTATATCTGCGCCGCTACCCCGTTCAGTGACGGGGTTCGGGAGGCCACTCATTTTCAGCTCTGCGCGAGAGGAGACCTAGATGAGCATCAGAAAGGCAGCGATGCCGATCGTGGCCGCGCTCGTCGCGATCGTCGCGCTGACGGCAGGCGGCGCGGGCGCTGCGACGACGTCGGTCACGATCACCGTGCCGACTGCGGGCCAAACCATCTCGTTCAAGAAGACGCCGTACCTCGCGGTCGCCGGCAAGGCGTCGTTCGCGCCGACCACCGCGGGCGCGACCACGCTCTACCTGCGGCGTGACGGCTGCGGCACGAGCAACGACAACCCTCACCTCAGCGTGACGACGGGAACCGACGCCGGTGATGGCTGCGGTCTCCTCTTCAACGCGGTCGTCGGCACGGGCGGTGACGTCGATCAGGGCGCGTTCATCGACTTCCCTGCGAGCGATGGGATGCCGCTCCCCCTCGACACGCACGGTGCGATCACAGGCGTGATCTCGCTGGCCGGCGCCCAGGTCGGCCTTGCTGAGGTCGACGTGACGCTCGAGGCGCTGATCAACGGCGAGGCGGTCACGCTTGGAAAGACCACCGGCAGCGCCGTTCTCGATCCGACGGGAGATCACACCCCAGTGCCGTTCTCGATCCAGCCGAGCTCGACGCTCGACGGGTCCGATCTCCAGGCACTCGACCTGCGGGTGCTCGTCCACGGGCCGAATATCTACAGCGGCTTCATCAGCCTGAGCGGGAACTCGTACGCGAACGTGCCGAGTTACGCCGCCAGCGTCAACAAGTCCGTGCAGGTATCGCTCGACGACTCGACCTTCGCCAACGCGGTGCCCGCGCGGATCGACGCGACCGGTACCGCCTGGAGCGTCGCGATTCCGACGCCGGCGATCGGTAAGCACAGGCTCTATGCCAGGTCGAAGCAGGGATTCGACACGTCGGCGCCCACGTCCGTGGCCTTCTCGGTCACCAAGTAAGGAGCGAGGTCAATGAGCAAGCGAATCGTTCTCTCTGCCGCCGCACTGGTGACGCTGGCCGCGACGGCGCTGATCCTCACGACCGGGGCGGCGGCTGACACCACCGTTCCGGCACACCACCCGCTCTACATGCCGGACGCGAGAAACATGCAGAACCCGACGCTGCAGCCGCCCCCGATCTGCTGCTCGCCTGTCGGTCCGCCCGTCGCCGGTGAGCCGGCGCCGGTGAACATGGCCTACTTCGGCGGCCACATCCAGGTGCAGCCGAAGATCTACCTCGTCTTCTGGGGCTGGGGTCAGGCCGGCGCGTTCGACCACACGACGCCCGGCATGCCGGCGAACGATCCTGACGGCGCCGCAGCTCGTATGACTGCGTTCGTCAAGGCGATGGGCGGCACCGCCTGGGCGGGAAGCCAGACCCAGTACTACGAGCTGGACAACGGACAGGAAGTGCACATTCAGAACCCGGCGAACGTCTTCGGCGGCGCCTGGTACGACGACACGAACCCGACCCACCACAGCGTGACGGGACTCGAGCTTGCCCAGGAGGCCCAACGCGCGGTGGCGCATTTTGGGATCACCGACCTGCACGACTCTCAGATCGTGGTCGCACAGCCACAGAACTTCAGTGAGCAGGGCTTCAACGACGGAGTGGGCTACTGCGCCTGGCACGACTACACGCAGCCCCAGTACTACCCAGGCGTGCAGCCCGGGATCTCCTTCACCAACATGCCGTACGTGCTCAACCAGGGCTCGAGCTGCGGGCAGAACTCGGTCAACACCGGCTACTTCGCCGGCAGGCTCGACGGGTTCACGATCGTCGTCGGACACGAGATCGAGGAGACGATCACCGACCCCGGCGCCGAGGACGTGATCAACGGCCAGAACCTCGGCGGCTGGTACGACTACGCCGCCTACGAGAACGGCGACAAGTGCGCCTGGGTGGGCTACAACTTCGGGCTCACCTCGCCGTCGACCGTTCCCGGCGGCTTGAACAACATCACCGGCAACGACGGGAAGCAGTACCCCGTCCAGAGTCTCTGGAGCAACGGCTCGGCCGGTGGCGCCGGCTACTGCGCCGGAGCGGGCGACGACTTTCCCGTCACGGGCTAGCCGGATTCGGATCGATCGCTTCGCGAAGACCCCGGTCCAGCGGCCGGGGTCTTCGCTGTAACGCCGCTCCGACTGTCGAGACTGAAACCCTCGACAACACCCGAGGGGTCGCAGAGGAGTGGCAATGCAGAACGAAACGAGCAACGGAGCCGTCTATCTCCAGACGAACGACGCTTCGCGCAACGAGATCGTCGCCTACGGGCGCACCCAGGACGGATCGCTGGAGCACATCGGTACCTACGAAACGGGCGGTCGCGGAACCGGCAAGCCGCATTTCCCGTCGCAGTGCTCGGTTGTCCTCAATGAGAGCGGCCGGTATCTGCTGGTCGTCAATGCCGGCAGCGACGAGCTCACACTGTTCGAGGTCGAAGGCGGCGGGCTCAGCTTCCGCGACCGCGTGGCCTCCGGCGGCGCGACTCCTGCGAGCATCGCCGTGCGCGACCGTCTCGTCTACGTCCTCAACAACGCCTCCGCGAGCATCGACGGGTTCGAGATCGCGGCAGGGAAGCTCGAGCCGCTCGCGGACTCGAAGCGCCAGCTGAGCGACGACGGCGCCGACGGAGCGCAGATCTCGTTCAGCCCGGACGGGCGAACGCTCGTCGTCACTGAGCGCGGAACAAACAGCATCAGCATCTACTCGGTCGACGAGCGCGGCTACGCGACTGGCCCGTCCACGATCCCGGCGGCCGGCGAGACCCCGTACGGATTCGACTTCACGAACGACGGCGCGCTCGTCGTCACCGAAGCCTTCGGCGGCGACATCGGCAAGGCTGCGGCATCGTCGTACGCGCTCGCGGGACCGGGCGAGCTGCGGCTCGTCAGTGGCTCGGTCGCCGACACTCACAGCGAGGTCTGTTGGGCGGCGGTGTCCAAAGACGGCCGCTTCGCCTACGTCACGAACTTCGGCGACGGAACGATCTCGAGTTACGGCATCCGCGAGGACAGCAGCATCGAGCTCGTCGAGGAAATCGCCGCGTCGACCCGGCTGGGCGAGACCGGGGTGCGCGACGAGGCGATCAGCTCGGACGGCAAGTTCCTCTACGCACTCGACGCCGACGCCCAGAAGGTGCACGGCTGGAGCGTCGGCTCGGACGGCCGGCTGACCGAGATCGGGGTTTTCGAAGGCGTTCCGCCGACGGTTGCAGGACTCGCCGCAAGCTGAGAGGGTCCCGGCATGCCTTTGTTCTCACGTGGCTTTCAGGGCCGGCGCAGCGAGGGTCCTGCCGACCGGATCCCGCCGGGGCAGCATCTGGTGGACGACTTCCCGGTGCTGTCCGCAGGCCCGACGCCGCACACGCCGGTTGATCAGTGGACGTTCTCGATCGAGGGCGGCGCCGAGCCTGTCAGCTGGACGTGGGAGGAGTTCCAAGCGCTGCCCAGCGAGGAGGTCACGAAAGACATCCATTGCGTCACCAAGTGGTCGAAGCTCGACACGGTCTGGCGGGGCGTCTCGCTCGACACGCTGCTCGGAGCGGTCGAGCACGACGCGGGCTATCTGCTCGCGTTCTGCGACGGCGGCTACACGACGAACCTGCCGCGCGAGCATGTCACGGACGGGAAGGCCTGGATCGCATACGACTACAACGGCGAGCCGCTCGAGCCCGAGCACGGCGGACCGGCGAGGATGCTCGTGCCACACCTCTACTTCTGGAAGAGTGCGAAATGGATTCGCGGCTTCCGGCTTCAAGACGAAGACGAGCCCGGGTTCTGGGAATCCAACGGCTACCATATCCTCGGTGACCCGTGGCTGGAACCGCGGTTCTGGGGCGATTACCGTGGCTCCTCACCCAGGAATAGAGCGCAGTCG
>Ga0137397_10003474_pt1 | contig 10954 bp, 12 predicted proteins | sample czorhiz116metaG_FD_106658 | JGI IMG/M metagenome (GOLD analysis project Ga0137397, IMG submission 106658) | Vadose zone soil microbial communities from Angelo Coast Range Reserve, California, USA - czorhiz1.16 metaG | ecosystem: Environmental > Terrestrial > Soil > Vadose zone | place: USA...
AGCAAGCTCCACGCCACGGACGCGTTTCACCCCTTCGAGCAGCCGTAACCCGATCGCGACGATCGCTATTCCTTCACGACGGTGACCCGGACCTCGGGCCGCACTTCGGGATGGATCTTGATCCCGACGTTGAACTCGCCGAGCGCGCGGATCGGCTCGGACAGATCGATCTTGCGCTTGTCGACGTGGATCCCGATCTCCTCGAGCTTGCGCTGGATGTCGCTCGCGGTGACGGAGCCGTAGAGCTTCTCCTCTTCGCCGACTTTGACCTCGAAGGTGAGATGCACGTCCGCCAGCCGCGTGGCCTCGCTCTCCGCGGCCGTTTTCTCGGCGGCGCGCTGCTTGGCCACGCGCTCACCCTCGTAGGCGATCTTCTTCTTGTTGGCCTCGGTCGCCGCGTAGGCGAGCCCTTTGGGCAGGAGGTAGTTGCGGGCGTAGCCGTCCTTCACCTTGACGACCTCCCCGACCTTGCCCAGATGCTGCACGTCTTCCCGCAGAATGATTTCCATCGCTCAGTCCTTAGGTTGTATTGGACCGGCGCCGCGTGCGGCGGCAAGGCGGCGCCGGTATTGGTACCAGGTATCGGTGATGCCGAGCGTGCACAGCCCGGGCAGCACGAACAGCAGCGGCACGGCGAGTGCCGCGGCGGCTGCCGCGGCGATCACGAGCGCAACCGCCGAAATGCCGAACGCTTCCGCGAAGGTCGCGACGATCGCCGCGCCCCGGAGCACATATAACGTGCCCACGACGAGCCCGACGTTCGCGCCGGCGACGTGCAGCGCGCCGGAGACCGGGAGAATCAGCACGCCCAGCCAGGCGACGATGCCCCATACCCAGGCATCGCCGATGCAGAAGTCCTTGAAACGCGCGAGTGCCGGCCGCGCATCCGCCTCAGGGGTCAGCGCGGGCGGTGCCAGCCGCAGATACAGCTGCCACGCGAGCGCCAGCCCGGCGAGCGTTTGCAGTGCGAGCATGCCCGGCCAGGTCATGCTGACAAATCGCACCATCGGCTCGTAAATCGAGAACGCCTCGGGTGCCACCTCCACGATCTGTCGCATCGTCATGCTAGCCAGCCGCGTCGCTTCCCAGGCAAGCGAGCCCCACGCGTCAAACCGGAAGATCTCCGGAGCCCATAGCAGCTGGATCAGCACCGCCGTCGCGAGCCCGGCGGCGACAATCGCCCGCAACGCCTGCTGCAGGATCGGCCGTGGCTTGAGCAGCACGAACGCCACGAACGCCGCGGTGGCGAGCACGATATACGCGCTCGTGACGGCGCCGAGCCGGCTGCCGCCGTTGCCGCTCACCACCAGCAACGCGAGGCTCACGGCGCCGATCGTTCCCGCGATCGGCTGCGACCATCCCCCCCCCGGTCGGTCCTGAGCACCGGGCGCGAGGAACAAGAGCGCCGCGAGCGGAAGACCGACCAGGCTCGGGTGCGCCCACAGTACGAACGCGCCCACGGCCAGGAGCAGGCGCCACCACGACCGGCGAGTGTCTATGCCGTGTGACCCTTGATGTATGGAAGCAACGCCAACTGCCGCGCGCGCTTGATCGCCGTGGCCAGCTGCCGTTGATGACGCGCGCACATGCCGGACAGGCGGCTCGGCAAAATCTTGCCGCGCTCGGTGAGAAAGCGGCCCAGCGTCCGGTCATCCTTGTAGTCGAGCACGCGCGCGCCGGATTCGCACACGGGACAGGTCTTGGCGGGACGTCTCACGCTTCCTCCTCTTCCAGCTCTTCTTCTTCAGGGGCGACGGGGGCGGCAACCACCGGCTTCGGCTGCTCTTTCGCGGCTTCGACGCACATGTACCGCAGCACGCCCTCGTCCAGCTTCACGGCACGCTCGTACTCCGGCAACAGATCACCGGTCGCGCTAAACTCGGCAACGACGTAGTAGCCGGTGTCTTTCTTCTTGACCTTGTACGCCATCGTCCGCTTGCCCCAGTGCGACACGTTGGTGAGCGTGCCTTTCCCTTCCTTGGTCAGAAGGGCGTGAAAGCGGTTGAGTTTTTCGTTGATTGCCGGCTCGTCCAGCGCACTATCAAAGATGTAAACCGTCTCGTACCGACGACTCATGCCACCTCCCTTTGGTCATGGGTGACCCGGCGCGGTGGAAGGCGCCGAGTAGGGAATTTGTGAGGCGGAAAGCTAAACGCTATTGTAGTGGATGCCTAGGCCTCGCCCTACAATGCAGCATTGGGGGAGTCGCAGCACGGCTACTTCTTGGCGCGCGTCTTGCAATTCCAGTTCCATCGGTCCTGGATGCGACGGCCATCGTGGACTATTTCTTCCCGCTCATGGCGTGGCTCGAGCGGCAAAATCCAGACAAGCCGGCAGGATGGTAGGGCACCAGGTATGATCGCGCTTTCACTGATGACGGCGGCACTGCTCGGCTCGTCATGGCATCAACTCGATTCCACCGCCACACTCCGCGGCAAAGCCACCTCGTCTTTCAACGGGCACCCGCTGGCCGGCGTGATGGTTTCCGTTCCCGCTGCACAGAAGTTCGTCGTCACCGACTCCAGCGGCAGCTTTTGGCTGGGTGGCTTGCCCAGCGGGATGCAGCTGATCCGCGTCTCCTTTGACGGTCGGGAGACGAACTACTTCCAGTTCGAGCTCCGCGGCCAGCACGTCAAGGAGATCGCCGTCCTGTTGGACGTCGAAGCGATGGATCTCGATCCCCTCGTCGTCGAGGTACGGCAGGTCCCCGGCCAGCGGGATCTCGCCGGTTTCTACGAGCGGCGCGGCTGGTACCGCGGGTTTGCCCGCTTCTTCACGCGCGAGGAGATCGATCACGTCCGGCCGACCAAGATCAGCTCGCTGCTGACACTCGAAGGCATTGCGACGCGCTGCTTCGAGCTGTGCATGCCGACGCGGTTCAGTCGCGGCACGCTGTGCGCCGTGCCGATCAACGTGAACGGGCTACCCTGGGGCGAGGACAACTACGATCGGATCGACGTCTCCCAGGTCGCGGCCGTCGAGGTGTATCGCGGCGAGCCGCCGTACGGCTTGAGCCCGTCGCTCGCCGTGTCACCCGGCTCTTCGATCTGGATGGGCGGAGGATTCCCCACCCGTGGGACGTGCGGCCTGGTGATGATCTGGACGCGCTAGACGTTGAACCGGAATAGCAGGATGTCGCCGTCCTTCACCACGTAGTCGCGTCCTTCACTGCGGACCAGGCCTTGTTCGCGGGCAGCTTTGTAGCTGGCCGCTTTCACAAACTCGGCAAAGCCGACGGTTTCCGCGCGGATGAATCCGCGCTGAAAGTCCGAGTGGATCTCGCCCGCGGCATCGTAGGCGGTGTCGCCGCGATGCATCGTCCAGGCGCGGACTTCGTTCTCGCCGACGGTGAAGAACGTCTGCAACCCGAGCAGCCGGTAGCCGGCATGAATCAGGCGGTCGAGCCCCGGCTCGGCCACGCCGGCGCTGGCGAGGTATTCCCGGCGCTCCTCGCCTGACAGCTCGGCGAGCTCGGCCTCGAACCTGGCGGAGAAGGGGACGATCTCCGCTTCTTCATGGTGGCCCTGCACGGCCGAGCGGAGTTTGCCGATCCATTTGCCGCCGCCGGCCGCGAGATCGTCCTCGTTGACGTTCGCGGCATACAGGATCGGCTTCGCCGTGAGCAGGCCGAGGCGGCGCAGGAACTTCACCGCGTCCTCGCCCTCGCCCGCTTCGCGCGCGCCCCGGCCGGCGTTCAACTCCGCCACCACCCGCTCCAGCAGCACCAGCTCGAGCTGCGCTTCCTTGTCGCCGGCGCGCGCCGTCTTGCGCGCCTTGTCGAGCCGGCGCTCGACCACCGCGAGATCGGCGAGCGCCAGCTCGCTGGTGATGACGTCGTGGTCGCGCACCGGATCGACCGGCCCCATGACGTGCACGACGTCGGGATCCTCGAAACAGCGGATCACGTGCACCACCGCATCGACTTCGCGGATGTGCGAGAGAAATTGGTTGCCGAGGCCCTCGCCCTGCGACGCGCCTTTGACGAGGCCGGCGATGTCGACGAACTCGACGACGGCGGGAATCTTCTTTTTCGGCTTGACGACGGCGTTGAGCTGCTCGAGGCGCGGATCGGGGACTTCCACGACGCCGACGTTCGGCTCGACGGTGCAGAACGGGTAGTTCTCCGCCGCGGCCGCCTTGGACGACGTGAGCGCGTTGAACAGGGTCGACTTGCCGACGTTGGGAAGCCCGACGATGCCGAGTCTCAGCGAAGCCATTTATCCACGGCTTCTATCATTGGCGGCATCAGATCCCGCATGCGATCGAGCTCCTCGGGTTCAAACGGCGCCAGCACGTAATCGGCCCAATCGGCGGTGCCTTCGGGGAGCGGGCCGACGCCGATCCGCAGCCGGGCGTACTGCTGCGACTGCAAGGCGCCCTCGATGCTCTTCAAGCCGTTGTGCCCACCGGCCGAGCCGTCGGGGCGGAAGCGAAACGTGCCGAGCGGAATCTGGAAATCGTCCACGAGAATGAGGAGATCGCGGGTCGGCGTGAATGTCGGGTCGGCACGCAGCGATGCCAGCGCGGCGCCGCTGCGGTTCATGAAAGTCGTGGGTTTGAGGATGCGGACGGGGACGCCGGCCACCGTGCCTTCCGTCGCGCGCGCGCGCTCGGCGCGACGGAAGGGGGGCAGCTGCCAATGCTCGGCGACGGCGTCGGCCAGGAGAAAGCCGGCATTGTGGCGCGTCGCCGCGTATTCCGGACCGGGGTTTCCCAGGCCGACGACGGCGCGCAGAGCTTACTCTTCCTTCTTACCCTTGGGCTTCTCCTCGGCCCCCGCCTTCGGGGCGGCCTTGCCCTCGGGGGCGGCCGCTTCGCCTTCCGCGCCTTCTTCATCTTCGCGGACCTTACGGATCAGCTCGGGCTCGGCGACTTCGGTCGCGGTTTCCGCAGCCGGTGCGGCGACTTCCTCGGCGCGCGGCGGCACGACCGTCGCGATCGTGAGATCGGCACCGGTCAGGATGACCGCGTTGGGGATCGACAGATCGCGGGCGTGCAGCGAGTCGCCGATCTTGAGGGCGGTCACGTCGAGCTCGACGCGATCGGGGATGTGCTCCGGCAGCACTTCGATTTCGACTTCGCGCGTGACCTGATCGAGCACGCCGCCCGCGTTGCGCACGCCGTCGGGTGTGCCGACGAGGTGCACGGGGACCTTCAGCGTGACCTTCTCGTCGGCCTTGATCTCGTAGAAGTCGACGTGGATGATGTCGGGGCGAATCGGATGCCGCTGGATTTCGCGAATCAGCGCCCGGCTCTTCTTGCCGTCGACCGTGAGGTCGATCAGCGTGGCCTCGGGCTCGATCCCCGTCAGCGCTTTCTCGAGCGCCAGACTGTCCACCATCAACGTCTGCGTGGCGCGGCCGTGGCCGTAGATGACGGCCGGGACCTGTTTTTGAAAGCGGGCCTGCCGCGCCGCGCCTTTGCCTGTTTTCTCCCGCACCGTCGCGGAGAGACTCACCGTCTGTGCCATACGCTCCTCAACTCAATCGAACAGCGAGCTGACCGACTGATTCGAATGTTCATAGCCGATGGCTTTGGCCATCAGGCTGGCGATCGACAAGACTTTCAGCTTCTCGAACTGCCGATCCTCGGGAATCCGGATCGTATTCGTCACCGTCACTTCTTCGATCGGCGCGGCGCGGAGCCGCTCGACCGCCGGGCCCGACAGCAGCGCGTGCGTCGCGAACGCGAAGATGCGCTTGGCGCCGAGCCGCTTCAACGCCGCCGCCGCTTCCGAGATCGTGCCGGCGGTGTCGATCATGTCGTCGGGAATCAAGCAGTCCCGATTCTCGACTTCGCCGACCACGTTCAGCACTTCCGCGATATTCGCCGACGGCCGCCGCTTGTCGATGATCGCAAGCGACGCGTCGAGCCGTTTGGCAAACCCGCGGGCCATCTTGGCCGACCCGACGTCCGGTGCGACGACCACCGGCTGATACAGCTGCTTCGTCCGGTAGTGGCTCACGAACGCGGGCGCCGCGTACAGGTGGTCCACCGGGATGTCGAAGAATCCCTGGACCTGGTGGGAATGAAAGTCCATTCCCAGCACCCGGTCCGCGCCGGCATGCGTGATCAGATTCGCCATCAACTTGGCGCTGATCGCGACGCGCGGCTGATCTTTGCGGTCCTGGCGCGCGTAGCCGAAGTACGGGAGCACCGCCGTGATGCGGGCCGCGCTCGCGCGCCGCGCGGCATCCATCAGCAGCAGCAGCTCCATGTAGTTCTCTGCCGGCGGATTGGTGGGTTGGATGATGAACACATCCCGCCCGCGCACGTTCTCGTCGATCTTGACGAAGATTTCGCCGTCGGCAAACCGCCGCATCGTCACCGCGCACAGCGGCTGTCCCAAATGCTGGGCCATCTCCTCGGCCAGAGGCTTGTTGGCCGTTCCGGCGAGGAGCAGCAACTGGCTGCGTGACAGCGACAAGTCCCGCATCGGGCCACGGAAAGTAGTCGGCAAAGCGCGCATAGCCAAGGCCTTACCGGTCGAGATAGCGAACCGTATGCTAAGGTCGTGGACGACCTGCAGTCCCGCCTCGCCAAGGCCCTCCGCGGTCGATATACGCTCGAGCGCGAGATCGGCCGTGGAGGGATGTCCATCGTGTACCTGGCGCGCGATACACGTAACGAGCGCCGGGTGGCCCTCAAGGTGCTCCGTCCCGACCTGGCCCTGGCGCTCGGTCCCGAGCGCTTCTTGCAGGAGATCAAGGTCGCCGCCGGACTGACCCACCCGCACATCCTGCCGCTCTTCGATTCCGGCATCGCGGACGGCTTGCTGTTCTACACGATGCCGTATGTCGAGGGAGAATCCCTCCGGCACCGCCTGGTGCGCGAGCGGCGGCTCCCCGTTGCGGCCGCCGTGACGATTGCGCGGGATGTGGCTGATGCCCTGGCGTATGCGCATACCCAGAACATCGTGCATCGCGACATCAAGCCCGAGAACATCCTGCTCGAAGCCGGGCATCCCGTGGTCAGCGACTTCGGAATTGCGCGGGCGATCAGCGTGGCGGACGCCTCGCGGATGACGGGCACGGGGATCGTGGTCGGGACCGTCGATTACATGAGTCCCGAACAGGCGAGCGGGGAGGAGGTCGACGGCCGCAGCGACATCTACAGCCTCGGGTGCGTGCTGTACGAGATGCTGCTCGGCCGGACGCCGCTCGCCCGCGGCACGCCCAGCGGGCAAGTCCAACCCGTGTCGCAAGAGCGCCGGGAGATCCCGCTCGAGGTGTCGTACGCGATCGAGGTCGCGCTGGCCAGATTGCCGAACGAACGCTTCGCGACCGCGCGCGAGTTCGCCGACGCGCTGGGCCCGCCCGAAACGACGTCAGCCGCGCGCCGGTTCGCGCGCGCGTGGCGCCGCTGGGCAGCGGGGGCGACTGTGGCGATCCTGGCGCTCGGCACCTTGGGCGTTGTCCTCCTGCCGCGGCTGGCCGCCGCCAAGCTCGACGCGTCCCTGTACGTGGTCGTGCCGTTCGGACACCGCGGCGGCGCCGCGCCCGGCCTGGTCAATGGCGATCAATGCGAGTTGCTGCTCTCGCAGGCGTTCGGACGCTGGACGGATGTGCGGTTAGCCGATCCGTTGCGGGTCCACGACGCGCGCACGCGCCGCGGCGACCAGCAGATCACGCTGGATGAAGCGAGAGCGCTCGCGCGGGATGTCGGCGCCGGGATGCTGGTTTGGGGTGACGTCTCGACCGTGGGGGATTCCATTCAGGTGACGGCGGCGCTCTACGATCTGCGCCATGGTGGGAAGACCGTTCGGGACTTCACCGTACGCATTCACAAAGACGGCAAGGAGCTCGAAGCGAAGTTCCGCGAGCTGGCTGACTCCATACTGCTGGGCGGTGCGAACGCCGACGAGCGTCGCCCGAACATCGTCGGGACGGAAGTGCTCGCGGCGTTCTACGCATACGCGGAGGGTCGCGACGCGCTGGCGCAGTGGGATCTGCCGCGAGCCGAGCGGGCGTTTCGCGCGGCGCTGGAACGCGATCCCGATTACGCCCAGGCCAGCCTGTGGCTGGCGCACACGCAGGTGTGGGGGGACGCGTCCGTCGCAGATTGGCGCGCGAGTACAGGCCGGGCGCTTGCCAGTCCCGACAAGCTCGGTGCGGGCGATCTCGCGCTGGCGCGCGCGCTGTGGTCGCTGGCGAGTGGGCAGTTCCCGGAAGCCTGCGATCGCTATCGCCAGATCGTCGTGCATCACCCGGCGGATTTCGTGGGCTGGTTCGGCCTGGGCGAGTGCCAGCGACGCGACCGGATCGTCGAGCCTGACTCCACCAGTCCCTCGCACTGGCGCTTCCGCTCCGGTTATCGCAGCGCGGCGACGGCCTATCGGCGGGCGCTCGAGCTGGTGCCGTCGGCGCATCGCGCGTTCACGGGCGTCGCGATCCAGCGCCTCATGAAGCTGTTCTTCGCCGAGAACTACGTGTACCGCGCGGGCTACGCGCCGCGCGGCGACACGCTCCATTTCGGCGCGTTCCCCTCGCTCGATCACGACACGCTCGCGTTCGTCCCGTGGTTGATCGCCGATTTTTTCAGCGGGAGCGGCGGCTCGCGCCCGCCCACGTCGCAAGCTGCGGTCGCGCACAACCGGGAAGAGCTGCGAGTGCTGATCGAGAACTGGATCGCGGCCTTCCCGTCCAGCGCCAACGCGTACGAAGCGCTCTCGTTCGTGCTCGAGACCACGGGCGAGCTGGATCTCGGGTCGTCGCCCGGGCGATCCGCGCTGGCGGCGATTCGCCGCGCGCGCCAGCTCACGGATGATCCCCGGCAGGCATTGCGCGCCGCCGGGGCGGAGGCGCGTCTGCTCTTTAAGCTCGAGCGATTCGCCGCTGCCGCAGGCATCGCCGATTCCGCGCTGGCCGCCGCGACCCCGGAGCCTGAGCCGCTCGCGGCCCGCCGGCTTGCCGGTCTCGCGCTGCTCACCGGCCACGTGTACCATGCCGCGCAGCTGCTCCAGCGCTCCGCGCCGCTCGACACGCCGATGACGTGGGATGGCGTCGAGATTCCCGCGGCGCCGGCACCAGTGAAACAGGCCGGCCTGGAGTTACTGGCGTACGCGGCGGTAGGCGCTCCCGCCGAAAGCCTGCTCGCCGGCAAGCGGCGCGTGGACGAGCGGGTGAACAGTTGGGCGGGCCCGGTGAGTCGCGAGCAGCTCCGGCTCGCGGTACTGCACGTGCCGATGGCACTCGCGTTCGAAACCATCGGCCTGAGCGATGTGCATCGCCCTCATGCCGGCGGCGATTACGTGATCTCGATGCAATGGGGGATTGCGCACGGCGACACGAGCGCCGTCCGGGCTCAGCTGGCGCGGCAAGCGGGTTTTCGCAATCGCGCGCGCGCCGGCGATGTCGCGATTGACGGGACGTACGCCGAGGCCGTTGTGCTGCTGCGGCTGCATGACACGACCGCCGCCACCGCAGCTCTCGACTTTTCTCTCCAGGCGCTGCCGACACTCGGAACCGCTCTCCTCGAACAGCCCGAGCAGGTGGGTTGCGCGATCCGGGCGATGGCGCTGCGCGCCGAGCTGGCCGCCGCGGCCGGCGACAAGGCCGCGACGGCCCGATGGGCCGATGCAGTTACAACGTTGTGGACCGATGCCGACCCGCCCGTTGCGCCGGTGTTGCGGCGCATGCGCGTCCTGGCCGGATCGGTCGAGCGGCACTGACCCGGATCCCGGAGGGGGGACCTGTTATGAGGCAGACCAATGCACACGGCATCACCGTAATCCGCTCCGCAGTCCTGCTGGTCGGGCTCGTACTTTCCAGTGTCCCGGCGTGCACCCAGGCGCCCAAGCCCCCAAGCGGCGGGCCTGCGGTGATGTCCCTCGCTGCCGCGACGGACGGCGCCGACAGCGTGCGGCGTGTCCTTGCCCGCATGCGTGCGGATACCGGGTACGAGTCGGCGCCAGGCCTCAGCGACGACCAGCGGCTGATGGTCGGCACTTGCCTGGCAAGGTGTAGCTACGGTCCGCGCGCGATGATTCAACCGCATCGAGCGACTTTCTACACGAGGGAGGCGCCGCGCGATTCGGTCGTAATTATTGCGCGCCTCATCAACGTGGACACGATCGCGTATCGGAAATTCAATCTTCACGCGCGTGACACAGTCTATTGGGCGATCGGCACGAGCCGAGGCGAGCAGGTGTCAATTTTCTATTCGTCGGCGCCTGGAGCCAGGCCGTACTACAGCAATCTCGAGATTGAGGATCATTACCAGTCCGCTTATCGGCAGGCGACGGCACGCTGGATCTGGTCTGATCATGACGAGCTGGCATGGGGGACATGCTTCGGCGGCCGCTGCTGCCGAAGCGACGGCGAGGTCATCCCGGCGCGGTAACGTTTGCAGACGGTTAGGCGTATAACGAGTGACCTTCTTTCGGAGCTCACTCGTTATGCGCCGCCTGTTTTTTGTCGCAATCTTGTTCACGCTGTTTGCTTTTCCTACGCTTGCCCAGAATCCGAATCCACCAGCCAACGGTGCCACTCCCGGTCCCGACCAGCGCCGCTTTCAACCGCCCCCCGATCACTGGATGACGATCGACTCGCTGAGCCAGGCGCTCGGCTTGAGCGCCGAGCAACGCGCCAAAATCACGCCCTCGTATACGGCGCTGAACGGCGTAATGAAGGACGCCGCCGCCCGGCGCCAGGCGATCCGTCAGCGAATGCAGGCCTCGGGTGGATTCGTACCGGGGCAGGAACCCACGCCCGCGCAACGCGCGCGCTTCGACAGCGTGCGCACCGAGATGGAAGGGTTCCAGGCTGAAGCGGATCAGTACTACGCCGCGATCCGCAACAATCTGACGCCGGATCAACAGGCGAAGCTCGACGCACTGCCTAAGCCGCAAGTCGTGCGGCGCGGGCCGATGGGAGGCGGACAGCCGCGTCAGTAGCTATCGTTCGGATTCCCACTTCATCCGGATCCTGAACGATGCTCCGTCGTCTCTTGCTTG
>Ga0137397_10003477_pt1 | contig 10951 bp, 14 predicted proteins | sample czorhiz116metaG_FD_106658 | JGI IMG/M metagenome (GOLD analysis project Ga0137397, IMG submission 106658) | Vadose zone soil microbial communities from Angelo Coast Range Reserve, California, USA - czorhiz1.16 metaG | ecosystem: Environmental > Terrestrial > Soil > Vadose zone | place: USA...
CGCACCTGCTGCCCCATGCCGATGTGCGGGATGTCGGCAAGGCGGCCAAGGACTGGCCGCAGCTCAATTTCGTGATCTATCATTCCGGCTACCGCTGGGTCGGCGGCAGCCCCGCCGACGGCAAGGTCGAGGACGTCTGGGCGCAATTCGAGAAGACCGGACGCATCGAGTGGGTGACCGACCCCGCCGAGATCCCGGCCAAGCACGGCGTCAAGAACGTGTACGGCGACCTCGGCCAGATCTTTGCCCAGAGCACGGTGGCCGACCCGCGGGTGTGCGCGGCGATGATGGGACAGCTCGTGCAGGGCCTCGGCGCCGATCACGTGGTGTGGGGCAGCGACGCCGTCTGGACCGGCTCGCCCCAGTGGCAGATCGAGGCGCTCCGGCGGCTGGAGATCCCGGAGGACATGCAGAAGAAGCACGGCTTCAGGCCGCTGGGGCCGGCCGACGGCCCGATCAAGACCGCGGTCCTCGGCGAGAACAATGCGCGCCTCTACAAGTACGAGAAGCGCGCCGCGCTCGCGACCGACCGCATCACCGCCATGAAGGAGGAGTACGAGCAGAGCGGAGCCGCCCGCAGCAATCTGCGCTACGGCTACGTGCTCCCGTCCCGCGCCTGAGTCAGGGTCCCGATCGCCAATCCCAGCCGGCGGCCTCCAGCTCGAGGAGGGCGGCAAAGCGCCCCGCGCGGCCGGCGAGCTCACCGGGCGCGCCTTCTTCCACGATGTAGCCTTTTTCGAGGACGATGACCCTGTCCGCTTCCACGGCGGTCGAAAGCCGGTGCGCGACCGTCAGGACGGCGCATCCCTTCGGCAAGACCGATCGTCGTAGCGCCGCGCGGAACGCGGCGTCGCTGACACCGTCGATCGCGGCGGTCGCCTCGTCCAGCAGGAGAACCGCCGGCTTGTGCACCAGCGCCCGGGCCAGGGCGAGCAGCTGCCGCTGACCGGCGGATATCTGTGCGCCCCTGCCGCCACTACCACCGCTGAGCGGCGTCCGATAGCCCAGCGGGAGCGTTCGAACAAACGCGTCGGCACCCGCAATCCTGGCCGCCTCGACCACGGCCTCCTCGGACACCGACAGGTCCCCGAGTGTGAGGTTTTCGAAGACCGTCCCCGAGAAGAGCTGCGCCACTTGAGGCACGACCCCCAGGAGCTTTCTGCGTTCCGATTCCTCGAGCGAGGCAGGATCGCGACCCGCGATCCGCACCGTGCCCGTCCACGGAGCGTAGAGGCCGGCCAGGAGCTGCAGGGCGCTGGTCTTCCCGGCGCCGGTGCGTCCGACCAGCGCCACGTGTTCGCCGGCATTGACCCTCAGCGAGGTGCGATGCAGCACGGGTCGCCCTTCGGCGTATCCGAAGACGACATCGCTGAGGTGAATCGAAGGTCGCTCACCGCTGCCCGGCGCCGGCGTCGGGATGGGCGCTGCGTCCTCCGGCGACACCGCCAGGGTCGCGAAGATTCGCTCGGCGCCGGCCATGGCTCCTTGGACCGTTTGCCACTCTTCGCCGAGAGCCGTGATCGGCTGGAACACGCGCTGGAGGAGGATCAGGAATGCCGCCAGCGTGCCGAGTGAGATGCTGAAGGCGTCGAAAGTCTGTCGCGTCCCGGCCCAGAGTAGTGCGGCCACCGCGAACGATGACAGGATGGCGGTCACGGGCGTGTACAGGGCGGAGAAGCGTGTCGCGCGATTCGATGCCGTCAGCGCACCGCTGAGCACCTGCCGGAACCCTCCGACCGCTTCGCTCTCCCGGCCGAACGCGCGAACGACCTCGATGCCGCGCAGGCTTTCTTGCAGACGGGCGGTGAGTGCCCCGATCGCGATTCGAGTCGCACGTTCGGATTGGCGCACGCGCACCTGCAGAAAGCGGAGGGTGAACACCAACGGAGGCGCGACCAGACCGGCCACGAGGGTGAGTGCAGGACTGAGAATGAGCATCCCGACCGTGAGGGTCAGGAGCCGCACGAGGTTGGCGACCAGGACGGCGACGCCGGACGAGAACACCGCGTCCAGAGCCTCGACGTCCGACGTGCAGCGACTGATGAGGTCGCCCATCGGCGTCCGATCGATCCGGCTGACGGGGAGCCGCTGAAGATGCGCGAAGAGGCGGACCCGCAGAGTGCTGAGCACTCCCTGCGCGATCGTCGCGGCGAGGTAGGTGTAGAGGAACGTCATCGCCTGGACGGCGGCGCTGGCGCCGAGGTAGAGGGTTGCCAGCAGGAGCAAGCCAGCCGATTGCCCGACGATCAGGTGGTGGTCGACGATCGTCCGAATGATGAAGGGTGGTGCCAGCTCGAAGGACGCGGCCGCGAGCACGAACAATACGACGGCGACGACTCTGCCCCGCCAGGGCTGCAGCAGGTTCGCCAGGTGCCCGGTGAGCGAGCGAGCTCCGGCACGGCCGTCACCCGTGAAGACGAGCGCACTCATCGACCCGCCCCGTGGGCCGACACCGCCTCGGCATTGAGCTGCGCCCGGAAGATGCGCGCGTACAGACCGGAGGCGGCCACCAAGTCGGCGTGTGTCCCCAACGCCTCGACCCGGCCGTCCTGCAGGACCACGACCAGATCGGCATACGGAAACGCCGCCAGGCGGTGGGAGCACACGACGATGGTCACGCGGTCGCCAGGGGGCGCCTCCGTGCCGAGCGCCTGCTTCAGCGACGCGACGATGCGGGCCTCGGTCGTGACATCGACGGCCGAGAATGGATCATCCAGCACCAGAAGCCCGGGCAAGCCGGGCGCGGCCGCGGCGATCGCACGCGCCAGGCCGACTCGCTGACGCTGGCCACCCGAGAGGCGTGCTCCGAGCTCGCCGATCTCGGTGTCCAGCCCGAGCGGAAAGCCGCGCACATCCTCCGCCAGGGCCGCCAGCCGCACGGCCTCCAGCAGGAGTGGATCGTCATGGGGCCCACCCGCTCTCGTCAGCGTGAGATTTTCTCGCAGCGAGCCGGAAAACAGGAGCGCATCCTGCGGTAGGTACCCGATGAGCCCGCTCCGTGCCTCGGGCGTGAGCTGTGAGAGGGCCCGGCCATCGATGAGCACGGTTCCCGACTCGACTGGATGGATCCCCAGCATCGACCGCGCGAGCGCGCTCTTGCCAGAACCGACGGCTCCGGTGACCCCGACCAGAAACCCGGCGGGAATGTCGAGGTTCAGTCCTCGCAGCGCGGGACCCTCGGCGCCCGGGTATCGGAAGGTCACGCCACGCAGAGACACGGCGACCGGACCCGGGGTCCTCGGCGGCGGCCGGAGCGCGGCCCGGCCGAATCCTGCGATATGCCCGGCTCGGAAGGACGCCAGGCGAGGCTCGCCCGCGACCCCGAGAGCCGGCGCGAGCAGCGGTCGCAGGCGAGCGTACGCGGCCGCGCCACTTTGCACCGAGTTCACGAGCTGCGGGATCCGATGACCGCGGTTCACGAAGCGGAGAAACAGCTCGAGGTAGGCGACAAAAGCGCCGACGGTCATCGCACCCGCGACGACGCGCTCGCTTCCCTGCCAGACGATCAAGATGACGCCGGCCGTCATCAGCGTCGTATAGATCGGCTGCAAGCCTCCCTTGAGCCGGGCGAGGCTCAGATTGCTCTCGGCGAACCGGCCTGAAAGGCCGGCGACGTGTTCGACCGACGCGCTGGCCCGGCCGAAGAGGCGAAGCACCCGGGTACCCGCGAGATGTTCCTGAATCGCCGAGGTGAGCTCGGCGCTCGCCTCACGCGCCTTCGTGGTTCGCCGGGCGACCCAACGGCCGGTGGCGTGCGCGAGGACCATGGCCAAGGGTGCCGGCAGCAGCGCCAGAAGCGTGAGACGGGGATCGAAGACGAGCATCGCCACGACGAAGGACAGGGAGAAGAGCACGGTGTCCCAGATCTCGATGGTGAACTCGCGGACGCCCACGCCGAGCACCTCCACGTCGCCGACGATGCGGGCCATCAGGTCCCCCAGCGGCGTTCGGTGCACGTCCCCCATGGGCCACGCCAGCACTCCACGGAACGCGTCCGCGCGCACGTTCGCGCGGATCCGCGCGTTGGCGGTCATGAGCCACCAGCGTTTTGCGATGCGGGGCAACTCGGTCAGCAACGTGCCGGCGACGAATGCCAGCGCGGCCCAGCCGACGTCGGCGGCCGCGGCCTCGCCCCGCTCCCAGGCCAGCGCTCGGTCGATCGCGCGGCCGAGCAGGATCGCCGGCAGGACGACGGCGGTGTTCATGATGATGCCGGCGACCGATCCCAGCACGAGCTGACCGGCGACCTGCTGGAAGTACGGCCGCATCTCCCAGAGAAAGCCAAACATCAGGCAGTCGATGTCACCAACACGGACTCCGAGTCGCCGGGGCTCCGCAGCTCTGGGACGTCGCCGCGGGTGAGCACGGGGGTTGAGGTCGTCATCCCCTCAACGTGGGGTCCTCGAGGAGCCCGGCGACGTGCGCGACGATGACGTCGCGGGCACGCTCGAAATCTTCGCTGACCGCCGGCACGTCGTCCCAGCGCACGATCCGGGGCGCTCGCGACGCAAGCTCGCCGAGGTCGCAGGCGAAGGTCACGACGGCCGCCGCGCCCTCGACGTCGGCCGGCGTGGGGCGTCGTGGTCGGCGACCCTCGACGTCGATGCCGTCCGCCCGCAGTCCCTGGGCGACACGCGGCGGGATCACGTCATCGGGCTCGGTCCCGGCGGACGTCGCCCTCACACCGAGACCGCGCGCGGCCGCGAGGCGGTTGAAGTACTCGGCGGCGATGAGGCTCTTGGCCGAGCCGTGCAAACAGACGAAGAGGACTTTCCCCTGAGTGACCATGGTTTCCTCCTTAGCCGCCTTTGACGAGCGGCCAGACGATCAGGCCTACCGCTCCCGCTGCGGTGACCAGGATCGGCTCGGGGACCTTGAACCGCCAGAGTACGGCCAGGCTCGCCAGGGCCACGGCGGCCGTCGGGAGGTCGTAGATCGCGCGATAGGCGAGGACGATCACCGCGCCGCTGAGCGCGCCGGTCGCGGCCGCCGTCGTGCCCTGAACGAACGCCTTCAGCTGGACGTTGTCGCGGTTGCGACGAAACCACGGGGCCGGAATGATCGTGAAGAGGTAGACGGGAAGGAAGATGCCGATCGCCGCCATCGTCGCCCCCAGAATGCCGGCGACGAGATATCCGATGAAGACGACCGTGATGACGACCGGCCCGGGGGTGATCATCGCGACGGCGACGGCGTCGAGGAACTGGTGCTCGTTCAGCCAGCCGAACTGCTGGACGACGCCCTGCTGGAGGAATGGCACGATCGCCAGCCCGCTCCCGAAGACGAAGGAGCCGGCCTTGGCGAAGAAGACGAGGATCTGGAGCAGCACGTGCTCCCCGCCGAGGGGCAGGTTCACGAACCAGCGCTCGGTCAACCAGATGATTGCGAGGACCAGCAGACCCCCGAGCCCGTAGGCGACGGCTTGGCGTCGGCTCGGCCGCGCGCGAGCGAAGAGTGCCAGGAATCCGGCCAGGACGAAGAACTCCGCCAGCTCGGCCTGCGCCCAGACGGTGACCAGGGCCAGCACGCCGAAGATCGCCCAGAGCAGCGGGTCGCGCTTGTTCGTCGAGCGCGCGAGCTTGTAGGCCGCGATGGCGATGATGGCGATCACGGCGGCACCGATCCCGTAGAACAGGGCCTGCATCCACCACAGGCCGCCGTAGCGCACGTAGGCGATCGAGATCGCCACGACCATCAAGAACGAGGGCACCACGAAGGCCAGCCCTACCGCGGTCGCGCCGAGGATACCGCGCTGGAAGTACCCGAGCGCGATTGCGAGCTGCGCCGCGAGGGGGCCGGGCATGATCTGAGCGAGGGCCAGGCCGAGCCCGTACTCCTCCTCGCCGATCCAGCGGCGCTTCTCGACGAGGTCGCGGTGCATGAAGCCGGCCAGCGCGACGGGACCGCCGAACCCGAGGGCGCCGAGATAGAGAAAGTACCCCACCAGGTCGGCCAGACTCGCGCGCGTGGTCATCGCTGGGGGAGCCGAAGGCATCACCAACCTCCTGGGGTAACGGTTGACAGTGAGTGTATCACTCGTTACTCTCTGTGCAAGCCCCATGCGTTGGTTGACGCTCCTCACGACCCTGCCGCCCAAGCCGACCCGGCACCGCGTCGGGGTCTGGCGAAAGCTCCAGCGCATGGGGGCCGTGAGGCTGCGCGGTGCCAGCTGGATCCTGCCCGAGACTCCGGAGACGACGGAGCTGTTCCAATGGCTTGTCCAGGAGATCCAGTCGTTTCGTGGCGAGGCGACGCTGCTTCGGGTCGACCGCGTCGACACGATGACGGACGAGGAGATCGCGGCGCTGTTCCACAAAGCCCGAAGCCCCGAGTACCAGGCGGTGGTGCAGGGCTGCCGGGAGATCCTCGCGCAGCTCGATCGCTACCGGACGAGCCAGCGCGGCTCGGTCGCTGCGCTCCGCGCCAAGCTCGATGGGTTCAAGCGCGAGCTGGATCGCGTCCAGTCCATCGATTACCTCGAGGCACCGGCCGGCCGGCGCGCCCGCGCTCTCTGGGAGACGACGGCCAAACGGCTCCGCGCCGCCGAGACGCGACCGCGCGCGACGGGCGGGCGGCATCGCACGTCTCTGCCCGCAGGGGGTAGCACGTGGGTGACGCGGCCGCGGCCGCACATCGACCGCATCGCGTCGGCCTGGCTCATCAAGCGCTTCTGCGATCCGGACGCGAAGTTTGCCTTTGCCGACGCCGCCGATGCCGCCCGGAAGGGCATTCCCTTCGACGTGCTCGGCGCGGACTTCGGGCATCACGGCGAGGACTGCACGTTCGAGACGCTGCTCAAGCGCTTCGGGCTCAAGGACCGGCGGATCAAGCTCATCGCGGAGATCGTCCACGAGGCGGACCTTCACGACGGCAAGTTCACACGGAACGAGTCGACGGGCATCGACCTGGCCATCCGCGCGCTCGCCGAGGCCACGCCGGACGATCACGAGCTGCTCGATCGCGGCATGGCGATCTTCGACGGCCTCCACTCGGTCTTGAAGCAGAGGAAGACGTGATCACGGGGATGCAGAGTCCGACGATGTCACGACGAGGCCTGTTCAGGGCCGCGCTGGCAACGCTCGGCGCGTATGGGATGACGCGTGGCGCGCCCGCCCTCGCGGGCGTGACGGAGATCAAGGTGCCTGACAACGTTCCGGAAGAGAAGCTCGACTTCGAGACCCAGGGGATCGAGAGCTGGACGACGGTCGACGGGCAATGGGCCGTGGAGGAGATGGCGGGTGCGCCCAGCGGCAAGAAGGTGCTGGTGCAGCGAGCGACGAAGAACCAGTTCAACGTCATCGTGGCGCCCGGCGGGCCGTACCGCGACGTCGATATCTCGATGAAGTTCAAGCCGGTCTCCGGCCGGGAGGACGCATCGGGCGGTATCGTGTTCCGGTTCACCGCTGGCACGTACTACGTCGTCCGGGCGAACGCGCTCGAGGACAACTTCCGGCTCTACGCCTACGACCGGGGCCGGCGCGAGCTCGCGACGGCCACCGTGAAAGCTCCCGCGCTCGGCCAGTGGCACACCGTTCGCCTCGTGGCCATGGGCGACCACATGCAAGCGTGGCTCGACGGCAAGCTGTACCTGGACCATCGCGATTCGCGGTTCAAGTCCGGGCGCGTGGGGCTGTGGACCAAAGCCGATTCGGTGACCGCGTTTGCCGAGCTCGCCATTCGTGGCGCGAAGGGAGACGACCGATGAAATGGGTGACCCGTGAAAAGGCGCGCGTCGACCGCATCGCCTGTCCGTGGCTGATCGCGCGGTTCATCGACAAGGACCCGACGTTCCTCTTCGTGCCGGTAGACCAGGTCATGGCGGTTGCCGAGCGTGAAGGGGCCATCCCCTACGACATTCCGGGGGTGGAGCTCGGACACGTCGGTGAGCGCTGCTCCTTCGATGCGTTCCTGGAGAAGCACGAGCTCGAGGATCCGGCGCTCCGCGCGCTCGCCCTCATCGTGCGCGGAGCGGACACCGACGCGCGTCAGCTGACGCCCGAGTCCGCGGGCCTGTACGCGCTGGCCACCGGCTTCCAGGCCACCGCCAAGGACGACCACGACAACATGCGTCGGCAGTTCCCCGCGTACGACGCCTTGTACGCGTACTGTCGCGCGAACCTCGCCGGCTCTCGACGCGGCTAGCCCGGATTATTCATGAACGATCGACGCCACCCGCCCGTTCGTCGTGGTGTCGTTCATGAATGATCCGAGCTAGGACCGGCGAGAGGGCTGGACGAGCGGCGCATGGCGCTGGAACACGTCGGCTACGTTGACCTTCCCCCGCACGCGGGGCCGGGTGGGTTCGACCACGCGGCCGTCCATGGCGGGAGGGGACTGCTCTACGTGGCGCACACCGCGAACGACGCCGTCGACGTGATCGACTGCACGACCAACACGTACCTCCGCTCCATCCCACACCTGGTGCGCGTCGCCGGAGCGCTGGTCGCCGAAGCGCACGACCTGGTGTTCACCTCCAATCGCGGGGAGGACACCGTCGGGATCTTCTCGCCGTCTCGGGAGGAGACCGTAGCCAAAGTGAAGGTCGGCGTCGGGCCGAACGGTCTCGCCTACGATCCCGGTCATCGACTGCTGCTCGCGGCGAACGTCGGCGATCCGTCGCGGCGAGGCTCTGCCTCTGTCTCGCTCGTGGACGTCGGCACCCGAACCTTGATCGCCGACATTCCCGTTCCGGGCCGGACGCGGTGGACCGTGTTCGACGCCGAGAGCGGACGGTTCTACGTGAACATCGCGGATCCGCCGCAGATCGTTGTTGTCGACGGCGCCGACCCTACGCGGGTCGCCGACGCGTTTCCGATGCCGGCAGAGGGGCCGCACGGGCTCGAGCTGGATCCGACGACGCGGCGTCTCTTCTGCGCATGCGACGGGAAGGCGCTGCTCGTGGTCGATGCGCGGTCCGGAGCCGTTCGGAGCGCCCACGCGATCAGCGGCGTGCCGGATGTCGTCTTCTTCAACGCTGCGTTCCGGCGCCTCTATGTCGCCATCGGCGATCCGGGGGTCATCGAAGTGTTCGAGACCGAGACGATGCGCCGCCTGGAAAGCGTGTCGACGGAGCCGGGCGCGCACACGCTCGGCTTCGACGCCGTCCGCAACACGGTCTACGCTTTTCTGCCGGAGACGAATCGCGCGGCGGTCTATCGCGACCGGCCGGCGTCGACGAGCGCCTGAGCGGGCGCGAGGCCGCCCGCGCTAAGAACCGCCCGCCTCGAGCGCCGCCGCCCGATCTTGCGCGCCGAGATAGCGGCCGAGCAGAACGAGCACCGCGAGCATGTCCACGGCGCCGCCGACCGCCCACATGACGAGCCCTCCCAGCGACTGGTCCGCGGCGCTCGAGTAGGCGCGGTACCAGGTCGTCGGGCTCGCCGTGAGGAGGAGGCCGAGGAGCCCGCCCTGCGCGGCGGCGAGCACGAGGTAGACCACACGGACCCCGTAACCCGTCGGCGCCCGAAGCCGCGGAGCCGGCTGGACGATCGGCCACCAGAACAGGACGGCGGTTCCGAAGAACGCCAGGTGCTCGAGGTCGTGGACGGCGCGATCGGCGACGGCCGCGTCGTAGGCGATCGGCAGGTGCCAGAGCCAGATCGCGGCGACGTGCGCGAGCCACGCCACCGACCCCACCGTGAGTCCCCGCCAGAGCCAGCGTCCGGGCGTTCCGGTCCGGAGCAGGTGGCCGACGCGCGCGCGCGCCGCCGCCGGCAGCGCCCACAGGAGCGCTGCGAACGGATCGGCGAGCAGCAGGAGCGGCGCGGCGCCCGCGACCAGCAGCAGGTGCTGCGCCATGTGCGCGGCGAAGCTCGCGTGCGCCAGCTGATCGAGCGTCGGCGAGAGCGCGACGAACACGGTCAGGAGGCCGCCTGCGGACGCGGCGACGCGCCAGCCCGAGACCGACCCGCCGCGATGACGGAGGCGCCACCAGCCGACCGCGTACGCGGCCGCGGCGATCAGAAGAGGGGCCGCGACCTCGGGCCGCGCGCTCCAGGCTCCGGTCACGAGCGTGGCGACCGACCCGACGTCGCCGGGCGTCGCGCCGACGATTGCTTGGGCGGCTCCGTGGGCCACGAGGCGCCGGCTCCTACTTGCGGATGGCGAGCAGCGCCACCCAGACGAAGAAGACCAGAGTGCCCGCGAGGAACAAGCCGAACGCGACCTTCTCGATGGTGCTCATCGGCTCGTCACGAGAGGGCCAGGAGGAGGCTCGCGATGATGTTGAAGAGGCCGTCGAGGATCAGGAGGGCCAGGTTCAGCAGCGCCATCGGAATCAGGAGGCGTTCGGCGCGCATTCGACTTGTCTACTGACCGACGCCCAGGCCGGGCCCGAGCCCGCCCCAGTGCTCGACCAGGTAGTAGACTCCCCACACCGCCAGGACCGCGTAGACCAGGAGCAGCCACTTGTTGACGATCCCGCGATAGCTCCGGATCTCTCCCTGCGCGTATTCTTCGACCTCGCCGTATTTCGAGTGGCGCTCAGGCGTCCTGTCGCTCATGCCCGGTCTCCCGTTCCTCGTGCGTGATGCCCTCCACGCGAAGGACCTGATGCTTGATCGATTCACCGCCACGGAAGGCTCCACTCGCAGCGCCCCAGAAGAAGGCGCAGAGCGCCGCCAGGCTCATCAAGAGCGCGACCACGAACTCGCCCAGCGTTAGATGCTCGATCACTCCCGCAGTCCTTTATACAGGGTACGCGGCTTGCGCTGATCCCCCGCCGGCCGGACGGGATCCAGAGCCCGCCGTGGGTCATCGGCCGTGACCTCCGGCGAGTTGAGCGCCGCGCGCACGCCGGCCGGAACGTCGAGGGGCCGGCCCGTGAGCGGATCCTTCCAGGCCGAGAGCGACAGCACATAGTACGAGACGGCCCAGCGCTCCTCGTCGCTCATCACGTCGGCGAACGAGGGCATGGGCGTGCCGTCGAGCCCCAGGGTCATGGTGCGGTAGA
>Ga0137397_10003478_pt1 | contig 10949 bp, 12 predicted proteins | sample czorhiz116metaG_FD_106658 | JGI IMG/M metagenome (GOLD analysis project Ga0137397, IMG submission 106658) | Vadose zone soil microbial communities from Angelo Coast Range Reserve, California, USA - czorhiz1.16 metaG | ecosystem: Environmental > Terrestrial > Soil > Vadose zone | place: USA...
CCACCACATTTGGCGAGATTTTCCACACCGGGCAAGATGAGCGAACATCAACGCTCTCGGATATCCCGGCCCCAAATATACTGAGCCGATTACTGGCAGACATAGCAGCGCTGCTGCTACCCACATACCAAGGGTATTATACGAATATTGCCTTCCTCACAGCCCACCCTTCCCACTACAAAAGTGGGTGACGTGGCAGATGCGAACGCGGCTTACATTAGCCGTGAGAAACACCTTATCAGGGATTCGATAGACTCGGTCCGGGTCCGGTAACTCCGTGCAACCCTGAGAAAGGGTTTACAGTAGACTCTGCCTTAACCCATACCTGTGATAACCCATAATCTGTAATAACCCATAGGATTTTGGGTCCACCAAGTCTGTTCCTAATTAAAACCCATAACTCTCTAATACTCAATAGTCCATAGCCATTGGACATCAAAACCCATAATTATAATGTAATATTACTAAAATTAGTAAGAACAAATCCAAACTTTTGGCCAGCAGAGAAGTCACTGCCATCCATAACACTCATCTATGTCCCTAAACCAGCTCAGCATTCTTAAATCCAGACTTACAGAGCTTAATCAAACAGTCAACACATGTAGAAAGGAGCTCCTTTCATGGCTGCAGAAGCAAGAGAAGATCCCTGCAGAGGATGAAGAAGACATTGTGGTGGAAAAGTCAACTTGGGCAGCAGCTCTCAAGGCATTATTTGTGCTTCAGGGGTTTGTGTCAGATTTGGATGACCAGTTTGCATGTGAAATGTGTGCCATTCTTGCAAAAATTGGTTGTTGAATGTGCTTGGAACAGGCTCACAGCCTCTGAGTGACCAGGATTATGAATTATTTTGCTCAAACAAGTGCACATATCACTCTAATAAATTACTCTCAGAACAGCCACTTTTTGCCTTAAACACACCCCTCTGAGCTAACCCATACTCTGTAATAACCCATAGCCATTCTTGTCCATGGAGAGGTATGGGTTAAGACAGAGTCTACTGTACTAGTTTTAGTAGTAAACAACTGGGAACGAGTCTGAGACCTCCCGAATGACTGGCTATTTATTTGTGAGGTTTTAGTGGGTATGAGGTAATGGCAAGCCCCTAGAGGGATCCCATAACCTGAGTCCCACACTACCCCTCCTGCAGGGGTGTGCGTAAATGCATTTCTTCCTCACAACCAGACCGCTGGTCTGGCTTCAGCGTGCCGGCAGGGCTGATGCTCATCTCCTGCCGCCCGGCAATACCCCAAAAGGGTAAGCGCTTTCAAAAAAAAAAGTATACATGCAGCCGATACGTAATGCCGGGACGTGCTCGCTACGGCAAATCACGCATGGCAATTGGGCGTAGCTGGCTTTCGTCCAATGGCCGCACGCCCATTCAAAAACGTGGCGCTGTGCTGCCCTTACGGATGCCTTGACAGCTCCCTTGACTCGTCACCGTCGCGGGCCGAGAACGAGACGCAGCACCGAAAGACCCGAGTCGAGTCAGTTACAATCTAACAACTGACACTGCAATGACTGCACGCCGACATGACTACGACCGATGCACTACGTGGGGCCGTGTCGACTCGACCCAGGCATATAATTCCAGCATGTGCGATGCGATCCGAGTCGATCAATTCACATTTCATTGTCCACACCCAGTCAACCCCGGTCCACCTCTCCAACGACAACTTTCAAATGGGTCCTCCCGCCACGCCTAGTGCAGGAGTTCCCCAGCACGGGAGAGGCAGTAACAGCGGGTACACTGTCTATAGCAGTGCACACCATGCCCGCCAGCGCGTCCTTCCAACGACTCCTCCTAGTCATCACTGCTACCAAACTTCACCCACCCCCTCCGCTGCCCCAGCGCAGTCAGGAAGGCCTATCGCCGGACGGCGCTCCCGGCCCGGACACTGAAGTGCAAGGCTACTGACCCCGAAATGGTCAGACACGCGATCATCACATCTCCGAGTCACAACACCGTCGTGTGCGTACGTGCGATCCCTCACGCAACTGTACGACAAGGGCTCGACTTAACCGAGTATCCACATACTTCCCCTTTAAATTCCCCCAACAATTCCCCCACCTATGCCCCAGGAGACGTTCTTTCAGCTCCTCGACGTTATTTCCGTTGGCCTCCCTTCCAACACGCCGCATATTGACGTGCTTGATGACCGTGCTACAGCGATTGTCCCTGTGTTACCCCTAACCAACGGTATCCTGGGTTACAATTTTTGGGGGGCCAGGAGGTTTGCGAGTCTGCGGCTGCCGTAGGATATTCGAGAAACGTTACGTGATCAGTTGTGCGGGGCAACTGATTGGTAGCGTCAACCGTGGGCCAGTCACGCGAGCGGACGAGACACATCAGCCGACATTTCTCTCATTCCTATTCGTCCGTTCTGCCAGTGCGTACGGAGACACGGAAAGATCCTGGTTGGTATGGAAAGGGCGGTGGCCGGTGGCAGCGAATGCTCCTTTATGGATACTTGGATACCCAAGGAGCAGACTTTTTTAGTCTACGTACCGATGTCGTCACTTGTACCTTCGAATAGTCAATCAGCATACTACTACCCATACGCTCCAACACGATTTCAAAGCATGAATAGCACAGTCGAGGGTTGTATTGCAGTGTCGGGTTATCCTAAGAGTGGTGTAATCCTTCAACCCGCGTCATCATGATAGTGAGTAACTCAAGCCGAGCGCTGGGGCGGCATCTTCCAGGTTATGTCAGCTAAGCGTAATGGCCTCCATGATCCATCCACAGCCCTGAGTGTACAGCTCTACGGTACAGCATTCCCCATGCAGCACTTACAGTACTACTCGTAAAACGGAAAAAGAACCAGCTGCGGCCTTGGACCCCATTAATAACGCACAGGCACTGGCAAGTGAAATCTTAAATTCAAATCGGTAGGTGGGGTAAACCTCATTCATCAACTTAATTTCCGACAAACTATGAAACACATACCGTACTACAGTACTACTATACTAGTAAACTGGCACGGTACAGTACGGAACCCCGACTCCTCCAAACAATTATTTTTTTTCCAAACAAAACTCAAAATCAAAGAGTTTTGTTTATCTGTCGGGCAGTGTCGGCTGTTTCGCTTACCCTTGGACCGGCCGCCACCGACTCAGCTGCTTGCAACAACAGAGAATAAAGAAGAAAAGGCACAGAGGTCATCATCGGCAGCCGTTGCGCTACTGTCCCTGCCATGTGCTGTGTGAATAAACCCAAAACCGTGCGAGAAAACCCGTTTTCTTACTCGAAAGGACAAAGTTGGCTTGGCCGCATGACTACACTGCCACCCCAGACTTCGAAACGGAGGTCCCTGCCACCGACCGCCGCAGCCTGAGCGAATCGAGGATGAGTACAACCGTGTGATGATGGTACGTCTGCTTGGATTGGAACAGGCCTCCGCCGTGCTGGGTTCGGGAAGTTACGACATCATGCCGAGTGGCGCATTGTCGTTGAAGAAAGAACAAGGGCACAAACAACCAAACATGTATCACTACCACCAGTGGCAAGTTATTATGACGAGATTGCAGATGAGTGTCATGATCCCCCTTTCCCAATGTATATATATATATATATATTACCGTAATAACCCCATTGTAAATTACAATCTGTCCAAAATTGAGTGGCTCCAAATGGATGTACAAAGGATGGGTGATGATGTCTTGGATATATGTTACGGATATATATAACCCCACTGGGAGTTCTAGGAAGTGGCGAAGATCCCTTTCACAAGTAGGATTACACAGAGCAAGAAGACAGTAAATATGACACACAGCATAAGAGAAAGCAGAGAGGGGCAGGAAGTCAAGCAAGGGGAGAAAGGTGACCAAACACAAAAAAAAAATGACGACAATTGCTGCGATTACTGAGAAGAAGCCATCTCTCTGGTAACCGAGTGGTGTAGTGCAGAATCTGGTGTTGTGGGGGGCATTGGAAGGGGGATGCCAGCACTTGCGCAAGCTTGAGAAAGCTGAGCGCGCAGCGCATTTCCTCGCAAGTGGAATGCTGCGCGGCATATAGCCCTCAGAAAATAGAGGTAAGAATACAGGCGAGAAACGTACTCGGGCAGGGCCACAAGGAGTTGAGTGCCTCGGTCGGTTCAAGGAAAGTCTTCGCGAGCTCCAGTGCTCGTAAGAGGTCTCTATCGCTTTCCCAGAGCGCCAGGCACCTGGAAGTCCAACCTCCGATGAGGGGAAGACGCCACAATAACGAAAACATAAACGCACGTTGCAATCTGGTTGGTGAACCAGCTGATGTGGTAAGGACGACGGAGAACGACGTGTGCTGAAGGCTCAGCGATACGTGTCAGGGAAATCTTAACGCGCTTCGCAACTTGTTCCTGATAGTAAACTTCCAAGTACACCCAAATCAGCCATGAACGCGGGGGGATAGGCAAAGATCACTTACGCCACTCCTCAGCCAGTCGACGGTTCCAGACGGGTCTTGCCCTCATGTCTAGATCAAGGAGAATACTTAGGAGAGAAAAAAAGTGAGCAAGGTATCAGAGAAGACAAGGTGCACAAATTCTACCTTCGTGTGAGATAAGTAACCTCGAGGCGGGTGCTGGATACGACCATCAGACCATGCTGGCGGGTTGCAAAGCAACACTGCCACTCACTTGGAAATAAACTCGCGACACATGTAAATCAGTGACGTGTCTATGTTGCAGGTGTGAGCGTCCAATGCTTCCTCCACTAGACGAGTTTCCACGTATGCAGCGCACGCAATTCGGGTGCGCTCTTCGGTCGTGAGGCGTTCGTCCCAGAAGCTCAAGGTACAATTCCAAAGAAGCATGCTGCGGCAGTAGAGGGCCCACACGGTATCTTTTCCCGAGCGGGGGGCGACCGTGACATATTCTCGTTGATGATATTCACCAGGGAAGAGTAAGCGGAACTAGCGGTCACAGGAGTCGCCCCCCAAGCCGATGAGTAAGAGGATTCACTGTGAGTGACAAGGCCATGACATACATTTGACGGGTTGACTAAGAAGAGGTCTAGGGGCGCGCGTTGTTCCGCGGCGCGCGCAACCGTGTGATTCGCGACGAGTATGAGAGCGCTCCAACAGAGGCGGCGTGTTTCCTCCGACTTCACTTCTGCTTCAGTCCACAAGGGGTCCCATGCAAGTGGTGGTGACCAAGCGGCTGAACCTTCACCTGTTGACGTAGTACACTCGCACTGCTTGGGCGGTGGGTGTGGATCGGCAACCGTGGGCACGCCCATCGAGTGGTCAAGGGTATCTGGATCACGTGCATCGATGAGCGTCAGTTGCAGTGCTTCGATGATCTTGTCCAGCCAAATTAGCGCAGCTCCCACCCTGGCGTCATCATGCTGTGGGTGTGCTGACGTCTCGAAGAGGGCAAGTACCATGGCTGCCTCTGCCAGACCAAGGTCGACCCGATGTGAATTCCAGGACTGGTTAAGATGCGTTTGTGCGGTATCACGAAGTCTCAGAGCCTGGGCACGGCCATTTTCACCGAGCTCGATTTCGCTTGACCTGACAAGCATCGCCAACGCCAGACAAGCATAGATGAGCGCAGGTTGCATATGCGCTCGTGAGTTTGAATCAAACAAGTCACGAAGGAACCGGGAGAGGTTGAAAAACGTCAACCAATGACTGTTAGCAGTGAAACTGGATGGAGATGAGGATCAAAGAGTAACAGCGGAAACTATTCTCTGGACAGAAGGGGAAATTTGGAGACTAGACTCACAGAAAATTCAAGTCATCGGAGATGTCTTTGAGACTACGAGTACGATGGACAGTCGTTAGGCGTTTCCGTTGTTATGAAATGGGTGCGCCACATACACTTGGTCCCGTGTCGAGGAGCCTGAGTAGTCATCGAGAAGCTCATCCCACCACTGACACATTCTACGCGAGTACTGAGCGGTCGGTGTATGGACGAGGGGAGGCGAAGTGTCTTCGTAAGACGACTGTTCTGGGGAGCGAGGATCTGATTCGAAAGGATGGGCGAACGGCTGCCCTGGCTGAATTTCGCTCTTAAAGCGGGGTGATGTCGACGGTGCTTGTGTCGAGGTCTGCGATGGCGGCCTCTTTGGTGAACCAGGGGTGACCCGCGGTGAGGAGAGGGTTGGAAGGGTAAGGAAGGAAGGGGAGAGCCCACCTTTACATAGTAAGCCTCATGCAGGGATGCGGCGGGGGGCTCGCTGTCAACCTCGTTGGCCCTGTGATGTGCTGGACCAAACATCGGCATGGCCACGGAAGAGATCTCATATTGACTATAACTTGCGTGTGCGATGTTGCTGCCCTGGTCGGCTGTGTCTGCTCGCCGTTTTTTCTTTGGCTGAGAATCAGATCCATCCGATTGACGCTTCTTGCAGGAGCGTTTGCGCGTGCCAGGTCGCTTATCTGGTCCCCGTCGCTTGGGCACTTTGTCATATAGGCATTCATTACCGCGCTTGATGCAATTCTGGCAATTAGGGCGAGTAGAGTCGCAGCGAATTTTACGAGACCGACTAAAGATACCGTCAGATACGGATAGACTTGGGAGCAGGGCTTTTTTTTCGGTTAATACGGATAGAGCGATTACACACCATTGTCGGCAGGCGATGACGCCTGAAGACGTATTGCGTGAAGGACCGGCCCTTGATGACGAGGCGACGGACGCATCAGCGTCTGAGTGGGCGATCACAGACGTGGAAGGGTCTAAAGTGTCCGTGGCGGTGCTCAATGGTGCTTGTGGTAAAGGGGCACTTGTTGTGGGTGGTAGGTGGGATAAATGGAAATGTGAAGGATTGATGTGAGAGGCAGATGAAGGGACATCAAGCGAGGTGGTGGTCCTATTGAGAGCCGAGTTCATGAGTAAGGGAAAGCAGTGTGGCATGGCGAGCTCGTATGCGGAAGATGTAAACGACTGGGAGTGTGATTGGACGGAGGCATTATAGCCCATGGCTGTGTTCGGGGGTTCTTTAGGGTAGCCATGATGGTGCGCCCCAAAACCCTGTGATTGTACGTAGCACTGGGAATTGCGAGGAGGAGCGATAAGGCTATCGTGAGGCAATAGGCAATCGGGGGCTATTGGCTGATATCGGGCTTTTATGGGTACTGAGTTGAATGGAACTGTGAAGAGATCGACTGATGGACGCACATTCCGTTGGTAGAAAAGCAGCGAGTGTATGCTCAAAGATTGGCGAGTGAAGCTCAGATTCCTCTTCACTCGACTGGAAACCCTCGGGGTCCAGTGGGGTAGTCTTCGGAAAGGGAGTGTATTGTTCATAATTTGCACTAGCGACCATGGCAGACGGGTGAGATTGGGCAGAGGCGAGGAGATGCTAATAGAGGGACGAGGTAAGTACTAGCAGGAACTGATGGGGGCGGAAGTACAGAGTCAAGAGCTGGGAAAGGGCACGCGTTTTAGGGACGAGAGCAAGGGATATATGATGAGCACGGGATTCAAATCGTCATAGACAAGAAATACAGATGATATAACTACACACAAAGAACGCAAGAGGGAGGAGAAAAGAAGAAACGATAGCTTGCGTTTATTCACCTCCAAATAGCTCGGCAGGGACAGCTGCGGCAAGAGTGATTGGAGAGTGTGTGCGAGGGATCTTCAGAAGCGGCACGAATGACAGACGTCGAGGATTGAAAGGTTATTGAAGCCCAGAGAGAATTGAGCACCGCGTTTGAGAGGTGTAACGAGTGGGACGGGGGAAGAATGAGCAAATGCGAAAGCGTTGGTTCCCCTGGACCCGCCTGCTCGAATGAGAAGTATGCGCGCGCGCGGCGTTCGTGTCTTGACGAGGCGTAGGCGAGGCTTTGGATCCACATCTTGCCGTTATCCCACGTGACCCGACATTTATCCGAGCAACGTTCTGGTAAGTTCTAGGGTTTCGTACACACGCTCTCGCACACGCAGCCCGTCGGCGCAGTTCTGCCTTATTGTCTGTATCATCTCACGGTTGTTCGCCGGAGAAACTTTGGGTGTATCCGTCCAATGGATGTGGATGGCGAGAATGAATGCTTCTGCTTTCAGCATACGGACAATTCAAATACTACGCCAAGGGGAAGCGTTGGCCCTGACTATTTCCTTTCAGGGCAACAGATTCAAGGCGGACAAGGCCACACTCCGAACAGGTGGGTCGTCTTCGTAATCTCCGCGAGCCCGCGTTCTTCGCTTCCTCTCTCCGGATCCGCATCTATCCGCGGGTCTGCCCGCAAACCCCTTCTTCACCTTCGCTTTCCCCTTGCCCTTAAACCCGGCAATCCCCTCGCTCTTCCGGCATTCTCCTAGTTCCGGCCGTCGATGGCTGCTCTGCTCTGGAAATTTTCTGTCATCGCAGCGGGTGGGGGGCAATTTTTGCGGACATTACCGAATTAGAGGCTACGCTACGTCTGTCGGCCTACATGAAACCATTCACCCCGCGCATAACTGCGTATCAGTCTCCCGAGCCTTGGGAATATCTCGTCTTAAACCTGGCTATATTGTAACGTAATGATGCTCAACATACGACGTTACTGACATAATCTTCTAACATGACGGTGGCGCGACTGGAAGATGCGAGACTAGCACTGATGTACCGATGCCTAAATAAGTAAAGATCCAGTGGTTCGCTGCAGTCCCCAGAGAACAAGAATCAGTGGCAAACGATGGAAGAGAGGCAAGGTCTTGTGAGCCCATGGATCGGATCTCCCGACGCAAAATCCGTCCGGTCGTGTCGGGCGCTGACAGGTGGGGCCCGTGGGGTTTACTCCCATCACGGGTGGACAGACAGGGATCCCTAACGAGTGAAACATGTCTCCAATACGTCGCAGGTGGTACGCATCACGCCCGGGTCGGGTCGTGTGCGTTGAAAGGAGGTGGCCATGGCCATGGTTCCCTGCCCCGTGGAGCAGGGTGAGGACATGCAGATGATAGCCTAAATAGCCAGCCAGGTTGAGCCAAAAGTAGAAGTGCTGCGGATTGCAGATCCGCGCTGGTTGGTTACTCTGGTAGTACAGTACTGCACCCGGGTACCTTGGATGGTGCGACGGATCGGACATGGACAGAGCGCTGAGGCGTTGGATGGTCTGATGGGGGAGCTGTAAAGCAAGGTGTTTTCCACTCCTTAGTACACGCCTTTACGGCGTGTTTTGGGGTGAGGGTGTGAAAATTTTCCTGCGCGAACCGGGAATAGCCGGTGCGTCGGGTGTTCGGGTAGTTCGGTACGGACACTGCGAAGCAATTTCTCTCCTCAACCCCGCTCCCTCGCTTTTCAACATGTCTTTATTTTCTCTCTTCTGTTGTTGCTTACGGCCTCGTCGACATCTCCACCCCGTCAGTTCAAATTTTGGTTCTCATGGTCGGATATGCCCATCCTTATCGTGCTACCTTTTTCCCACTTAGAGCGATCCCGATGAGAATGCACCGCTCATCCCTGCTTCGGATGACGTCCAGTACGTCTCGGCTCATACCACTTTCTCCCCTCTCACTAACGCATTTCTCCTCCTCAAGGCCCGCCGCGCGGCACATTACCATAGATCAGCAACGTATGAAAGAACGCCTCGGCATTATCGTCCGGGCAAAGGAGGGGTAACTGTACTCCTTACATCGCTTCTTTGCCCCGTTTCTCACATACATCGCTCCCTCCCGTACATCATAAAAAAATATTCCACGTAAATTATATCATATGTCATCAGCAAGATGGTCAACGTCAATGCCCCTTTACCGTTCAACCTTAGCAACAACCACAACCACAGCCAACCCAGCCGCCTCCGCACGCGCTCGCGCCAGCCGTCGCCTGACACAGAGCGCCAATCGATCGTGAGCTCCGCATCTGCGTCTGCGTCTGCGTCCCATGAGTTGGACGAGGATCTGCGCTGGCCGACGCTCAACGTACGTATTGTTCGCGGCGGGAGCGCCCTCGCGCGCGGACGGCCGATCACGCGTGACACCATCGCGCACGCGCACGAGCTCAGGACCGAAGGAGAGGAATCAGGAGCAGCACCGGTACCAGCACCAGCACCCGTGGCGGCTGCGGGGACGGCAGAGGTGCAGTCGGGTATGGTGTGTATCGACTCTTTGCATCTGATGTTTTTGGGTTTATTGCTGATGGCACGCATTTACTATAGGCGGGGGATGATAACACCCGTGAGGCCGCTAATCGGACGATACCCAGCACCACGTTTAAAATCCAAAACGTTGGATCGCTCTCCCGGAGTTGGAGTGACTGAGTCAATCTTCATCGGGATCATGCACTACATGGAACATGAGTGCATGAGCAACCCAAAAGCATTCGCACACGTGTTTTTTTTTTGATATCATCATCTATCATATCATATCATCCATCCATCCATCCATCCATCCATCCATCCATCCATCTCGTCATTGACATCAATCTTCGTTCTCCCCCCCTTCCTTCCCTGACCACTTACCACTTTACCTCCGCGGCACATATCCCGGTTTGCATCCCTCTGTATTCACTTGCATGAAAAACTTCAACGAATAGCCTCTAGCAAACTTTGCAACTCACAATCTCTTCCGTCCAGCGTGCGAAAACTTGAAGGTGAGCTGTTATCAAACCCGTGCCTGGTGCAACGGAGGATATCAGTGCAGGAGTTGTGTGTATCTGAAAGCTATCGCTTTATCTGCCCTTGCCCTTGCGCCGCTGGCGCGCTTGTCTGGAACAATAATTCGAGAGATGGCATAAACAGATATCCGAGGTTCCATTGGAAAACCTGTGTATTCGAAAGAGGCAACGGCATTCACACGGTGGTCGGAGTCGTGATTCTCAGAAGCGAAGCGAGCACTGCGCAGACAGACGTGGCCCGGCAATTCTTCACAAAGGTTCTGCCTGTCCGAATCCGCAGCAGCTCAGCCATAAACTGTGGGACAGTGTGACGCTTGCTCAGTTGTCAAGAATGGATTCTTTCGCGACGTGCAATCGCCTCCCAAATGCAGGACATGGGCTTTTGCATTGACGATAGCCGAATACTAGTGCTCTCCAATCAACCCAAC
>Ga0137397_10003479_pt1 | contig 10948 bp, 12 predicted proteins | sample czorhiz116metaG_FD_106658 | JGI IMG/M metagenome (GOLD analysis project Ga0137397, IMG submission 106658) | Vadose zone soil microbial communities from Angelo Coast Range Reserve, California, USA - czorhiz1.16 metaG | ecosystem: Environmental > Terrestrial > Soil > Vadose zone | place: USA...
CGAACAGTACGACGCCGGCGTCCGGCTGGGGGAACAGATCGCCCGGGATATGATCGCCCTGCGCATCGGCCCTGATCTACGGATGGTGGTCGTCGGATGCCCGGCCTATCTGGCAGAACACGGCATCCCGGTCGAACCGCAGGACCTCACGCATCATCGCTGCTGCAACATCCGCCTGCCGACCTCCGGCGGCCTATATGCCTGGGAGTTTGAGCGCGACGGACGCAGCGTCAACGTCCACGTCGATGGCCCCTTCGTCCTGAATGACATGCGCCTGCTCGTCGACGCCGCCCTTCATGGCGTGGGGTTAGCGATCGTGATGGAGGATATGGTGGCGCCGTTCATCGCCGATGGACGCCTGATCCGGGTATTGGAAGACTGGAGCCCGCCGATCTCTGGCTACCATCTTTATTACCCTAATCGGCGCCACCCCTCCCCGGCGTTCACTGCGCTTCTGGAGGAACTACGGGCTAACTCTCATCTATAAGTAGAGCGAATGGCGACACTGTAGGTTTTTGAGAGCGTGTATGACGACACTGCTTTTGCTGCAGTGCATGAATCTGCTGTTGGCATTTCTCGGACCTCCGCTTTAGTCCTCCAGATGTCTGCTGTGGAAACGCCGCTGGATGCCGTTGTAGACGACGTCGCCGCCAACGATCAGTCCGATCGATGGCACGCGCAAGCATGTGGAGTGCCGTATCGGTTCGCCCCGCATTTATTGCGACGAGCTTGTGCCCCTCCAACTCCAAAGCGTTTCCTTCCAGCGGCTCGGCAACCAAAAGGCGGGTCGGAATCTCTCCCGGAAAAAGCGACGCCAGAAGTTATCGACCGAGGCCGGCGAGAGTTGGTCATGCATCGACTCTTAACAATTACGGCGGCTGGAGGCTTCGCCGGCGCTGCACGACCATGTTCAACACATAGACCAGCACGGCCTCGTCGTTCTGGTTCAGGGTGGTGGTTCGGAGCTTGATCAGGCCCTGCGCCGGACGCGACTTTGACGGTCGCACCTCGATCACCTCGCACTCGACGCGCAGTTCGTCACCGGGGCGCACTGGCCGGGGCCAGCGGCACTCGTCGAGGCCAGCGCCAACGAAGCCTCCAGCCGGCTTGAGTTCAGTCTCAACCAGCAGCCGCATCGTCACGGCAGCGGTGTGCCAGCCGCTGGCAGTCATTTCACCGAAAATCGAATGGCGCGCCGCTGTCTCATCAAGGTGAAACGGCTGCGGATCGAACTCGGCAGCGAATGCACGGGCCCGTTGCCCGTCGATGCGGAACCGCCCGGAACCGAACGTCTGCCCCACTGCAAAATCTTCCAGGTAGTGCTCGGTCAACTGTTTCATGATTCAACCTATCTCATGCTCCTCACCCGATAACCCGGTCGAATGGCCTCGTGTGTTTTCATGCCTGCGAGACGGCGTTGACACGCTGCGCCTCGCCTTGACCGACCGAGACGTTCTGGCCGGCAACCTCGTACATGATGACAAACATGTCGTCCGGCGACACGCCTGCCGCCTCGGCCACGCGTGTGTTGATGTCTTTCAACAGTGCCAGTCGTGTCTCCTTCGGCCGACCCTGGACAAAAGTGACATCGAGCATGATCAGATCGTCGGTGTAGTGCATTCCGACGAACGAAGGCGTGTGGAGAAACCGGTTCTTCGGCAACTCGAAGATCAGCTGATAGAAGTCTTCGGGTGGCACGCGAAGCGTGTTGATCAGGGCCGCTTGAATAGCGCCAGATACTTTGGCGATCCGGCTTTCATCGTAACGGCCTTCGACAACGTGGATTTTAACGAGTGGCATTGGATAAGCTCCTTTGTTGTGGGAGAACGGATGCATCAGCCCGCTGCCGTCGAGCAGACGGATTCGAGGTTTTTGCCGTCATGCGAGCCTGGCCGCCTTGGCGCCGCCCCAGAGAGATCCGGGATTGACGCGATCGGGATAGATTTCCAGCATCGCGTCGTAGAGCTCGCGCGCGGTCTTCGTAACCGTATTCAGGCGATTGAAATCGCGAAGGTATTGCCGTGTCTCGGCGATGATGCGCGGATTGTCGTCGTTCTCAGGCACTTTGTGCCCGGCAATGACGGCTTTCGGTTTCAGGGTCTCAAGCTTATCGAGCGTGGAGATCCACTCAATCCGACTCTGTGTGTCAGTCTCGCCCAGATAGGGATGGATGCCGTTGTAGACGACGTCGCCGCCAACGATCAGTCCGATCGATGGCACGTGCAAGCATGTGGAGTGGGCCGTATCGGTTCGCCCTGCATTTATTGCGACCAGCTTGTGCCCCTCCAACTCCAAAGTGTTTCCTTCCAGCGGCTCGGCAACCAAAAGGCGGTCCGGAATCTCTCCCGGAAAAAGCCGACGCCAGAAGTTATCGACCGAAGCCGGCGAGAGTTGGTCATGCATGGCCGAGACGATCTCGGGGGTCGCGAGTGCCTTGGCTCGCGGAAATCGCTCCAGAAGCGGCGCAAGTCCGAAGAAATGATCGCCGTGTCCATGGGTGATGTAAATCGCGGTGAGGTTCTTGCCGCGCGCGACGACCCAATCCAGCAGAGTCTTCGATTGTTCTGTCGTCAGAAAAGTGTCCACGAGAATAGCGTCGCGCTCACCGTAGATGAGCGTCGACGAATTCGCCACCCACATCAGTTCTTCCTTGCCGGGTGGTAAGTCCCGCGTAAGGCCGGGGCGATTTATGGTAAGCACCTCCCACTGAAGGCCGGTATCAGTTTTGCTCCTTGCAGCCATCGTCAATTTCTCCCGTTGTAATTTAAGTAGAACGATAAGACCGGATTGGTAGTGGCGTACGAATGACCCGTGCCGGCATTGAGCAAATGTTCGCGGAACCATTCTGTTGCCGCGGCTTCTGCGAGCGGGAACTGATCGAGATAGGGATCAAAGTGGCCGCCCGGTATCAGGGCGAGCCGTTTGGGTTCGAGCGCGCGCTCGTAAGCCGCAAGCGCCAGATCCGCGATAGTCACTTTGTCATCGCTTGCGATAACCATCAGCAGCGGCGTTGGCGAAACGCGGGAGACCCACATCCCGGGCTCATACATGCGCGCGGCCCGCGTCGAGCGCAGCGTTATCTCGTTTTTCCAGATTCCTTCTGGAATGCGCTGAAGATAGACATCGATCGCGTCCTGCGAGCGGTAGGCGGCAGGAACGGCGGGGTCGCCGCTAACAACTGCCTGGCGGCGCGGCAGCTCTCCGCGCAAGCGGCCTCTCTCATCCTCGTTGAAAGCGTGCTCGAGCGCGAGGGTTGCGTCGGGTGAGACTCGTCGCAAGCCCTGCTCGTAACCGCTGATTGTTGGAACCTGGGCAACAACGCAGCGCAGGCGCCGATCTGTTGCGCCAAGCACGACAGCGTGTCCGCCGGCATAGCTGGTGCCCCACAGCCCAATACGGGTTGGATCAACTTCCGGTTGGCTCTCAAGGAAAGAGATTGCGCGACGCCAGTCGGCAATCTGTTGCCATGGATCGATGTCCCCGCGGAGGTCCCCGCCGCTCGTCCCGAAATTGCGATGATCGTGCACAAGCACGACGAACCCCGCCGCTGCGAATGCCAGAGCGAACCGCTCAAGACCGTGCTCCTTGGTTCCCGCGCGGCATTGCGAGCGCGGAGCGCCCGGAACTCCCCAGAACTCGCCGAACCCCGCAAGCGAGGCGACCGCCCCGATCGCCAACCCGACGATCCCGAACCATAGTAGTCCCTGCCCGATCACGAACAATACGCCGATTGGTAGTCCGCACTTCAACCAGCGCAACCAGACGACAGACATGCCCTTTGTCCCCGACTTACATGGCTCTTTGCAGGCCCAGCTCAGACGGCCCCGCCGGCCGACGCCGTGCGACCGGCCCGCCCGCCTAGCAAAGGTTGGATGATGACCGACATACCAAAACTTTGCAATCCTTCCGAGGCTAAGCAGCCTTTGCCGAGCACGCCGTCTTCGCGACTCGATCCTCTCGGCGCAAAGAAAAGGTGGGGCGGCTTGCCGTCCGACCTTCCAAGCCTTTTCCGCGATCTGCCGGCCTCCCCGTGGCAAACTAGAATCGGAACCTGAATTCGCAATCGAATGCCATGGCGCTGGCGTACGATTTGATGGCGAGCAGGATGGCCGCTACCTTGGTGGGCGGCCGCGCCAGCAAGGCCGTAAGCTGGGACCGATGTTGGGCCTACCACGAACAGGCTGCGCGGATGGCAGTCACGTTGCAAGCGCGGTTGCGCCGGATCAGCCGCGCTGTCGTCGACAGTCGGCCCTGCCGGTCGCGGGGCGGCGTGAAGCTAGTCGCCCGATTCATTCAGAGTGATGGGTAAAGATGCTTGAGTTTTATACGGGCATTTTGGGTTGAGAATTGCCAGTTGGCCTTTGTGTGGTTGGCATTGCGGTCTTGCTCCCATGCGTCGATTTCCTCGACGAGGGTCTGTTTGTCGGCAATCCGGCGGTCGAGACACTGGGTCGACAGGACGCCGAGTTCGGACTCTGCCAGATCAAGCCAGCTGCCGTGCTTTGGAGTGTAGTGCCATTCGAAGCGCTCGACCAGCCGCCTGGCTTCGGCGGCCGTAAAGGCTTCGTAGAGTGACCCCTTGCTGTGGATGTTGAGATTATCCTGAACCAGTACAATGGTCTTGGCATTGGCGAAGTAGCGATCGGCCAGCTCTTTCAAGACGAGGGCGTAGTCCACGGCGGTATGGCGATCGGTGACTTTGACATGGCGCCAGCCTTCGAGCGGTGCAAACATCATGAAGAGGTTGGCGGTGCCGTTGCGTTCGTACTCGTAATCGCAACGGGCCGGGCGTCCCCGCTTCATCGGGATTGGCACCCGCGTTTCTGCGAGGAACTGCTTTGACGTCTCGTCCAGGCACACCAGCGGATGATCAGGATCGCGTGGCCGCGTGTAGACGGCCAGCACATCTTCCATGGCGGCTACGAACGCACTATTGGCCTTCGGCGGGATGACCCAGCGCTGTCGGCGATGGGGCTGGAGAATGTTTTTTTTAGTGCCCGCCCAATCGTCGAGTCGCTGGCGCGATCGACAATTTGGAGTTCCACAACCTTTTTCTCCAACAGCCGCAGGGTCCAGCGCGCGCGCCCTTTGGGAGGCTTGGAACAAGCCAGCGCGATCAGTTTTGCTTCTTTCTCGCCGTCGAAAATCCGCGCAACCGCGGGTGCCGCCCGTTGCTTGCGGCTCAACACAGCCTCGAAGCCTTCTTCCACCAGTTGCTTCCGGACCCGGTAAACCATCGATGCGCTGGTCTCCAGCGCCTTGATGATCCGGTTGTCGCTCCAGCCTTCACCGGCTTCGGAAATGTCAGCCTTCAACAATATCCGCGCCTTCAGCAAGCGCTGCGCCGCGCTCTTGCCTTTGCTGATCAGCGTCTCGAGTTGCTCGCGTTCCTCACCGCTCAGCCGCACAACATACTTCTTTACCGAAATCTCCTTGGCAGCCATGATCCGCTCCGTCGCTTGCCTCGCGACGGAATCGAATCATAAAATCCATATCCTGGCAAATTGATTGAAGCGAGCGACTAGCTGGTTTGGCGATCGCGAGATGACGACCGACTCTGATGCCTGCGAGCATCACACGATCTCAACCTGACAAGCATGCGTTTGGTTGCCGCTCTTCCCGCGCGTACTGCGGTAGGACGCCTTCAATTGCCGCGCCATATTGGTTGCCCCAACTCCGAAGCGAAAGCAGCACGGGACCGAGACTCTGACCAAAGGGAGAGATTTCATATTCCACTTTCGGAGGAATCTGCGGATAGGCATGGCGCACGATCACGCCATCGGCCTCGAGTTCGCGCAGCTGAAGCGTCAGTATCCTCTGCGTGGCGTTGGGGATCGCTCGGGACAGTTCCATGAACCGCTTCTTGCCAGCGAAGAGATGAAAAAGGATCAACGGCTTCCACAATCCGCCAATCACGGACAATGTCACTCCGACCGCACACCCGCTTTTCGCATCAAACCTTTTTGGACGCATCGACGCCTCCATAAATGATTGTATCTTTTTAGACTATGCGTTCTGACGACACGACGGCACCAATCTGCGTTGGTGGAGTCTGAAGCCCATTCCATCGCGCCGAAACGCCGTTTCCGTTCGCGCGTCGAGGGCGTGGATGCAACCACTGATGCCATCGAACGGCTGTTTAGGTTTACGCTTTCATATCACATGACGGTGCTAATACAATAGACTCCGATTGGGACCGGCATGCGGGAGGCCAAGGGGCATAACGGCACCCTGTACTCAGGTGGATGGCGTATTCCTTGCCAAGACAAGCATCGCGACGTTCATCAGGATAATCGCTGCCGCGCCAAGATCGACCGCCAGACCAAGCCCCCGCGTTGTCGCGACTGCGCCCAGCACAAGTGCGAGCGCGCCCATCGAGAGATAACTCAGGAGATAAAGAGCCGAGAGGATGCCGCCGCGGTTGCGCTCGGGAGTCGCGGCGACGATCACTTGCAGACCGCCGACAAACAACAGGCCATACGCCCCTCCCGCGGCGGCGGTCGCCAGAAGGTAGATCACCAGATCCCGCAAGTTGACTGCCAAGATGAGCAGCATCATGCCCAGAGCAGAGATCAGCGCGCCGATAATTAGTGCCATCCGCGGCGAGAGAGACCGGCCGATAATTCCAGTCGTCCCCATCACGGCAGGAAAGAACGAAAGAACGGCGCCATTGAGAAAGGCGTTGGGTGAACCAATGAGGTCATGCTCAACTTGACCGCCGAGCGAGAGGACCAGAACGCCGAATGTATAGGCCGCCACCATGGCGGTCGATGACACCGCGAAGGCCCGTCGTCCATCCTTCGGAATGGATGGCAACCGCGAGCGCCAGTCGCCGCTCGCACCGCCCGACGTATGACGCGGCAAGAGCCACGTCCCGATCAGAAGGACAATGAGGAAAAGAACGAGCACCCAGAAGCAGAGGCGCGTCGGCCATGGCCCATATTCTGTCAAGGCGCCGCCGAACAGCAAAGCGGCCGCGAAACCGATAGCCTGCGCTGCCATCGTGACCGACGCCGCACTCCTCGCACGTTCAGGGCTGCTGAACTCCAAAACCGCGGCGGTCGACGGGCTCGCCGCCAGGCCGACGCCGATGCCCATCAGGGCACGTCCCGCGAAGATCCACCACACATCAGGTGCGACGGCAAACAACATTGCGCCGGCCAAGGAAGCAAAGAGGCCGGCCAACATCGTCGCGCGGCGACCAATTTGATCGGAAATTCCGCCGAAGCCGATCAGCATGATAGCAACCGCAATCGGATAGACGGCGAAGATTCCTGCCGTCACCGTATGGGTGAGCTGCCATTCCCGGGCATAGAGCTCATAGGTCAGTGCTGGCGCCGCGCTTGTCCAAAGCGTATGACCGACCACGCCCGCCGAAACCCACAGACTCGCACGACGCCCGAGGACGAACCGCCCTCCCGCCGGAAGCCGAACCCGCTCCGCCACGGTACGGCGACCGGACGCGTGCGCTTCCTCGATCATGTCTGTCATCCTTCGGGTTCAGCAGATTCTCCGGGGTCCGGATATACGCTGGCAGATCGTCTCAGGCTCCGCCGGTCTCCGGACGCAGCCGCGCGATGCGCCGGCCAAGGGCACTGCTAAGCGATGGGCCGGAATTACGAAGCGGTTTTGCCGCCGTTCACGCTGACAATCTGACCAGTGATGAACGACGCCTTGGGCGAAGCAACGAATACAATGGCATCGGCGATCTCCGCAGGGGTGCCCACACGTTTTAGAGGTACTCCCGCAACCAGTCCGGCCTTTCGCTCAGCAGTGCCGGTGATCCGATTCAGCATTCCGGTTTCAACAGGACCAGGCGCGACCGCATTGACGCGAATGCCCGATGCCGCACCTTCGAGTGCCGCGGATTTCGTCAGCCCTTCGACCGCATGCTTACTGGCGGTATAGAGCGACGCACCCGGCGCGCCTCGTTGTCCCATGGTCGACGACAGGTTCACGATGCTGCCGCTGCCCTGTGCCTGCATCACGCGCATCTCATGCTTCATGCTGAGCAGCACGCCGAGCACATTGGTATCAAAGGTGGCTGCGTAGCTCTCCGCTGTCTGCTCCGTCACCAGACCAGACTTGCCTTCGGTGCCGGCGTTGTTAACCGCCATGTCAAGCCGGCCGAAGCGGGCCACAGTCTTGTCGATCAGGTTACGGACTTCGTCTTCGTGGCGAACATCGGTGCGGATGAACTCAGCCTCAACGCCGAGGTTGCGGAGCTCATGGGCCAGGGCATGCCCCGCCTCGTCGCGGCGGCCGGATACGACAATCCGGGCGCCCTCTTGAGCGAAGGCCAGCGCGGTGGCGTGGCCGATCCCGGTCAAGGCGCCGGTGATCAGGACGACGGATGCAGTCATGGGTGTTCTCCTTTGGAAAGCGGACTGGATGAGGAAAGGATGATCTGTGGAGCACCGCGTTCACTCGAGGGGACCCGCGATTGCCCTGATCGAGTCGCTGTTGATGAGGCCGTTCGGGCGCACGCGACGCGAACACTCGCTGCGTCATGGAATGATCCGCTCGCGCCGGAAATCCGAAAACATCCGAAGGAACATCTCCTCGGTGTCCACCAGGTCGTGGAATCCGAAACGGCGGGCCTTACTGGTATCGGAGACAATGTCGTAATCCGATGCGAACACGCCGTCGGGATAACCCCACGCCGCAATCTCTTCGAAGCGGAATTTCTGGAGTCCGTTCCTCTCGACGATTTTTTCCCAGATTGGCCCCTTGTCCGCCATAGACTGCCTGAGGTTGAGGTGTCGTGGCGGAGCCAGTTCCATCTCGAAAAATCCCGCGAATTTGGGCCACAGATTCTGCCACCTGATGAGATCACTGTTGGTGATGTTAAAGGCCTGGTTGGCGCATTTCGGATCGGTCGCCATCCACTCGACGGCCTATGCCAAAAGAGCGGCGTCCGTACACTGGTAGAGCGCGGTATACGCGCCTGGCTTGCCCGGAAAGCTGAGAGGCAGCCTCAATGCCTTGCAGACGTTGGCATAGACAGCGATCGCCAGAGTCAGGTTCATCGGTCCTCCCGTGGAGAATCCGCAGACCGCGTGCGGACGCCCGACCGACCACGTCCAGCGTTTTCCTTTCTGGAATTCCTCGAGAAAGTCCTGCTGGTCGTAGTAAAAATTCGGCGGCATGTGCCGCGGATCGTCTTCCTTGGTCGGAGTCTTGTAAGGACCGAGGTGATTTCCGTACCACCTGGTGCCCTGAGAGAGATGAATATGCTCGAGCGCAGGTGACGCACCCTCGACGGTCTTGACGAGGTTGAAGAACATGTTGGCGTTCGCCGAGATCGTCTCGCCCGGATCCGACCGCTCCGTGATGGCCAGGTAGAACAGGTGCGAGATATTGGTGAGCGGCCCGAGCTTGGCCTGGCAGTCGGCCGGATCGAGAAGATCCACCGCAATGTGCCTGTAGTCACCGGGAATTTGCGGCTTGCGGCGCGACACCGCAACGATATCCCAGCCACCCTGCTCCAGCAGGTGAGTCAGCATGTAGCCGCCGGCCAGGCCGGAGGCACCTGTGACAAGTGCGGTACGCTTTGTCGTCGGCATCTGTGCTCTCTCCCCTACCCCACCCTGATCTCGTCAACCCGGTCCGGGTAGAAGGCGACGTAATCCTTGATCTGCGCCATCGCTTCAAACGGGGTCTCGTACGTCCACACCGCGTTGCGCGAGCGATCATCGCCCGCCGGAATGCTGAAATAGGAAGCGTCGCCCTTGTAGGGGCAGTACGTGGTGTGTTCGCTGCGCGTGAGCGCGGCCATATCGACATCGCGACGGGGGATATACTGAACGGGCGAATAGGACGCTTCGCGAAGCGTCAATGCATCGCGTGTATCGGCGATAATTTTTCCGCCGACTTTCACCGTCACGCGAGACGGATTCGCTTCGATCGAAATGGGGTGATCGGGCCCCGGAATCTTGATCGGCTTGTTAGTCATGATCTGTCTCCTTCTGAATTGCAAGCAGGTCGTACGAAGGCTTAAACGTTGACCAATCGAGTGGTGGCTTGAGTCCTTCCGGTTGCCACCACGCCCCGGCCTTCCGGATCCTGATTGTCGGCGCCACCGGAAACGCCGCGTTTGGCCGGCCGGCCGAGCGCCGCCCGGCCAGCCGACAATTCCTGCGCGACCTCGGCCACCCGGCGACCAAGGAACTCCGCGGTCCGAAGATCGGACGGCGGCGGAGCGATGTCGCCGCTCTTGTCCATGTCCGCCTGGCCGGCCATCCCGAGCGTGTAGCTGTCGCGGTTCAGGATTTCCTCGTTGGTGTAGGAGCGATTATTTCCGTAATTCATCCCGAGATTGACCCAGTGCATCTGATGCTGGGCCGCAAATGTCATCAGCTGGACCAGCGAGTTCTGCTTGTCGCCGCCGCGGGACGCGCCATTGGTGAAGCCTGCGGCGATTTTGCCCTCCCAGCGCTTCTCGGCATATTGAAGGTGCGAGCTCGCATCCATGAATGCTTTGAACGGCGCCGACAGGCTGCCCATGTAAGTGGGCGCGCCCATGATGATGGCGTCTGCACCATCGAGAAGCTCCCATCGGGCAGGCGCCTGTTCGGCGGTGACAAGCCCTACGCTCGCACCATTGATGGCTGCTGCACCACGTGCGACTGCCTCAGCGAGCTTCACGGTATGACCATATCCGCTGTGATAGACGACGACGATTTTCACTGGAACTGACATGTGGCATCCAAAACTGCGTCACCTATTTCCGCGATCAATCGGCGAAGCTATCGCCGAACATTGGCAGACCGCTCTTCGACTCCGCGTGAGCCGCCTCATCCTGGAGGACATCCCAGTGTTCGGCCAGCAACCCGTCGGCGATGCGAACGACGTCGGCAGCGATCCAGTTTCTCGGGCGTCCAGTGCCGGAAAATCGCCCGTGGACGATGACAAAATCGCCTTCGGCCACGATCACGCCCGGCTCATA
>Ga0137397_10003483_pt1 | contig 10940 bp, 9 predicted proteins | sample czorhiz116metaG_FD_106658 | JGI IMG/M metagenome (GOLD analysis project Ga0137397, IMG submission 106658) | Vadose zone soil microbial communities from Angelo Coast Range Reserve, California, USA - czorhiz1.16 metaG | ecosystem: Environmental > Terrestrial > Soil > Vadose zone | place: USA...
CCCAGTCCCTGACAGGGTGGAGCCTGGAGGAAGCTGGCGGGAAGTCCATGGATCTGGTGTTTGACATCGTGAACAAGGAAACTCGCCGCCCCGTCGAGAACCCCGTCAAGAAAGTCTTCCGCGAGGGGAAGGTCGTCGGTCTGGCCGATCACACGCTCTTGCTCTCCAAGGGCGGCAAAGAATTTGACATTGAAGACAGTGCCGCGCCCATTCTAACGGCTACGGGGGTAGGGCACGGCGTTGTGCTCGTTTTCCGGGACATCACGGAGAAGAAGCGGACCGAAGAGGAAACAAAGCGGCAAAAAGAACTCCTGCAATTGATTTTGGCAAGTATCGCCGATGGCGTGGTTGTGGCCGATTCGAATGGCAAGTTTCTTCTGTTCAATGCGGCCGCGGAGCAGTTCCTGGGCATCGGCGCGACGGAGAGGACTCCCGACGAGTGGTCCGATCAGTATGGCGTCTATTTGCCCGATACGGTGACTCAATATCCCGCCGACCAGCTGCCGCTGGTGCGGGCGATGCGGGGTGAGAATGTTGATACTGTAGAGCTCTTCATCCGCAACCCACAAGTACCCGAAGGCCGTCTGCTGAGTATTACAGGCAGACCTCTCAAACGTGCGGATGGCACACTTCAGGGCGGCGTCGTCGTATTCCACGATATCACTTTGCAAAAGCGCGCTCAGGAAGCTCTCGTCCAAGCTAAAGAAGAGGCAGTGCGCGCCAGTAAGTTTAAGGATCAATTCCTTTCTACGATGAGCCACGAGCTGCGCACCCCGCTCAACGCAGTCCTGGGCTTTTCAGACCTGCTCGCTGACGAGCGTTACGGCACGCTGAACGACCGCCAGCAACGCTACGTCACCCACATACATACCGGCGGAACGCACCTGCTCAAGCTCATCACCGACATCCTGGACCTTTCCAAGATTGAAGCGGGCCGAATGGAGCTCAGCCGCGAAGATGTGACGGTGGCGTCGGCGTTTGCCGAAGTGATCAGCGGCCTATACCCGCTGGCGGAAAAGAAATCGCAAGCATTACTCCAACGGGTTGAGGACAATCTGCATGTTCGTGCCGACGCTATGCGGTTTAAACAAGTGCTCACGAATCTTGTCGCCAACGCGATCAAGTTCACACCCGAAGGTGGCCGCATCGAGCTGGTCGCGCGTCAGGTGGATGACCAAGTCAAGGTGGAAGTACGCGACAATGGCCCGGGCATTCCACCCGAAGAACAACAGCGAATCTTCGAAGCGTTCTTCCGCCTGACAGAAACGGGTAGCGCTACCGAGGGCACAGGCTTGGGACTAGCCATCACTGCCCGCCTCGTCGAGCTGCATGGGAGCAAACTAGGGATCGAAAGCCAGCCTGGCGAGGGCGCCTGCTTCCATTTTTCTCTTCCCCTTATTGCCGTCACTCCGGATGAACCTACCCACACAACCATCGCCACACCCCGAGCCGCTAAAGCCCCGCTGATTCTTGTTATTGAGGATAATGCGGCGACGGGGCAACTCATCCAGTCGCAACTCACGTCCTCGGGCTATAACACGCTGCGATGTGACCAGCCGGAACGCGCCACCGAAATGGCGGCTGAACACCTGCCGGATGCCATCACTTTAGACCTTCTCATGCAGCCGGTCCACGGGCTGGAGGTTCTGCTGCAGTTGAAAAATGACCCACGCACGTTAAAGATCCCCGTCATTGTCGTAACCATTACGGATGAGCCTGCAATCGGAACTGCTCTCGGTGCCGACGAGTATCTAGTCAAACCTGTGGATAAGGCGACGCTGCTTTCTGCGGTGGAGCGCTGCCTCAGGTCTCGCGGAGGAGCAGCGCCGGCGCGCCCTATCCTGGTGGTGGAAGACGACGCGTCCACGCGCGAGATGATCGAGGAGTTGCTCACAGCGCGCGGCTACTCCGTGATCACCGCTGCCGATGGCGCCCAGGCTCGCGCCCGTGTGGCTCATGCTCTGCCCGAGCTAGTCATTCTAGACTTAGTGCTGCCCAAGATGAGCGGCTTTGAATTACTCGCCGAGTGGCGAGGTAGCCCACGCACGGCCGATCTTCCCGTGTTTGTTCTGACCAGCAAGGATTTAACTAAGGAGGAGGAAAAGTACATCCACGCGCATGCCGAATCGCTCTTCAGGAAGCAGAATTCTTGGCGGGAACCATTGATCAGGCAATTGGAACGCGTGGTGACCTCCCCGTCTTTGGAGAACGCTTGAAACATTGCATTCTCGTCGTCGAAGATAATCAGCTTAACGGGGAGCTACTCCGTGACTGGCTCGAAGTGGAAGCCTACGAAGTCTGGTGTGCTGCAGACTTGAAGGCCAGTTACGAGGTTTTTTCGAAGCGGCTTCCCGATGCCGTCTTGCTCGATATCAATCTCGGTAAAGACGACGGCCTCGACCTCCTCGCATGGATGCTCCAAACACCGGAGACGCGTGAAATCCCCGTGATTGCCGTAACGGCGCACGCTCTGCCAACGGAACAGGAGCGGATCCTGAAGGCAGGTTGCAGAGCGTGCCTTTCGAAACCAGTCGACTTTCAACTGCTTCGAGAAGAACTAAACCGCCAGCTACGAGACTCTAAAACGTCGCAGATAAATTCTTAGCTTTGCTACCATGGCTTAGTCCCATCGCAATTGCGTTCACCACAGGAGCATACCTTGCCTGCACGGATTCTTGTTGTCGACGACGATCCGCTCACCGGTGAACTTATCTGTGAAATCCTCCGCTCGGCCGGCATGGACGCAAGCTTTCTAACCAGCAGTGCCGAAGCTGCCGAGCGCCTGAAGGGGGAGAAATATCATGCCGTCTTTTTGGACATGCGCATGCCGGCTCCGGATGGTGCCGAGCTCGCCCGGCAGATTCGCGCCTCCCGCGTTAACGCATCAACGGTTCTCGTGATGATCACCGGAGAGCAAGATCGGACGGTTATGGGGCGCGCCTTTGAAGCCGGCGTCGAGTTCTTCCTCTTCAAGCCAATTGAGCGCAACAAGCTACTAAAGTTGATCCGTGCTACGGAAGGTTCAATTGAGCGCGAAAGGCGGCGCTTCACGCGCGTTCGGCTGCGCTGCAAAGTCTTGCTGGAATCAGGCAATGACCGTCTTGAGGGGACGACGTTGGACCTTAGCCTTGGCGGCGCACTGGTTCAGTCGCCTCGCGCATTTCCCTCAGGTACCCGTGTCACGGTCAGTCTGGAACTCGAAGCGGGCACGGCATCCTGGCGCGCAGAAGCGAAGGTAGCGCGGACGGTCGGTATGGATTGCATGGGCGTTGAGTTCGAAAACCTCGGGTCCAAGGAAAGCAGTCGGTTGCAAGAGTTCCTCCTACCCCTAATTCTCTCGGGCACTTGATCCAAAGTTTCACGTTCTTGCCTATATCGAGAATAATCGTCACGCTAACTCCTACTCGTAGATATGGATGCTGCGCGGCCAAATCGCAATCGGCGTGCGGGATTATTTTTCGCTGAGGAATTCCACGGTTGGGGGGCCGGGGAGCAGATTGGCTTTCGTGCCGCGCTTGATCAATTCTCTTACCGCTTCTTGGCCCTTTTCGCCGTAGCCGAGCGTCCAGTTGTTGACGTACATGCCGACAAATTTGTCGGCGAGCTCGGCGTCCATTTCGCGGGCAAATTGCATCGCGTAGTTCAGGGCTTCTTCGCGATGCTCGAGGCCGTAGGAGACGCTGTCGCGAATGGTCTTGGCGATCTGGCGGCCGATCTGGGGGCCCAAAGCGCGGCGTACGGCGTTGCCGCCGAGCGGCAGAGGCAAGCCGGTTTCTTCCTGCCACCAGACGCCGAGATCCACGATGCGGTGCAGTCCCAGCTTCGGGAAGAACAACTGGCCTTCGTGAATCAGGAGGCCGGCTTCGACGAGATTGTTCTGAACGGCGTCGATGATCTTGTCGAAGGGCATGACGACGGGCTCGAAGTCCGATTCGAAGAGTTTGAGCGTGAGGTAAGCGGACGTCTTTAATCCGGGAACGCCGATGCGCTTGCCGGCAAGCTCGGTTGGCTTCAGGGCTTTGGTGGAGACGACGATGGGGCCGTAGCCTTCGCCGAAGCTGGCGCCGCAATCGAGGAGGATGTACTTGTCGCGCAAGCTCGGGTAGGCGGCAAAGCTGATGGCGGTGACATCGTAGGTCTCCGTCAGGGCGGCTTCGTTCAGCGATTGGATGTCCGCGAGAACGTGCGTGTACTTGTAGCCGGGCGTGGCGAGCTTGTGGGTGGCCAAGGCGTAGAACATGAAGGCATCGTCGGAATCCGGCGAATGCGCCAGCTTGATCTCCACGGGAGATTTTTCAGTCTTCGAGGCGGTTTGTCTGGCTGCCATGGGCTGGGCGTTCCTCGTTCTTAGCTTGGCCTCGTTCTTCCCGGGAGAGACGTTCAGCTCCAAGGGGGCGCCGCAGGGAGACAGACGGGAAAGGACGTGCGCATCGCTGGCACTTGCGCGGCGCTGGGCCGGGCGATTTTTTCAACGCAAAGCCTAGCATATCGGCGGCCGGGGGACAAATTCCGCGCTCGCCCAAGGGCCAAAATGCGCAGTTCAGCGACACTCAGAGGGAGGAGACCATGCGGGCGATGGCGTCGCTGAAGGTGGCGCGGCCGTCGATGTAAGGCTGCCAGAAGCGCTGGAGGACGTCGAGGTAGCTTTTCCAGCCGCGCTCATAGAGGCCTTCGCGGAGGGCGTAGGAGTGTAGCCGGCAGCGGAAGTGCTGCGGGAGTTTTCGCGGGCACTGGTGGGAGAGCTTCCGGAAGTACTGGTGGGGGAGCGAAGGTCCAGTTCGCCGCGGGGAGTTGCATCGGAAGAGGCGAGGACGGGGCGGATGACTTCACCGGTGGTGTAGAAAATCAGGGCGTGCCAGAGATCGCGGGGGATGGCTTTATCGCGCTGGCGGCATTCGCGAATGATGGCGTCCTGCACGGGCTCGGCGATGCCGTGGGAGGCTTCGTGGAAGAGAACTTCGAGAGCTTCGGAGCCCTGATTGCGCGAATCGAGGCTGGAGATGGTGACGCGCAGGGGATCGAGCGTGGTGTAAGCGCCGGCCCAGTTGGCGTAGGCGGCGACGTCCACGCGAATTTTCTGGCGCGGCCAGCGGGTCTGGTAAATGTCGGCGAGGCGTTCGGAAAGGCCGACGCCCTGTTCGATGACGAGCGGGGCGACGCGCAGGATCCAACGGCGATTGGCGCGATCGTGATCGGGCCAGAGATGCGCGCGATAGACGGGGGCGGCGGATTCAAGGGCTTGCGCGAGCTTTGGGGGCAAACCGGCGTCGCAGAATCTCTTGTTCCTACCCGAGAGTTCGTCGCAATCCTCGAAATCGCTGAGTTGATTTTTCAATTCCACGAGTTCGGTGGAGAAGAGGAGGTCTTTGTCGGCGAAATTGGCGGCGTAGTAGGAGACCGCGTCGGCCCAGGCTTTTTGTTCCGCAGCCGTGAAAGCGGGCTTTACTTCGGGCGGAGCTTTCAGCGCTGGGCCGGAGGTTTTGCCGGTTTTGTCTGGCGATGCAGCAGCCTTACGGAGCCGGGCTTCGTTATAGAGCGTGTGATGAAGATTGATCCAGAAGCCGCTGTGAAGTTCGAAGACAGGAAGCGGGCCGTAGGTCGAATCGGATTGCGGCGTGCCTTGCGCGCGCGGAGGCGCCAAGAGAGTAAGGGTCAGCAGTACAAAAAGGGTGCGGGTGTGCGCGCGGCGAGGCATGGAGAATCGCACGATAGTAGCGCCAACTCTTGCGGAGCACAAATCTGCGCGGCGGGAGGCAAGGAATCGGGTTCCCAACCTGGCGGCAATCGCGTTATCATCCCGGCGCAACTCACTCGCTCAAGAGGTCTCATGAAAAAACGGTTTCGAATCGCAGCGTTCGTTTGCGCGCTGCTCTTGCCCGCAATTCTCACCGCGCAACAGGCGCCGGAATTGCCGGCGCTCAAACAAAATGCGGCCACTGAAGTCGATCGCCTGCAAACGCTGACGCAGCAGATGGTGGATCAGATCTTCAGCTACAGTGAACTGGGGTTTCAGGAGTACGAGACTTCGCGGTACGTGACGGGAATTTTGGAGAAGAGCGGCTTTCGTGTGGAGCGAGGGGTTGCAGGTATTCCGACGGCTTGGGTAGCGACGTACGGCAGCGGCAAGCCGGTTATCGCGTTCATTACCGACCTCGATTGCATTCCGCGCGCCTCGCAAAAGCCCGGCGTGGCGTACCACGATCCGATGATCGAAGGAGCGCCAGGGCACGGCGAAGGCCACAACTCGGGCATGGCTGTAAACGTCACGGCAGCGATCGTTTTGAAGAAATTGATGAACGAGCATCACCTCGCCGGGACGATCAAGATTTTTCCGGGCATTGCGGAGGAACTTCTCGGGACGAAGGCGTTCTTCGTACGCGCCGGATTGTTCAAGGATGTCGACCTTGTTCTTGGGGCGCACGTCGAGTCCGAATTCTCGACGTCGAATGGGACAGGGAATGGCGAGTGGAGCGGGCTGGTTTCCGTGCAGTATTTTTTTCATGGGAAGGCGGCCCACGCAGCATCGGCCCCCTGGGATGGGAGGAGCGCGCTGGACGGAGTTTCGCTGATGAATGCCGGGTGGGAATTCCGGCGGGAACACTTGCGGCTGCAACAGCGCTCGCATTACGTGATCATCAACGGGGGCGATCAGCCGAATGTTGTCCCGTCGGAGGCCGCGGTCTGGTATTACTTCCGCGAGCTGGACTACCCGCACATCAAATCGCTGTATGGGATCGGCAACACTATGGCCGAGGCAGCCGCGAAGATGAGCGATACCACGGTTGATCGGAAGCTGGTTGGCTCGGCTTGGCCACCGTTCTTCAACAAAGTGATTGCGGAAGCGCAACAAAAAAATATCGAAACGGTGGGCATGCCGAAGTGGAGCGAAGCGGACCAGACGCTGGCCAAGGCGTTGCAGAAAGAAATCGGCGCCAAAGTGGAAGGCTTGAAGGAAAAAATAGAGCCGCTCAAGGAACCGGAGAAAAACCCCATTGGCGGTGGCTCAGACGACGTCGGCGATATTTCCTGGAATGTTCCGATGGTGTATCTGATGTACCCCGCAAACATTCCGCATCTACCCGGACACAGTTGGGCCAACGCGGTGGCGATGGCTACGCCGATCGCGCATAAAGGCTCGACGGCGGGCGCCAAGGTGCAAGCCATGACCGCACTGGATTTTCTGCTGCAGCCGGAACTCGTGAAGCAAGCGTGGGATTATTTTCGCAATGTGCAAACGAAAGAGATTCACTACGAATCGTTTCTCGCGCCGGAAGACAAGCCTGCGATCGAAATGAACAAAGAGAAGATGGAGAAATTCGTGCCGCAGCTAAAGAAATTTTATTACGATCCCACGAAGTACAAAAGCTATCTGGAACAGCTGGGCATTTCTTATCCGACGGTCAAAGCACAACCCTAGCGCCGCGTTATTCCGCCTTGGGGTCCGTTTCATTGCCGATGGCACCGTGGCGGTCGGCGGCGCGGAAGACGCCATTCGAATCGCGGAAAAAAGACAGCTTGCCTGTGCGGCCGTAGCGGAGAGGCGTTGCCGCCAGTTCGTATTTTGCGGGCGCTCCCAGTGTGCTGGCTCCCACGATCACGTAACGGAAGGCGTAGCCGTTTTTCATGCCGGTGGCGAGATCGGAATCGAGGAGATCGGCGGCGTTTGCGTTCGCCGAACTATGTACTGGCGGACCAAGATCCGCTAGGGATTCGGGAAGCCGGGTAAATTTTCTGCGATAGATTTCGACGGCGTCGGCGATGGCGCGCAAGGCTTCAAGGCCGCCGCGCTCGGTAACGTCGGTCTCAGCGGCGTCCCACTCCGCTTCGAGCGAGGGAAGATCGAGCAGCAGCAGGCCGAGAGAGAGCAGCTTCCATTCAGCATCTTCGCGGACAAGCCCCATGGTGACTTGGCGGACGGTTGCGCCGGCGGCGTCCGTCGTATCGCGAAGTTCCATCGGCAAGAAGGCGATATTGTCGCGGAGCTCCGTGCCTCCGATTTGCATTTCGGTGGTGACGGCGGGCGTTTGGCAGCGGAGGATGGGACGCCCGGCTGGATTCGTGGAGGCCGTAGGTTTTCCCGGCTCGTTGAGCAGGACGAAGCGCTTCATCAAGGCTATGCGAGCCGACGGGGTCATGCGCGCGAAGGCTTGCTTATTTCGTGCGGTAAGAAAACGTGCGAAATCGGTTTGGCTCTGGGAGCAGGCTGCGGACAGGACGTCGCGGAGGGCGGTGGCTGGAGTTGCTGCGGCGGAAGGAGATGCAGTTGGCGTGCTCACTGTCGGAGCGTTGGGTTGGGAAGTGGACTCCTGTGCAAAACCGGCGCCCGCTGCGAGAATGGCGATGCAGAAGAGATGGAGAACACGTTGTGGCATGCTCGTTTGATGCAAGTTGCAGTCAATCCTTTGCCACGCTCAGGATGGCGGCCAAATTCTGAGTGAAAGCGGATCGCGGCATCACTTCGTCGCAACCGGCCTTCTGGGCCTGGGCGGCGAGGTCCACCTGCACGTGCGAGAGGAAACCGACAACGCGGACGTCTTTTCTAACGAGGCGCAACATTTCGATGGTTCGGATGGGATGGTTGCGCGCGTTCAAGTCGACGATGACGAGTTTTGGCTGGCTCTCCATGAGGTGCATGAGCGCGTCGCCGTTGGTGGCGACTTTCAATTCCACGCCGAGCTGCTTGGCGGTTTCCGCCAGCTTCATTTGAAAAAAGAGATCATCCATCAACGCAACGACTTTTCCCATGGGCCGGTCCTCGCAATTCCACACTGAACATTATGCGCCACTTCTTCCGGGGTTCTCTCGAAGCATTTTGAGAGTAAGATGAAGACCTGCCCAGGAGGTGCCTTATGCAGCCCGCCTCTGCCAGCGACATGCGGCCCGGGCCGCGCGATGTCACTCTGTATACGCGCCCGGGATGCCATCTCTGCGACGAAGCGAAGGCCGCGATCGCGCCGATCTTGCGCGAGTTTGGCGCGGTTCTGCACGAAGTAAATGTGGATGAGAATGAAGTTTTGAAGGAGCGCTATGGTTGGGATGTGCCGGTAATTTTTATTGGCCAACACAAAGCGGCGAAACACCGAGTGGATATGGAGCAGTTTCGCAGGCAGATGCGAGATGCTGAATCGCGCTGAGATGCCTGGTGGAAGGATCCCGGCGAGAAAATAATCAGACTAATGGGCGCTGCCGGAGTCGTGCACGCCGACGGTTTCGTCGGGCACATCGCCCTTGCGGCCTTTGACGCGGTCGTAGACGCTGACCTGGCTCACGGAACCGAGCGCCTCGTTATAAAAAGTGGGAACGCCCAGGGCCGTGCGGAGCTCTTCGTTAAACTTGCGGAGATTGTGCAGGTGTGAAGCCAGAGCAGGAATCTTGTGGCCGTCGTCTGTGATCAGGAATTTTTGGTAGCCGGCGTCCCACAACCGCGTGAATTGGCCATTCAGCATGATGGTGGGCACGATGGTCATCTGATAGAGGCCGTCGGTTCCTTTGCGGAACTCGGCGCCGCAGCCGTATTTTTCCACGCGGACCACGCCCCGCGTGCTGCCGACGGCAAAACCCAGCGCTGCCAGACCTTCGATGGCCTTCGGTGAGAAACGCTCTTCGATATTCCACATGATGAATTCAGAGTACGATGCAGCGCGCGGTGTGTAAAGGCCTTGGCGAGCAGATTCGGCGAAAAACGAAGGAGAAGTCTCGAAAATTCCGGCTATATCTCACATCTGGTCTGCCGCATCTAATTCGGAGTAAAATGATCGGATATCCCGGGCTTGGTGAAGCCGGGAGAGTTCTCCGGGCTAACGAGATATGGCAACGACGGGGCATCCAGCTTCCTCCCAACGCGAGTCAACGGCGCAGCCGGGCCGCGCAGGGGAGGCTTTGCTGGAGCGGATTGGGAACACGCCGCTACTGCGGCTTGAGCGCGTGGGGACCGAATTCCCCAATGTGGAGTTTTGCGCGAAGGCGGAATGGTTCAATCCGGGCGGGTCGGTGAAGGACCGGCCGGCGCTAGGCATGATTCAGGCGGGGCTGGCGAGCGGCGCGCTGCGGGCGGGGAAGACCATCATCGATGCAACGAGCGGGAACACCGGCATTGCGTATGCGATGATCGGCGCGGCGCTGGGGTATTCCGTGAAGCTGTGTCTGCCGGACAGCGCTTCGCACGAGCGGAAGCGGATTCTTAGAGCGTTCGGCGCGGAATTAGTGATGACGCCCGGTGATGAAGCGACGGATGGGGCGATTCGCAAAGTTCACGAAATCGTTGCAGCGGATCCTGAGAAATATTTTTATCCGGACCAGTACAGCAACCCGGCGAACTGGCAGGCGCATTACCGCACGACGGCAAACGAAATTTGGGAGCAGACGGGCGGGCGCATCACGCATTTTGTGGCCGGATTGGGGACGAGCGGAACTTTTGTGGGGACGACGCGGCGGCTGAAAGAGTTGAATCCCGCGATTCACTGCGTGAGTTTGCAGCCGGACGCTTCGTTTCATGGGCTCGAAGGCTGGAAGCACATGGAGACGGCGATTCGACCGGCGATTTACGATGACAAGCTCGCGGATGAAAACTTGACTGTTTCGACGGAAGAGGCGTACCAGCTGGTGAAGCGCCTTGCGAGGGAAGAGGGTTTGCTCGTCAGCCCGAGCGCGGCAGCGGCGCTACTCGGCTGCTTTGCGATTGCCGCGTGTCTTCCAAAGAAAAGGAACGCCGTGATCGTGACCGTTTTCGCGGATTCGGCGGCGAAATACTTGAACGAACGCTTTTGGGAAGAAGAGTAGACATGGCGGACGAGCCGACACTTTGGATCAGCGGGCAGCTCGCGGAGAAAATCCGCGCGCATGGCGCGGAAACTTATCCGCATGAGTGCTGCGGCGCGCTGCTCGGGCGCGATGCCGGCGTGATAGAGGGAAGCGATCCTGCAAAGTACCCGGTTGCGCCA
>Ga0137397_10003484_pt1 | contig 10940 bp, 9 predicted proteins | sample czorhiz116metaG_FD_106658 | JGI IMG/M metagenome (GOLD analysis project Ga0137397, IMG submission 106658) | Vadose zone soil microbial communities from Angelo Coast Range Reserve, California, USA - czorhiz1.16 metaG | ecosystem: Environmental > Terrestrial > Soil > Vadose zone | place: USA...
CGCTAGTTGCAATTCCAGCCGCGCCACTTCCTTCGCCGCATCCCTCTCACGAACTCTGCACGTCTTTTGCCAAACATCTGCGCTCAATTCCGTCTTCTTGTTAATGAAATTAACCTTAGCTGCCTCCAAATTGATCTGCGCCAAACCGATGGCCGCTTTTGTTTGCGCGCTGAAGATCGGCACGCGCACGTCTATCCCGGCATTGAAATTATTCCTTTGAAACGCGCTGAAGAATTGCGAGTAATTGTTGAACTTCGCCAGCACGCTGTACATGCTGACGAGTTCCAGTGTCGGGAAGTAGCCTCGCTGTTCTCCTTTCAGACGGAACTCTTTCGCTTGAACATCGGACTCAGCAAGTTGCAATCCCGCATTGTGTGTCATCGCCATCGCCACGAGGTTGTCTCCCGCCTGCTCCGCTTCCCCGGGCAATTCTTCGGGGGTAACCTCAACGGCCTGCGCCTCCGAAAATCCGAGCTGGTACCTCAGGAAAACTTCCAGCTCATCTTCGCGGCCCTCGAGTTGCAAAATTCGCTCGATCACCTGCGCTTTTGTGAGCTGCGCCTTCGTCACTTCCACCGGCAGCTCGTAACCCTCTCCCTGCCGCTCCTGTGTCACTTGCAGAATCTTCTCCGCGCTCTCCTGCTCCTTGCGCAGCAGCTCCAGCGAATGCCGCACTTTCCCCAGTTCCAGGTAGGCCATCGCCGTTCTCGTGATCACGTTGTTTCTCGTATCTTCAAGCATAATCTTCTGCGCTTTGGCCTGTTCTTGCGTCTCTTTCGCCTGGCCTCGCAACGGCTCGTTGAATATCTGCTCCGTGTAAGACACGTTGAATATTGCTGGAGCCCGCCCCCCCGGCGTTTCCGGTATCCCGTAGGTATACCCCGCACCGGAGCCCGCATACAGATTCGGCATGAACTGCGACTTGGTAATCTCTGCGGCGCGGTCGGCTACGCTCGCTTGAATCTTCGCCACTTGAATTTCTTTGCTGTTCTGCAGCGCCAGTTGGATCACGTGTTTCAGCGTCAGCGCCACCGGCTCTTGCGCGACTGCAACGCCACCGTACATCGTCGTCAGCGTCACAATTCCCGCTATCCGTGCCCATAGTTTCATTTTCATGCTCCCTTGCCGCTTCACTCGTATCGTAACGACTCCACCGGCTGCATACTCGCCGCCTGGCTTGCCGGCAAGTACCCGAAGAACAATCCAGTGGAACATGACACCACAAACGCGATCACGACGCTCAGCCCCGAAACCGGAACACGCAAATTCCCCGGCAGAAAAAACTGGGCGCCAACCGGTATCGCGATCCCAATCAAAATCCCGATGACCGCCCCGCCTCCGCTGATCACGAACGACTCAATCAAAAACTGATACATGATCTCGCGCCGCGCCGCTCCGATCGCTTTGCGGATTCCAATCTCCCGCGTCCGTTCTTTCACCGTCACCAGCATGATGTTCATGATCCCAATTCCACTGATCACCAGCGCGATAAACGCAATAATGATCAGCACGATCGTCAACGCCAGCGAAATGCTCCTCGCCGCACCCAAAATTGCCGTCAGCGTCTGCACTCTGTATTCCGCCCCGGACGGGTGCCGGCTCCGCAGCACCTGCCCCACCTGCCGTTCCACGGACGGCATATCCTCGGCACGCGCTGCCTGCGCGTCCAGCAGACGGACGACTTCTAGTCCCGTGTAATACTTCATCAAGGTAAATGGAATCAGTACGGAATTTTCCTGAATGTCGGAAAGCCCAAACGTCTCGACGCGCTCGCGGAACACACCGATTACCGTGAACGTCAATTCGCCCATACGCACGGGCCTGCCAACTGGATTTTCCTGTCCGAAGATCCGGTCGGCGAGCTGCGTCGTAATCAGGCAGACCTTGCTTCGCATCTCCATGTCCGCGGAATCAAAATATCTTCCCTTCAAAATCAGCAACCGGCGAATTTCCTGATACCCTTCCGTCACTCCTACGAGGTTCACTTGAAGTTCCACGCCGCCGGCGACAACGCTCATGGGCAGTTCGCGCGTTCCGGCCACCCGGATAACGTTAGGAATAGCCTTGACCGCGTCCAGGTCTTCTAGTGTCATTTCATAACTGAGTGGTTGCGGTTTATCCGGCCGTTGTACCAGTTCCACCCACACTAGGTTCGAGCCGACACTTTCGATTTGCGCAAGGATGAAAGTCTTGCTGGTGAGGGCCACAGTAACGACCAGAACAATGGAAGCGCTCCCGATAATCACGCCCAGCGAAGTCAGGATCGCGCGCAACTTATTCGCGCGCAATGCGTCGATTGCCACCGATATCGTTTCGCGGATGTCCATCGTTGACCCTTGGCTGGAATTTTCCGGCGGCAGCCGCTGAAATTCTCAGCCCTTCTTCAGCCGCTTCAACGCTTCCTGCGCCATTTTGTTTTTGGGATCCAGTTTGAGAGCGCTCTCAAATTCTTTCTGGGCCTCTTCTCCCATGTCTTGTTCTTCGTAGAGGCGCCCCAGCCACGCGTGCGCCGCGGCCGGTCTTGGATATCCCGAACGCGTCGGCGCTTTCCTGGCATATTCCTTCAGCAATCGTTCGGCTGCCACGAAGTCTTCTTTTTTCAGGACCAGGGCCACACCATGGTAAAACTTCGCCCTGGGATCGGCGGGTGCCATGCGCTCCCCGGTTTCGGCGATCGCCAGCAGTCTGTCCGGCTGGCCCCGCTTCACGGCGTAATCCCCAATGTCGTAAATGAGTTCGACCGATTTCGGATGGCTCTCCAACGCTTTCGTGAATTCCTCGTCCGCCGCCGCGAAATCTTTTTTCTGCCGCCGGCAATTCCCCGCCGCGTAGTGCCCCTCAGCGGCATCCAGTTCCGCCAAATGCTTGATCTGCGGCAGGGCCTTGTCTTCGCCGCCCCCCACGATGCCCGGAGCGCTGCAATCGAATTCAATCAGCGCCTGCCGCGCCGAATAATTTTTCTCGTCAAGGTGTACCGCCGTCTCGAATTCCTTGCGGGTCTTCTTAGCCAGCGAGATTGCGGAGAACCAGCTCGCGTGATCCGCCTTCTCGCCGTACGCTCTCCCCAGCCATTCGTGGTAGATCGAATTCTGCGGATCGATCGTCACGGCCCTCTCCGCGCTTTTGATCGCCGGGTCGTGCTCCTGCAGTTCGAGGTAACTTTTCGCCAGCAGCAGTTGTACGTCGCCATTTTGCGGATCTTTCGCCGCGGCCGTCTGCAGCGCCTGAATGGCCTGCAGGTATTCGCTGGCTTCGTAAGCGCGCCGTCCTGCTTCGAGAACACCATCCTGCTTCACCGTTATTCCGGCAATCGCCGTGCTCGCAATGCAAAGGGCTGCGAGCAGCCATGTCATCCTGCTAGCCATTCCATCCTTCCTGGAAAAACGAAAACTTCGGTAGTAATCACCGTGACCGTCATTCCATCGCGCAAATCCACATCCCCTGGAAGCGCCACCAGATCGCTTTCTTGAAGCCCGCTCACTACTTCGTAGTTCGTGGCATCCGCGATACCTACGCGAATCTCGCGTTTCTCCAGCGTGCCTTTGCTCACGCCCAGCTGATTTCTTTTCACGACAAAAACGTAGCGTCTTCCGCCCTCCGCTGCCACGGCGCCGCGCGGTACGGACAGAACCCCGATGCGCTCCCGCGAATTGATGCGCACGTTCACATTAATATTCGGCAGCAACTCCAGCTTGTCATTGTTTACCGCGCAGAGTAACTCGCCCACGCTTCGCGTTCCATGCGGTACCACCTGTTTTGGAATGATTTCGGTTTTTCCCATCCACGTCTTGCTTGGCAGCGCATCCCAGCTGATCTTCACCGGTTCATTCGCTTCCAGCGCCCCCAGCTCCGGCTCATCAATAAACACTCGCACGCGAACTTTGTGCAGGTCCGCCATTTCCGCCAGCAGATCTCCCAGTTTCACGTAATCTCCGGCCTTCACCGGCATGGAATACAGCGTTCCATCCGCGGGCGCGGTAATTCGTCCTTGCCTCACCTTTTCTTCGAGCGCCGCTGCTTCATTTTGAATTTGTTGCACGCGCAGCGCGGCCTGGTCGGTGTCCAGCTTCACGCCCCGTTCAAACTCCTGCTTCGCCGCAGTCAGCCGTGTCACTTCCGCTTGTGCTTTCGTCAGTGCCAGGTCGTTCGCCGCCAGCTCGTCTCGTGTCGCGGCTTGCTGCGCAATCAGCCGCTGCAGCCCCTCATGATTCTTCTGAAGACGGTCGCGTTCCGCCTGCATCTTTGCAAGATCCCCCGCAACCCGTGCCGCCTCGTCTGCTCTCCCGCCCGCTTTAGCTGCCCGCAAATCATCCTGTGCCTTCAGGAGCTTCCCCTTGGCCTCGGAGAGCCGCGCCGCCGCGTCCTTCACTTCCAATTCCAGAATCACTTGCCCCTTCTTGACGCTCTGCCCTTCCGTCGCCCGTACTCGATCCACAAACGTATCGAGTTGCGCCCGCATCACGTATGGCGCGATGGGTTCAACCTTTCCGTTGCTGCTGATCGACGACACCAGATTTTCCCGCATCGGCATCACCGCCGAAATCTTCGGCACCGGCTTTCGCCCGCTAAGTTCAATTCCCGCGTACGCCAGCGCTCCCGCCAGCGCCAGGTAGAGCAAAATCCGGTTTCGCAGCCTGCGATCCATATTTTCCTATTCTGCGCGGTCCCGCTTTTCGCACTCCGCGAGACGCAAGGGCGCATCCCTCTGGCGCAGCGTTTCTCCTACTTGTCCGTGGCTTGCTTGACCCCTGTCAGGTAGGCGCCAAGGCCTTCATTCTAGCAAGAGCAGTGCGGCTTTCTATACATTCCTTGCGGACGTTGCTTATCCTGCGCCCTGCTCTGTTCCACCATTCCCTCGATGGGGCACCATTCCCTTCTAGGAGATGCGTCCTTTCTATCCATGGGATGCCGTAGACTCCCTATGGACGCCCGGCCTCGTCATGCTAGAATTCGCCCATGTCCGCTGAAAGCGCCTCGGAAAAAACCGCTGCTCCAGCTCCGGGTGGTTCGCCCAAACCGCTGCAACCCGGTGCCGTTGTCAGCCCCGTCATCCACCGCGTCTGCATCCAGTGCAACAACATGTTCCGCGTTACTCCCGATAGATTTGATGCCAAGCAGTGCCCCACCTGTCACAAGGGTTGACAGCCGGGCCGTTCCTGCTTCGTATTCTCCTTTGTCTTGTCCCGGTGACATTTTCTCGCGCTCTGCGTAGTACACTGTGAACGCTCTGTGCCCTGTCTCATGATTTCCCATCAAGGGGTTCCTCAATGATCGAAGCTCGTGGCCTGTCCAAACGCTTCCAGGACAAAAAGCGCGGTGAAATCCGTGCCGTGGATAACGTCAGCTTTACCTGCCAGCCCGGCAAAATCTACGGCCTCCTCGGCGCCAATGGCGCCGGGAAAACCACCACTCTTCGCATGCTCGCCACTATTCTCGAGCCCACCGACGGTACCGCAACCATCTGCGGCCATGACGTCGTCGAGCAGCCCGAAAAAGTCCGCGCCAACGTCGGCTTCCTTTCCACCGCCACCGCCCTCTATCGCCGCCTCACCGCCCAGGAGTTCGTCGAATACTTCGGCCGCCTCAATGGTTTAGACGAAGCCACCTTGAAAAAGCGTGTGGATGACATCTTCAATCGCCTCGACATGAACGGCTTCCGCGACCGGCGGTGCGACAAGCTCTCCACCGGCATGATGCAGAAAACCTCCATCGCCCGCACTCTCGTCCACGATCCCCCAATCATGATCTTCGACGAGCCTACCAATGGCCTCGACATCATGACCGCCCGCACCATCACCTCCTTCATTCGCGAATGCCGCAACAACGGTAAGACCGTCATCTTCTCCACTCACATCATGAGCGAAGTCGAAAAGCTATGCGACACCATCGACATCATCCAATCCAGTAAACTCCTCACCGAAAACACTCTCGCCCAGCTTCGCGACCAGCATCACGAACAGGACCTCGAAGAGATCTTTATCAAAGTCGTCACTCCCCACTACACGGCCGCGGAGGCCAACTGACATGTCCCTGCGCAGCGTCGGCATCGTCTATCGCAAGGAATTGACCGAAGCCCTTCGCGACCGCCGCACTCTCATCTCCACCATCATTGTCCCGCTCTTCCTGTTTCCCGTGCTCAGCGTGGGTTTCGGCGCATTGGCCGTCAGCCTGGTTGGTAAAGCAAAAGAGGAAGTCCCTAAAGTTATGCTTCGAGGCGGTAACGACTCTCCCGCCGTTGTCGAAGGCCTCAAGAAACTCGACAAAATCCAGATCGTTCCGGATACCGCCGACTGGAAAGACCAGATCATCAACAAGGAAATCCGCGCCGCCGTCGAAATCCCCGCCGGCTTCCAATCCGACGTCGCTGAACAAAAATCAGACACCGTCAAGGTTTACAACTATGAAGGAGAAATGAAATCCGAGTTTGCCACCGAGAAGGTCGAAACCTACATGAAGGAATACCGCGACCGCGTCGTCAAAGACCGTCTCGCCGCCAAAAATCTGCCGGAAACTGTCCTCAAGCCATTTGAAGTAACGCGCGAAAACGTGGCCCCGCCCGAAAAGGTCAGCGGCGCCGCTTTCGGCGGCATCATCGGCTACATGGTCATTCTTCTTTGCATGACCGGCGCGATGTATCCCGCCATGGACCTTACTGCCGGAGAAAAAGAGCGCGGCACCATGGAAACCATACTTTCCAGCCCCATTTCCCGCATGCACCTGGTGCTCGGCAAATTCTTTCTGATCCTCACCGCGGCTCTGAGCACCGCGGCTCTTTCCGTCTTGTCCATGGGCCTTTCTTTCAACGTTTTAGGTCACTACACCGGGCAAGCTGGCAAAGGCGGCAATGAAACGGCCTCCCTCGTACTCAAACTTGGCCCCAAAACGGTGCTGTCGGTCTTCCTCATGGCCCTTCCTGTCGCCGTCCTTTTCTCTGCCGTTCTCATGACCATCGCCCTCTTTGCCAAGACGTACAAAGAAGCGCAAAGCTACTTGACGCCGATGACCTTCGTCGTCATCATCCCCGCCATTGCCGCCATGCTCCCCGGTGTCGAACTCACTCCGAAGCTTTCGCTCATCCCGATTCTGAACGTCAGCCTGCTCTGCAAAGAACTCGTCGCCGGTACCTATCACTGGAATTACATCGCCATCATATTCGCGTCCACCAGTGTCTATGCCGCCGCCGCCCTCTTCATCGCCATCAAAATGTTCCAACGCGAATCCGTCCTCTTCCGCTCCTAGCTTTCCCTCCTCGTAGGGGCGTCCGCCATGGCCGGCGCCCCTGCTTGGCAAGGTTTCAGCTCGCAAGGCTTCTCGGTTATCGCCGGTGTACAAATCTACGACGCTCTCAATCTCCCCTCTATCGCCAGGCCCCAAAAAGGCGCACACTAGTCCCGAGGTCATACCCATGGTTGCTACCGCCAGTGTTTGGAAAAAGAAACGCGACGACCTGAAATCAAAAAGAAACGCTCTCTTTGAAACTTACACAAAAGACCCTCAAAATATCCATCTCGCTCGCGAAATCAAAGACCTCGACGACCAGATTGCCGATTTTACCCAGCACGTCGAACAAGAACGCCGCGCCGAACAACGCGCCACTTCCTCCGCCTCGAAACTCGTCACCACAACAAAATAATTCCTCAACAGCTGCAGCTCTCCGGACGCTCCTCGTGCCCTTTATTTTGTGTAATGACTGGGCAAATCGAGATTTCAACTGCGTGTCTACAGAGACTTGCAGGCGAGAAACGGCTCGGCGAACCTGCGTTCAACAAAAGCAGGATGAGTTGGGTCAATGCGGTTGTCCGACCAACCAGCGCAAAGTCTCAGCTTAGTGGCTATGGAACAGCGACTGAAAGTCCGCGCGGTCCTTTAAAGAGGCGAAGTCGGGATCCGACTGAATAGATGCCGGGAGAAACTGAGGAGAAATCGTCTTGAGCCAAGCGATGGCGGCTTCCGGATCGTGGTCGAGCGCGCAGGCTTTGGCTGCCGGTAAGCCGAGATCGCGCTGGCCAAGACCACCGATCGCTTTTGCGCGATCGAATTGTGCGCGCGCCTCTTTGTACTGCTTCGACCCGCTCAGAGCGTTTCCATACGCGAGCAGCAGGCGAGCATCCTGAGGATGGACAGCGACGATCTCGTGATAGCGTGCAGCCGCCCTGGCAAAGTCTCCGGTGAACATCGCCCCTGCCGCACTCGCTTCGGCGAGCCCATCCCGCATGGCGGATCGGTGAGAGCCGGAGATTGCGAGCTCGGCGAAACGGAACGTCTCATTGATAATTTCGCGAGACAGATCGTTATCGTCTAAAACGTCAAAGCCATGGTGGCCGCCAGGATAATTCAGCACGGTCCAGGGCGCGTTCGCGGCGATGCCCGCAGCAATCCTCCTATCGAAAGATTGATTTGTTAATGGCTGATCAAGGCCCGCGCGCACAAAAAGAACAGGCAGATCGAGACGGACCTGGGAGACCTCCGCCGATCCATAATAGATCACCGCGGCCTTGATGGCTTTGCGTTGCGGGTCCTCGACTGCTGGGAGTCCTGCGGACACATTGCCGGACCAAGCGATAACCACAAGGCGCTCAGGGTCGATACGCAGATCCTCAGCGTGCTGTCTGAGGTACAAGGCAAGCGAGTCAAAGTCTTCGGCGACGTGTTCAGCCGTACTCTCGGTCGTAATCGCTGCGAACCCATGTGCAGTCGCCGCTTTCGCCCAACCTTGAGCTTGCGCCGAAGTCCGCATGAACTCCCCGCCAAAGCCATTGAAAATTATGAACAGGGGCAATGGCTTTAAGCGAGCGGAGGCGGTGGGCAGAAACAGGTCGAGAGACAACCCAATCTGGCCGGCCTGCTTGTAGATGAGTTTGCGCTGAGTAAAGTCCCTCGGCGCGGGTACAGGATAGACGAACCGCAACTCCTGGGAGCAAGCAATGGACGCAAGGAGGACGACAAGGATGAAAAGAATGCCTGATCTCATGGAGGTTTTGACGGTCTTCGCGGAAGGACGATAGCTCCTTGTCAGTGACCTGCATCACGGTCATCTTTGTGAGTGCCGTGTGCCCGGTCCTCGGTTTTGGAGGGCGGGGCCTTTGACTTTGCTTTTTCTTGCTCCTCTCGCACCCGCAACACCTTTCAATCCACCCATCGCCCACTTTACACCACCGTCATTTGCGCATTTTGCATCCCGGACGAATTTGCGGGATCGAACGGAGCAGGCCAACTTTTTTCTTCCGCAGTCCCCGCTCAATCCTTGTATGGATCAAACTCATTCGCACCGGCCATTGCCACGCCGATCGGCGTAAGCGTGTGCAAAATCTTGATGGAGTCTCTATGCTCGGACAACACTTCTGGAAGGCGCTTGTAGCAGTCCGGCGATTCATCCAAACCCGCTCCGCGCAATTCAACATTCGCGCGTTTGAGCCAGCCGTCCATCATTTCCCGCGTCACCCTTCCGGCTCGCGTCACTTCTCCGGTTTTCCTATCCACCTTTCCCCTGGCCTCCATCCGGCCCATCACGCGGCCCGCGCCGTGGACCGTGCTGTAAAGCGAATACTTCGCCGATTCATTTTCGACGCCTTCCAGGATCACCGATGTTTCTCCCATCGTTCCGCCGACAAATCCCTTCTGGCCAGGGAACGCTGGAGTCGCTCCCTTGCGCACCACCCAATACTCTTCGCTGCCGTGCTTCTCCCGCCACGCGAAATTGTGATGGTTGTGAACTTCCTCGAGGATGGAAGCACCTAGAATGCCCGCGACTCTTTCGCACACCCAATCGCGTCCGGCGTAGGCGTATTCTCCGGCCAAGCTCATGCATTCCAAATACTGAGCGCCGAGGTCGGAGCCCGCGAAGATAACGCACGGCTCCACATCCATACCGTCTTTCGCCCCCGCTTCTTTCAAAAACCACGTTGCCGTCTTGTGCCCTAATCCGCGCGAACCAAAATGGACACCAACCCACACGCGGTCCTGCTCATCGGTAAAGAGATCGACGTAGTGGTTTCCGCTGCCCACGGTGCCTAATTGCTGCCGCGCCATTTCCTTCAGTGGCGCCACCGCTTCGCATTTCCAGGCGCCGCTATCAAACAGGGAGTCATCGACCCTCTCCGCATTGCGCCGTCCAACACCAAAGCTGATGGTGTTCCAAACCTCGTCCATGATTTTCTTGATGTCCGCGCGCAGCGTTGCTCCCGGCATGTCGAGCAGCACGGCTTTGTTGCCGCACGCAATATCGTAGCCAACGCCGCTGGGGCTGATGGAATCCCGGTAGGCCACCACTCCGCCGATGGGCACGGCATATCCCTTGTGGTGGTCCGCCATCAATGCCACCTTATCGGCCGTCCTCGCGCACGTTTTGATCTGCGCTACAGCTCCCTCATCGGGTGCGCCCCAGATGGGGATTCCGTCTACCAGATTCACAGCCCCTCCTTACTCCCGTGGCAGCTTGGTGATTGTAGGGTACTGCACCCGCCAAACTTCCCATCATTTTTGCCTACCAGCGCCGCCCCCGCCGCACCGTAATTTATCTCTTCGCTCTCGCTCGGGTCAGTTCCTCGAGCGCCCAATTCTACATCGTCAATTCTTCTTCCCATCGCGTTCACTGTCCGCGTTGGCTCCCGCACCCCTTCTGTGTCCCGGACGGTTCTGCCCGGACGAATGCCTCGACCTTCGGATGTGAAAACAAAAGACTCACAGAAACTCTAACCCCTTTAGATGCAACACTTACAAAAACACAGGGGGCTTGCTGATGGAAGCCCCAACGATTCGTCGAACAGGAGTGCCCTCATTGTCGTATCTTCGGATAGGACCCATGCGCCGCCGTCTGATTCGCATTGCTCTGACTTTGTTGCTCTTTCCTCCGCTCTTGGCCGCCGTCGCCGGATGGCTTGCCGGCCCTGCGTTTCTCCATCCGATTCGCCGCGAGCTGACGCCCGATCTCATCCGCGAAG
>Ga0137397_10003486_pt1 | contig 10939 bp, 13 predicted proteins | sample czorhiz116metaG_FD_106658 | JGI IMG/M metagenome (GOLD analysis project Ga0137397, IMG submission 106658) | Vadose zone soil microbial communities from Angelo Coast Range Reserve, California, USA - czorhiz1.16 metaG | ecosystem: Environmental > Terrestrial > Soil > Vadose zone | place: USA...
TCGATTTCCAGACGAACGATATCATCGCCGTCACCGCTACGCCCGAGGACGGGTGGTGGAGCGGCGAGCTGCTCGACGAGAATCGGCGCGTGCCAAACAGGCATATCTTCCCGAGCAACTTTGTGCACCTATTCTGAAATCCCCTCCTACACCTCGATTCGCGGCGGATCATTGGGTATGATATGATGCCGCGGCCCAGGGGCGGCTGCTCATGAGCATTCGTTGTGCGACGTATTTATGTATGCTCTCATTCTCTCTCTCATTACTTTTGTCTTTTTCACGCGCATGTGCTGTGCAAGCGACGAATGTTTGGATGTGACGGATCGACTGGTGTTTTGTTGTAGGAGGAATGGACTGATTTCAATTTTTTTTACTGATGTTAGGCGGCCATCTCGTGTGCGAGTACTACTAATACCATATTCTTTCCGGGTGTGTTTACCCTACAAGTGTGGTGCAGTTTGCGAATTGTCTTCTCGATGGGAAAGAAAAGCACAGGTTGTTGCGCGGTGCTTTGCTCAAATGTGAATGTGAAATTCGCACGTGACATCGGACAACGCGGAGTCACGTAAGTTACGTTCCACGGAAAACAGGCACAAAATCGTTTACATATAGTGGGTCAAGAAACGGTGCCAAATGGAAAGGAAATTGTTGGTACACATCAATTCATAATCACGTTGGCCGCTATCAAATCTTCCGCGAGCTTATCTCTCGGAATAATGGAGCACCCAAAAGGCCCCGGAGAACTGTTTTTTTATTTTTATTTGGTTTCGACCGTCCCACATGCAATGCGATAACGTTTTCGTCAGCCGTACATCAAACAAAAAGGTATCAGCGCACTCACGTGATGATCCCATTGACGTTCTCGTCCGATTCGGACGCGGACGCGGACTCGCCTTTGGGCTTGGACACGTCGAAGACGGCTAGCACAGACGCGGCGATGATGAAGAGCGTCGCGTCGACAAAGTGCCGCCCTGGGCAGATGCGCTTGCCTGCGCCAAAGGCGAGCGAGATTATCGACGGGTCGTTGATGCGCGGCCTTGGTCCGGCGTATGCTGTCGTGCCATCTTGACAGCCGCCGCCGCCGCCGCCACCGGCTGGCAGAAAGCGTTCGGGGTTGAATGTCTCTGGGTCTGGGTAGAGCTCTGGGTCATGCAGGATCCCCCTGAGAAATTTGAAGATTGGCGAGGAGGATGTTATGATATGTAGAGTAATCCGTACGGCAAAGATGCTAGCACACGTACCATGCGTTTGCTAGAATTGTTGCGCCTTGACAAGAGTAAGGATGTGATGGTGGTGGTGGTGTTCGGAAAACGAAGAGTCATACCTTTGGGAATGAAGAAGCCATTATAAACGCCGTCCCGACTGGCCGCGTGAGGAAAACCTTGAAAATAAGGCAATTCATCCAGTTCGCTCCAAAACAAAGACGAATAGGCAGCGCGTACCCAGGGGTATTACCATCCGCCACCTCAGCACCTCCTTGCACATTGCGTCGATGTACGGCAATCTCGGTCTATCTTCAAACGTCGGGAGCCTGTCTCTTCCAAGGACCGAGTCGAGTTCTTGCTGAGCCCGCCTCCGAACATTGGGGTATAGAGTTAGCGCCAGGAAGAGTGACAGCAACGCGGACACGCTCTGAGTAGCGTGCGTGAGTCAAAGACTTGGGGAACATAATGAGACTGGCTCACCGTATCTGAGCCAGCTGATACGATCGCGCGTGAGGGGTAAGCCGTTTGTGCGTCTTTTACAGCGGACGTAGTTAGCAACTTACCGTTGAACAGGGATCCCAGAGCTTCCTGAATGAGATTTTCTTGCTTTTGGCGCTCTTGTCCACTCAGATGCTCAACGTCCTGGAAGTGCTCACTCGCTAGCGACGGTACGGCGGTGCCCTCTGACTACAAGCCTCTCCATCAGGTCGAGAAGACTTCAGGGATTATGGTTCATATATGCACCATAGCTTTCCTTACGAAATCAATAGGCCCGTCCCTCATCTTCTGGCCCAGAACCCTACACCTCCGCGCTAACGCATCGTAGCTAAGGCATGGGATCCAGGAATGGATGTGCTTTACTGAAAATTGACGTTAGTCGTTAGAGTGAAACCATGTATGATAGATAATCGTACTGAAAGGAATATAATTGACTACCACTGCGCCAGGCAGGACTATTTGTGCTAAGACTTCGTTAAGTTCTACGGGTGCTTTGATCAATTCGTCATTGTACGTTTTTAGATCGTATCCATATGTGAGGGACATGATAAGTTTTCCCTGAAGACTGGAGGATCGCCAAAACGTCAGCCATAACAGTCTGTGGAGTGACATTACTACTTACAGTTCGATATGACTACGGTATTCTTTTGGAGTTGCAAGGAGTTGACCAAGGAACGCGCGCGTCTTTTCCTCCATCATCCTCCTGTATGACGTTGGTGCAGCAGGTCGAAGGCTGCGATCCAATAACTTGCGACTGTCGCTCCATACTTCGCCCTTGTGAAGAATGGGCAAAAGCCAATCCACACCCAGTCTGGCATTTCGAGATTATGAGGTAGACAGAAAAGGCAGGGTTGAGGCTAGGGCTTACATTTCGTGAAGAGGAAACGAGGGCCGATCTGAATACCATTCTCCATGCCTTTCAAGTAGATCTTTGATGGCAGACAGCGAGGACAGCACCACTATATCCTGGCCAAAAAGTCGAAAATACATGACATCACCTGACGAAACGTACACTTTTAAAGTCCTGTCCTGCAGATCTGAGGGGAGATGTGACCCGCACCGTATTTCTTGGACATTTCGACATACGCAACCCATGGACGCCGGCTGGGGACATCGAACAAATTGCCAAAAATTGGCCAAGATCGCGGACCGGGTGGATAAGGAAGTCCTCGTCGCCTTCTGCGGTCCTGTATAACAAGAACAAAATAGATAAACACAAAGGCGACTAGACAATCCAGAACGCCAGGAAACGGCATGGCTTTAGTGGCCTAGAGACTAAGCGGAAGGTGGGGCGCGTTTAGTAGCGCCCTTTGTATGGCCGGTTGTGCTTTTAAGGCGTGGTGATCCGAGTCTGCTGTCACGGTGAGTTCCACGAATACGCCAACTGAACGTTGAAGCTTCCTTCCTTTTACAGATCGAGGGACACGCGCCACCGCACATCATCTCTATTCTTCCAAAATATCTCCGCTATCAAAACGGCTATAAAAAATCTCCTCGGGGTGGTTTTTGACCACCAACTGTAGGCCAGTTCGGCAGAAGCGATTGCTAGTCGGACGGCGTGCGAGAATACGATAGCATCTTACGTCTGCTTGTGGCCGAGTAGGCTCGGAACCAGTCGTTCTGCTCCACACTCAGATTAACTCAGCTTGAGGTCCGAAAGGTGTGACCCTCCTCTTTCCAAACCCAGTTCCAAACTCCGTCCGAGTCTCTAGCTAATGAAGCCTGAGACTGCTCAGAACTGACACATCGATCAATTACTCTCCTGACGATGTATTGTAGTACCATGGTAGATCCCCGCGGGTGGGTGCTCCAGTTGTGCTGGCTACCCATGTGATAACGATGTACCACATGCTTGGCTGTGCAAAACAAATTCACCTATTCAGATCTCTACATTTTCGCGTCATTGCCTTGTCAATTGTCATCAAGAAACGGAGGGCGAGTACATGTGCCATCATGATCGGAACAATCATGAATTACTAGCATGGAAGGAGCTCACAAGGAGGCTGAAGGAAGTAACCTTACAAAACTTTAGCCATGACTGCTTTGCTCAATTGAGTCTTCAATTGATACGGAGAGCCGAAAGCCAAGATTCTCTCTGAAGAAGACTGAAGTCAGTCGGACACGTAATTCCAGGCGAACCTCCGAGTCGGGCCGCGGGCCGAGAACGCCTCCTCGTTACTCTCTCACCTTTTCGTGTTGTTCGTGTCTCGGCCGACTTACAAGGCGTTATGATCGGGGACGACCAATGTTGCTGGCAATTCATCCAGAGGCACTCTTTCACCGAGAAAAATCGAGCGAATTCTCTCAAGCCAATGTGTTATCGGCGTGATTCACAAATTCCAGTGAACTGCGGCTCGTCCGTCCGAGCAGGATCTTGCTGCACCCTCCAAATTGTTGAAAACTCAGTGAACTCACTCTCTAGGAAGGCAGGACATATCACATTTTAATCATCGTGTGTAACGCGCCTTTTTAAACATGGTGCGTGTTACTGGCTCCACATGTTCCGCTGCAGTGTCCCCACTCAAGTTTCGCAGTACGACTACCCCACGTCATCCGTATCGTCCCAAAATCAAAATAATTTCCCGTTGCTTGCACCTCACAAGCTAGCTGCACCGCGCTTCACAAGCACACCACTCCCATTTGTTCACTCGAATCATGTCTAGTGCCGCGATTTCCATGTGCGTATCTCTCTGTCCTAGCCGAAACTGATCAGTGATCATCCCGCATCCCTCCCACATCTATCCATCACAGCGTCTGCGCGCATGTTTTGGCGTTGAACAGACCGCAATCACCGTGTAAGTGGTCGTTCCGCTCAGAAAGAGGGCACATGTTAGAAGCTATAGGGGTCATTTTCTTGTGATGATGGCAGATGTACATGGCACGGAGTACAGTTTCCTTTGGCAACCGACGGAGTCTCACTTGGACACCGGGGCACCTGACGTGAGTGATGAGCTCGGACATCTCAACGTATTCTCCCCGATTGTCGTGTGTTGATCTGATCTACTCAGGGTAGGATCCGATACGCGCATTGGTTTGAAGGGCCGGAATCGCACAAACTAACGCCTCAGGAGCTAAAATTTTGCCGAGGCTTTCGGGACCCCCATCTATACGTCGCACGGGGTCTTGTTAAACCGGTTTGTAGGTGTACTATCGTAGTACGTGATCTAGTGTCCTCTTGCTGTGGGTTCATATAGATGGTCTACTCCAGACTGACCTATAACAACAGCATCGCCTTTGACAGCACAATGTCCAGCTACAGGACTCGAGCACTATGCCCATGGGGTGGAAGCCAATACATCCTGTGTTGTTCCTGAAATATTGGTGTGGAAAAAAACAAAAATTCAGATCGGACCCTGTCGTCGTCGTTGACGGCGTCTTTGTTACTCTAGATGGCCATGGCCTTGGATCGCCGCGACTTCTTCTCTGCCAAGATTGTTCTCAGCGCATATCGCACTGAAACTGCGATAGGGAGGTCTTCCGCAGACTTTGACAGTAAATTATCGTGATGCTACACCTCAGGTCGTCATGGAGTCCCCTCGGCGGCCAGGTCTTCAAATGGGATATTATGCATCAGCGCTGCCCTTTTATATTTGGTCTGTTTCGTCTAAACTCAAATCCAACTGAGGATAATGCGACATACTGGCCGCTTAAACCCTCCCGATACTTCCAGCCCGTCAGGTGTGTGTTCGCGTTGTCCTTATACAGTATCACAGTTTCACTTTTTGTGCACCGCAATTGTTCCTGGGTGCCTTGGTATCGGGATGTTTTGCCAGTGGCTGCGGATTTTTTGGAAATAAGCGCCGGTGGAAGAACAAAAAGAAACGTCGGCTGCTTACTATTGCAAGTATGACTAATTGGTGAGTACTATATGATTGCTGTCGCCGTTGGACGAACTGAAACGTGCGTTTCTAATCCCCCTGGGGGATTACGTTTGGCTTGAAACTTCCGTCACACAGTCTAGTCGTCTAATCCCCTTGCCACATTTCTGTCAGTGATAAGATGCTGAAAAGGAATTCGTTTACCCGGGTCTGACTAACCCCAAGGTACTATGGCCAAAAAAGGTGTTTACTCCCGGGCCCAACGCGCGCCGCAACACAAGCAAGGGTCGGCTCGAACGGACATTTTAACCCCTTGACCCCGACAGGAATTTCATGTTCAAGATCGACGGTTTTTCACGATTACGGGATGGCGGTCACAAGACTGCGGCACCACTAGTAAGATGCAGTTCGGGTGGTGGTGGACAAAACACCGGTCGTCCGGCCATCAGTAACTCGTATAGAGGGCGGTCAAGTCGGTGCCATCTTTGACTTCAGTTGCAGACGCCTCCGGTTATCGCATTCTGACCTCCGGCTTTCTGCGTATCAGAAATCTCCTTCCTTATTGTCGCACCGCGGAAGGGCCGATCACGCGATGTCCATAGGTCCTTTGGGCTAGCAAAATATCCTCTGTGTATGGCCTCTCCGGCAGTAATATAGAATATAAAACATACAAAGTACGAAGCGCGAGAGACCTCAAGCCCAAGCGCTCGCTTTGATCAGATCCTCGGCGACCTTATCTCTCGGAGTAATGGAGCACTCAAACTTTGGCGGATGGCTTCCCATTGACCCACTAGTTAGTTCCTGGTATTGGAAAGGTGGGGCTCACTCACATTGTAAGCAATCCCTCAACCAAAGCCTCGATCTTGACAGGAATTTCGTGACCATTTTCGTCTTTCGCCTTTGTAACACGAAACACGGACAACACGGATGATATGAAGATGAAGAGTGTCGTTTCCACCAAATGGCGAGCAGGGCAAATTCGCTTGCCAGCCCCGAACGCAAGGGCAATTGTTGGGTCGTCTCGGAAGGTTCCGTCTGCGTCGAGGAATCGCTCTGGCTTGAAAATCTCTGGATCAGGATATAGGTCTGGGTCGTGCAGCACCGCCCTGGAAATCCATTTAGGAAGGTCTCGGCTTTCATAGCTAGCAGTCTTTCTCACCATGCGTTAGCAATGACCAATGAACCTACCAAATGGACCGATCAGCACGGAGCCTAACGGGCACATGAGCGACCTATCAAACCTTTCGGGATGACGAAGCCTCTGTAGACGTCATCCTCGGCGGTCGCATGTGGTACACCTTTACGAAAGGGGCCATCAGGTTTCGGTTCGCGCCAATGTTGAGGAGAGATCATACCCAACGGGGTTATCACCTGCCACCTCAACAATTCTTTGCACATCGCTTCGATATAGGGAAGACGTGGCTTATCGTCGAACGTTGGTAATCTATCTCGTGAGATGACGGCATCGAGCTCTGCTTGTGCTCGCTTCTGTACGCCTGGATGGAGCACGAGAGCAAGGAACAGATTCGACATTGCGGACACGGTCTAGATACTGGGTGTCGGTCAGGGTCCGGAGGGTAACTTATGACACGCACCGTCTCTGCACCGGCTGGTACTTGGCATTTAGCCGCGTTCCATTCACAGTGGATACGACGTACCTTGGAATACTGACCCCAGGGTTTCTTTGATGGCTTTCTCTTTTCTTTGGCGTTCTGAACCACTGAGCTTCTCTACCTCTTCGAGTTGTTGGCTCGCTAGTGACGCTACAGCAGTACCTTCTCGCTACAGCCCAGTCAGCCGAGGCGCGTGCTAGGCGTGCTGTCACCACAGACCATGGCATTTTTCACGAATTCAATTGGCTCATTTATCATCTTCTGGCTCAGCTCCCTGCATATCCCGGCCATCGGCTCATACTTGAACAACGGAATCCACGATGGGGTGTGTCGCACTGGGAAATACTGTGGTCACTCACGTGTTTGACACTGAGAGAGAGACTGCTCCGTACGAAATGGGAGGTGATTTACTAGTGCGGCTCCAGGCATCACAAGCTGCGCCATGATATCGCCGGTCTTGCGGACGGGTATCAGTATGTCGTCGTTCTCTTTCAGCTCATAGCCATATGTGAGGGACATGATAATCCTTCCTTGAAGGCTGGATATGCTATGTTAACGTTGTCGGACAATGAAAGACGATACCACTGACAGGTCAATGTGGGAACGAAAGTCCTTCGGAGCCGCAAGCAGCTGGTCAAGCAACACGCGCGTCTTTTCTTCGATCATGCACCGATATAGGGTTGCCGCACCAGGTCGAAGGCTGCCATCTAGTATCCGTCTGTTCTTGCGCCAATGTTCTCCCCTTCGTGCGATAGGTAAAATCCAATCCACTCCCAGTCTGGGATGAGGTGTTCAAAGCGCGGAACTGAAGAGCGGGTCTGGACGCACATCTCAAATATTGGCATACGGGGTCTGTCTGCATACCGCTCTCCTCGCCTCTCGAGTAGGTCTTTGATTGCGGTCAATGAGCACAGCACCACTACAACCTGGCCAAAAATATGAAAGCACATGACATCCCCTTAAAAGTGCTAGTTCAGAGATGGGGTGAGCACTGCAACGGGGTCATCCCTACCATGTTTCTTGGACATATGCGCGTATGAGAGCCAGGGAGACAGCTTTGGGACATCGAGAAGGTTTCCTATCGCTGGCCAGCAACGAGGTCCTGGAGGATAAGGGAGTCCTCTACGTCTTTGGTGATCACGGAAAGCAAAGAGGACATGAAGAAAAACGAAGATCGCAAGGAAATCGACCACGGCGGTGAGGGAGAGAAGCATGTTGGGACGGGGCGTTGTAGATGAGAAGGCGAGAGATTATAAGAGAGAAACAAGCACAGCATTCCAATGGTATAAAAAGTCATGAAAGTTCGAGTTGAAGTCGATATCGACCCGGACTATGACGTTAACTTCACTCGTGATCGTAATTAGAGCCCGTTCGGGAACGCTTTTTGAAACGAAGCAGTTTTTCTCAGACCTCAGTTTGGCAGGTGTCTGGAGAATAAGTAATTTTTTTTACCGAACACATTTTACATCCCGAAGAATAGTGTTTTTTTTGTGTGATATCACAACTGCACTTAGTGTGTCAGCATGTGGTTACATAATATTTAACTTTCTCCTAAGGCTAAAAAACCTTGAATAAATTGGATCTCCCCATTGTCCACAACAAGAAAACCTTTAAATTTAGTCTGGACACGTGGAAAGATCGAGATCTCATCGAAACGTAGAAACGTATAATATTCGGCCAACTACGCTACACAATTGAAGAATGAGATCACGCACTGAGAATCACGCAACAAAAGCATCACGTGCATCGAACGTGCATTTTTGGACGAGAGTCACGTACTAATCACGTTGGTCACAGTCACGTCTCGCGAGTCAGGTCTTCAGAAAAAACGAGTAAAAGCTGTTTTTTTTTGGCTCGGGTGGTTTCCAAAAAACCACGTGCCCAATATACAAAAAAAACTTTGCCGAACAGCCCCTCAGCCTCAGCCTCCATCCCCGAACGGGCTCTAAATCTTCGATCGCCGCCAAAGACACGGTGTCGGCTGAAACGCCAGGGTCACGATGACCGCATCTGCCAGGCCAAATATAGCCACGTACTCAGGCCGTAGTTCACCTCGCTTGCATTTTCGATACCGTCGTAGTCGTGTCATGATAATAATGTGCGTGCCTATTTGATTTATAGACAACATAAAGTATGTTGCGATCAACACTCAAACACCGTATTGTATTTTCCCAAGCGTGAGAGTGCCTCAAAAACAAATTTTCAAGTTATCTTGATGCCTCGAATTCTCCAGTACGGCACATACTATGTGGCGTTTTCCAAACGAGATGAAAGGGTTGATTACGACCATGTGTCGGTGCGTGCTGTTCTCAGTCTAATTCCAGTCGGATACAGGCTATACAGCACCATGACCGAGCGCCAAATTTTGATTGCTAGGGCGCCTCTATAGCGGCGAGGTCTTGGTATTAGTTTGTAGTTTTGGTATTTTGTGGCGTAGCGGGAAACTTCCTTGCTTCAAACCCCGAAATCACCCGCGGATTACATTATCCTGAGATCAGTAAGAACTGCAACGTGGAAGCCGGCGTGCACTCTTTTGAATCAAGTAGCGCCGCAAACTGAAAGCCATCTACTAGCAAGAATGAGGTGAGGATTATTAGTTGGGGGTGTGAAGGACGTGGCCGGCTTGTGCAAGTCGAGTGCGGCTGTCGGAGATAGAGTGCGGGTACTACCATTAATCCATTAATCTTTGGAATTTGAAAAGCCGCGGCGCAACCTCACACGGTTACGTGCGGCAGAAAATAACCCGGTTCTATCTAGTTTTGTAGTCATGGCCGAATGATACAAGGGGCCTCGGACGCCCCCACAACTGTACCCTTCAAACCCAAAGATCAATTCGGAACATTACTTCCTTCCGGCGTTCATGTGGGCCGGACGTTCCACATGCCAGCGTCGACGGTCAACCCCTTCTCGACAAAGACCGTGCTCCTTGTCCCTGGTGCGACGGATCACAACGGCCGTGCCTATGCAAGATGAGTTGGGCGATCCACAGTTGAAGTTTCTCCCTCACCTCAGAGCCATCCGGGTTGATTTTGCGCCCGTTGACGCAACGCAACATTGCGAGTCCGATTGGCCTCACGGTCAACGCATTCATCTGGGTCATTTTGTGGGGTGGGAGACGTGTCAGAATCTAGGATCGGGCTCACATGGCCAATCTACGATCCAAGTACTTATATGGCCCAGCTTGCGGTCCCTGAAAGTTTCATATGAACTCCTTGTTGTCCTCGGACTTGAATTTGTATGAGATCGTGCAGTTCATCCCATTGATGCGCACTGGTGCATCTGACTCTAAACGTGTCTTCTTCGCGTTCGGTCAACTTGAACCCTCATGTAGCCCTACAACATACACGTAAGTCCAAGTTGTCATAAATAAACTGCGATGTCCAAAACCACTCGTGGGGAAATTACTCAGCCATGCGTCATCAATAAGGTGATTCAAGACTGGGCCAGTCAACGCCGCACCGGCAGTTTAGTTGCATCGTCAAGGTCAGCGGAACATTGTAGAGATCCACCGTCGTGATCCAAGTTTTTCGCTTGCCGTGCTGCCCCACTTGACCTACTGCAGGGCCCCAGTCTCGTACATGTCGGGAGTCCGTTTTGGTTACAAGAGTCAGGGCCAACAATTTTAGTGATCTCCTAACTATCATATATATATCATTTGCCAACCAACTTTAATGGGTGCTAAGAGATCTCAAAAATTGCCAATAGATAAAATGGCAACATGCTCAATGACATCCCCTGTGAGACATCACCTCACAGGGGAGGTCATCAAGTATGACCTCAGTGTTACCATTTTATCTGTTGGCAA
>Ga0137397_10003487_pt1 | contig 10938 bp, 7 predicted proteins | sample czorhiz116metaG_FD_106658 | JGI IMG/M metagenome (GOLD analysis project Ga0137397, IMG submission 106658) | Vadose zone soil microbial communities from Angelo Coast Range Reserve, California, USA - czorhiz1.16 metaG | ecosystem: Environmental > Terrestrial > Soil > Vadose zone | place: USA...
CACCCTGTCAAGGTTGGCGGCGTCATCCGGTAGCTGCTTAGACGCGGATACAGGCCGCGCGGTGCCCGGGCCGTGTCTCGCGCAGCTCGGGGACGCCCTCCTTGCACTCCTCGATGGCGATGGGGCATCGGGGGTGGAAGACGCATCCCGACGGGGGATTGAGCGGGCTCGGCACCTCGCCGCCGAGGACGGTGCGCTCGCGGGCCAGCTCCACGGCTGGGTCAGGAATGGGCACGGCCGAGAGGAGGGCCTTGGTGTACGGGTGCTGGGGATCCTCGTAGAGCGCCTGGCGGTCGGTGATCTCGACGATCTTGCCCAGGTACATCACGGCCACGCGGTCGGAGATGTGGCGGACCACCGAGAGATCGTGGGCGACGAAGAGGTAAGTCAGGCCGAACTCCGTCTGGAGCTCCTCGAGCAGGTTGATGATCTGCGCCTGGATCGACACATCGAGGGCGGACACGGGCTCGTCGCAGACGATGAGCGTCGGCTCCATGGCGAGGGCGCGCGCGATGCCCACGCGCTGGCGCTGGCCGCCCGAGAGCTCGTGCGGATAGCGCCGGGCCATGGCGGAGAGCAGGCCGGCGTGGCTGAGCAGCTCCTTGACCCGCGCCTCCCTGGCTGCGCCGTCGGCGACGATGCCGTGCACGGCCAGCGGCTCGGCGATGATCTGTCCCACGGTCATTCGCGGGTTGAGCGAGCTGTACGGGTCCTGGAAGATGACCTGCATCTTGCGTCGCACCGCGCGAAGCTCGGCGGGCGAGGCCGCGGCCAGGTCCTTGCCCTCGAAGAAGATGGAGCCGCTCGTCGGCTTCTCGAGCTGCAGGACACAGCGGCCGGTGGTGGTCTTGCCGCAGCCGGACTCGCCGACGAGGCCCAGCGTCTCCCCGCGACGGATGGAAAAGGACACGTCGTCCACGGCCTTGACGATGCCCCGGCGGGCCCCGAAGAAGCCACCGCTGATCTCGAAGTGCTTGCTGAGGTGACGGACTTCCAGGATCTCTTCGCCCCTTGGGGGCTCATCGCGCGCCCGATCGTCGCGCCTGCGATTCTCAGCGTCTCGGCCTTCGCGCGCGGAGGCCGTCACGGTCACGCGGGCACCTTCTGGCCCAGCTCGGCGGCGACCCAGCACGCCGAGACGTGGCCGGGCGAGACCGACTCGAGGGGCGGCGCCTCGACACGGCAGCGCTCCAGTGCGAACTGGCAACGAGGCTGAAAGGAGCACCCGGGGGGCAGCCGCGACAGGTCCGGGGGCTGCCCCTGGATCGGGAGAAGCTTCGCGCGGCGCGGCTCGTCCAGCCGGGGCACCGAACGGAGCAAGCCGAGCGTGTAAGGGTGGCGCGGGTTGGCATAGGTCTCGCGGGCGGTGGCCCGCTCCACGATGCGGCCGGCATACATGACGTTGACGCGGTCGGCGTAACGCGCGACCACGCCGAGATTGTGGGTGATCATGACCATGGCGACGCCGAGCCGGCGCGACAGACCCTTCAACAGCTCGAGAATCTGCGCCTGGATCGTGACGTCGAGGGCGGTGGTCGGCTCGTCGGCCAGGATGAGGGCGGGGTTGCAGGCCAGGGCCATGGCGATCATCATCCGCTGCCGCATCCCGCCGCTGAACTGGTGGGGATACTGTCGCAGCCGCCGCTCGGCATCGGAGATGCCGACGAGGCCAAGGAGCTCGATGGCCCGCGCCCGCGACTGCGCCGAGCTCATCCCGAAGTGGATCTCCGTGGGCTCGGTCAGCTGGCGGCCGACGGTGAGCACGGGGTTGAGCGAGGTCATCGGCTCCTGGAAGATCATGGCGATCTCGCGCCCGCGGATCCGGCGCATCTGGTCTTCGGGAAGCTGGAGGAGGTCGCGTCCCTTGAACAAGACGCGCCCGCCGAGGATGCGGCCGGCGGGGGCGGAGACCAGCCGCATGATGCTCAGCGCGCTCACGGACTTGCCGCAGCCCGACTCGCCGACGAGGGCAACCGTCTCCCCCGCCCGCACGTCCCACGACACACCGTCCACGGCCCGCACGACGCCGCCGGCGGTCGAGAACTGGGTCTGGAGGTTCTGGACGTCGAGGAGGAGATCCCCGCCCTGCTCCATGTGCGCGCAGTCTAGCATAGGGCCTCTGACCGGGTACGACGCGCCCCCTGATCCACTCCGCGCTCGCCTCGGCAGGCGAGTGCCGTCGGGAGCGAATCCGACGAGCCGTCGCGCGCCCCGAAGCGCCGGGCGCCTGCGCACCCCCCTCTGGGGGATGGAGGGCGGGCGGAGGCGCCCGAGCGAGGCGGCGCGCGAGGCGAGGAGGTTGAGCGGACGACGGCACTCGCCTGCCGAGGCGAGGGATGAATAGCCCCACGTGGCGCCCGCTAGCTCTTCACCCGCAGGCCGTCGGGATCGTACGGCGCTCGGAGACTCGCGCGGGCCGCATGACGCTGGCCGGCGATCTCCATCTCCACCCGCGCGCCTTCGAGCCAGTCCGCTCCCACGCCCTCGTCGCGACGTATCCACCCGAGGGCCACGCCCCGTCCGAGGGTGTGCCCGAAGGCCGCCGAGGTGACCGAGCCCGCGGGCTTGCCGTCGCACCAGATGGGCTCGTCGCCCCAGGGCAAGAGCGTCGGATCGTCGAGCACGAGGCTGACCAGGCGCTTGGCGAGAGGCTGGCCCTTCCGCTCGAGCAGGGCCTGGCGGCCGATGAACTCGCTCCCCTTGTCGAAGCGTACCGCCCAGCCGAGCCCGGCCTCGAGCGGGGTGTCGTCGGGCGTCAGCTCCCGTCCCCAGGCGCGATAGCCCTTCTCGAGCCGCAGCGAGTCGATGGCGTAGTAGCCGGCATCCACGAGCCCGAGAGCACCCCCTGTCTCGCTCAGCGTGTCGTACACGCTCCCCGCGAACTCCATCGGCACGTACAGCTCCCAGCCCAGCTCTCCCACGTAGGTGATCCGCGAGGCGCGGACCATGGCCCGGCCGATACCGATCTCCCGACTCGTGGCGAACGGGAAGGCGGCGCTGGAGAGGTCGGCAGAGCTCACGCGCGACAGGAGCTCCCGCGAGCGCGGCCCCATCACCCCGATGACGGCATAGGCGCTGCCCACGTCGGTGAGGGTCGCGCGGGCGTCCTCCGGAACGTGGCGTCGGATCCAGTCCGCATCACGCGTGGTCTGGGCCGAGCCGGTCACGACGAGATAGGCGTCCCCGGCGAGCCGGGTGACTGTGAGATCGCTCTCGAAGCCGCCGCGCTCGTTGAGCATGGCCGTGTACACGACGCGTCCGGGTGGCACGGCGACGTCGTTGGCGCAGAGCCGCTGGAGGACGGCTTCGGCGTCGCGACCCTGCACGAGGAACTTGGAGAAGGAGGTCTGGTCGAAGAGGGCCACGGCCTCGCGGCACGCGCGGTGCTCGGCGGCGGCGTGGGGGAACCAGTTCTGGCGGCCGAAGGAGTACACGGTCTCCGGCGTGACCCCGGTCGGGGCGAACCAGTTCGCGCGCTCCCAGCCCATCTTGCTGCCGAAGCAGGCGCCGCGCGCCTGGAGGCGTTCGTAGAGTGGGGAGCGCCGGAGCCCGCGGCCGCTCTCGAGCTCGCGGTTGGGGAAGGCGACGAAGTAGTGCACGCCCACGATCTCGCTCACGCGCTCGCGCAGGAAGGCGGGGTTGGCATGGAAGGGGGCGAAGCGTCGGATATCCGCCTGCCAGAGATCCATGGACGGGCGGTCCGCGATGATCCACTCCGCGAGGGCCCGGCCCGCCCCGCCCGCCGCCGCGATGCCGCCCGAGCAGAAGCCGGCCCCGACATAGTAGCGGCGCACCTCGGGCGCTTCGCCCAGGATGAAGTAGTTGTCCGGGGTGAAGCTCTCCGGTCCATTCATCAGGAGGCGGACCTGGGCCGTCTCCAGCGCGGGCACCCGCTCGATGGCATTGCGCATGAGAACCTCGAACTTGCCCCAGTCTTCCGGGAGCATTCCGAAGCTGAATCCCTCGGGGATACCCTCCATACCCCAGGGCTTGGCCCAGGGGTCGAAGCCGCCCATGAGGAGTCCCGCCACCTCTTCCTTGAAGTAAATGTGGCCGTCGGCATCGCGCATCACGGGCAGGTCGGAGGTGACGCCGTCGATGGGATTGGTGACCATGTACATGTGCTCGCAGGCGTGCAGCGGCACGGTGACGCCGCTCATGCGGCCGAGCTCCCGCGCCCACATGCCCGCGCAGTTCACCAGGACCTCGGTGGTGATGTCGCCGTGCGAGGTGTGCACGCCGGCCACGCGGCCGCGCTCGAGCTTGATCCCTGTGACCTTGACGCGCTCGTGAATACGCGCGCCGCCCGCCCGGGCGCCCCGGGCGAGGGCCTGGGTGATGTCGGCGGGATTCGCCTTGCCGTCGCCGGGAATCCACACCGCCCCCACGAGGTCATCGGTGCGCATGAGCGGGTAGCGCTCGCCCGCCCGCTTGGGGCTGATCTCCTCGGCCTCGATGCCGTAGGAGCGGGCCACCGAGGCGTTGCGCCGGAGCTGGACCATGCGCTCGACCGTCCGCGCCACGCTGACGCTGCCGCAGCGCTTCCAGCCCGTGGCCTGGCCCGTCTCGGCCTCGAGGCGGCTGTAGAGATCCACGCTGTCGCGGATGAGCTGGGTCAGATTGCTCGAGGAGCGGAGCTGGCCCACGAGGCCGGCGGCATGCCACGTGGTCCCGCCCGAGAGGCTCCCCTGCTCGAGCAGGACCACGTCACGCAACCCGAGCGTGGTCAGGTGATAGGCGACGCTGGCGCCGACGATGCCGCCGCCGACGATGACGACGTGCGCCTGGCTCGGCAGCGCGATCACCGGGCGCGGTTGAGGGCGAGGTCGAAGATGTCGAAGTTGCGGAGGCGGCGCCCGGGCGGCCGCTCGCCAAGACGCTCGGTGAACACGAGCGGCACCGTCTGCTCCGAGAGCCCGCCATGGGAGCGCAGGGGGGCATCGAGCCCGGAGAGGTCGTGCTTGGCCAGGCTCGTGCCGATGACGTAGTGGCGACGCGAGACCGCGATGAGATCGCCCATGCGGTCCGGCGGCAGCTCGAAGCGGCGACAGCCTTCCGAGCGGTCGAGCACCAGCTCCATGCCGGGCAGCGCCGCCACGCTGCCCGCCGCCGCGCCGGGGTCGATGCCGTCCGGGAGGTAGACGGTGGCGAAGGAGCCGAGGGCGCCGTGGTGAACGACGTAGGGATCGGTGATGGGCAGGATAACGCGCGCCCGTCCTGTCCCCAGCCAGCCGTCGAGGACGTCCTGGAGATAGATGACCTGCGGCTTCCCGACGCTGTCGGTCTTGGCGTTCATGCCGTGGTCCGCAGTGATGGCGATGGAGGCGCCGAGCGCGGCCAGTCGCGCGAGGTAGCCGTCCATCATCCGGTAGAACGCGTTGGCGGCCGAAGTGCCGGGGGCATGCTTGTGCTGGACATAGTCCGTGGTGGACAGATAGGTCAGGTCCGGCCGCGTGGTCTCCATGAGCCGCACGCCCGCCGCGAAGACGAACTCGCTGAGGTCGGCGCTGTACACCGAGGGCAGGGGGAGCCCGACGAGATCGAGCACGTCGGCGATGCCATGCTCGCCCACGGTGGCCTCGGTCGCCTTCTCGGCGGAGAAACAGATCCCGCGCATGCCGTGCCCGAGCAGCCGCCGCAGTTTGTCCTTTGCCGTGACGACGGCGACGCAGGCGCCCGCCTCGGCGAAGGCGGCCAGGATGGTATCGCACCGGAGATACTTGGGGTCGTTCATCATGACCTCGGCGCCGGCCTCGCGGTCCCAGAAGTAGTTGCCGCAGATGCCGTGCACGGAGGGAGGCACGCCGGTGACGATGGAGAGGTTGTTCGGATTGGTGAAGCTCGGCACCACGCAGGCCCCGAGGAGCCGTGTGCCCTCGGCCGCGGCCGAGGCCAGATACGGCATGACGCCGGCCCGGAACGCCTGCTCGATGTAGTCGGGCTCACAGCCGTCCACGCACACGACCACGAGCGGGCGCGGCGGCCACGCGTAGGTTCGCCCGTTGATGGCGATGGGCTCGCGCGAGGTGGTGGTCATCTATTCACCTCCTCGGCAGCGTCTCAGCTCGAACATCAAGGTTGCGTCTGGCAGCGGCCGCGGCCGAGGTGCGAGACGGCGGCGGGGCGCAGCTCGGAATAGAGTCTGCACACCGACTCGGTGATGCAGGGCCAGCGGTAGTCGTCCGCCCAGCGCGAGGCCTCTCGCCCGAGCCGAGCGCGTTCGGCGGGCTCGCGGAGCAGGCCTTCGAGGCGCTCGGCCAGGGCGACGGGGTCGCCTTCGGGCACGAGGTAGCCCGTCGCCCCGTCCTTGACCGTGGTCTGCAGCCCGCCCACGCGCGAGGCCACGACGGGGCAGCCACAGGCCATGGCCTCGAGCGCCACCATCCCGAACGACTCGTACGCCGACGGCATGACCGTGGCGTCGGCCGCGGCGTAGAAGAGCCTGAGCCGCCGCTGAGGCTGGGCACCGAGGAAGTGCACCCGATCCTGGAGCCCGAGCGCGCGGACGCGCGCGCGCAGCCGGCCGGCATGTCCCCGCGCCGAGCTTCCCCGCGCCATCGGCGAAGGCTCGGGCTCGTCGGCGTCTCCGCCCACGATGTAGAGCCGTGAGGAGTCCCCGAGCCGGGCCACCGCTTCCAGCAGCGTCTCGAGGCCCTTGATGGGCTGGAGCCGGCCGACATAGAGCAGCATGGGTCCGGGCGGAACTTCGAGGAGATCTTTGGCGGTGGCCTGGGCCATGGGCTGGAAGAGCTCGGTGTCGACGCCGCACGGAATGACCGCGATGCGATCGGCGGCGGCGCCGTAGTACCAGACGAGGTGCGCGCGCTCGACCACGTTGGCGGCCACGATGCGGTCCGCGCTCGCCACGATGCGCGCCTCCTCGGACAGCCTGAGCTCGGGCTCCATCTCGAGAGCGTCCTGGGCGACGGAGTTCTTCAGTCGCCCGAGGGTATGGAACATCTGCACGAGCGGCACGCCCCAGCGCTCGCGAAGCTCGAGCCCCGCCACGCCCGAGAGCCAGTAGTGCCCGTGGACGACATCGTAGTCGATGCCTTCGTCCCACCGGTGCTTCTCCACGCCCTCGACGAACTCGCCCAGGTGCTGGTGTATGGTCGCGCGCCCGATGGGCGCCTGGGGTCCCGCGGGCAGATGGATGACGCGCGCCCCGTTCCCGAGCTCCGCCACGCGGGGAATGCTGGGATTCTGCGACCGCGTGAAGACATCCACGGCCACCCCCATGCGGCCGAGCTCGCGCGCGGTCTCGCGCACGTACACGTTCATGCCGCCCGTCTCCTTCCCGCCGAGGGCGGCGAGGGGGCAGGTGTGGACGCTGAGCACGGCCACGCGCAGGCTCACGGGGCGACCTGGACGCGGAAGAGATCGTGGGGGACCGGGCCGAACGCGTACTTGTAGGGCTCTTCTCCACGGAGGAAGTCGAACAGGGGCACGCCCCGCTCGATGGCGTCGCGAATCACGTGGGCGAGCAGCACGATGCCCGGCGCGAGCTTGGCGTGCACGGGATCGAAGCCCGAGTTGTAGAGACCCACGGAGCCGCGATACTCGACGCAGAGAAAGGCCGCCACCCCGGCGCCCTCGCGGTCGAGAAACCACAGCCGGGCCCAGCACGCTGCGGCCAGGGCCCGCGTGGCCTCGCGAAAGAACGCCTCCATGCGCTCGTCCATGAAGCGCGCCTTGCCGACCTTGGAGAGCCGGTGGAGCCCGAGGAACTCCGCGAGCGCCCCCTCCCATCCCTCGGGCGAAGCATGGGAGCGCACGGACGTGCCCGGCAGCTCGCGCTCGAGCTTGCGTATCTTGCGCTTGAGCTCGTGGCGATCCTTGCCGGACAGCCGCTCCAGATAGGCCTCCCACGACGAGGGCAGCTCGAGGACCGGGCAGCGATCTTCTCTCTCGACCGAAGCCCGCAGCCCCGATGCGAGGCTGAGCCTCGGGAGGATCTCGAGCGTGGGCGAAAAGGCGCGGATGCCGTGAAGGTCCCAGGACGCGGCATCGCCCGCCCGATGCTGGAGGAGCGCCTGCCACACTTCCTCCTCGCGCCCGGCCGGAGCGATGAGGTCGAGATAGTCGGACACATCCACGCCGCCTATCAGGCGCCGCGCTCCCGGCGTCTCGTCGTACAGAGGCAGGAGGCCGGTCAGCGTGCCCGCGTCGTCCGTGACGCGCAGGAGATGAAGCGGCCGGCCACCCAGGAAGGCCCCGGCCCAGGACGTCTGCCACTGCCAGGTCAGAAAGACCGAGGGCAGCCGGGCCTGGTCGAGGAGACCGTTCCAGCGCGCCTCGTCCAGGCCCTCGAAGCCCGGCAGCGCCTCAACCTTCATCGCCGCTCCCGGCTTCTGACAGGCTGGTCTCGCCCCCTGGGCCCTCGTCACCGGCCCCGCCCTCGTCGTCCATGGCCTCGTCCATGGCGGCGTCGAGGTCCGGTCCCAGATCCTCACCCATCTCCTCGCCCATACGCTTGACGTACTTGGCGACGCTCCGAGGGTCGTTCTCGTCGAGGTCGCCGTAGTGGGAGGGATCGGCGGCGGCTTCCATCCGGTCATCTTCGGACTTGAGGGTAGCGAAGCGGGACATGAGGCGTGACAGCTCGGCACTGCCGCAGCCCGGACATCGGGGCGAGGCCTGCTGGGAAATGGAGCGCACGAGCAGGCTCACCCGGCGGTGGCAGCCCTGACACTCGTACTCGTAGATGGGCACCGATCGTCCTCGTCTGTCCGGGTGTTTGGACGCGCTAGAGCGCCAAAGGGATGCTGGGAGATGTGGACGACTTCTCCGCCTCAGGGCCGAGCGTGAAGAACACGGCCCCGCCCTCGGGCGTGGCCTCGACCCAGACGCGGCCCCTGTGGCGCTGGATGATGCGCTGGACCATGACCAGGGTGACCGCCGTCCCGCCCGGTCTACTCCCCCCGTCCGGTCCAGTCCCATTATCCAGGCGCTGGACAGCGCCCGGCAACGCCCCCGCGTAGGGGCGGTCAAGGCTGCCGCCGCCGTCGGTGATCACGAAGGTCTCCCGGTCCCCCACCCGGGCGGAGCCGAACTCGACGTGGGAGCCCGGCCGTCCCGCCGTCGCGCTCCACGCGGTGCCGATCAAGTGGGTGAGTGCCAGCCGCAGGAGGCTCGGATCGCCGTTCGCCGACAACCCTGGCGCGATCTTGCACGTGACACCATCGCCGGGATGGCGGGCGCGGAGGCTCTCGGCCACGTCCTGAGCCACTGCCGAGAGGTCCACCGTCTCCCGCTTGAGCTCGCCCCCCGTGAGGCGCGAGAGCTCGATGAATTGCCGCACGAGCCTCTCCATGTTGCGACTCGTCGTGGCGAGGCGATTGAGCCGGGCGCGTCCCTCTCCGTCGAGCCTGAGGCCGTAATCCACGATGAGCGCCTCGCTCAGATCATCCATGCGCCGGAGCGGCGCACGCAGGTCATGCCCCACCGCGTGGGCGAGGGCATCCACCTCCCGACCCAGGACGGCGATGTCGGCCTCCTGGGTGGCCAGCTTGGTCTCGAGGGTGGCCGCGTGGGTCTGAGCCGTCCACTGGGGCGTGATGTCCACCACGCTCACCTCGACCACGAGCCGCGCGCCCTCCTCAAGGCGACGCGCCGTGAGACGCACACGGCGCGGGTCGCCATGTCGGCGGCGAAAGCTCAGCTCCTCCTCGACCGACAGCGTCCCTCGATCGAGGCGCTCGACGATGCGGTCGAAGTCCGCCCGCTCCTGGAAAAGGTCGCGAATGTCCCGGGCCTTGATGTCCTCGACGGTGTCGAAGCCGATCAGGCGCCGCAAGGTCTCATTGCACTGCAGCACTCTGCCATCACGGAAGGCGTGGACGATGCCCGCGACACTGGCGTCGAAGAAGGCGCGGTAGCGACGCTCCGCCTCCCGCCCCGTCTTCTCCGCTTCCCGCGACCACGTCAAGGACGCGTAGACGGCATCCGAGGAATCGCGCTCCCTGCGCGCGGCGTCGGCGGCGATGCGCGCGGCGCGCTCCTTGATGACGCCGACCATGAGGGCGATGGCGGGCGCTGAGCAGGCATAGACGAGCACGCGCCGCAGCGTCTCGTGAGTGTACGGAAACGTCGTGGCGGGCGACGAGAGCAGGTACGAGTAATACCAGACGGTGATGCCCGCGCTGATGAGGCCGTCGACGAGGCCGCCCACGAAGGTCGAGGCGACCACGGCGGTGAGGAGGAGGGTTGTCGGCGCCACGATCTGCCACGGCGTCCAGGAAAATCCCTCGATGAGGGCGACGGCGGCCAGCGCGAAGGCGGGACTCAGCAGCTGCCTCAGGTACGCGCGCTCGACCCGGTGTAGCCTGCGTGGACTCACGACGCTGGACCCCTCCGTGGGAGGGCGGCTGCTGATGACCTTGGATGAGCTGCGCACCAGATCCGAGGATACCGTAGAAGCCATACGCCGTCATCCCCGCCATCGGGGAGCCGCGCGATCCGTGTGAGGTTGGCGGGGGCGCTTGCCGTATCCGTCGGCTGATCCAGGCTCTAGTGCGCTAAATCGGCCCATCGACAACAAAATTTGGCTCTCTGCCTACCGCCAAATCGTTTGGGACCCGTGGAAGGTCAGGAAACTTGGGCAGTTACAGGGGCCGGGCGAAATTCCACTCATGGCATCGTGTTTGCCCTATTAAGACCGACATGGGTCGCAGGCAAGCCGGATTCACCCTGGTAGAGCTGCTGGTCGTCATCGCCGTGCTCGGCGTGCTGACCACCATAGCCATGACCGTCTATCACAACGTCCAGGCCCGCTCTCGCGTGGCCAAGGCCGAGGCGTACACGCGGACGCTGTCGTGCGCCATCGGCACCTTCAACGCCCACATGGGCCAGATGCCCTCGGCGTTGACCGACCTGACGAGCGCACAGACCAATGGGATCGGTCAAGTCGCGGGTCCCTTCATGGCCTCCACGCCAACC
>Ga0137397_10003488_pt1 | contig 10937 bp, 6 predicted proteins | sample czorhiz116metaG_FD_106658 | JGI IMG/M metagenome (GOLD analysis project Ga0137397, IMG submission 106658) | Vadose zone soil microbial communities from Angelo Coast Range Reserve, California, USA - czorhiz1.16 metaG | ecosystem: Environmental > Terrestrial > Soil > Vadose zone | place: USA...
CGCCCTTCTCGTTTGCGGCGCCGCCTTTCAACCCTTCAACCACGGCCCAACTGAAGTAACCCTGCTTCTTTTCAGTGTACTCATAAGCGCGTTGGCCGATTCCAGTAGCATAGATCGTGGCAAAGGCCTGGACCTCACGATTGCGCACATCGAAGTTGAAAGCATTCGTATAGGCGTTGGTCAAAGGATTCGGTGCATCGGCACGGCCGCCAGGATCATTGCGGCAGGCATCCAGCAGCACCAGAACTTGCCCAACACCAGTTTCCTTGATCCGCTCTTTTACTCGATTGATGCTGATCGCGGTCTCTTCAAGAAACGAAATTTGATCGCTGATTTGAGCATCCGAAGGCATCAGGAAAGCTTGTCCTCCTCTTTCCATCCCGTGACCCGCGAAAGAGATTAATAACAAACCGTCCTTCGGCACTGCGGTGCTGAGGTTAGACAATCTGCGCAGAATGTTGACGCGCGTGGGTTGTCGTTCCATGGGCTGAGCGGTTGACAGCAGAATTACCTGGTCTTGCGGGAACCCTGCATACCGCACGAGGGCATCCGCGATCAATCGGGCATCGTTGTCCGAACCCTTGAGTGGGCTGATTTGCGGGTCCATGTACTTGTCCACACCAATCACGAGCGCCCATCGTTTGGGACCAACCGGCAAGGTCGTAATCTGATTCATCTGCGAAACAGTGGAACTCGGGAGTGCAGATGTAGACTGGGTTGTTGACGTAGCGGCTGGCGCTTGACGCGCCGGCAGTTGCTCCAGTTGACGGCTGACAGGTTCAGCTTGCCTGGCAGGCTGCTCTGTTGTCCGCGCCGGTGACGAGGTCTGCAATGCCGATGACTGACTGTTAACTACCGGCTGCGGTTGCTGGGTCGGTGGCCTCACGACTTCAACCAGACGCGCGGAGGGTTTTTCAGTCGCAGTTTGGGAAATCGTAGCAGGGCTGGCTGCCTGAACTGGCTCACTAAGACGCGGGGGCGCGGGAGTCAAACGTATGACACCTTGCGAAGAGGCTTCGGTTGCAGCAGGGTTTGTGTTCCCCGCTCCCGCCAACGCCGTTTGAATTTCTTTACCTAGTCGTTGCGCGAGCTTAGCGTCAATTGTGGCCAGCTTCTTAACTTGTTCGTTAGCCGCGTCGGCCTGGCCTAGTCGCGCATAAGCTTGCCCCAGACTGTAGTAGGCGTCCGAGTAGTTAGCCTGCAACCGTATAGCACTCTTAAAAAACGGTAATGACTTTTCGAAGTCAGTCCCTCGGAGGTAAGCGTAGCCAATACCGTAGTAGGCTTCGGCATAATTCGGGTCGAGCGAGGTGGCTTTTACGAGTGGCGCAAACGCTTCCCCGTGCCGGCCCATAACGTTGTAAGCATATCCAAGATCATACTGAGCTTGAGCACTCCTCGGTTCAAGGCGCACTTGCTCTTTATAGGCGGCAAGCGCTTCTTCCCATTTGCTGGTGTTGAAGTAGGCGTCACCCAGACCTCCGTAGGCAGGCCCGAAATTCGGATCGAGTCGAATGGCGATCTTGTAGGCGTCTATGGCCTCAGGCCACTTGCTCTCTTCCAACAGTTTGTCTGCTTCCTCCGCGATGCCGGCTGCGCGACTGGCGGACTTTTGCGGAGCTCGGCCGCGCTTTTGTGCGAAGGCAGTTTCAGACAGGCCGGTGTTGAGTAAGGCAAACAAACACAGTAAAGCTGAGAACAGCTTCGAATAAGGGGGATTCGATTTCATAAGACAACTCTCGAATTGAAGAGGCAGGAGCAGGCGGCACGAGTGCGGCCCGCAAGGCTAGCGTCAAGCGATTTTTCGGATGGTAGACTAGGACGATCGCTGATCCTTGTCAACGAGTTTTGGGTTGCCTCGGTAGACTTCAGGAGGTGAAACGATTGAAGTCTAGTGATGTTCCAGTTCCAGGAGATGGACCAAAACATCGCCTTTCCCCTTGAGGTTGGTCTGTTTGTTTGGAGTATCCTTCTTAGACTCTGGCTTTTCTGATGAATGCTTCTCAAGAAAGCGCTGGACCGCTTTTGCCTGGTCAGCGGCGCCGATCTCACCTTTGTCTTTCGCGTTTATCACACCCTTGACTGCCTCAAGCTCAGGCACAGCCTCGGCTGCCCAAACAATCCAAAACTTCTCCGTGCCCTGATGCTCGTCAAACACCATCCACGCAGTTTCAGTTTTTTGGTTTTCCGTCACCGGCGGCAGGTTGGAGTCTGTTGACGAAGGTGCGGATAACAGGTTGTAAGTAGTCGCACCTCCCGCGGACGGCCCCTCGTTCAGAAGGTACAGGTACCCGGCTTGAGGGCTGGTAAGGCGCATGCGAAACTTCCAGCCATTCTCAAAAATCTCCTGACCGGAAGATTCAAACGTATCCTGGTAAGGACGACCTGAGCGCATTTTTTGCACAGTCAGCCCATAGCTCAGCAGACGTTCTGCTCCTGAAGGTGGCGGGGGATTCTTTGCTTCATTAGTGGGCGAATGAAGGGCAAACCAGGTTGCCAGCACGGCAACTGCTATGACCAGCACGCCCAATCCAGCGAATAAGGGAACCAGCTTGCTTTTCGAACGGCCCGAACCCTCTGCTCGTCCCCCTAAACCAAGTTGGGCCACCGACGGGCCGGGAGGGAATTGGGCCCCCGATGGGCCAGGCCGTTCAGCGGCTCGAAAGGGTACTTGAAGAGTTTTGGGCTGGGGACTGCGTGCACCTTTAGCCAATGGGGTCTCTTCACTTGAAAGCTGCGTGCGCGGCAACGCCACATCGGCGTACTGCTGAATTCCACCTGACTGTAGGTCCTGCGCGATTGCGCCGGCAAAACTATCGGCCAGCTCGCGCGGTCCGCTGTAGCGGTCCACCGAATTGTAGGAAAGGGCCTTAAGAATTACCTCCTGTGCTTTGATTGGAAGACTTGGTCTCAGATCGGCGGGTTTCACGCGGACGCCCGTCTGTTGCATCTGCAGCAATTCAAATCCAGTCTCGGGGTTGAAGGGCTTACGTCCGGTTACCATTTCGTAGGCAATTGCACCGAGCGCAAAGATGTCGGTGCCGACCGTAAGGGGCCGTCCGTTCAACTGCTCTGGAGCCATATAGGCTACCGTTCCTGGCGATAGATTCAGCGATGTGCTGGGTGCAACGACTGAATCCTTAACCTTGGCGATGCCGAAGTCGATGATTTTTACCTGTTCGTCGCCGTGACCCAAATCCTGCAGCATGATGTTGTCAGGCTTCAGGTCGCGGTGAAGAATTCCGCGATTGTGCGCGGCAGCCAGCGCGCGTCCAATCTGCTTCAGTAGTTCCGCAGTTCGTTCGAGGTTCATGCCTTCCGGGCTCATCACCGAACGCAAAGTTACCCCTTCGACGTATTGCATAACAATAAAGGGTCTGCCGTTTTGCAGTTCACCGGCGTCGATAATGCCTACAATTCCCGGGTGGTCTATTCGACTGAGCGCCTCCACTTCCTGACGAAACTTTTGCACGACGTACTCGCTCTGATAAGCCTCATCAAGCAAAACTTTCACGACCACCGGACGAGAGTGCAACTGCTGGTCTAGTGCCATGTAGACCACGCCCATTCCGCCCCGCTTTAGTTCATTTTGAATGAGGTAGCGGCCGTTGAGAACCTGACCGATCAATTCGTTCGTGGAAGGAAGTCGAGTTGGATCCATGACCGTTGGGGCGGGCTCGTGGGGCCCTGAGGTTTCCCGGGGATTGTCGTCTGTCGGCATGGGGCAAAGGTTATCGCAATCTGGTCCCAGCGCCAATAGATTGAGATGCATAACACCGGCCTTCTTGGCTCAATCTGTTGCATGGGGCTGCGACGGGGGTCATTGTTCACTCGCTTGACAGGCTTGCAGTACGGCGCGTAGGGTTTTCGCTCCGACACGACAGTACGGTGTTTGAGCCGATCTGGGCGTTGATCGGATGAAACCGGCTTCCGATTTGAGATCTGAAATTTGAGATCTGAGATTGAGATCGGAGATCTGAGATTTGAGATCTGAGATTGAGAAATAGAACGTGGAGGCGAATCTGTTCTGGTGAACGGCGCGGTCTTCAAAACCGTTAGTGAGACTGTGAGAACAGGCTCAGGTAGGTTCGATTCCTACACGCCTCCGCCAGGAAGGGCAAGGATGAAGGAGGAAGGATGAAGGCGGAAAGGTGACGGGGGACGGGAAACTGGGAACGCAGAAATCGCGTAAATTTGGCTTAGGTACTTTCATCCTTCATCCTTCCGCCTTCATCCCTGGTAGCTATGCGTAATTGGGTTGCGCTAAACATGACCCCCGGCATCGGACCTCGCGCCGCTGCCAAGCTCCTCGAACGTTTCGGGTCGGCCGAGGCAGTTTATGGCGCAACCCGGGTGGAGCTGGAGAAGTGTCGGCTCTTGCCGGAAGCGGTCGACAGCATTATCGCTCGCAACCTGCATAAACAAGCGGAGAGCGAGATTGAAAACGTCAGGAAGCTCGGTGGCGATATTCTGGTTTTGGATGATGGGGTTTACCCGTCCTTATTAAGAGAGATTTATGATCCGCCGATAGCGCTTTACGTGAAGGGGGCCTGGTCGGAATGCCTGGATCAGCCTTGTGTAGCGATCGTTGGTTCGCGCAAGTGTTCCACTTATGGTCAGAATGCAGCCGTGATGTTGGCGCGGGATTTGGCCCAGCGCGGCGTGACCGTGGTTTCGGGTTTCGCTCGCGGAATAGATGCGGCAGCACATCGCGGCGCCATTGAAGCCGGCGGCCGCACGATAGCCGTCCTCGGTACGGGCATCGATGAGATCTACCCGCGCGATCATAAGAAGCTTAGCGAAGAAGTTTTAGTTGGCGGCGGCGCCATGGTTACGCAGTTTCCACTCCGGACTCCGCCGGTCTCGGAAACCTTTCCCTATCGCAACCGCATCATTAGCGGTTTAAGTCTCGGGGTGGTCGTGGTTGAGGCGGCGGAGAATTCAGGTTCATTGATAACGGCGCGACTGGCCATTGAGCAGAACCGAGAAGTCTTCGCCGTGCCGGGAAATATCACATCGCGGAACTCCTTTGGCACTAACTATTTGATCAAGGGCGCGGGGGCGAAACTCGTTCAACAATGGCAGGACATTGCCGCTGAACTGCCGCCGCAAATCGCGGCGAAATTATTGCCGCCGCCGCTGGGCCAAAAGAAGAAAGAAAGGTCGCTGGCCGATCAACTGGCGCTGGTTCCGCAAGGGCTCTCTGGTTTTGAACAATCAGTTTTCAAGTTGCTTTCCGCGGACAATCCTGCGCACATTGATGTGCTGGTTGACCAAAGCAGACTGACGATCTCGGATTTGACTGCGGCACTGCTAACTCTGGAGATGCGTGATTTGGTAAGGGCACTGCCGGGAAAATGTTTTGTGCGGAAGATGTAATGAACCGGTAAATGGTGAATGGTAAATAGTGAATGGAAGAGTCGCAAGAACCTTTATGGGAACGATATTAGTGAGCGAGCCGATGTCAACACAACAACTTCGTGAGGCCGGTGAAGAACTGTATGGCGACATGGTCAAAGCTGTAATCGACATTGAGAAGGGAGTGATGGCGGTTGGGGCCGAGCTACATGCGGATGAAGAAGCATTTTTAATTGAACGGAATTCCCGGCAGGAGAATCTATGGGGTATTAACTTGTATACGACTCGACCAATACCTGAAATGGTAGAGTTCGATTCCATGATTAATATTCGACCCAGGCACAACAATAGGTCTCGTGGGGTGGAAGACCCCGATCTGCGGGCACGGATAATCGGCGTAGTTCGCAGGCTAGTGGAGTAGTTAGGAGAAAATGACAACCTATCATCCGGAGCTGGCCGCGGGTCGCTGGTTCACTTTTTCACTTGCCGCGCAACTTGGAAATGTCGGCAGCGAGTATGAGCGGGCGTTGAGCTGGAAAGAACGCGGAGACAAGAATCGCTTCGAGCACGCCTTCGCACGGCTGCTGGAGCTCCTTGATCTAACGATTTCCGATCCAAGGTGGAAGAATCATCGACTCAAGGAGCTGACCCGGTTGAGAGAAGTAATATGCGACGAACTCTACAATGAAGTTCCCGAGTTCCTTCACCCATGTGACCTACGTCAATATTTTTTGTATTTTGGAATTCTGGCCCGAAGCGAACGAGATAAAGCCCTCGATGCAGTCGGTGCAGTTAGTAAATAGAAGATGGCAAAAAATTTAGTAATAGTGGAATCGCCGGCAAAGGCGAAAACAATTAACAAGTATCTGGGGAAGGACTACCTGGTTAAGGCCTCGATAGGCCACATCAAAGATCTGCCTTCCAAGGGTCTGGGCGTCGACGTTGACGACGATTTCAAGCCCACCTACGAAGTAATCCCCGATTCGAAAAAACGAAACAATAAAAAGATCGTTGCGGAGCTTAAGGCAGCTGCCAAAGTAGCGGACACGATCTATTTCGCCGCTGACCCGGATCGGGAAGGTGAAGCGATCTGTCAGCACCTGGCAGAAGAAATTGTGCCCAAGCGACCCGCAAAAGCTACTTTTCGGGTGATGTTTAATGAGATTACGAAGCGAGCGGTGAACGAGGCTTTTGAGCACCCGAAACAGATCGATCAAAACCTCGTTGATTCGCAACAAGCCCGACGCGTGCTCGATCGTCTGGTAGGTTACAAGGTTTCGCCCCTCCTTTGTCGCACAGTTGGAGGGAAGCTGAGCGCGGGACGAGTGCAGTCAGTCGCGCTGCGGATGGTTGTCGAGCGCGAAAGGGACATTGAGAAATTCGTTAAGACTGAGTACTGGACGATCCTGGCCAATCTTGCCGCCAAGCTGCCACCAGCCTTCGATACACGCCTTTTCAAGGTCGGTGAACAAACCGTAAAGACCGGTGGTTTCGATCAGGACATCAAACGTGGCGAGATTCTCATCAACGACGAAGCGAAGGCTGCCGAGCTTGTGGCTGAAGCAAACCAGCAAACGTTCGTTGTCAGCGAAGTAACCAGGAAAGAACGTAAACGTAATCCCGTCCCGCCTTTCATCACTTCAAAACTGCAGCAAGAGGCTGCGCGCAAACTTGGCTTCGCCGTAAGACGGACGATGATGATTGCGCAGAAGCTTTATGAGGGCATCGAGATTGGCGCGGAAGGTTCAGTCGGGTTGATTACTTACATGCGAACCGACTCTACACGTGTGTCCGATGCGGCCCTGGGTGAGGTGAGAGATTTCATCAGCAAACAGTATGGCGCTACATACCTGCCGGAAAAGGCAATTCATTATCGATCGAAAAAGGACGCGCAGGATGCCCACGAGGCAATTCGTCCCACCGATGTTGCGCGTACTCCGGACTCGCTCGCGAGCTATTTGAACAATGACGAACTGCGGCTTTATCGCTTGATCTGGCAGCGTACGGTTGCTTCGCAGATGACACCCGCCGTTTTCGATCAAACCACTATCGATATTGGAGCCGGACGTTTCATCTTCCGTGCGACCGGTTCGGTGCAGAAGTTTGACGGCTTCCTGAAAATCTACCAGGAGGGTCGGGATGAGAAGACGGAAGAGGATGAAGAAGCCGAGCGCACGCTACCTGCCGTAGAAAAGGGTGAGACGCTGGCCCTGAATAAGATCACGCCGGAACAGCACTTCACTGATCCTCCGCCGCGGTTCACTGAAGCCACTTTGGTTAAGGCCCTCGAAGAAAAGGGAATTGGCCGGCCGTCAACCTATGCGGCGATCATGACGACTATTCTGGCGCGTGAGTATGTTGAAAAACTCGAGGGCCGTTTCCACCCCACAGACTTGGGAAAAACCGTTAACGACCTCCTGATCGATGGCGGGTTTGCCGACCTGTTTAATGAGACTTACACGGCGCGGATGGAAGAAGAGCTCGACAGCGTAGAGGAAGGCAAACTCAAGTGGACCGACGCGCTGCATGAATTTTATGGAAAGTTTTCAACCGACCTTATTAAATTCACCAAGTACACGAAAGATCTTAAGAACGAAGAGAAACCAACTGATGAGGTTTGTCTCAAATGTGAAACGAAAGGAATGGTGCTGAAATGGGGTCGCTTCGGTAAGTATTTCAAGTGCTTGAATTGTGGCGCATCCCGTGATGCGGAGCCGAAAGCTGGATCTAACGGCGGTGCAAATGGAACGGAGTCTACCGCGAACGGGCAAGAGGTTGCCGAGCCTGAAGCGTGTGAGCTTTGCGGTAAGCAAATGCAGTTGAAGCGCGGGCGCTTTGGGCCCTTTCTCGGCTGCACCGGTTATCCTGAATGCCGCAACATCCGCAAGATTGCCAAGAGCGGAGTGGCTGCCCCCGCGCCTGTGCATCTGGATGAGAAGTGTCCCGTGGATGACGCTCAATTAGTGAGACGTTTTGGGCGTTATGGCGAGTTTATCTCTTGCTCAAACTATCCGAAGTGTAAATACATCAAGCAGGAATCGACAGGTGTTAAGTGTCCTCGGCCCGGCTGTGAAGGCGAGCTCGTGGTTAAGAAGTCAAAACGCGGAAAACTGTTCTATGGCTGCGGTACCTATCCTGATTGCGATCGGGTTTACTGGGACAAGCCGGTTCTTGAAACCTGTCCAAAGTGCAGCGCGCCGTTTCTGCTGGAGAAGACTACGAAGAAACAAGGCACATTTCGTCATTGCGCCAACGAAGACTGTGGCTACAGCTCAAATCAAGGTTCAAGTGAACCAACGCCTGCTAAACGTCCAGCCAGCACAAAGCGCAAACAAAAAAAGGATTCCCCTGCCAGTTAGCCCTTCAAATAGGTACTGATGCGTTGGAAGCCGGAAGTTCAGAGTTCAGCCTTTAGGTTGCTCCTTCGCCACGCAAGCTAAAGCTTGAACTCTAAACTGCATGAGTGCACTTCAGGTTGAGCCTTTAGCATTGGTGAGTTGTTGCGCTAGAATGCGCGCTGAAACCCAGGCGGCAGTTTTTCCGTAATAGTTGGGCCAAATCCAACTAGTCCCTAACGTCAATTCAATATAATTCTAGATCAGGAGAAATCATCATGTTTCGACGCAATGCGGCATTAGTGCTGCTCTTCGTTCTTCTAATTTCACCGTCGACTACTTTTGCGCAGCAAGCATCGACGTCGCCCACACCAGTGGCGCCGACTGCGGCCGCTTCACAGCAATCACCTCAAACCCCCACGAAGGATCCAAACGATCCGATCGAGCGAATCAAAGACGAAGGCATGAACCGTTCGCAGGTGATGCAAACGTTGAGTTATCTCAGCGATGTCATTGGTCCGCGTTTGACCGCCTCGCCGGGAATGAAACGCTCCAACGAATGGACGCGCGACCAGCTTACAAAATGGGGACTCCAGAATTCGCATCTCGAAGCGTGGGGACCTTTTGGCCGCGGTTGGACCCTGAAGAAGTTTTCGGCCCAGGTTTCGGAACCGCTGACGATACCCCTCATCGCGTATCCCAAGGCATGGTCGCCAGGTACCGCCGGACCACTGACTGCCGAGGTTGTCTACTTCGATCCTAAAGATGATGCAGACCTGGAAAGATTCAAAGGCAAACTCAAAGGCGCAATCGTCTTGACCAGTCCCATGCGAGAGGTGAAGGCGCACTTCGAGGCGCCCGGGACCCGTCGCGATGAAAAGGATCTGCTTGCCCTTGCTGATGCTCCTGAGCCGGGTCGGGGTGGGGGCGGAGGTGGCGGCGGTGGCAGGGGACGCTTTCAGGCAACTCCCGAGCAGCGAGCGGCGTTTGCGTTCTCAGCAAAGAAGCTTCGGTTTTTGCACGATGAAGGCGCTGCAGTTTTGGTTGATCCCAGCCGGGCGGGCGATGGCGGGACTATCTTTGTGCAGTCGGCGTCGGTGCCGTTGCCTCCTACAGTTGATCCGCTGGATCCCAATGCGCCAAGACAACTCCCGGTTTATGACAAGAATGCGCCAAAGATAGCTCCTCAACTGGTTCTCTCGGTTGAACACTACAACCGCATTGTGCGAATGATTCAAGCAGGAGAAAAAGTGAAGATGACGGTGGACCTGGGCGTGGAGTGGCAAGATGCCGATCCAATGGGCTACAACACCATCGCCGAAATACCTGGCAGCGATCTGAAAGATGAAGTGGTAATGCTTGGAGGCCATATGGATTCCTGGCACGCAGGAACCGGCGCCACTGACAACGGCGCGGGGGTCTCGGTGGCGATGGAGGCCATGCGGATTCTTCAAGCGCTGAATTTTAAGCCGCGAAGAACGATTCGAATCGCACTATGGACCGGGGAAGAGCAGGGCTTGCTGGGATCTCGCGCTTATGTGGCGGAGCATTTCGGCAAGATTGACCCTCCGCCAGCCGTACCCGGCGCGCCCGCAACTGCACCCGGGGCCAGGCCCGCGTCAGGTAATCTCGTAACAAAACCTGAGTATGAAAAGTTCAGTTCATACTTCAATCTCGACAATGGAACCGGAAAAGTCAGGGGCGTCTATCTGCAAGGCAACGAATCAGTGCGGGGACTGTTTCGCCAGTGGCTGATGCCGTTCCGCGACATGGGGGCCGCTACGCTCTCCATCTCAAATACCGGCGGCACGGACCATTTATCGTTTGATGCTATCGGACTTCCCGGTTTCCAGTTTATTCAGGATGAGATCGAATATGACACGCGCACGCACCATTCGAACCAGGATGTGTTCGATCGCATTCAGGCCGACGACATGAAGCAGGCGGCAACGATAATGGCTGCTTTTGTCTACAACGCAGCGACCAGGGACGAGAAGCTGCCAAGAAAGCCAATGCCGAATCGCTAAAGAGCAGTTCAGCCTGAAGGGCTGTCAGATAGTAGCCGGTGGTCGAAGCGTAGCGCGGACCACCGGACAACAACGAACATGATTTTCCTACCCCGAAGGGGTGGCAGGAAACGGTGGCACCCCTCCGGGGTGCGAACGAACCGCTCGCTTCGTTCCGGTGGTCTTCGCTACGCTACGACCACCGGCTACTATCGGACAGCCCTTCAGGCTGGGATCA
>Ga0137397_10003489_pt1 | contig 10936 bp, 13 predicted proteins | sample czorhiz116metaG_FD_106658 | JGI IMG/M metagenome (GOLD analysis project Ga0137397, IMG submission 106658) | Vadose zone soil microbial communities from Angelo Coast Range Reserve, California, USA - czorhiz1.16 metaG | ecosystem: Environmental > Terrestrial > Soil > Vadose zone | place: USA...
AGGCGGGCGCCGACGTGTTCCTCACCAAGCCCTGCCTGCCGGAGGACCTCGAGCGGCACGTCCAGCACCTGCTCGAACGCCGCGCCTGACCGCCCATTGACAACCTCCGCGCCTGCGGGTTACCTAGGCCCGCCAAGGAGGCTCACCATGCGCCGCATCATTGCCGTTGTCATGGCCGTGTCGCTCCTCGCCGCTCTCGGTCTCTGGCTCCTGCCGGCCCAGGCCCAGCAGCCGGCCGCTCCGCCGACGTGGAAGCAGGGCCAGCCGTCCTCGCTGGCCGACTCCACGCTGGCGCCGATCCCCCAGCCGCCGGCGCCGATGAAGGCCGGCGACATCCCCGTGGACAAGCTGAAGGCCCCACCCGGCTTCAAGGTCGAGCTGTGGGCGGCCGAGATCAACAACGCCCGGGCCATGACCTGGGGCGACAAGGGCACGCTGTTCGTCTCCAGCCGCGTGGCCGGCAACGTCTACGCGGTCGTGGACAAGGGCGGCAGCCGCGAGGTGAAGGTGATCGCCAAGGGGCTCAACCTGCCCAACGGCGTGGCCTTCAAGGACGGCACGCTCTACATCGCCGAGATCTCGCGCATCTCGAAGATGGAGGGCATCGAGGACAAGCTCGACAGCCCACCGCAGATGGTGACCGTGTACGACACGCTCCCCAAGGACCTGCCGCACGGCTGGAAGTACCTGGCGTTCGGGCCCGACGGCAAGCTGTACTTCAACATCGGCGCGCCCTGCAACATCTGCCTGCCGCCCGACACTCACGCGAACATCTCGCGCGTCGGCACCGACGGCACCGGCTTCGAGTACTGGGCGCACGGTGTGCGCAACAGCGTGGGCTTCGACTGGCACCCGGTAACCAAGGAGCTGTACTTCTCGATGCACGCCCGCGACTGGCTCGGCAATGACTCGCCGAGCGACCGCCTCGACTACGCGCCCAAGAAGGGTATGCACTTCGGCTTTCCGTTCTGCCACCAGGGCGACACTCTCGATCCCGAGCTCGGCAAGGGCAAGCACTGCAACGACTACGTGAAGCCGATCCTCAAGACCGGCCCGCACGTGGCCGGCAACGGCGTGATGTTCTACACGGGCGCGATGTTCCCGGCCGAGTACAAGAACCGCATCCTGCTCGCGCAGCGCGGCTCGTGGAACCGCAACGAGAAGACCGGCTACCGCGTGATGATGGTGACGCTGTCGGGCAACGGCAAGGTGGCCAAGTACGAGCCGTTCGTGCAGGGCTGGCTGCAGGGCCAGGAGATCTGGGGCCGGCCGGTCTACACGACGCAGATGAAGGACGGCTCGGTGCTCATCTCGGACGACTACGCGGGCGCGATCTATCGCGTCAGCTACTCGAAGTAGACTGATCCGCTTCGTCTTCACCACGGCGCTGCTCGTCGCCACGCTGGCGGCGGGCAGCGCCGCGCTCGCCGCCGACGTCGAGGCCGGCCGCCGCAAGTCCGTGCCGTGCGCCGCGTGCCACGGGCCCGACGGCAACGCGACGATTCCCGGCACGCCCTCGCTGGCCGGCCAGCCCACGTTCTTCACCCACTGGCAGCTCATCAAGTTCCGGGACGGCCGCCGCAAAGATGAGCAGATGTCGCCGTTCGCCGCCAACCTCACCGACGACGACATGGGCGATCTTGCGGCGTTCTACGCGGCGCAGACGCCGCGGCCGCGCGCCTCCGCCGCGGACCCCGCCAGGGCGGCGGCCGGCCGCGAGCTGACGCTCCGCCACCACTGCGCGTCGTGCCACATGCCCAAGCTGCAGGGCCAGAAGCAGGTGGCGCGTCTCGCCGGGCAGGACCTGACCTACCTGCTCAAGCTGCTGCGGGGCTTCAAAGCGCAGACGGCCTCCGACCTCGACGGCACGATGACGATGGCCGCGCAGCCGCTGACCGCCGAGGAGATCGAGAATCTCGCGCACTACATCGCGGGCCTGACGGACTGACGGCGCGCGCTCGGGCGCGGTGCCCGAGCATGGCCGTCGCGTCCGCTGCGAGCCGCCCGGAAGTGCCGTTCACAATGCGCGATTTCCGCGGTGTTTTCGTTCGGCATTGCGTTTGCCCTTTGCTGCCCCATGGCTCGGCGGCTCGACGACCCACGCCCCGAGCAGGGAGGCCGGCAATGATCAAGAAGGCGTTGTGGATCAGCGTGGCCGTGGTGTCACTGGGAGCCTCCGCCGCCGTGGCGGCGGGCCTCACCGAGCGGATGGCGACGGAACGGATGACCGTCGTGCAGGTCGACCGCGCCGAAGGGCGCTTCCTGTGCGCCGAGCACCGGCGCTGGACGCGCGTCGCGAAGACCGACGTCGCGGTACTGGCCTCCGGTGACATCGTCACCGTTCGCCGGCCGGATGGCGAGTTGCCGCGCGTGACGGTGGTGCGCACCGCGGCCGAGGAGCTGGCGAGCCCCGAGCGGTAACGGCGCGCCGGGCGCTACTTCTTCGCGCCCTCCGCCAGCAAGCCTTCGATGGCGGCCTTGAACACCGGGTAGGGATGTGCGCCCTGCACGCGGCGGAGGATCTTCACCTTGCCGCCGCCCTCGGAGAAGCCGAGGAAGAACGTGGGCGTGCTGTTGACGCCGGCGGCCTGCGCGTCGGTCAGGTCCTGGCGGATCTTGGCGGCGTGGCCGTCGCCGTCCATGCACTGCTTGAAGGCGCTGGGCTCGAGGCCGGTTTCCTGCGCGTAGCGCATGAGATCGCCGGCGGAGAGCGCCTGCTGGTTGCCGAAGAGCTTCTCGTGCATCTGCCAGTACTTGCCCTGGTCGCCGGCGCACTCGGCGGCGGAGGCCGCGCGGAAGGCGTCGGGGTGGATCGACTCCAGCGGCAGGTTGCGCATGACGTAGAGCAGCTTGCCCGTCGACACGTACTCGCGCTCGATCTGCGGCATCGTCTGCTTGGCGTGGCGGCCGCAGAACGGGCACTGGAAGTCGGAGAACTCCACCAGCACCAGCCGGGCGCCGGCGCCGCCCTTGGCGTAGGCGTTGGTGACGCTCATCTCCATCGACTCGGGCGTGATGGGTGAGGGCGGCGCCGCGGGCTGTCGAAGGCCCTGGAGGAGGCTCTTGATCTCCTGCACGTCGCGCTGGACGGCGCCGATGCCGGCCTTCAGCGATTCGATCTCCTGTCGGAGGGCTTTCAGGTCATCGCCGCCCTGCGCGGCGACCACCGCGGGCAGCAAGAACGCCACTGACAGCGCGACGAGGATCACGCGGCGAGTCTTCATGGGGCCCTAGGGTACACTCTCGCCACGACGCTGACCAGGGAGGAACCGATGACGACGCTCGAGCTGATCACGATCGAGCTGCGGCGCCTGCACAAGGGGCTCGACGCTTCGCTGAACGGGCTGACGCCGGAGCAGCTCCACCAGGTGCCCGCCGGCCATCCGAGCGCGAACACGATCGCCTGGGGCCTGTGGCACTACGCGCGCACCGAAGACAACGTGGTGCGCTATATCTTGCAAGCTCGCCGGCCGATCGTGTGGGCCGAGGGCGGCTACGCGGAGAAGCTCGGGCTCCCGCCGGTGGCCCAGGGCACCGGCATGACCACGCAGGAGGCGCAGGCGCTGCGCATCAAGGACCTCGCGCTCTTCCGCGAGTACGTCACCAGGGTGTGGGCGAGCACCGACGAGTACCTGGCGAACGTGGATCCGGCCGCGCTCGACGCCACCGTCACGATCAAGCCGCTCGGCGAGATGCCGGCCATCCGCGCGCTGATGCAGGTCTGCGTCACCCACGGCTTCACCCACGCCGGCGAGATCGAGCTGGCCCGTACGCTGGTGGGCGCGAAGCCGGTCAGCGGAGGTTAAGTCTTCCGGCGGTTGTGGATAATCTCGAGCTCTGCGATTGCCTCGAAATCTTTCGGGCGGCCCGCGGCACGCTTGACGGCAATGAGCTGGTCGAGGTTCAAGAGCCGGCACGCGAGGCCGAAGGCGTGGACGACTTCAGTCGAGGGGAGCAGCGCGTCGTAACCGCCGCCGCCTGTGATTTCTCCGAGGAGGTCGAGGGCGCCAAGGTCCGTCGTCAGCGTGAAGTTCAGTCCCCGCTGCACCGTGGCGGCGTCCCATCGGAACGGCAGTCCAGGCGGGGCCCCGCGCAGGTAAGGGTGATACGGGGTCAAGGCGAGCACAAGCCGCTCGATGTTGTCCGATGATCGCCGGTAGACGACGTCCAAATCGAACGTCGCCCGCGCTGCCCCGTGAATCCCCGCGGCCACTCCGCCGACGACGATGAACTCAAGGCCTGCCTCGCCGAGCGTGCGCAGCAGCGCCTTGAAGTCGGCGCTCAAGCCGGGGAGTCTCGCTTCGCCTGCCGCAATCCCTCGATGAACGCCTGGAACTGCATCAGCATTTCCAGACGTTCTTCCACCGATCGCTTCAGGTTCGCCTCGATCAACGACACATCGACGTCGCGCTTGTAGACGTCGATGATGTCGTCGATCGAGGAGCGCTCGGTCATGCCACCAGGTGCCGCAGCTCGGGGATCACCCACATCGGCTTGCGGCCGGCGTGGACGCGCAGGATGTTGTCGAAGGCGTTGCGGAAGGCCTTGGGCCAGTTCTCCCACGTGGGGCCCGCCGTGTGCGGGGTGATCGTGATGTTCTCCACGTTGAGGAGCGGGTTGTCCTTGGACGGCGGCTCGTCCACCATCACGTCGAGGCCGGCGCCCACGATCCGCTTGGTGATGAGCGCCTTGTGCAGCGCCATCTCGTCCACCACGGGCCCGCGGCAGGTGTTGACCAGGATGGCCGTGGGCTTCATGAGGTTGAGCTGGCGCTCGGAGATCATGTCCTTGGTGATGCTCGTCAGCGGCACGTGCAGGGTGATCACGTCGGACATCTTCAGCAGCTCGTCCAGCAGCACGAAGCGCACGCCGAGGGCGTCCTCCTCGTGCTCGGGCAGCCGGAGGATGTCGTAGTAGACGATCTTCACGTCGAAGCCCTGCAGCCGGCGCGCAACCTTCTTGCCGATGTTGCCGAGCCCGACGATCCCGACGGTCTTGCCCTCCAGCTCGTACAGGCGCGTCTCGGCGAAGTCCCCCACGCGCCACTTGCCCTCCACGCAGTTCTTGTGCTGCCAGGCCATCTTCTTGAGCGTGGCCAGGATCAGCATCACCGCGTGCTCGGCCACGGCCACCGAGTTGGCGCCGCCGTTGTTGGCGATGGGCACGCCGGCCTTGCGCGCGGCCTCGAGGTCGAGCGTGTTGTAGCCGGCGCTGATGAGCTGGACCAGCTTCATCTTCTTGGCCGCGGTGTAGAAGTCGGTGCTGAGCGGGTTGCGCCCGAAGCCCATGAAGTACTCGGCGTCGCGCGCGACCTCGAGGAATTGCGGCCCGTTGGCGTCCACCGGTACCAGCTCGAAGCCGGACGGCGTCATCTCGATGGCGACGTCGAACACCGGCTTCGGGAACCGCGGAGAGAACATGATCTTCGTGGCCATATCAGGCACTGGGCTCCGATCCGACGACGCCGACGAACGAGACGCACTCGCCCGGCGCGCCGCCGAGGTTATGGGTGAGGGCGAGCTTGCGGCCGCGGCCGACGCTGGCGATCTGGCGCGGGCCCGCCTCACCGCGCAGCTGCAGCCAGCACTCGAACAGCATGCGCAGGCCGGAGGCGCCGATCGGATGGCCGAACGACTTCAGCCCGCCGTCGGGATTGACGGCCAGCTCGCCGTCGAGGTCGTAGGTGCCGGCCAGCACGTCCTTCCACGCGGTGCCGCGGCTGGAGAACCCGAGATCCTCCATCAGCACGAGCTCGGTCGGCGTGAAGCAGTCGTGCACCTCGGCCATGGCCAGCTCCTGGCGCGGGTCCTTGATGCCGGCCTGCGCGTAGGCGTCGGCGGCGGAGGCGACGACTTCGGGGAAGGTCGTGTAGTCGTAACCCGGATCGATCGGCCCCGACGCCGGCCCGGCCACGAACGACAGCGCCTTCACGTACAGCGGGTTCTTGGTGTAGCGATGCGCGTCCTCGGCCCGCACGATGATGGCCGCGGCCGAGCCGTCGCTGACGCCGGAGCAATCGAAGATGCCGAGGGCGCCGGCCACGATGGGTGAGCAGGCGATCGTCTCCTTCGACACTTCCTTGCGGAACTGCGCGCGAGGGTTGAGCGCGCCGTTCTTGTGGTTCTTCCAGGCGATGCGCGTGATCACGTCCTTGAACTGGGCCTCGTCGACGCCGAACTTCTTGGCGTAGGCGGGCGCCAGCAGGCTGAAGGTGGCCGGCGCCGTGAGCGCCGCGCGGGTGCCGTCGCCGACGCCGCCGCTGCCCGGCAGGCCGGAGTAGCCCGAGTCCTTCAGCTTCTCGACGCCGATGGCCATGGCGACGTCGTAGGCGCCGGAGGCGACGGCGTAGCAGGCGTTGCGGAACGCCTCGGAGCCGGTGGCGCAGTAGTTCTCCAGCCGGCTGACCGGCTTGTAGTCGATCTTGAGGGGACGCGACAGCGTGAGGCCGCTCTGGCCCGAGAAGAGCGTGCCGAGCCAGAACGCATCGACGTCCTTCAGCTCGATGCCGGCCGAAGTGAGCGCCTCGCCGGTGGCGTCCACCAGCAGATCGCTGGCGCCCTTGTCCCAGTGCTCGCCGAACGGCGTGCACCCCATACCGACGATCGCCACGCGGTCACGGATGCCATTGCTGGCCATGAGTCTCCTCCCTCTGGATGGGCCTCATCTTAACAAGCGCTGCGCGATCGCGCTCGGCGTGCCTTTCGGGTCGGCGCAGAGGGGGAAGGGGCTGCCAGCCGGACGGCCGTCGGCACCCCGATGACGCCGTGGCCGACGAGAACCACGGCGAAATAGTGGAGCTCGGCGCCGCCGGGCAAGGTCGACCGCTCCCGGTACCAGCCCACCGCGCGCAGCTTGTCGGGCGGGATCGGCGGCACGCCCTTCTGGATCTCCGCCAGCGTCGTATCGAAGCCCTGGGCGCTGGCGGCCGCGAGCGCGCGCACGCGCGCGACGTGCTCCGGGCACACGCTCACCGCGATGACGCCGGCCTCGTTGGCCTGCGAGAGGATTTTGAAGCTGGCATTTGCGGCGCACTCGAGGCGCTCCACGTTCCGCGGATCGGAGTACAGGATCGCCGGGGTGGCGTCCGAGCCTGACAGCGCGAAGCGCTCGCGCTGGTAGGGCAGCACCGCGTAGATCGCCTTCAGGACCTCTTGCTGGAACGGCGTGAGCGCGCCCTGCGCCGCCGCGACGTCCGCGACGGCCAGCGTGAGCATGACGAGCGCGACGCCGCGGCTGAGCGAGGTCCGATTAACGGGCGGACCCTCCGAGCGGGCGCGCCTTCCAGAAGTAGTTGTGGACGCTGCCGGCGGTGATGATGCGGCGGAAAGTCATGGCCACGCGGTCGCCGATCTTCACGCTCTTGGGGTCGACGTCGGTCATCTCGCACTGGAAGCGCCCGCCGCCCTCGAAGTCGAGCACGGCCACCACCATCGGGGGCGACGGCGAATAGGCGAGGCGATCCACCGTGAAGGTCGCGATCGTCGCGGGCACGTCGGCGAGCCGCTCGGGCGTCATGCGGTCCACCGCGTGGCACTTCACGCACACGCGCTGCGGCGGCAGGTGGCGCGTGCCGCACGCCTGGCAGCGGCTGCCGGTGAACGCGAACTTCCACGCCTCCGAGCGCAGCGAGGGCGGCGCCTCCGGGGGCTGGGGATCGGGCCGGCGCGGCGGCTCGCGCTGCAAGAATCCGCGCCAGGCCAGGAATGTCGGATAGCTCACGCGCCCGCCACCGGCGAGCATCGCGCCGACGTTGGCCGGGCGCTTGGCCGCGCCGGTCACGCGCCAGATGCTGGCGTCGGCGCCATCGGAGAGCGAGACCACCGCGATCAGGTCGCCCGCCTGCGCGCGGTCGAGCGCGTCCGCGAACATGATCCCGGCGTGCGCGGTGCCGGTGTTGCCGATGCTGCCGGCGAAGTCGTCGCCGATCGCGTCCTTCTTCGCGCCTGCCGCGGCCGCCACGCGCTTCACCGCGCGGCCGTGCGGCCCCGCGACGACCAGGTGGGCCAGGCCCGACGCCGCGATGCCCGCCTGCTTGAGCGCGTCGGCGAGGACAGCCTGGCCGAGCGGCACGTACGCGTGCTCGCCGAAGCGCTCCTCCCACTGGTGCGAGGCGCTCTCGCCCGGCAGCCGCCAGCGATCCAGGAACTCCGCGGTGGCGGAGGCGGCGGCCAGCGGCTCGGCCATGACGCGCGCGTCCGGCCCGTCGTCGGCGAAGAGGTACGCGGCGGCGCCGTCGCCGCCGTCGCGCTCATCGCCGCCGCCCGGCAGGCCGGTGCGCACGTCGCTGAGCACGGCGAGCGCGGGCGCACGGTTGTCGCGCGCCGCGCGCATCGCGCCGACCATCGAGCGCACGGAGCCGGCCATGTCGGCGGCGAACGCCGAGGTGGGCAGGTCGAGCGCGGCGTGGATCGCGGTGGCGTTCGTCTTGTCCTGGTAAGGCGGGTTCGCCGTCGCGAAGTAGAGCGCCTGCGGTATCACGCGGACGCCACGCAGCGCGGCCCGTCCGGCCTCCACTCCGAGTGAAGTCGTATCCTCGTCGTACGATGCCACCGCGCGCGTGCCAGAGCCGGCCGGCGTGCCGAGCGCCTCGCCGATCGCCTTGCGCTCGAGCCGCCAGTAGGGGAGATACACGCCGTAGGAAACGATGCCTCTCATGGGCGCGTATCTTACCTCTCCCTGGACACGGCTGCGAGAATCGGGATAGCCCGCTCCAAGGAGGTCTCGATGCGTCCCTTCTCGCTCGTCCTGTCGCTCGCTCTCGTCGTGCTCTCGCTGGCGTCCACGACATCCGGTGCCGGCAAGGCGCTCGCCACCGCCGACGGTGAGGCGCCCGACACGCGTGCCGACATCATCGAGCTCAAGCGCACGGGCGGCGACCAGGTCATGCTGCGCTTCACCATCGTGAACGAGTCCGCCAAGACGTTCCTGATGGGCGATCGCATGGCCGAACCCGGGGGCAACAAGGACTTCGGCACCGTGAGCGGCGTGCACCTGCTCGACAACACCAACAAGAAGAAGCACTTCGTGCTCCGCGACACCGAGGGCCAGTGCGTCTGCAGCAAGGGCCTCAAGGACATCAAGGCCAAGGAGAGCCTCAATGTGTGGGCGCGCTTCCCGGCGCCGCCCGACAGCGCGCAGAAGGTGACCATCGTCATCCCGCGTTTCGTCCCCGTCGACGACGTCGCGATCAGCCGCTGAGCCGGCCGTGCGCACGCGCATCGTTCTCGCCGCCGCCGGTATGCTCATCGCCGGCGCGGCGGCGGCCCAGACCGAGACCGGCAAGATCGTCGGCCTCGAGGGCAAAGTGATCGGCCTCACCGAGCGGATCGAGCCCATCGGCGGCAAGACGGCGGCGCTCGCGATCAAGGAGACCGCCGAGGAAGTGCGCATCGAACTCGCCGCCGACGTGCTCTTCGATTTCGACAAGGCCGAGATCCGCCCCGAGGCGTCCGACGCGCTCCGCAGAGTCGGCGACGTCATCCGCGAGCAGGCCAAGGGCGGCGTGACCATCGTGGGGCACACGGACGCCAAGGGCACCGAGGCGTACAACCAGACGCTCTCGCAGCGGCGCGCCAACGCCGTGCGCGACTGGTTGGTGAAGGAGGCGGGGTTGAGCGGGGTGCGCTTCCAGACGTCCGGCGAGGGCGCCCGCAAGCCCGTCGCGCCGAACGCCAAGCCCGACGGGTCCGACGACCCCGAGGGCCGTCAGAAGAACCGGCGCGTCGAGATTACCGTCCGCAAGCGCTGAGGCGAGGCGCTCAGCGCGCGGCGTGGTCGGCGAGCACGCTCGCCACCGACGCCGTCACCTTCACGCCCGTCGGCAGGTCGATGAACTCGTTGGGCCCGTGCGCGTTGGAGCCGGGGCCCATCACGCCCGTCACCAGGAACTGCGCCTCGGGGAAGCGCTTGCCCAGCATGTCCATGAACGGAATCGAGCCGCCGAGGCCGTCGAACATCGGCGGCTTGCCGAAGTAGGCCTTCGATGCGCGCTCGACCGAGCGGCTCAGCCACTCGGCCATGGCCGGCGCGTTCCAGCCGCTGCCCGGCCGCTCGCCGGTGGAGAAGGTCACGCGGGCACCGTAGGGCGGGTTCGCCTCCAGCACCTCTTTCACGCGGCGCACGGCCACCCCGGCGTCGCACGTGGGCGGCAGGCGGAGCGAGAGCTTCAGCGACGTCTGCGGGCGCAGCACGTTGCCGCCGTCGGCCAGCGCGGGAATGCCGTCGACGCCGGTGACCGCGAGCGCGGGACGCCACGTGTTGTTCAGCAGCGCCTCGACGTTGTTCTTCGTCACCGGCTGCATGCCCGGCACGAACGGAAAGCGCTGCCAGATGTCATCGCCCAGCACGGCCGCCACGGCCTCGACCTCCTGGCGGCGATGCGGCGGGATCTCCACGTGGCACTCGCGCACGAGGATCTCGCCGGTGCGCGTGTCCTCCAGCCGGTCGAGCACCTGCCGCAGGAGGCGGAAGCTCGAGGGCACGATGCCGCTGGCCGCGCCCGAGTGCACGCCCTCGCCGAGCACCTCGACCTTCAGCGTGCCGCTCACCACCCCGCGCAGCGACGTCGTCGCCCACAGATGCTCGTAGTCGCCGCAGCCCGAGTCGAGGCACACGACCAGGCCCGGACGGATGCGCTCGGCCAGCTTCTCGACGTAGGCGGGCAGGTCGGGGCTGCCGCTCTCCTCGGAGGCTTCGATCAGCACCACGCAGCGCGAGTGACGCACGCCCTGGGCCTGCACGGCCTCGATGGCGGTGAGCGCCGCGAAGGCGGCATAGCCGTCGTCGCCGGCGCCGCGGCCGAAGAGGCGGTTGCCGCGCCGCACCGGCGTCCACGGCCCGCCGTCCGCCGCCCAGCCGACCATCTCCGGCTGCTTGTCGCAGTGGCCGTAGAGCAGGACGGTGTCGCCGCCGGCGCCCGGCGTCTCCATGAGAATGA